>WNEZ01004685.1_pt1 | contig 11930 bp, 15 predicted proteins | sample 5400521 | NCBI WGS metagenome assembly WNEZ01 (sample SAMN13153339, study PRJNA577476) | soil metagenome | isolation source: 120 cm saprolite under Douglas fir tree site 2 hole 1 replicate 1 | place: USA:California | collected 2015-04-18
GCGGGCCTGCGTGGATTCGGGCCGCTCGGAATCCTCGCGGTCCTGGTCATCGTTGCGGGGAATCTGCTGGTCGTTCCCCTCAGCGCAATCCTTGTGCTGGCGTGGGCGCGGTGGTCACGCACGCCATGGCGCGAGATCGGCTACGTGCGGCCCAGAAGCTGGATCCGGAGCCTGGCGCTCGGCGTCGTGTTCGGCGTCGCATTCAAATTCCTGATGAAGGTGATCGTGATGCCGCTTCTCGGCGCCGATCCGATCAACCGCGCGTACCATTACCTGGCCGGGAACCGTGCCGCGCTCCCAGGGATGTTGTTCGCGGTGATCGTCGGCGCGGGCTTCGGAGAAGAGACCGTGTTCCGCGGGTACATGTTCGAACGTCTCGGCAAGCTCTTCGGACCCGGCCCGTGGGCCAAGACATTCATCGTGCTGCTCACCGCCGCCTTGTTTGGACTGGCCCATTACTCTGTCCAAGGACTCGCCGGCGCCGAACAGGCCATGATCGTCGGGCTCGTGTTCGGCACGATCTTCGCGGTCACCGGCCAGCTCTGGATGCTGATGTGCGCGCACGCCGCGTTCGACCTGACCGCAGTAGCGATCATCTATTGGAATCTCGAATCCGACGTGGCCCACCTCATCTTCAAATAGGCCGCCGCATGATCGCGACCGCCGCGGAGAGGAAGGCCGCGATCGCGATGGCCGTGACCCCAGTGCCACGCCGACCAGCGGCGAAGCTCCCCGGCCACGTCGCCGGCAGCGATGGTTCCCGCGGCGAAGCTTGCATTGGCCCGCTGGAAGTAGAGCGGGAAGACGGCGAGCACGGCAGCCGAAAGAAGCGCGGAAACGATGAGAAGGTGCCTGCCGGCGCCGCGATGCAGCCAGCTCAGCCCCGCGGCAGCGGGGGCAAGGAAGGCCGCCGCCACTTCGACCTGCCCGAAAAACTTCTGGAGGAGGGACGCGTGCTGGCGGTACCAGCTGAGGAAGGACTCCGGCTGCAGGGACCGCCAGAAGGGCACGAGGATCGCTCCCTCGGGGAGGAGTGCCCCCGCTGAGAGCCCGAGTGCGGTCGTCGCCAGGAGGGCGGCTGCGCGTGCGATCGCTTCCATGGATCAGCCCACCGCTGGCTGCCTGGTTCGCGAAGCGTAGAGGGCGTACGCGAAGAACCCCGCGAAGACGACGTCGAGGATGCCTGCGACCAGCAGCATCATGCTGCCCGCGCCGCTCGAGAACAGCGCGACGCAAGCGCCGGAGTAGGCGAGCTTCGTCGCGCGCGTGTGCGTGCGGCGGCGCTTCGTGCAGTGCACGCCGTCATCCGCGCGCGATCCGTTCGCACGCCCTGGCCGTCGCTTCGTCGAGCGGAAAGTAGCTCTCCAGGCACAGCTCCTCCAGCGTCACGTTCTGCGGCGCATTGAACACCGTGAGCGTCGTGAGGAATGCGAGCTCGAGGTCGTCGCGCTTCAGTCGCAGGGTCAGCGTCGGATCGCTCGGTGTCGAGAAGTCCGGCTGACGCCAGGCCTCCGGGACGTCGGGATATTCAAAGAGCGATCGAAGCAGCGCGGCGAGCCCCGCGTCGGCCGGCTTGGCGAGCGTCTCGCGATGCAGCCGCGAGACGAAGGCGTGCGCGACGCGCTCCCAGTCGACGACGAACGGGCGCGCGAGGCGGGGATCGAACAAGACCGCAAACGCGTTCGGCCGGGCGCCGAGCGCGCTCGGATCGGCGATGAAGCGCGCCAGCAGGCGCGTGCCGCCTCCGTTCGTTCGCAGCACGCTGTAGTGGCGATCGAGCACCGTCATCGGGAAGGGCTCCTGCTGAGCGAGCATCCGATCGATCGCCTGGGCGACGCCCGGCGGCTGCCCGCCCTCGAGGCCCGGCTCCGCGAACGCATCGGGGAAACCAGCGGCGCGCAGCAGGTCGTTCTGCTCTCGCAACGGCACGCTCAGCGTCGTCGCGAGGCGCAGCACCATCTCGCGGCTTGGCTGCGCGCGGCCGGTCTCGAGGAAGCTCACATGGCGCGACGAGACGTCCGCCGCGAGCGCGAGGTCGAGCTGGCTGAGGCCGCGAAGCGTGCGCCAATGGCGGAGCAGGGCAGGGAACAAGCGCGTCTCCGAGCGCGGCATGCGGCTAGTCTAACGCGTGCGTTTCGCCCGGCGCTTACTCGATCAGGTAATTGCCGGCGGGCGGCGCGGACCTTATTTCGACCGACGAGCGAGACGTCGAAGGAGGATCCGATGCCGGACCATTCGATGAACCCTATTCCGAAGGACGCGAACGAGGCTTCTGCGGCCTTCCGCAAACCGCACGCGTACCTCGATGCGGGAGACGAGCGGCTCGCCTACTGGCGCTTCGGGCGCGGCCCGGACGTCGTCCTGATCCACGGCTGGCCGCTGCATTCGGCGACGTTCCGGCGCATCGTGCCGGCGCTGGCGGCGAAGCTCACGCTCCACATGTTCGATCTTCCCGGCGCCGGACAGAGCGAGGCCCACGGCTCGATCGAACTCGCCGCGCACGCGAGAACCGTGCGCCGCGCGATCGATCGGCTCGGCCTTGCGCGCTACGCGCTCCTCGCGCACGACAGCGGCGGCACCATCGCCCGGCTCGTGGCGGCGGACGACGCGCGCGTGCGCGGGCTCGTCCTCGGGGGCACCGAGATTCCCGACCACCATCCCTGGCTCATCTCTCTCTACGTCGCCCTGACGAAGGTGCCAGGCATGACGCGGCTCGTGCTCGCGTCGATGCGGCTCGGCTCCGTCCGCCGGTCGTTCCTCGGCTTCGGCGGCTGCTTCACCAACGCCGCCTACGTCGACGGCGAATTTGGCGGCTGGTTCGTGCGGCCGCTCCTCGCCTCTCGACGCGTCGCCGCGGCGCAGATGGCGCTGGTCCGCAGCCTCGACTTCGGCCTCCTCGACGCGCTCGACGCTGCGCACGCCCGCATCCGTGCCCCGGTGCGCTGCATCTGGGGGAGCGCCGATCCGTTCTTCCCCATCGCGAAGGCGCGGCGCATGCTCGAGCAATTCCCGGCCGGGGCCGAGCTCGTCGAGATCCCCGGCGCGAAGCTCTTCGCGCACGAGGATCATCCGGAAGAGTTCGTCGCGCACGCCCTGCCGTTCCTCGAGCGCTGCTTGCGGGATGGCATCGACCGCGTGGCGTGATCATCTTCCTCGACGCCGTGGCCTACGACATCGCCACCAACGGCGGCATCGTTGAAGTCGCCGAGGTCGACGCCCTCGACGAGCGGTCGGTCGAGGCCCATGCCGAGGCCGTCGCAGCGAAGGCGGGGGGCATCGATATCGCGTTGAATGCCGTCGGCATCTTCCACGTGCAAGGCACGCCCCTCGCGGAGCTCTCCCTCGAAGACTTCGTGCACCCGATCGCGAGCTACACGCGAACCAATTTCATCACTGCGAAAGCCGTGGCCCGGCACATGGCGAAGAACGGCGCGGGCGTCATTCTTACGCTCACGACTCCGGGCTCGCGCCTAGCGGGCACCGGATACATCGGATACGGCGCAGCCTGTGGGGCGGTCGAATCGATGTCCCGGCTACTGGCAGCCGAGCTCGGCCCCAGTGGTATCCGCGTCATTTGCTTGCTGCCCCACGCGATCCCGGAGGCGACCGCGATGGGCTCCCACAGCCGCGACGTCTTCCGCCCGTTCGCCGAGCGTGCCGGCATCACGGTCGAGCAGATGCTGGCGCGACATGCCGACACGACGTTGCTGAAGCGGCTACCGACGCTGGCCCAGGTGGCGAACGTCGCGGCGTTCGTCGCGTCGGATCAGGCTGGCGCAATGACGGGAACGGTTGTGAATCTCACATGCGGCACGTTGGTGGACTAGGAACACAGATGTCCGCCGGAGAGACTCATTGGACCGTAAGCCGGCTCATGACCGGTGCCGATGGCAAAGGAGGGGCCTTATCCAACTCATGATCTCGCCGAAGGAACAAGAGAGCGCCGCCCTGCGGGCATGGAGCGAGTCCGCGCCCTACTGGCACAAGCACGCCGCGATGATCCGGGCGATGTTCGAGCCCCTCTCGGACGCCCTGATCCAGGACGCCGCCATCGGGCCGGGAAAATCCACGCTGGACGTGGCGGCCGGCACCGGGGAGCCGTCGCTCCGGATCGCCGAGGCGTGCGGCGCCTCCGCCGCGGTCACGTGCACGGACGCGGTGGCGGACATGGTCGCCGCGGCGAAGCACGAGGCGGGCCGGCGGAGCTTGCGCAACGTCACGTTCGCGCGATGCGCGGCCGAGGCGCTGCCGTTCCGAGCGGGCTGGTTCGACGCGGTGGTCTGCCGGCTCGGGATCATGTTCTCCGCCGACCCGATCGCCTCGCTGCGCGAGATGCTCCGGGTGCTGGAACCCGGCGGGCGCCTCGCCCTTGCAGTCTGGCACGGCGCCGAGCTCAACCCGTTCTTCCGCGTGAGCCATCAGGTCATCGCGCGTTACGTCCGACTGCCTGCCATCGCGCCGGATGCCCCCGGTGCGTTCCGTTACGCCGAGCCGGGCAAGCTGGCCAGCCTGCTCGCGCTGGCTGGCGCGGCCGCGGTCGGGGAGCGCGTAGTTGGCTTCCGCATCGAAGCCCCCCTCCGAGCGAAGGACTTTTGGGCGCTCCGATTCGAGATGTCCGAGACGCTTCGCGCCGTGCTGCCACAGCTCTCGCCCGAGCAGCTCCGCGAAGCGAGGGCCGAACTGGAGCTGGCCGTCCGGCCCTACTTCCCGGACGACCGAATGAGCTTTCCTGCCCAGGCTCTCATCGTCAGCGCCGCAAGTGCGTGGGCGAGCTCCCGACGACGTAACGCCGAGCCCACTCGCGAGACGTGACCGGAGGGGCACCGCCCGCTGTCCGAAGGAGACGGTTCCGTGCGCACCAATCCGTTCTGGGACGTGATCAAATTCCTCGTCGAACCGAGGTGGACGACCGGCGTCTTCTGGGTGTTGCTCCTCGCCAGCGCGGCCATCGCTGCTGGGGCCTTCCGCCGCGACCCTGCGCAGCGCACGTTGCCCCACCTCTGGACGTTCGTCTCACGCCTGATCATCGGCGCGATGTGGTGGCAACAGTCGCTCTGGAAGCTGCCCCCGACCTATACCGACCGGCCCGACGGCACCGGCGGCCTCCGCTACTGGGTCGAAGAGACGGCCAAGTACGCGGCGTTCGGCGTCCAGTCGAGCTTCGTCAAGAACGTGGTGGTCGAGCACTTCCGCTTCTTCGCCCCCCAAGTCTACTTCGTCGAGGTCGCCATCGCGCTGTCCTTGATGCTCGGCCTCTTCACGCGGCTCGGGGCGACGCTCGGGGCGCTGATGGCCGTGAACCTCTGGCTCGGCCTCTACCGCGCACCCTACGAATGGCCCTGGACCTATTTCTTCCTCGTCGTCATCAACGTCACCTTCGCGGTCTTCCGCGCCGGTCGCTCGCTGGGACTGGATGCGCTGCTTGCGCGCCGCTCCGATGCTGGCGCGACCGGGCTGAAGGCGCGTCTCTGGCAGCTCGCTAGCTGATCTGGATTCCCGGGGTCCAAAGTGACGGCTGAAAGCTCCGCTTCACGGCAATTCGCCCTCGGACTAGGCCTGACCAACGAATGCAACCTTGCCTGCTCGTTCTGCTATCGCGATCCGACCCGCTCCGATCGGCTGTCTTTCGAGCAGGTGCAGGCGGTGCTGGCCTCCCTGCCTGCCCGTTCAGTGAACCTGGGCACTGGCGAGACCGGGATGCACCCGGACTTCCGGCGCATGCTGGCGTGGCTCTCCGCACAGCCGACGAAGCTGACCATCACCTCGAATGGCCACAGCATCGCCGTGCTCTCGGACGAGGAGGTGCGGCGCTTCCACGACGTCGAGCTCTCGCTCGACTACCCGACCCAGGAGGAGCAGGACGCACAGCGCGGCCCGGGAAATTGGAAGCTCGTCCATGAGCAGGCCGCCCGCTGCCTCCGGCTGGGCGTGCCGGTCACTTTCATCGCGGTGATGATGAAGTCGAACTTCCGCCGGCTCGCCGAGGTGGCCAGGGTGGCGAAGCGATTCGATGCGCCGCTGCGGATCAACGTCTACCAGGCGGTGCGTACCGACCGGTTCGCGCTCGGCTACCACGAGTACTGGGAGGGCTTCGAGCGGCTCTTCGCCGCCTGCGACGCCATCGCCATCGGCGAGCCGCTCGTGCGCGCGATGGCGGGGCTGCCCCCGCGCGCAGGCGGCTGCGGCCAGGGCACGGTGCGAGTCACGCCACGCGGCACGGTGCAGCCGTGCGTCTACTGGCCCGGGCCGGGAGCGCCGCTCGAGGTGCTGCTCGAGCGGGGTCCGGCAATCCTCGATACCGAGCCGTTCCAGGAGGCGCGCAGCCTCCCCGCGGCCTGCGAGAGCTGCAGCTTTCGCGACGAGTGCCACGGTGGCTGCGCGGGACGCCGGCAACTCCAGGGCAAGCTCGGTGCGCCCGACTGCTACTGCCCCATCGTGCGCGGGGAGACGCGTCGGCTCGAGGTCCGGATGGCGGCGGGGCACGATCTGCCGAAGGTCGACAGCGCGTGCACCACGATCGTGATCGCCCGCTGACGGGCAAGGCTGGGCAGTTCAAGGGCGGGGCCGCAGCGCCAGCCGCGCCATCGTCCAGAGGATGCGCGCGCCCGCCCTCGCGCTCGCGACCAAGTCGCCCGACACCTTCGATCGTCCTCCGGCGCGGCGGCGGTGCGGGACGGGGACCTCGAGGACGCGCAGCCCGCTGCGCGCGGCCTTCATCTGCATCTCGAGGTTCCAGCCGTAGGTCGGTTCGCGCATGTCGAGGCCGAGGAGAGCCTCCCGCCGGATGGCGCGAAACGGGCACATGTCCGTGTAGCGAACGTCATACAAGAGCCGCAGGCAGGCAGAGGCCAGAGCGCCGGCGAAGAGCTGCGCGCCGCTCATGCTGCCGGGCTGGCGCTCGCCGCGGACGCGCGACCCGATGACGAAGTCGTGGGTCCCGGCAGCGAGCGGCGCGAGGAGCCGGTCCATCGCCTCCGGGCGGTCCGAGCCGTCGCCGTCGAGGAAGACCACGACGTCCGCGAGCGGCGAGACGGCCTCGACCCCGGCCTTGCAGGCGCGGCCGTAGCCACGCAGCGGCTGGTGGACGACGCGGGCCCCGGCCGCCAGCGCGCGCGCCGCAGTGCGGTCGGTCGAGCCGTTGTCGACGACGATGACCTCGGAGACGAGGTGCGCCGGGATCGAGCGGACCACCGCCGCGATCGGCTCCTCCTCGTCGAGCGCGGGGATGACGGCCGAGACGCGCACGCGCCCTCAGAGGCTCCAGCGCAGGCCGCAGCTCGCGCAGGCGCTCGGCGGCTTGTCGCTGGCGAGGGCGCGGCGGAACTCCTGGTAGCGAGGCCCGTTCCAGATCTCTCGCAGCGTCTGCTGGGTCGCGTCGCCGAGCGTGAAGCTCTCGTAGCCGCGCAGGGAGAAGGGGGCGATGCAGCAGGGGAGCGCGCGCCCGGTGGCGGTGAAGTACATCAGCGTCCAGGGCCGTCTGCAGAGCGACCAAGGCTGGTCCCCGCCGCGCTTCTTGATGCTGGCCTCGGGCTCGACGGCCCCGGAGGCATTGAACTTGACTCCGAGCGCCTGTGCCGCCTCCGCCGCGCGCCGAAGCACGCGCTGCTCCTCGGCGTCGAGGTTCTCGAAGAGCGCCGACTCGGGCCGCGCCAGCCCTTGGCCCTCGGGGAAGTAGACCAGCCGCTGCAGATACACTTCTCCGACTCCGAGCTCGTGCGCGAGTTGGACGAAGCGCTGGAGCTGGTCGAGCGTCTCCTTGAGCCCGGTCAGCCAGAGCGAGACGCGGGGCAGCTCCGCCCCCAGCCCGCGCTGCAGGGCCGTGAACGCCTTGACGTTGGCGGCGACGCGCTCGAAGGCGTCGACTCCGCGGACCAGCTTGAAGGCGCGCGGCTCCGCCGCGTCGAGCGAGACGCGCAGCTCGTCCAGGCCCGCCTCGATCAGCTCGCGTCCCCTCTTCTCGTCGAGCAGCGTGCCGTTGGTGTTGAAGAGCACGTGCACCCCGCGGCTCTTGAGATGACGCACCATCCGCGGCAAGTCGCGCACCATCATCGGCTCGCCCACGCCGTGCAGCACCGCCCTCCCGAGATCCGGCACCTGGTCGACGAGGCTCGAGAACAGCTCCCAGCTCATGTCCGCCGGCGGCTCGAGGTCCTCGAAGGTGCGCGGGCAGGTGGTGCACAGCAGGTTGCAGCGGTTCGTGACCTCCAGGTAGAGGCACACCGGCGGCCGATCGACGATCGCGTCGAGATCGCCCGCGACCTCGAAATAGCGGCGTGGATCAGGGGGCGGGATCGGCGTCGACATGTCCTGCCTCGCGGGACACAGGAATGATGCCTTGCACGGTTCGCCGGGTTCGCGCCGCGCGGTAGAGGAGGAGCAGGGCGAAGGGTAGGACTATCAAGGTTCCCGTGTACAGGGTCGTCGATGCGCTCTCTTCCAAGAGGAACCAGTAGAGCACGAACGAATTCACCCCGAGTAGCAGCACTGGCGTGCAACTCGTCAGTGTCGCCAGCGGCAACAGCCAGGCGAAGTACCAGGCATAGTGCGGCGAGACCGCCAGCACCGCAGCCGTGGCGAGCAGCAGGCTGTCGCGGGCGAGGCTTTCCTCGGGCTGGCGCCGACAGAGTACCCAGACCGACAGCGCGGCCAGCACCAGACCGGCGGGGACGAGGTAGACGGCCGGGTGAAGATGGACGCTCGAGAGCCTCTCTGCGAGTTGCAGCAAGTAATAGCGCGAGCCGCTCTGCAGGCCTTCCTCGCGGACGTAGGCGGGCAAGAAGCCGAGGACGCCCGGCCCGACGCCCAGGTAGGGCAGATAACCGACCGCGATCGTCGCCGCGAGCGCCGCGGGCATCCGGAAATCACGGCGTCGCCAGAGCGCAGGAAGCAGTACGAGCGGATAGAGTTTGAAGAGAGCTCCCAGTCCTAGAGCCGCTCCGGCCAGGGCGCTCCTGCCTCGCGCCCGCGCGAGGAGCGCCGCGAGGACGCAAGCGATGGCCGCGGCGTCGACGTGCCCGCTGCCGGCGAATTCCCAGATCGCCAGCGGGTGCCAGGCGTAGAGCAGCACCTCGGCGTCGGCCCGCCCTGCTCGCCGCAAGAGGAGCAGGAGCATCCAGATCGCGAGCCCCTCGCAGGCCAGGATCGCGGACTTCATCCACGTCACGGACTCGGAGAGGCGGGTCGTGGCAAGAAAGAAGAGCTGGGCCGCGGGCGGATAGATCGTCACCGCGTATTCGCGCCGGTTGATCTGGGGATAGATGCGCTCGTCGCGCAGGGCCTTCAGCTCGGGCGCGGCGGGGACGTATCGATAGGGATTGATTCCCGCCGCCTGGACCCTCCCGTCCCAGACATATCGGTAGGCGTCCGTCGAAAGGTGGGGCGGCGAGAGGAGCGGCGGCAGCCGCAGCAGGACCGCGAAGAGCAGGACCAGCCAGAGCGGCGAAGGCCTCCGCGAAGCGACCCAGAAGGCCGCGACGAAGTAGACGGCACCTTGCGCGAGCGCCGTGGCGATGAACCAGGGGAAGGCATCGCTCCGCTGGAAATGCAGGCCGGCGAGCTCCAGCACGAGCAGTGCGAGGCCCGGGACGGCCAGGAACAGATGCCGCCCGGCGCTCATTCGACGGCGAACGAGTCGAGCTGCGGGAGCAGCGTCTCGAGCAAGGCGCGGGTCGATGCGCCCGGGCCGTCGGGCGGGCCGGCAGAGCTCGCGCCGAACAGCTCGCGGCACAGCAGCCGCAGCGACTGCTGATCGTCCACATCGTACCACTCGGGCAAGAGATGCGCCTCGAGCTGCAGCTCGCGGGCCCGCTCGAGCGTCTGGGCGAACACCTCTGGCGTGCTCCAGGAGATCCCCTGGAACAGCCGGCCGTGGGCGCGCTTGAGGCCGATCAAGTAGTAGCCGCCGTCGGTGGCCGGGCCGAGCACGACGCGGTCGCCTGGAGCCTGCAGAGCCAGAACCGCCTCGCGCAGCAGCGAGGTGGGAAGAGTCGGGCTGTCCGCATTGACCAGGCAGACCGAGTGGAAGCCCGCGGAGAGCAGATCTTCGGAGGCGTGGAAGAGCCGCTCGCCCAGGTCCTCACCCCGCTGCAGGAGCAACCGGAAACCCTGCGGGAGCAGACCGTCGAAGGCCCGCTCCTCGCCCTGCGGGAGATAGACGGCGAGCCCGTGGATGCGGCCCGGATGTGCATCGGCCGCGCGCGCGATGGAGGCGGCGACGTCGCGCAGGAAGCACTGGCTGAGCAGGGTCGCCTGCTCGTGCGTGAGCGGCGGCACCAGGCGCGTCTTGACGTAGCCGCTGCGCGGGACCTTGGCCATGATCCCCATCGCGCACGATTCGCAGGGAAGACCCTGACCGTAACCCCTCGCTGGAGCGGTGATGAAACATCTTGTCGTCCATCCCGCCGTAGTCGCCGTCAACTTCCCTCCTGGGTCGAACCTGTTCATCCTCACTTCCAGGTCCGGCGTGGTCGCTCATTCGTCTCGTCGAACCCGTGATCATTACACCGCCGAATTTCCACCGCGGCGCGGACGTTACAACATCCTCTTTCCCGCCGGCACCGGAATCACGTCAGGAATGGCTGGCGCAGATCGAAGACCCATGGCGTTCGCGCGTTCGGCGTGAAGCCCAGGCTGCGGTACAGCGCGCGGGCGGGCTCGTGGCCTGGGTCGACTTCCAATTCGACGGCGCGCACACCGGACAGGCGGCAGTCGGCCAGAAGCCGGCTGACGAGTGCTCGGGCCACGCCGCGCCGGCGTACGTCCGGCACCACATAGAGCTCCTCGATGAACAGCACCGCGCCGCCGTACTCGACGCTTGCGATGCGGTTGGCCAGGCAGGCGCCGACGGCGCGCGGCCCCTCCAGGGCGACCAACAGGGGCGCGCCGGTCTCGAACGCAGCCTCGATCCCGCGCTGGACCTGCGTCCGGCCGGCTGCGGGCCCGTGCTCGTGGAGCTGGGCCGCGAGCATCTCGACCAGCACGGCAGTATCAGCCCTCTGGGCCAACCGGACCTCGAACATGGGATCTACTCCGTACACGGGAAAGCGCGTCCGTTACGGGCTCCAGCGCTCACCCCCGCGGAACGCGCGGTGCTCATCGCCCACCGACTCGTCACCACCCGGGGCCAAGGGTACTCAGCGGGCGAAAACGCACTCGAGGAATGTCGCGCGCCGGCGGCGCAGGATGACGAGGCAGCAGCGCAGGTACGCCGCCGCCCCGAACTCCCGCACGATGATCGCCGCATGCCTGATCACGTGCCTGGTCGTGATGACGCCTGAGATCATCGGTGGCTCTCGGCGATCCTTACGGACCCGAGGAAGTGATCGGGTCCGCGAACGCCTGCTCCACCTCGCGCGTGAGCGCGAAACGATCCCGGCGCCGCGGAGCTGGACACGGACCCCGCCATCCAGTTGCCCGCCACCGTGCCGTCGAAGGCGCCTTCTCCCGGCAGCTCGAAGTGAACACCGAGGCCGGTCACGCGCACGTGCTCGAGTGGTACGGAGCTGTTCCCCACGCGGAGCCGGCCCGTCCAGTCCGCGCTCGCCTCGGCCAGCTCCACGGCGATGGGAACTTGCAGGCCGTTCCGCAGCATGAAGCCCTGCCAGCGCTCCGAACGGAGCTGCTGGCCTGCGCCCGCGGGCTCAGACCGGCGCAGCCGGCTGCCATCGCCATCAATCCGAACAGCATCCCTTTCTTCACGGAGATCTCCTTTGGCGCTGTCGTTGCGCCTCGCGGAACCGGACCTCCACGTGGCGCGCGCGGTCAGTTCCTCAGTCGCCGCTGCCGCCTGGGGACTGCTCCACGTTCACGGTGCCCTGGAAGGCGGCCGGGGACGGGTGGAGGCCATCGGTGAAAGTGCACGTCTTGGGTCCGGCACCCAGCGTCGCGAGGAACGAGGACGTGCTCCGTGTTTCCGCTGTGGCGACGAGCCT
>WNEZ01007288.1_pt1 | contig 11929 bp, 15 predicted proteins | sample 5400521 | NCBI WGS metagenome assembly WNEZ01 (sample SAMN13153339, study PRJNA577476) | soil metagenome | isolation source: 120 cm saprolite under Douglas fir tree site 2 hole 1 replicate 1 | place: USA:California | collected 2015-04-18
CCATACCGGTCATTGGCAACATTCATGCCACACCATTGATTGAAGCACAGGCAATTCGCGAAGAACTGACACAGCAGATAGCCGCCCCGGTACAGTGGATTCGTACGATTGAATACCTGGCAGATGCAGGTGTAACAATCTTCCTTGAAATTGGTCCGGGTCAAGCACTAACAGGTATGGTAAAACGTATCGCGAAGGGTGTTACAACCTTGAATGTTAGTAGCGCAACAGACATTGAAAAGGTAGTTGGCACAATTCGTGAAATGGGGCTTGTAGTTGAGGTATAATCACTACATTAGAGGCATCCTGAGAACTACTTATTATTCCGGAATTGTCGAGTCGTTTGGGGTAGTGTACTTGACAATGATGCTGATAAACGCCTATCCTTGCAGTAAAGGATCAAATGCATACAGAGGAAAACAAATGGTAACGGAACCGTTAGGAGTTGTACGTATTGCCCGCCAGGTGCTTATTACCATCGTGGTTAATGCGGCGTTACAGATTCCTGGCGTCGTTCACATAGCTCACAAGAAAGATCAATGGTCGCGCTTGCTTGGACGGGAAGTACCCAGACATGGTGTAGTTTTGACGATCAAAGACAACATGGTCTCGACAGACCTGTACATTGTAGTAGCTTCGGGCATAAATATTGTTGAAACCGGTAATGCCATCCAGGAAGAAGTTGCGTCTGCAATCGAAGAAATGGTAGGTATGCAGGTACGTGAAGTTAACGTTTATATTCAAGATGTCGCCTGAGTTGGTTACTCTTAAGGTACAGAATAAAGATACGATCGTTGAAAATATGTTAACCAGGAAGCCAGGAACGGGCAACGATACAAGTTGCCCCTAGCAGCCAAAAGCTTGAGGAAAACATGCCCATTGGGATACGCAGACAAGCGCGGATGATTGCATTGCAAACACTCTACGAATATGATACAGTTCAGCATTCACCTGAAGAGGTCTTGCAGCGGCATATCGAAGATCGCCATCTGCAACCAAAGATAGTTGTATATGCACGAGAATTAGTACTGGGTGTGTGTGACCATCTTGCTGAAATCGACGCACACATACAGAGTGCGGCACAGGAATGGCCTTTACAACAAATGGCCCGAATTGATAAAAATATTCTCAGACTTGCAATCTACGAAATTCTGTTTAATAATACGGTACCAGCAAAGGCCGCAATTAACGAAGCGGTGGAACTTGCCAAAATCTTTGGCAGCAATACATCCAGCCGATTTATCAATGGCGTCCTGGGTACGATATTTAATAGGGCACAACAGCAGCCCAATCAAATAGCTGAAAGCGAGGTGAAATAGTGTCAACAACAGTTCATGAACGGCTTACAAAGATTATTGTGGATCAACTTGGCGTTGATGAAAGCGAGGTCGTTCCGAGCGCTTCTTTCATTGACGATCTTAATGCTGACTCTCTTGATCTGGTTGAGCTTATAATGTCCCTGGAGGAGGAATTTAAGCTTCAAATTTCTGACGAGGATGCTGAAAAGATTACGACGGTTCAAGAGGCAGAGGAATACATAGAAGAGCACCTACGATAAGTACGTAATAAAACACGTTAAGGATGTGTAACCGGAGAGATCAGGTTGACTTCTGAGCCAGTATAACTACGATTAGCCTCTAGAGCAATCAGGTTGTATATGATAACTCAAATCAACTGATCTCGGTCACACTGACCCCTTAGGTGTATCACAGCTATTTTTGTTTCCTGTGCACTCCTTTCAAATTGTATTGTTCATCAGAATTTGAAATTACGATGTCGCGAACGAAAAGGTCTGTTTGTGGAAATGATGCCTGCCGCTCAAGCGGTAGAATCGCTCATTAATGAATATGGCAAACTCGTCTTCCAAACGATTTATGGCTTAACCGGAGATTGGGAAGAAAGCCAGGATTTGACGCAGGACACCTTTCACCAGGCGTTGAAAACGATTGATGCAGCTCGTGCTAAAAGTGGCGTACAGTTTCGCGCAAAAGCCTGGTTATTGCAAATTGCCTTGAATACGGTACGTATGCAACGTCGCCGGCGCAGCATTTTTCGATTCATTCCATTCTCAAGTTTACAAAAAGAAGAAGCGTCTGAATCCGAGAGCACATCGCGACAAGCCAGTATGGATATATTGAACGAACGCGCAGCAGCTGTCCAGCCAGCAGGGTACGGAGCAATGGAGGGCATTGACCTGGAAGCATTTGTAGCTGAACAAGATGCCGTACATCTCCACAAGAGAAATCGCACAGATGCTAGATATTGAAGAGGCGGCTGTTCGCCAGCGGCTAGGTCGCGCACGCAAACAATTTCAAAGTTTTTACGAGCACGAGAGTAGCGAAGAGGTCATTGATAAGACTGAAACTACAAATGACACGAACATGTCACAAAAACGTCCCCCCAATCATCATAGTAATATAGAGCGTGCTGAGGTGAGATTTCCCTCTTAACCTTGATCCTGATGGAGGAACTATGCGCAACGACTCAATCGAAACCCTGTTGCTACGCCACTACGGTAGTACAGCGCAGGCACCCATTGATCTAGAAGATAAATTACGCGCCTCGATACGGTTGGAAGCAGTGGAATTAGAGAAAGAGCAACAAAAAATTACTCGCCTGAGAGAACAACGTGTAAGTCGCCGTCATGCAGTTCGCCTTGTAGCTATCGGAGCGGCAGGATTGGGAGGTTTGAGTTTTGCTTTGGAGGGCGTAAGGATGATTGAAGCAGCGCTTGTAGGTCAGGATATTACCAAGCCTGCCTACTCATAGAGTAGGACTACAAACACTCATCTGTTTGTGATTATTTTACGTAGTATCATTTAGTACAAAACATACATAGAACCATCGAAGAAAGGATACAACCATGCCACTCGGATTTCACGGACTAGACCTTGTGGTCATTCTAGTTATCGCACTACTGATCTTTGGACCTAAAAAGCTCCCGGAGATGGGTTCTGCTATTGGCAAGAGCATTAAAGAATTTCGCAAAGGTATGAATGAGCTGACCGCACCAAAAGATGAGCATGCGGAAGAGAACCAGTTGCCTGCTACCGCTACAGAGCTACCTTCAACCGCTCCTGATATGGGTAAACTTAACGCCACAGCAGTTGAAAGTGATGCCAACATCAAAGAAACTGTGACCGCTAGTGAAGTCAAAAGCGAAGAAGTGAAAATCGATTAAGGTCGGTTGCAGACAAAAGATAGGATTTGACCCTACCTTTTCGAGGAAGTTATGGCAACCAGTAACATAGATCAGCAGGATCCTATGGCAACAGTTAATGACAACATATTAGAAGAGGAAGAAACTGATGAATCCGCCATGTCATTGGTGGAACATCTGGAAGAGTTACGCTGGCGCGTACTTAAATCGCTAATTGCTATTGCTATTGGCAGTATTGTGGCTTTTATCTTCCGCGAACGGATTCTGATTTTCCTCACTTACGCGCTGCCCAAAAATGCGGATATGCCTACCCATGGCCGACTCATCACCACTGGACTGGCAGAAGGATTCACCGTTTTCCTCAAACTTTCCCTGGCCGTAGGTTTCTTGATCGCTCTACCTGTAATTCTCTATCAGGTCTGGGCTTTCATTTCACCTGGCCTTTTCGAGAGGGAAAAGAAAAATGCTGTTCCTTTTATCATCATCGGCCTTGTTCTCTTCGTAGCTGGCATCTCGCTCGGCTTCATCGTTCTGCAATACCCGGTAGTGTGGTTAATCAATTTTGCAGCCGACAGCTTTACACCGCTAGTAACTGCCGATAGCTACTTTACCTTCACTGTATTCTTCCTGCTGGCGTTTGGTATTGTATTCGAGATTCCGCTTGTGCTTACATTTCTGGCACAGATAGGCCTTGTAACTTCACAGCTACTTCGTAGGAAACGGCCTGTTGCATATATTGGAATGTGGGTCGCAGCGACATTCGTCACCCCAGGAGCTGACCCCTACAGCCCCATCATACTTGGAGTAGCGATGACATTTTTGTATGAACTGACAATTGTGTTCATTCGCATAACGAACCATTAACCAGTATGATAGTAAGTTATTCCCGAGAAGAGACCGGCGCAGGGTTACGGTGCCGGTCTCTTCTCGCATAGACATCAAGGACCTACTAACGAGATGCTTTTACTGGCTATTTGACAAGGTTGACCGGTTGTCACAAAGGGGCAGTTTTCTGGACAGGCTGTGTCGGTGTAACCTCATCAAATCTGGCTTGTCTCCTCCAACCAAATTTGGCCCAGAGAATGATGATTGTAAGGATGTAAAAGAATGCTCCTAGAACAAATATTGGTGGATAGCCGAAATGGACTATCATCAGTCCCCCGATAGGGGCAGCTACAGCCCAGGGAACTTGAAATGCAGCCTGGTAACTACTATTTGCTAATCCCCTGTGCTTCTCCGACACGGATTCCATAGAGAATACCTGAAGAATACCTGCTGACATATCCATAGCACCCTGGCGGAAGAGGTAGAATAGCGCAGCGAGTGGTAGGATGCTGGTCAGTCCAATTGTTAGTAAAAGAGGAATACTGGCAAGTCGTGTCAGGGTAATCGTGTTGATTTTGCCTAGTCGTTGAACAAGCCGAGGCGCAGTTAAAGTGAGTAGCGCTGTTATCGCATTTGCGCCACCATCTATTAAGCCAAAAAGCGCAGGAGATGCATTTAGATGCTGCACGAAATAGATGTTGAAGTATGGAATGAATAGGCCTGCTCCAAATCCTGTGAGTACGTAGACCAGCACTAGAATAAAGAAGGCGCTATGCAGTAGAGTGTTGATGAGTGAGATTGTATATGACAAGAATGCCTTTCCCCGCGCTGCCAAGGGCGACCGCAAGGGTACGCCCCTACTATACACGGGAGTTTGATTGCCAGAACGTTTTTTTGTCCATGGGAGGGATGAAACATGACCAGTGCGTCGTGGAGGGCGAACGTTGCTCATCATGAAGAGGGGAATAAAGCTTGGGGCAGCAATTATTCCAGCAAATAGAAGGGCTAATTGGTAGGAACGAGCATCGGGCTGACTTGACAGCAATGAGGATGCCCCAGAGGGTAAAGGGGCCATGAGCCAGGGGATCGATCGAAACCAGGTGGGTAATATTCCCCCAATAACCTCGCCCAAAACTAATGTAATCAGACCTAAAGAAATATTCATACTAAAAAGATGGGGACGTTCTTCAGGTGTACTGTTCAGTGTTAAGAATGGTGCAGTGATCACAAGAAAGAAAGCCAGGCCGACACCGACAACAAAGGCACTTATTAGCAAAGGTAGAGGTTGGCGAAATAAGATCTGGCCTGCGCCTGCTATGCCAATAAGTACGCTCGAGAAAATCAGAATGATTTTGCCACTGAAACGGTCAATACATGCACCCGCTGGAAAGATAGTAAGACCAGCACCTAGCGTCCCGATGAATAGTACAGCTCCAACAAAATCGGCATGGTAGCCTAAGGAGATCAGGTAGAGATTGTAGAGTACCAGCAAAATGCCCGCCGTAACTCCACTTAATACATTGCTTAGAAGAAACAGCCTGGCATTGCGCTGGAAACGCTTGAACTGTTGTATATATTCAATGACCAGGCGCATTATTGCTTCGTTCGGTTCCTTCGCTCTCCAACGCCTCGGGACCCCGCATCACTGTTGGATTGGCACCCTTACCAGGTGAGTTCAGTTGGGTAACCACGACGTTTGAGGATACGTCAGGCAAGCTCGAACCAACAGGAGGTACCTCAGTTGTTACTGAGCTATCAGTCTCAATCGCTTCTGGCAGTAATAAAGGGCTGTGAGGTTTCAGTTTGATCAAGCCAGGCAAGAAAAAAGCCTTGAGCATACCTTGTACCATGACAGTACGCGCACGAAACTCAATTACTCCCTCGGCAATACGATCGGCTACCGGTTCGACCTTCTTTTCAATGCTATCGACCTGCTTCTGCGTGTTTTTGGCTATCTCTACCACTTGCACCGATTGCGCCATATGTATCGCCTGTAACGCCTGCCCTAATCTGTTATCAGTTTCTAAGGTAGCCGGTAATGTTTCGCTGCTTGGAGAGTGGATAGCAGTATCAATGTTTTCTATTATCAAACGCAATTGATGCAGCATTCCAATCTTTTCCCGTAGCCATGCATTACCATACAATAACAGAAGTGAGCCTACAAAAAAGAGCAATGCGAAGAGAAACACGTAAATGACCAGAACGAGAGCAGCAACGCGCCCCAAAGTCGTCAAGAGATCATCATCTGCCAGTATAAAAAGCAGCATAGTTACTCTCCTTTAGAGGTTGAATTTAACTCTATTAACTCCAACTGCTGCTGCCGGCGTTCTTCATAGCGACGCCGCGCATTACCTTTCCCAAAAAATATACGCAACATTTGTTGCCCGCCAACAAGAACACCAACTGCGCGTACGCTGGGCGCAACCGCATATTGGGTAGCTAACCGGGCGGTACTACTAACGGTTGTAACTGTTTGAGTAGCGCTCTTTGTCGTGTCCTTTACAGCTTCTGTTGTTTCCTCTACTGATTGAGTGATCATTTCGACGGAATGCTGCAATGACGTTAACAGAGGGTTTATCTCATCGGTCACTGTTGCAAACGTTCGGAGTGCCGTCAACAAAGCATAGATGAGCAAAACCGTTGATATGATAAGAAGGGACGCCAGAACAATGATAGCGATATAGAATACTGGCAGTAAAACGCCGAATATTCTTGCAACGACGAAACCAGCTATCATCAATGCAAGGATCACAGATGAAATGAGGATCACATAGCGAGTTGTCTTCTCTATAGTTCTATTCATAGATCGAGACATAGATGGAGAGTTTTCCATAGATCGCCTCCTGACAGATTAGTATAGTCTAACTAATACTTGATTATAGCAGACGGCGGCAATTAAGCAACAGAGCAGAGGTTTGCCGAAAGGCCCGCGTGCTTTATACCCTGCAATGAATGTGCTACAATGGGCGCATTGATTTTCTATAGTAGATACGTTCGTACTGCATGGGAGGATCCAAAACTAATGTTAAGCATGATTTTCGCAGATACTATCACCATTAAGATTGGCAATACTGTATTGTATCTGGGCACCAATTTACTCGTTTACCTGGCTGTCGCGGCTATTGTGGGTCTGGTGGCAGAGTTTTTCATCGGTTGGCGACTTCCATTTGGAATCATTGGTGCAACTATTGCGGCCCTCATCGGCATCTGGCTTATGACATCGGTAATTGTCATTTCGGGTATTCCTGATTACGCGGTCAACACTACTCCACCCATTTACCTGGTAAGAGCGGTCATTGGGGCTGCGCTATTCGTTTTTATCTGGCATCTGCTAACTTATCCACTTTATCGCAGGCGTAGTCGTCGCAATTATCGTCGTTATGAGAGTCGCTACGACAGGTACAGATAGTACGAAGGAACCTTGAACTGGAATAAACGTATAATAAGATACAGGTATATCAGAAAGTGACCAATATAGAAAGAGATGATGCTTTGGAAGCTCAAACCGACGTTCAAACCTACCTGGAGCGTGGAAAGCAGGCACTTGCACAAGGTCAGGGACGCGATGCGGCTATCGCGTATGCGCATGCTGCACAGATTGAACCAGATAATCCCATGGTACACCTGGGGCTGGCAGAGGCAAACCTCGCGCTTGGTTCCTACGGTGTTGTCTATATGGCGTGTCGAAAAGTACAAGAGTTGCAGCCCCAGGGTGGTGTTGAAAGTGACATGGCAAAGGCGCTGCTCGATCTGCTAGATCGCCGTTATGAGCGGGCTTTGCAGGACCTTGAGACCGTCACCAGCGAAGACCCCGGCAATGCCTATGCGCATGCAATGCGAGCGTATTTATTGCGCATCAGCGGGCAGAGCTATGATGCGGGACTTGCAAGAGCGCGTGCTGCTCGCCTCTCGTATGGAGGCCACTTTGAGAACTGCTTCCCACCTGTTGAACCAACGAATGCACCTGGTTACAGCGCCACACCTGATCAACCGAATGTTGCAGATCAACCACATCCGAACGAGCAAATTGTAGATGGTTCTACTGTAACCAGACCCGAACAAGAGTCTATACCTACCTGGTCACAGCCAAATAATATGCAGCGTCAGATGGTTCGCACGCGTTTCTGGATGAGCCAGCGTCCGCGCTTTGTTACGAACATACTGATCGGTATCAATGTAGCAGTCTATATAATTCTGGTTATACTTAGCATTTCTACGGCCGGGGGTTTGGGCCAATTGGGTGGTATCGATCAAAATGTGATCCTTAATGCCGGTGGCCAGTTAAACTACTTAGTCGCACAGGGGCAGGTCTGGCGTATCTTCACGGCGATGTTTTTACATTTCAACTTGCTGCATATCGGCTTGAACATGTTTTCGCTGTTCCTTATAGGTGGAGTCGTGGAGATGGTTTTTGGGAAATGGCGTTACCTGCTGATCTACCTGGGCTCTGGTATTGCTGGTGGCATTCTTACTTTCTACGTATCGCCGCTTAATACATTAGCGGCCGGAGCTTCGGGAGCGATTTTTGGTGTGTTTGGAGCGCTGGGTGTGTTCTATATATTGAACCGTCAAGCACTCGGCAGGTACGGCGCAGGGGCGATTACTAACTGGTTGTTCTGGTTGGGGTTAAACCTGGTGTTTGGCTTTTCACAACCCGGTATTGGCATCTGGGATCACATTGGAGGTCTTGTAGCTGGAATGATTATCGCGGCGCTGCTGATGCCGAGGTTAAGGCGAAGGGCAGTGTAAGAGAGACCGTACACTGGTTGATAGATTTTGTTTATACTCGGGGGGAGCCAATAACTGCTACGATGCTTGCATATTTGTCGGCCTGGGCTAGTGTAGTTAAAGCATTGGTTTGTAAATCCATCGCATACAAGTAACCATCGGCATAGAAGGTAATGATGTGGTTATTGAACCAGGCACCCAACTCCATCAAAAGCTCCGTCGAGGTACCGATTAGCCTGGGTTTACCTGCATGGATATGCGTTCCCGAGCCACTTATTTGCACAGTATACAATGCACTATGCCGATCATATGGGTCCTGAGAATCACTTGAAAACTCGATGTATGCGAGTGTATGCGCATCAGGCGAAAACACAGGTGTTGTGACCCAGTGATACTGAGCGCTGTTACTTAAGTTATCTTGTTTTGCCAATACTATTTGCGATGTACCCGGAGTTAGTGATGAGCCAGACAATGTTGTCAGATTCAAGTCATTCGCATATGAAAGCGCTGCAATACTGGTAGGTACACTATTATCGGTGGGTATAGGCACAGCACCTTCATTCGATGAGTACAATAAACCATTGCCATAAGGAGTAAGGGCTAACGGTCCCTGTTGTGGGTTTTCGTCTAAAATTGATTGCGGCGTGGCAGTAGTTTGTGAAAGATCAAGCGACCACAATCCATACTGTACAGCTTCATTACTTCCGCGATCATCAGTCAGTAACAGCGTATTATCAAACCGCGACCCAACCCCATTGGCGAAAGAGAAAATGCGGAAGCAAGGACAATTCAGCGCAGGCTGTTCATAGACGATTGTAGGAGCCGCTAAAGGGCCAGCATGAATCGCGATATTACCAGTACCATCCACATACTCAGTACTCCAGGCAATCATCGTGCCATCATAGCTCAATGCCATCGAGGTGATAACCTGGTCGGGAGGTAGATCTGCGATTTGGGTTGGGGTTTCCCCAAAAGGATCTATCAACCAAATGCCATTACCACTATAGAGAAGTTGACCTGAGGGAGTAAGTATTGGTGGCACTGCTTCACTGTAGACATAACCATTCGCAGGGATTTTGTGAGAAACATTACTGGAACTTGAAACGATATAGAGACCACTAGTCTGCTCGTAGATCACATAATAGCCAGCAGGCAGTTGGAGAGGATGTAATGGTGCATTACCCGGTGTAAAGATGGGAGATATAGCATCCAGATCCTGGGTGGGTGTAGGTGTCAATACTGTGCTGTTTTTAGCTTTCGGAATCGGATTTAGGTGAGTGTTTGTTGTAACTGGCTTCACGTGACCGCTATTTAACTGGAAGAGGTACACAAGGAGTTGTCCAGAAAATAATAGCAACAACAATCCAATAAGAATAAGCAAGGAAAATATCCCTGCTTTAGTAAATCGTATGCCTACATGCGCATCAGGCAGTGGTTGTGAGATGCGTGGCAATAGTTGTTTTGGCGGATCAGTCACTTGTGGAGCCAAGTTCCTTATTTATCCCCTCGCTTGATTAGTGGTAAATATGAGTATACACGAAACAGTGACTGGCGAAAAGCCAATTAGTATGATCAGGCTGTCTGACTTGTTGTTGAATGATGCCTGTGTGATTTCGCTTCTTTGGCATGATGCAATACAAACACCAATGTTTTATCGAATACCTCTTCGCGATCGTGGTCCTTCATAACAACATGGTACGAGCGATGAAGGGTGACTAGATGCTTTTCATGCGAGCCGATAAGCCGATAAATCTCTCTGCCATCACGTGCAGGCACAACATGGTCATGTAACGAGGTTATAATGAGCGCTGGCACAGTTATATGATGTAGTTCTGCTCGTAACTGTGGAAGGTGCAGCATCATGCTTTCTACTGGATGCAAAGGCGTCCAGCGATAGACATCACGGGTATAGCGACGTCGAGCTTCCGGATCGCGCACATCCTCGCGCATTGTTGGCACTAATGGAATAAGATACTTGCCGATACTCACTGCGGGCTTTAGCCATGGATGCAAATGTAAAGGGGCGCATATCGATACAACTCCTGCTATTTCTTCGTGAGCTGCAACATGCAACACTAGTGCGCCACCCAGAGAGTGCCCAACCAGAAACACAACATCGCACAGATCTTTGAGCAGATTCAATTCATCGCATACTGCCTGTACCCATTCTTCCCAACCGACGGACAACATATCTTTGACTTTGCTGCCGTGACCAGGTAGAAGCATGTTTCTGGTAATGATGCCATGAGCCTGCAGAACATCTTGCAGTTCAGCCATATCGCTTGTGTGACCATTCAAGCCATGCACAAGCAGTACACCTACGATAGGTTGTGTTGAGTTGGTGTGTGCACTCTGCTGTGTCTGGGGAGTTGTCATGATATCGGTTCCTCAATGCCTATAAATAAAGATACAGCTAACTGCTCAACGTGTTTCTGGATATATTTATATATATTTTAACATGCTAATACATATATACGTTTGAGCAGGGAAAAAGTTGGACAATTGAGTACAGCCCTGTTGAGGACAGTGAGGTGCGTTGCTCTTTGGGCGTAAAAGTGCTATAGTCGCTTTCGTTATAAGTACTATACGAAGTCATATAGTTTCACCATAGAAACCAACAACGATATTGATTTGAGGAGTGTTTATATGAAATTCGCGACAAAAGCTATTCACGCGGGACAAGAGCCTGATCCTTCTACGGGTGCGGTCATGACTCCGATATTTCAGACTGCTACCTATGTCCAGGAGGGTCTTGGTGAGCATAAAGGCTTTGAGTATTCTCGCACAAGCAATCCAACACGCAAGGCCTTAGAAGCATGTATAGCGGCGCTCGAAGGCGGGACATACGGCCTGGCTTTTGCATCTGGCATGGCTGCTGAAAGCGCTATCCTCAGCCTTCTCAGTTCGGGTGATCATCTAGTTTCCTGCGACGATTTGTATGGTGGCACCTATCGTATCTTCGAGCGGGTTTTGAGTCGGTATAGTGTTGAAACCAGCTATGTGCCAGCAGGTAACCTGGTTGCTTACGAACAGGCTATACGTCCAAATACGAAAATGATCTGGCTTGAGACTCCCACTAACCCGCTGCTAGGGCTGATAGATATCCGGGCTATCGCAGAAATGGCACATCGTCACAATCTGCTGGTTGTTGTCGATAATACATTTGCAAGCCCCTATTTCCAGCAGCCACTGAAGTTGGGCGCAGATATTGTTGTG
>WNEZ01005743.1_pt1 | contig 11928 bp, 8 predicted proteins | sample 5400521 | NCBI WGS metagenome assembly WNEZ01 (sample SAMN13153339, study PRJNA577476) | soil metagenome | isolation source: 120 cm saprolite under Douglas fir tree site 2 hole 1 replicate 1 | place: USA:California | collected 2015-04-18
CTTTCGCCGGCAAGGTCCTCCATGGAGAAGCTCTTCACCCTGTTCACGAGCGCTCTGTCGCCAACAATTCCAACGATTGTTCGGAGATCATCCATGGAGTAGAGACGGTGAAGCTCAGCCTCCTTGAGGAGAGCCAGAGGCTGACGAGTCGACACGAACTCCTCCCAGCTCTTTCCCTGAGCCTTGAAAACCACTATAGCGGCAAGGTCGTAGGCGTCGAAACGCCTGCTAAACTCGCGGAGAAAGTCCCGCGCTAATCCTTGAGAAGATGAAATTAGTGTCTTAACTCCACGAGCGAAACCTAAACGGACAGCTCTCTCGGTCTCAATGGGGGAAGAGCCGTCTCTTAGTTCTGAGAGCTCCTTGCCGTACGGCCCGTCTGCAAGGACCCCCAAGATCTCGCTTTGGGTCCGGAACTCTGCAAGGGAATGGAGCTGCTGCCGTTCTAGAAGTTTGCCCTTTTCTCCCCGTATCTTTGCGATAATGTAGTTGTCTCGAACGATATGCGATAGGATCTCGGTTCCCACGATGGGTCGCTGTTACTTCGCTTGTAGAACGAGCAGTAGAGCTGTGACGAGGGCGTAGATCGCCAGAGCCTCTGCCAGTATCAGCGTGATAACTGCCCTCGAAAATATTTCCGGCTTCTCTGCCGTAGCGGCGGCTAGAGCGCTTCCAGAAGTGCCTATGCCGAATCCTGCGCCGAGCGCTGCTGCGCCCATGGTCAATCCTCCGGCAAAGATTCTGACCGAGCCAGCGAGAGTAAGGGTGTCGGTGATGTGGAAGACCGAGAGAAGACCGACTACAAGACCGTATATTGCGAGGGCTTCGGCGAGGATCGTAGCGATGAAGGTCTTGAACATGACTTCAGGCCGTTCGACCCCTGCACCGGCAATAGCCGGCCCGGAGATTCCTATTCCAATTCCGGCACCGATGGCGGATAGGAGGACGCTTAGTCCGCCGCCGAGTCCAGCCCAGAATGTGGGGCATAGAGTAACAGACGTTAGGGTAGCGCAGTCAACCACTTGGTTACACAGTCCAGCTTGTAGGTTCTCGGTGAGGCGCGAATAAAACTTGCTAAACCATTCAACCCAGTGAAGCCTCAGAGTTTGCACGAAAACGATCAAACCCTCTAGAATCATTACTAAGAGATTTCCCGCTACGGCGCCCGCTATTCCGAAGGAAGTGAAGAATGCGAATTTTATTGCAAAATCCGCTAGGTTGAGCGCCCAGATTCGAAGATAGGATAGCGTATTGCTTCCTGCGCTGATGAACACTTCGAAGAAATGGAGAGGTCCCTCCTTCACCGCCATTATCCCCATCGGTATGAACAACAGTACGAGCAGTGCAGGGTTTTGCAGGAGCACTCCGAACTTGTAGCCTGAGATGACGACCTGTGCTGCGAGATAGATGAAGATGATGTAGAACCACGCCCAAGAAATCGGTCCGTAGAATGCGTGCTTGATCTCGTGATTCCGTACTTTATTGTATGTGCTGATTACTAGGCCCGAGAGGTAGTGTCCTACTCCGAACAAGAGTATCACCGACATATAGATGAGAAGGTGGGAAATATCCGGGGTGGCCGCGAAGGCTCCCTCGTTCGGGTTGAAGAAGGGTCGAAGGCCGAAGACCGCTTGGGACTCAAAACCGAAAAAGTCACCGAAGAGAAACCCGAAAATTGTTATGCCAATGCCTAGCATAACTATGAGTTCCGCGCCGTTAACGAACAATTGTCCGATCTCGAAGATCTTGACCTTTCTTCTCTTCAGCCACAAGAGAAAGAGGCCTAGAGCCAAGAAGAGTGGACCCTCACCGAAGTCTCCGAACATCAATCCGTAGATCAGCGGAAAAGTGAGAATCATGAAAACCAAGGGATTTGTTTCGTCATAGGAGGGGATGCCAAAATTGTCAATCACGGACTGCAAGGGCGTGCTCCAACCAGGGACTCTAACGAGCGTCGGTGGAGTCTGATGCTCCCCAGCTTCAAGGCCGTTTTCTAACGATCTGCCATGAGAGACCTCATGCGCATCTTCAGCGTTCTCTACGTGAACAGATACGAGTCCGTTGCAGGCCTTCGAAGCTCCTTCTGTCAGTGCCTGGACACTATCCTCGGCGACCCATCCTCTTAGCATGTAGGTCGACTCGGTAGTAGACGAGTTTGAGATGGCTCTGGATCGGGCTTCCAGAATCTCTGTGAGATGCTCTAGAGTCTTGAGCCTCGGTCCGTACTCTTTTGTGAGGAGTTCATGCTGGTGGTCAAGCTTTCTCGCCACGTCCTCGATCTCCACGAGTCGGCTATCAGTGAATTTCTTAGCTTCCTTGGGGTCTGTCGGAAGTTCTGCCCAAGGCTCTTCTATTTTTGCACCTAGTGCCGTGGCCGCTTGTTTTGCATCGTCTTCGAAGGCTCGGGGAAAAATAGCCAAGAAAGTTTGAGTTCTCTCTGCACTAAGGGTGATGACGAAGATCAGATTTCCGTATGTCAATTCATCCAAGTCTCTCTGAATCGAAACGGTTGACTCTCTTGCACATTCTCCAGCGAGAGTGGCGAGGAATCCGCTGCTTCCAACAGTTCCGAGCGGCATTCCTACGGCTTCTAATCCTGAAAGGAAACGTGAGAGTTCCGAAGTTCTCTCATTGTCAGCTAGAAGTTTGCCTTGCGATTCCTCTAGTTGGCGGACCGACCCTTCGAGTTTTGAGGTTTCTTGGTCGAGGAAGAGGGCGAGCTCATCGATGTTGTGAATTGGAGCTTCAATTTTCTCATGTTGGACCTCAACCTGCTCAAGAGCTGCGGCAAGCGCGGAGATGCGGTTCCTGATCGTCGCGGATTTCGACAGCAGGCTTGTAGCTTCGAATGGCGTTGCGCCCGGCGGGAGCTGGTCGTCCTCAATCGTCATGAGGTGAATCATAGGTTCTCTTCCAGCATAGGAGAGGAGGTTGGGCAACTCGTCTTTTGCGACTATGATGCTGACCTGATGCATCGTCTCCGGTCTGAGCAAGAGATAGAGACCTACTCACCAAATATGGTTGAAGAGATTGTCGTTAGGAGCTGGTTGTCCAGTCTTTCGATGCGAGCCTTGAATGAATTGTTGAAGCTCATCTTTCCATCGGGGTCGCTTGCAATTACGCCTCCTAAGTCATCGATCTCGGTCTCATCAGCTAGGAATTTTATCCCCTTGGGAAACGTTTGTCCCAGAGATTGGAGACTCTTCCTCTCCGCATTCCGAAAGCCGACTTTCACTACTGCATTGTCTGTTCCGACCGCCTCAACCGCTTCTAGCACGAGGCGTTTCAATGTCGACTCGAACTGGTCCGTTCTGGCTATGTCCGAGAGGCGCTGTTCGACCGATTTGAGAACACTTTGAACGATCCTGTTCTTCTCCTCAAGGATCCGTAGGCGATTCGCTCTTACTCTGGAGCTAAGGATACTCCTTCTGATGCTCTCCGCCTCCAAACTGGCTCTTGATAGAATATCGTTCGCATCTCGTTGCGCTTGGGCTCGGGACTCTTCTAGAATCTGCTTAGACTTTTCTTCAGCTTGCTCGACGATTCCGGCAGCTTTCAGTCTTGCATCTGACAGAATCCGATTATGAAGCTTCCCCAGAGACTCCGCCATTTTTTCAACCACCCAGAACCAATTCAACGCCCTTCTTGGCGGCAACATCTTTCCTATCCTCGAAGAGTTTCTTGTAAGTCTCAAGTAGAGAGTCGGTTTCCACGTCTGAGCTTCGCGCGTCAGCCTCTGCCTTCTCCCGCGACTCTCGAAGCATCTGGGCCTTACGCTGTTCCGCTTCAGCTGTCGAGGTGTGCCGAACATTTTGGGCCTCTTGGGAGGCACGAGCTAGAATTTCTTCGGCCTTTGACTTTGCGTCCTCGACGATCTGTTTCGCTTGTGCCTCAGTTTCAACAATTCTTCTGACAGCTTCAATTCCGGACAAGCGATTTCTGCTCCAAATACACCGTTAGACCGCGTTTTCGAATGCCCAGTTTAGATGCGCGCTATAAAACTGTTCGAAGAAGGGTTTTGATACAGTTTCCAACCCTTTACTCTACATACAAGGGTTGCTGAAGGATGCCCGTCAAGATCATTCATCCAGATCACGTAGAAATCGTCGGTCTCGGACGCGTTCTCCTGACCGCTCCACACGCGACGAGCGTTGACGCAGATCTTCACACCGGACAAATTGTTGAGGAAGCAGCGCTGACTTCTAGGTCGTTTGCCGTCATCGGCAAAGTCGACAAAGAATTCCTGGATTGGAACCGAATCCAGTCTGCGCAATCGGAATTCAGAAAGGGCATCGAAGGATTCGTTTCCGAAGATGGAATCAGATATATTCTTGATATCCACGGAAAAAAAGAGCCAGGCGTGGAAATTGGGACTGTTGCGGGGAGGACGTGTTCTGACTCGACGACCGAGCTAGTAAGGTCACGGTTGGTCAAAGACTTCACGGTAAACGTGAACAGCGAGTACAAGGGAGACGAACCTGGAAGCGTAATCACGAGTTACAACCGAAGAGACCAGAAAGGCAATTTCGCTGTCGAGACTATCCAAATTCGGTTCGGTCATGAAGAGAGACAGCTTCTGAGAGAGAAGGTGATTATGGACATCTCCGAGATAGCGGACATACTCAATGCGCGACTAGAGCCCGCGCGAACCGACTAGTGCAGCGGCAGCACTTTGAACCAGCCGAATCCAAGGGTCAGGATAAATTCCAATGGCGAAGATCAGAATCGTGGCAACCCAAAGAACACCCATATAGACGCGGGGTTCAGCAATCCTAGACTGATCTCCTGGTTCGTCAAAATACATCCTCTTAATCACCCAACCATAGTAGCTCATACTGAAACCGCTGTTAATCAGAGCCGCCAACGCCAGATAGCCACCCCAGCTGTAAGGCGAGTAGATCGACCCTGTGAACAGCATTACTTTGCTGAAAAACCCGTTCAGAGGAGGCACACCTGCAAGGCCGAGAAAAATTACTGCGATACTCAAAGACGTTTGCGGCATTCTTCGAGATAACCCATTGAAAGAATCAAGATCGGTAACCGACAGTTTGGTTGCAACTGCCGCCGCAGCGACGAATGCAGCCGTCTTCAGAATTGCATAATTCAGAACGTGAAAGAGTCCGCCCGCCAGACCCAACGGCACATTGGTCGTCGTGAATGGAGTGGCGAGCGCCATTAGGATGTAACCTGCCTGGGCAATGCTGGAATAGGCGAGGAGTCTTGTGAAGCTCTTTTGCATCAGCGCTGCAACGTTTCCGACACTCATTGTTACTACGGCTATGATCGCAAAGGTCGAGTAGAAATCCACGTTGAAAGCCGAGATCCCTACGATGAATACTCGAAAGGCCGCCGCGAATGCTGCCATCTTCGCACCGGCGGCCAAGAACGCGCCAATCGTCACTGGGGCGCCTTCGAAGGCATCGGGTATCCACATGTGAAACGGAACGACTGCCATCTTCACTCCGAATCCAACGATAAACAGGACAATCGCGAGGACCCCGAATGGACGAACATCTGGTCCCGCGGTCGACAGAGAGCTCGCAATGGCTGTAAGGCCTGTGGAGCCAGTGACGCCGAAGACCAGGGAAATGGCGTAGACTATGAGTGCAGAGGAGAGGGCTGAGAGGACGAAGAATTTCATAGCTGCTTCGTTGGAATTCGGGTCCTTCTTTCTGAACGCCGTTAGGGCATACGTGGGAATGCTCATCAGCTCCCAACCAACGTAGAGAAGTATCAGATCCATTGAGGCTGCTAGGACAATCATTCCGAGGGTCGAAAGGAGCAGAAGTCCGAAGAATGGTCCCTTGTTGGGGTCCTCACGCATGTATTGCAGTGAAGCAACCGTTACGAAGATCGCCACGATCAACAGGACTCCGGAAAAGAACAGAGTAAACAGATCCACTTGGAATCCCCCGAAAGACACTGGCGAAGGGGTTGTGAACCCCAGCCAGACTGTCGATACTAGGGCGATTGCCAGACCTAAGATACAGACGAAGGGCGCGAGACCGAGCTTCGATTTTCTGAAATGAACAAACCCGGCAGGAGTGGCGAGTAGTCCGAACACTGCAAGGCTGAGAAAAGGGGTCAGTGAGAGGAGAGCCAATCTGGATCACCTGGCTCCAAGACCGACTATCGTTCCAACCCATTTCTCCACTGTTGGAGCTATCACGCTCCCTAGTATTGGGGGCGGATAAACGCCGAAGATCAACAATGGCACGAGGAATGCTACAAGAATCAGGATCGAGTGAAGATGCAGCTCGTTCTTGGGGCCTACCGGGGGTGTCATCGCCACGCGCCGAAGCATCCAGAGGAAGTATCCGACAGTTAGGGCTGGAGCGACTATGGCGATCGCGAAGAGATAGCTCACGCTGAGAGCGCCTTGGATCACGAGGTATTCGCTGATGAAGTTGGCAAACCCGGGAACCGCCATAGCGGCCATCGAGGCCAAGAATAGTAGTGAAACCGTTTGAGGCATCTTTCCTCTTAGGCCTTTCAGTTCGTCGATATTTCTAGTTCCGGTGTGTTCGTGGATGTATCCTGACATGAGGAAGAGCATTCCAACGGCGAGTCCATGGCTAAACATCTGAAAGACTGCTCCCGAGACTCCTGCAACTGTTGCAGTGAATGCTCCGAGGAGAACATAGCCCATGTGATTGACACTCGTCAGGGCAATCATTCTTTTGATGTCCTTGGCGACAAATGCGACTGAGGCGCCGTAGATCATGGTGATGAGGCCGATGGTGGTAAAGTATGGCCAGAGAACACCCACTGCCTTAGGGAAGAGTAACAGGTTATACCTGATCAATCCGTAGCCTCCCATCTTGAGCAGCAAGCCTGCCAGCAGAACGCTAACCGGTGCGGGAGCCTCCACGTGCGCATCAGGTAGCCACGTGTGAAGAGGGAATATGGGAAGTTTTACCGCGAATCCAACGAAAGTTGTGATAGCTACTGCGAGCTGGAGAGGGAGAGCAAGGTTCGGGATCCTCGCTGCCAGAACATCGTAATCGAACGAGGGACCTCCAGGGTAAGCCGAGGTTCCAGTCCAGGCGTATAGTGCAAGAAAGCCGAACAGCATGACTGCGCTACCGGAATAGGTGAAAATGAGGAATTTTAGGGAGGCATATTTCCGGCGGGGTCCGCCCCAAATGCCGATGAAGAAAAACATCGGGATGAGGACGATCTCCCAGAAGAGATAGAACAGAATCAGGTTGAGCGAGGTGAAGACGCCGATGATCCCTGTTTCGAAGATGAGAAAGAGAGCATAGTACTCCGCGTGTCTGAAAGTAATCTGATCCCAAGATCCCGCCGCGGACAGGAGGCTAAGAAACGTGGCTAGCATCAGGAGCGGAAGGCTGATCCCGTCAATCCCGACTTTGTAGTTGAGGCCAAAAGACCCAGCCCAGGGGGCGCTCTCAGAGAGTTGGAAACCCGGCTGGCCATATTGGAAAACAACCAGAATCATGATCGAGATGGCGAAGACGATCGCAGTGGTCCCTACTCCCAAAATCTTTGCCATTTTCGGGTTCTTCCTGCCGAGCAGAAATGTCGGTGCCGCCAGGACTGCGGGGAGAAATATCGCGATTGACAGTAGTCCGATCATCTAGGTGGCTCCAACGACGAATAGCATGTAGGCGAGTAGGAGGATTATTCCGATCGCGAACGCGATGACGTACTGCTCTGTCACCCCCGACTGAAGCTTTCGGAGAAAGTTGCTGAGCCTTGAGCCGTACGATGCGATCTCGTTGGCGGCTCGGTCAACAACCTGAGTGTCGAGTTGATCACTCGCCCGTGAATAGTCCATTATGTCTCGACCGATTGTGTTGTTTAGCCTGTTCCAGATCCCCTGTTCAACGTACGTGTAGAGTCCCCGGCTCGCGGCGAGTAAACCTGAAACGAAGACTTTGTAGTAGATGGCATCTAGATACCAGCGTTCGTAGAGGAATCGCTGGACCGGGTTCATGTCAGTTTTGAAAACATAGTTTTTCCGGAAGTAAAGGATGTAGGCAATTCCGCCCCCAACGATAGCAACAACTGTGCTCACAGACAGCAAGAGGAGGTCAGTAAGACCGGAAGCTGGGCTGATTGCCGCCGGAAACTTGTAGACTGTTGAGCTGAATGTACTCGCAACATAGGAGGTCAGGGGACCGCTGTAGAGGGGGTAAGCTAGTCCCAGGCCCAGGCTGCCTACAGCGAGAAGCAGGTAGGGAATGAGCATCGTAAGGCCAGCTTCGTGAGGATGCTTTCCACTTTCCATGAGGTCCTCGACATGTTTGCTGGGTTTTCCTGCAAGCGTGATGCCCAACATTCGAACGGTGTAGAAACCGGTAATGAATGCTGTGATGAGAGCTAGTCCGTAGAGGACGTATTGCCCTCCGAGGAAGCTCAGGGATAGTATCGCGTCCTTCGTCCAGAACCCGCTGAAAGGTGGGATGCCCATTAGGGAGAGCCCCGCCATGAGCATCGAGGCGGATGTTAGCCTCATGGCCTTAGCCAACCCCCCCATTTCGTCCATGAAACGCGATTCTGCAACGTGTAACATCCATCCCGCGGCGAGGAAAAGTGAAGCCTTGAACACAGCGTGGCTGAGAAGGTGAAAGAGTCCAGCGGTATAGCCTGCGAGAAAGTTAGCGCTGAGCCCAGCAATTCCGAGGGCCAGCATCATGTAGCCGATCTGAGAGACGGTGGAGTAAGCTAGTACCTTCTTTATTTCGCGAGCAACTGCGGCCTGACTTGCAGCTAAGAGGGCTGTAAACGCTCCTATCCATGCGATGACGCCGAAAAATTGTGACACTTGGTTGAACTGAGATAGCGCGATGAAGAATACGGGCCCCATTCTTCCGGTAAGGAAGACTCCAGCCTTGACCATTGTTGCAGCATGTATTAAGGCGGAAACCGAGGCGGGACCGGTCATAGCATCCGGGAGCCATTCCTGCAGGGGAAACTGCGCCGACTTGCCGATCGGTCCTCCGAAGAACAGGAGAGCAGTGGGGAGTAGAAGACCAAGGCGGGCAAGATTCGCAGCCCAGTTCCCTGAGCCCCCTAGTAGTGCTACCAGCTGATTGTAATTGAAGGTCCGCGCGAAAGCGTAGATAAGAAAGATTGCAATCAGCAGCGCGATGTCTCCGATTCTTGTCATCACGAACGCCTTCATCCCCGCCTTCGTCGGTGAATATTCTTCCGAAACACCTAGGGCTTTGTCGCCCGGGCTACCGACCCAGTACTGTGGCTCGTCGCGGTAAAAGTGACCAATCAGCGCGTAGGAGCATAGGCCCACGCCCTCCCACCCGAAAAACATCATGAGGAGATTGTCAGCGAGGACTAGCAGCAGCATGTTTCCGATGAAGAGGTTCATGAAGAACCAGTATCGTGTCAGGCCGAATTCGCCTTTCATGTATCCAACGCTATAAATCATGATGAGGAGGCTAATCCAGGCGACGATGTTTGCCATGAAGAGGCTAAGAGGATCCACTAGAACTCCAGCGGTAATGTTGAGAGATGGAATCCAAGCGACAGTGTAATCTCCAGCAGAGACCGTCAGCGCAGTTGTCGTCGCCAATATCGCCGCTGCAAGGGTGAATCCGACTGCTGCTACGTCACGAACTCTAGAATGAATCTTGGCGAATAACGGGGTGAGAAGCGCGCCTACAAGGGGCGTCACCCAGATGAGCCAAGCGAGAAGAGAGCTAGCCAATTGTCTATGGCCCCACTATTGCTCTTGCAGCGGACAGGAGTCGGCCGAGTATGGGTTCGGGATAGATACCCAGGATGATGGTGACAATGCTAAGAGTGATGAGGGGAAGTGTGATTGTCCATGGCGCTTCCTTGACATCGGAGGTATCCGAGTTTGGCGCTCCAAAGAAGATCTTCTTCATTGCCATCAGAGAGTAGCCCGCGGTGAGAGCGGTTGCGATAATTCCTAGTGCCGCTATCACAAGGCGGTACTCTGACGCGGTATCAGTAGCTCTTACGAATCCGCCTTGGAACAGGAAGAATTCGGACAGGAACCCGTTTGTGGATGGAAGACCTGCAAGAGTGAGAGAGCCGATGAAGGCAGCGGTGGCCGTGATCGGCATCTTGCTGGCGAGTCCTCCGAGCTTGCTTAGGCTTCTCTCGCCGCGGACCTGAAGCATAACGGCGCCAACGACGATGAAGAGTATTCCTTTGGCGGTTCCATTGCTCACGTACTGAAACATCGAACCAGAAACGCCGAACGAGTTGAATGCTGCGAGCCCAAACAGGATATAGCCCATCTGGCTGATACTCGAATATGCAAGGAGTCTCTTGATGTCGTCTTGCACCAGTGCCATCGCGCTGCCGTAGATCATCGTGATGAGAGCCCACCCAGCGAAGAAAGCAGAGAAGGTGAGAAAGGCCTGTGGAAAGATCGTCATGACTATTCGAACGGTCGCGTACCCTCCTATCCCCGTCATCGCAGCAGCGAGAATAGTACTGATTGGAGTAGGCGCTTCAGCATAGGCCGATGGAAGCCAGACATGAAGTCCGAACTGACCTATCTTGACAAAGAACCCGAAGCACATCGCCGCGACGATCCCAAGACGGAGCGTTGTTGAAACGAGGCCTGGATTCACAGTGAGGTTGCTGATTACAACATCCATGTCGGTCGCACCTGTCAGATAGGCAGTGACCAGTATTCCGACGAGGAGGACTAGGGCTCCCACATGTGTCCAGATGAAATATGTTAGCGAAATTCTCTCTTTCTCACCGTATCCCCATTCGGCAATGAGGAAGAAGGAGGGAACGAGCATGATCTCAAAGAAGAGATAAAACTCGATCAGGTTCGTCGCTAAAACAGTACCGATCATTCCGAGAGAGTAGAGCGCGTAGAGGCTGTAGTACAGCCCATAGCGTCCTGGGTCGTCGCCTATTCTCTGGCGCATGTACGGGACAGAGAAGAGAGATACTAGGGCTGTGAGAAGGCTGATGATGAAGAGTATTGGAAGGCTCAGATTGTCGACCCGGAAACCGAAGTTTCCAATTGGGGACCACGAATATGATTCCTGATAAGTCCCTTGAGTGGACCCGGACCCCTGAAGGGCAGCGTAAAGTATTGTTACGAGCGGGATGAGAAGAAGGACGAAAGAAACGAATCCGGTCTTCTCTTTTAGCCGTTTGGAGAGAGCGTAGAGGATTGGAATCGCTAGCAGCGGCACGAGTATTGCGCCGATTAGAAGCAGTGTCATGGAGATCTATCCTTTCAGCTTCGATAGTTTCGACAGATCTATGTCGGCGTTAAGTCTGGAGACTAGGATGATTATCGAGAGCCCGACAGCCGCTTCCATCGCTGCGAGTGCAATGGTGAACAATACGAGGACTTGCCCAGTGACTATGGGAGGATTGCGCAGGCGGGCGAAGGCTATGATGTTCAGATTGGCCGCGTTGTAGATCAATTCAACGGAAAACAGAATGCGAATAGCGTTCCGCTTCGTTGTAAGACCATAGATTCCGATGCCAAGCAGGATTACCGATACGGCGAAGAAACTCGACAGAGGCTCCATTTTCTACTGCCCTCTATCCGTCTTTGACAGCGCCAACGCGCCGATTACGGCAGCCGCCATCACTAGAGACATGAATTCTAGTGGAACACCGTAATTCTTCAGAAGAGAAGTACTGAACAGGGAGAGATCGCATCCGGATCCGCACGAGTCTGGTCCCGGAAAGGCTGTCGCATTGGCCAGCGCACCAGTCATTCCTAGCAACAACGACACCAACATGGCTGCGAGAAGTGATACTCGTTTCAGCCCCAGTGGGGTTTCTCCCTTTTTCGGCCCGACGAGAATGACAGTGAAAAGAATCAGGACTACCACGGCACCGATGTATACTGCAATCTGGAACCAGCCGACGTAAGCTGCGTCGAGAAGAAAGAAGAGCCCCGCCACGCCGAGGAAAGCTATTCCAAGCGCCGACGCT
>WNEZ01012789.1_pt1 | contig 11928 bp, 13 predicted proteins | sample 5400521 | NCBI WGS metagenome assembly WNEZ01 (sample SAMN13153339, study PRJNA577476) | soil metagenome | isolation source: 120 cm saprolite under Douglas fir tree site 2 hole 1 replicate 1 | place: USA:California | collected 2015-04-18
ATCGAGAATGCCGATTTAGTGATTGGGTCGCGTTACATAGCGGGGGGCGGCACGCCAAACTGGTCGTTTTTACGTCGCTTGATCAGTGGCGGCGGTAATATCTTTGCGCGTATCGTGCTAGGTGTCCCTGTACATGATTGCACTGCCGGCTATCGTTGTTACCGGCGCGGGGTTTTAGAGAGTATCGACCTGGATACAATCCAGTCACAGGGCTATGCTTTTCAGATAGAACTGGCCTATCGGGTTATGAAGCATGGCTTCAAGATCATTGAGACGCCTATTATCTTTATGGACCGGCGTGTTGGAAAATCCAAAATGTCCCGCAAGATCGTAATCGAGGGTTTCACTTATGTCTTGAAAGCACGTTTCAGTAAGCAGTCCTACGGTTCCGAAGCGATTGGATTGGGTAGTGAGACAAAACAGTCGCTTGAAGGTGCCAGGTTAGAGGAATTACCCTCGGCTGCAAAGAAGTAAGAGTGTTGTTTGCTACCTCTTGTGTCGGGATACTTTTTTCTTCTTATGATCATGCGAGGAAGGCGATTGATACTCGTCATCATCTTGATCATATTTTCGTACGGGATCAAGACCGTATTGATGACGTACCCGCTGGCGATGGTGCGAAAGACGAGCGAGGTCAGCAGGGGCTTCGTTCAAGTGCTTGGTAAGCTGACCGGTAGGAAGCGCGCTCCCCTCCTGTCGAGCAACAGATCGTTGGACCTCTTGATCATCGCTATATATCTCCACTTCACGTCCTTCCGCACGTGCTGTTGTTGCCAGGCGAGCGATGACACTATCGGCGCTTTCACGAGAGCGTGAAAAGATGATGCGCACACGGCGATCCTGGGTGGTCTGTTCGCTTACACCATCACCATCAAAGACGATGATAACCTGGTGAGGTGTATGGCGATAGCGATTGACGAGTTGATTGATCAGCAGTTGGCGTGCAGCGGCAAGATTCTTCGCTCCTAAAGTTTGAAACGAAGCGTCTCTTTTGATCACGTTATAGCCGTCGACCAGGATATCGCGTCCCACTGTTTATTGGTCCATTCTTGTTCTCATTTGTTCTGCTGAAAAAGTAGCACAGTGTGTACACGAACAAGATAGGCTATTGCGCTACAGATGTCAACCTGCAAGTACCTATTGTGCGCAAGCTGTGAAGGGGACTTGGTGAGAGAAAAACAAGGGAAGCTGAAAATTGCTGTCAAAGGATACTTGACAGGAGGAGCAATGATCTGGTATCATCCTACCTGCACCTTGTTAGGTGCAGCAATCAATGAGGAGCCGTGGTGTAGTGGCCTAACATGTCTGCCTGTCACGCAGAAGATCGCGGGTTCGAATCCCGTCGGTTCCGGTCTTGCCAATTTTCTGTCACAAGTATGCCTTTCGCTTCGTCGTACTCGACAACTCCTGTCAGCATGCGTAAAATGGGTAAAAATGCTGGTCGGGGTTTGAGTGCGGCGATTATTTTTAACTCAAGGTCGTAGTACAGTCCTCCTGGCTCTAAAAGGAGCATGACCATCTCCCTCCTCTCTTCAGATGTTGCCTCGTCCCATAAAGCTGCCATGCCGGGGATGTGTTCGCCTGCTGCGATCACATCATCAAACTTAACCCCATTGACCTCTGGCGTCTGAAGGTGATGGAGAGCAAGTTCTACTGCCGCCATTTCTCCGTAAAACTCATCATCGTCTATGTAACCTTCCCTATATTGTTTGAGAATGCGGGTTCTCTTGAGCTTCAATCGTTCCTTTTCCCGCTCCATCGAGTCAAGCAGAATACCTTGACTTTGCGCCTCTGCAAGCATCTGGCGAAGTATCTCATCGCGCCAATTGTCAGGCAAAACCAAACTCTTGAGCATTTCCCCAAACTGCGCTCTCACCAGATCACTACGAAGCATCAAATGTCCCCCTGCCGGGCAGGGAATGCGCCGCTCCCTCGCGGTGTCACGGTAGTACTCATAGTCGGTGGTAGCACTTTTCCCTTGCGCGCGAAGTGTCAGGCCACAATGAATATCCGCGAGGTAGCCAGCGAACTCGTAAAACCGTTTTGCCTGTGTCTGCCGCTGTGGTGCACGAGCCATTGATTGCGTGATTGAACGTATCTGCTGCCACTCATCATAGGTGAACGCTGCCTGGTGTAATCCGCGATGGCGTTGTTCGTGATACCTCACCGTTCCCCTATCATCATCTGGGGAGAAGGCCGCGTAAAACTCTGTGCGAAGCATGGCCGTTATGGTGTCACTGGTGAACAGCCTATCCCCAAACCGCTTACTCCCTGTGCGGTAGCCTGCCAGATTAAGCTTTTCAGCGATCTCATCGGCGGAAAAGCCTTGCATCCTGAGTTCACCTAACATCCGTAGGCCTGGGAATGTTTCGGGGTCATGTTCTGGCGGGGTTTTCGGCCCTGTCCAGCGATACCCAAAGGGGACATCACCATTGTAAAGTCCTTGTGCAGCCCTCTCTCCTTTCCCCTTACTTGTGTGTTTGGCAAGCATGTCTGAGAAGTATGCTGCGAAGGCTGCGAGGATGGTTAACTGCAACATCCCTTCGGGGGTGCTGTAGTCGATGTTTTCGTTGAGGGATATAAAGGGGGTCTGGTTTTGTGAGAGGATGCGGAAACTCTGAAGTGTCACCATGACGTTACGCGACCAACGGTCGAGCGTATGCACCATGACAACCATGCGTCCTTTATTCGCTTCTACATCATCGAGTAACCTCTTAAAATCGGGACGTTTGGCGATCTGCTCACCTCGCGCGCTGCGCTCATCGTCTTCATAGAAAATGGGTTCGGGAAGTCCGCGAATTTTGGCCGCTTCAGTAATAGCGCGCTTCTGCGCGTCAATGCTATAATTGTCCTTCTGCATCTCGCTTGAGCGACGGACGTATCCTACAAGGATGACGGTTGAGGGGTCAATGTAGGGTTGACGAAACATTATGTATACCTTTCTGTTTGGAGAGACGGCGCATCATGATATGTGCAAGTAATGCGCAGAGTTTGAGGACATCTGACGAAAGCTGTTCAGCACGAGGTGGTGCCTCAGTGCTTTGCACTGCATTGGTTACGGCGGTTTCTTCTGCCATAGTCTAGCAGTAAAGAAGCATGGTGAGTGTCGGTGAGTGGCATTTCCATTCTTACCGATATAGAGAGGATACGTTCTCATTTCACCTGAAAATATCATTTTTCCCCAGCCTATTTGGCTACGAAATGACGCACGATAATCGGATTCCACTGTGCTGTGACAAAGAGAGTAATGACCACTTCTTTGACCCCCACAATGCTGAATTGTATGTGCGTCAAAGTTCCTGTTCCGAAATGCTTACTATAGAGGCTTATTGCATCCTTTACAGACGAAACGGTATATGATAACGCTTTACAAGTTTCTGTTATCCTAAGAACTGCGTTTACTGTCTCTTTCCCAACGCTCGGTGTGGAAGTAGTAACAGTGGTACAAGTGGGGTTTAGTTGGGGATTGGGGAGAGTTGAGAGAGTTTGTGATTGAAGCGTTGGCAAAAGAGGAGCTGTTGTATTCTTTATGTCCTGGTCTGACAGGGAGGTATATGTGTAGGCATCTCTGCCGCCGTGAAACAAAGTGTTCTGGGCAATGACTGAGGTGACACAGCAGGCCTCGTTGATATCACCTGCCTGGATGTTGCCTCCCTCTCCTGAGATAAGTGCATGTGCTGCTACGCTTACCTGTCCGTAGGTTGGAGGTGTTGTCTGCACTGCTGGTGGGATCACTGCTTGTTCGTCCGTCACAACCTTTATGCCGTCTGCGCCTTTGAGAACTGTACCGAAGGGGATAATCTGCGAGTAAATAGCGCCGTTATAAAAGGTGATCGTTCCCGTAGCAGTAGTCGCTGGTATATACTGCTTGCCTGTAGCAATGGCGGTTACTTTGATGGTCTTGGTAACAGGGGCAAGAGAATAACCCTGGATGACAAGAGAAAATGATACTTCATGGTCTGGGGATGGCGCAAGAATGGAGATCACAATAATACTGATGAGAACGATGAAACAGAAGATGACCATAAAAATTGCGAGATAATCCCGTTTGGGTGGCAACTGGTCTTCAGGCACTACATAAAGGTGGAGTGTTTCCATCGGTTCTTCATCAACTACTCTCATATCTTCCTCCTATGAGGGGGATTTCTCCCCCTCTGCTACTTGGGTGCCTTAAACTGCGTTCCATCATTGAGAAAGACGATGGTTTGATCCTGCACATGCAGCAGAAGATCAGGCTTCCCATCACCGTTCACATCCTTAAAAGAAAGCGTTACAGGGGTCAAAATGGCATTGTCTCCGAAGAGTTGTGGGCCGATGTAAATTCGGGCATGTGACCCATCGCCTCCTGGGAACTCAATGACTTCAATGTGACCGTTCAAATTTAGCGCAATGAAATGACTCGGATGTGCCGTCGAGTCAGCATGTCCCACAACCTGATCTGTCTGGTAGGTACGAGGGAAACCATATGACCAGGTGTTTTGTTGGTTTATCCACCACGTACCAACGGAAGATAGCAGTATCCATCCGGCAATCATGATTATCATGCCGATCCCTACCCAGAGAAGCCAATGAGTGTGGTGTTTCTCTTTCGGCGGGGGTGCGCGGTGAATGACGATCCGGCGATTTCCTTGCGTGATGACCTCTTGGTCTTGTCCTCTGTCGTATCGTCGTGTGCTGGTGGGCATACGTTGTGGGTAAAAGGAGTCATCATCCTCTACTTCATAGTCAGTCTGTACTGCGGGCTGGCGCGTGGTCTGGTAAGCGGTTGCCCTGCGTGGTATTGTGTGATGCGCAATCTGCTCCTTCATCCTAAATCCCCTTTCCAGCAACAAAATCCGTTGCCTCTTGCGGGGTAAAAAGGCCGTTCTGTACCTCTTGGGCGACCAGGAAAATAGTGTCCTGATCCTCATGGCAGGGGCATGAACCATTCCAGCAGAACGGCTTTTCATCCGTATGTTCGAGAGCGTCTAGGGGGATGACAGGAATGAAGTTGTCTCCAAAGCCTTGCATATGGCCTTCTCCTTGACACTGGTGGCTCTCACATGCGTTATTACAATTTGAGAGCCTTACTACCTGATAGGGTTTTTTAGTCTCTCGCTCGCTGGCTTCTGTGGTGACACACAGGAGCCAGTTCAGTAACACCCCCTTTAAAATAGTTCTATGTAAGACATATATGCATAAAATGCCTATATCTTATATAAGCATAAAGTGTATGTATGAAATTGTCAAGGCTTATAGTATACTGGTGCAAATATTTGGGAGGGAAATATGCCTAGAACAAGGCTGAAAGTGAAAGAAATCGCGACCGAAAAGGGATTCACGCAAACCAAGCTGAGTAGAGCTGCTGATCTTAACGCACGAACCATCCAACAAATTTTTCACGATCCCTACCGAGATGTCACCTATAGTACGCTTTTGAAAATTGCGAAAGTCTTAGGGGTAGAAGTCTCCGACCTCATTGAAGAAATTCCAGACGAATAGGAACGTTTAAATTGGCAAAAAGAAAAGGGCAGAAAAGCCCTTTTTTCTTTAACGACTGAACGGGTAAAACATGCCTGATGCGAAAACAAAAACATCACTACACTTCCTAGTGAGATTACAATTTGGTAGGACTCCGTTATCTGGTGCTTAAGTACCAAATTTATGAGCTGATAACGCGAAATTATGCATCCCACCATTGACCTTGGAGAGGATGATAGCCAGCAGCATAGAACTGCTTTTGTTCCGTTGCCCAGTCCGAGAGGCCTTTTACGACCTCATCAGTTACGAGGTGAGTGGTATCAAAAGTCCAGATCTTCCAGCGAGCGTCTCCTCGTTGCCATTGCTCCCAACGTTCCCACTGCATGCCCGGCTCAGCATCTCGGCGGATCACATCTTGCCTCCATTGAGGGTCAACAGCGTGCATGCGATGCCATGCAGCCCAATTGAGCATTTCCTGACTGATTCCACGGTCGCGAGCATTTCTACCACGAAGTCGATCAATGCGAACTACATCGCCACAATCCAATAAACAGCCCGCAATCCCAGCAATCTGTGGGGCTGAGGGACTTGCGAGGTATTCACCGAAAGCCGCATTGCCGCACAGACCCATATCCTGTCCACGTGATTGATGCTCCAGAGCAATCTTTAACCAGTGCTCAATGGTACGTTGACGCCACCCCTTGTCAGCATTTGGGGGAACGCCTACTGAATCAAAATCGTACCAAACGTCCTGTGGATGTTTGAGTAACAGTCCATTTAGAGCGACAGTTTTTCCCGCTCCGCTCGCTCCCATAAGAACGAAAAACATGATTTCCCCCTTCTTGCTCCTGCAAAAGGAATTCCTATGGACTTGGAAAAACGGGCATGTATCAATAACCAAAGAGTGGCTCTGGTCATTGTAAATGCTCTAGAGGGTGATGCAAGAGCCAGAGGCCCCCTCAAATGCACAATCCACATCACCAAACCGGTCTCAGAGAACACAATTCTTGTCACATTTATGCGAGAGAACTTCTCGAATGTTCTTCTTGCGGCACCAACCATAAGTTGGATTTTATGCAACTTATGGTTGCTGGCTCCTTGCCATATACCACTCTGGAGTCCACTCTGTATCGATATACACGCCATATGGCATTGACCCGTCAGGCATGATGACACCTTCAAGTGACTTCGCCTTGCCCAATTGTTCGGGCGTCACCTTAGCTCCACTAAAATTAGCTCCATTCAGTTCAGCTTTGGTGAAATCAGCTTCGGTGAGATCAGCTTCGGCGAAGTTTGTCCAATGAAGGTCTGTCCCACGAAAGTTAGCCCTATAGAGAAGTGCCTTACGGAAGGATGCATTGAAGAGGCTGGCATCACTGAGGTTTGCCCAATGGAGGGATGTATCAAAGAAATCTGTACCGCGAAGTTCTGCCCTGTGAAGGTTGATCCCGCGGATATTGGCATCTCGGAGGTACGCCCACGGCATCCAGATGTGTTGCAAATCGGCTTCTTTCATAAGCGCATTGTCCAATTGAATGAAGGTTGCATCCAGGAACTGGGGGCTTTGCTTGAGGTAATCGCGGGCAAGTGGAAACGACTCCTTAAACACTGTGATGAGCGTCTGGCTGAGAGGATCGAGCGGTTCAGCCGTCTCTGGATCGACGTGTCGGAGCCGCAAATAGACAACGGCCAGGTCAAAGACCTGACTGTAGAATTGCTCATAACCCGGGCGCAAGAACGTGCGTAGCATGATGGCTGCTCCAACCTGAGCGGCTGAATTCGTGCTTCCCAGACCTTCGACGACGGCCTGGAAGCGTTCCTCTGCCCGCTTCTCTCGTTCAGCTTCTTGGTCTTTCAGCCAACGCTTTTGTTCCTCGTCTCGTCTCTCTCGTTCAACTTTGCGGTCTGCTAACTCTTTGTCTTGTGCATCTCGTCGGTTTTTCAACTCTTTGTCTTGTGCATCTCGTCGATCCACACTCCAACGCCAAAGGCCAAAGAGACCGCCGAGGACCACGACAAGCGTTGAGAAGAGAATGGATGCATTCGTTCGGAGCCAGCCAAGAGGATCAGGCTCATCACAGTTACCGGCGTAGCAAGTCCCGGTGTCACCTCATATGCACCAACGGCCGGCACTGGGACGCATACCATGAGTACCAGGAGCAGCAGCATACCTGCAATGGCGATACCTGTTTTCCACGTATCTCTCTTGAACCAGCACATAGCCTGCCTCCACAGCACATTGATGAAACACCTCGGAAAGAGAACACTCATTTCCTACAGAATACCATATCAAACAGATCAAGCAGAGAAAAAGCGGATTTGAACGATCTTATTAACGACAAAATAAACAAAAATGATGTCACGTGATGAACGACACACTGGTCTGCGCTGTGTCTCAATGAAAAGGGATGACTGGACTTCTTCTGAAAGGATGATTTGGAGCATCTGATTGAGGGTAGAAGTGGGGACTAGGAAGAGGTATAAAATTGGCGACAGAGTACTATATACCCCGCCGGTTCCGGCCTTGCCAACGTTCTGTCACAATTATTCCATTGGCTTCGTCGTACTCGATTACCCCGTTCAGCATGCGTAAGATCGGTAAAAATTGTGGCCTGGGTTTGAGTGCGGCGATTGTTTTTAACTCGAGGTCGTAATACAGTCCGCCTGGTTCTAACAGTAACATGACCATTTCCCGTCGTTCTTCCGCTGTTGCCACATCCCATAAGGCCGCCATGCCTGGAATATGTTCCCCAGCCGCGATGACATCTTCTAGTTTCACGCCGTCCACCTCGGGTGCTTCAAGCTGACGCAGCGCAAGTTCGACGGCAGCCATCTCTCCTTGAAACTCATCATCATCAATGTAACCTTCCCGGTGCTGTTTGAGCACACGGGATCGCTTGAGTTTGAGCCGTTCCTTTTCCCGCTCGACTGCTTCACCCGTCATACCTGCCGCCAGTGCTTCTGCAACCATCTGGTGGCGTATCTCCTCACGCCAGTTGTCCGGTAACTTTAAGCTCTTGAGCATATCTCCGAATTGTTCCCGCACAAGATCGCTACGGATCACCAGGTGCCCGCCAGCTGGACAGGGGATGCGTCGTTCCCGTGCCGTATCCCGATAGTACTCATAGTCGGTCGTGGTACTTTTCCCCTGTGCGCGAAGTGTTAACCTACAGTGAATGTCTGCAAGATAGCCTGCAAACTCGTAAAACCGTTTTGCCTGCGCTTGCCGCTGTGGTGCACGAGCCATGGATTGTGTGATTGAACGTATCTGCTGCCACTCATCATAGGTAAATGCCGCTGGATGGAGACCACGAAAACGTTGTTCGTGATATTTCACCGTCCCTCGATCATCACCTGGGGTAAAGGCTGCATAGAACTCGTTGCGCAGTATGGCGGTAATCGTATCTTTCGTAAACAGTCTTGCGCCAAATCGCTTACTGCCCGTACGGTAGCCTGCATGGTTCACAGCATCAGCAATTTTATCTGACTCCACCCCTTTCATGCGTAGCTCACCAATCATCCGCAGACCTGGAAGCTCGTCAGGGTCGAGTTCAGGTGGGGATTTTGGTCCTGTCCAGCGATAGCCAAAGGGAACATCCCCGTTATACAACCCCTGCGCGGCACGTTCACCTTTGCCTTTACTCGTGTGTTTAGCAAGCATATCCGAGAAGTAGGCTGCAAAGGCCGCCAGGATAGTCAGTTGTAGTCGTCCTTCCGGGGTTGAATAGTCAATATGTTCTGAAAGCGAGATGAAGGCAGTATGATGTTGTGAAAGGATACGAAAACTCTGTAAGGTCACCATGACATTGCGTGACCAGCGATCTAAAGTATGAACGAATATGACCTGGATCTTTCCGGCCTGCACATCATCCAGCAGTCTTTTAAACGCTGGCCGTTTGGCAACCTGCTCGCCTCTGGCACTTCGCTCATCATCTTCATAGAAGATGGGCTCAGGCAACCCCCGGAGTGTACACCCATCCTTAATGGCCCGCTTTTGCGCGTCAATGCTGTAGTTGTCCTTCTGCATCTCGCTCGAACGGCGTACATAGCCAGCGACCACCACACTTGGAGATGGTGAAGAAGCTTGCTGCTGCATCTTGGGTCACTCCTATCTCTGCACCTACTAGTGCGACAACGCCTCTGATCTTGCGTGGCCGCACGATCGGTGCGTATTGTATGGCTATGCTCCGGCGGTTTCAATGGTGTCTCCCGCGGCCTTGAACTCCTTTACGAGGATGGCGCTCTCTGCGGGGTCACGTGCAAGTCTGTCAAAACTGCTCACCATCACGACAACTATGCATCCCTGTCGGACGACTTCGCCCAGGCGCGAGAGTTCAGGGCGATCGCAGTCAGTTCTTTCTGCTCGCACCTCAGAGTAGAGTTGATTGTGGGACACGATGTACCCGTGCTCAAGGTAGTAGGTGGTGCTGCGGTCGACCAACACCTGGAGTGCGTGTATCTCACCCGGCGGCTTGAGCTGGGAGCTCATGGCGTAAAGCGCTGCTCGTCTGGGAGCTTCGTTTTGATTCTGTCGTCGGGTCATGAGTGCCTCCTGTTTGTTGTTCTTCTAATTGGTCCGGCAGAAAGAGGAACCTCTCCATGCGAGTGTCGTGTTGCCGCAGACAGCGCATGACAATCCGAGCCATCAAGGCGCAAAACGCTACAACATCTGGTGAGAGCCTTTCCTCTTGCTGGATTGCTTCTCGTTTTTCGTGTATCATCGCTAATCACTCCCTGCTTTAGTAAAATGCAGCTTAACGCAGCTGCTTTACATTAACGCAGGTAGTGTAACCAAGCGCTTCGGTCAAAAGCTGGAAGGCACCTAGTAATCAGGCAGATTGCACCTGGGGAAAGGTGGGAAGAAAATCCCCTACCCTCTCTGTGTCGTTCTACCAGGTGAGTACCATCATGTTCCCAGGTAGGATCCACCTTCTCCCGTTGGTTCCAGACCCCGATTCGGTAGACTAGTTATGACGAAAGCGGCGAGCTTGCAAACATGGGAACGCAAGTGTTATCGATACTTTCTGGCACGGCTCACGCTCGCTCACTTGAACCGATCGCAAGCACCTGTACGAGGTAAAGGAAGGAGACATTGCATGATGGACCAGACACAACTCCCACCTGATGGTGGTCAGCCGCATGGTTCTGAGAACCGGCAGCCCTCTGATGCTCTGCCAGCAGCTTCCCCATTGTACACACCGACATCAAATGAACTCGATGACTTCCCGGAGGACGCCTTACTGGAGGATGAAGCCACGGGATGGAGTGCGCAGTTCGTCGTCCCGTTCCAGCAATCCGGGCCGATGCCCGCTGTGAATCCACAGCCACCCCGGGCAAGTACCAATCAGACGGGCGCACCAGCGCAAGGTCACACAATGCCACGGCGGTTTCCCCTCCTCAAGGTTGCCCTGATCAGCACGCTCATTGTGCTAGCAGTAGGGTTCCTTGCGCTCTCGGTCTTCGCACAGCCAGCGACTCACCTGACGACTGCCGCAAAGAATCCCACGCAAGAACCCCTGGTAACACATACAGCGCCAACGGCCAGGCCGACGCGCGCTGTACAGAAGACCCCCACTCCGACCATGACCACTGCGACCGCACGGCCAACACCTCCGAGTGACTGGTTTCCCTCGGCGCAAACGCTACAGCAACTCGGGTGGACAGGGGCTGGTCTTTCGACGGGAGATGCGCTCGAAGCTGAGCGCACCGCCTGGACCTTCACCGACCGCGAGATGAGCCTGGACTGGCGGAACGCCGGGACGCGCGCACAGCATGGCGGCACGTTGACGGCTGCCGTGTTTCTCCTGACACCAAATGCCAGGGCACGGTTTTTTGCCAACGATGTCCGTGTCATTAACAATTTGCTGTTCGACCGCGTCGAGCAGCAGCATTTGATACGGGAGGTGGTTAATGCGCAGTTGCGCCTGGTCCAGTTCCAGTTCCAGGGCCAGCAGGAGTTTGCCTGGGTCGATGTTTCCTTCCAACTCTGGCAGTCCCTGCTCGATCAGCAGACTGGCCAGCGAGCCGAAGGCCTGGAACTCGACCCGGCTAGCCACGGACCGAGCATCCACCACATGATCGTGCTGCTGCTGCGCGTGACGCCCGGCACACAGGGGGCCAATGCTCCCATGGGGGGCACGGGCTGGCTGGTCAGCACCTACGCGTTGGCTCCTACAGGAGGTAAGTTACCGTCCATTATTCAACCGGCTTGATCTCTTACAAGCGGCGGTTGTACCCCCAACTTCGCTTCTAGATTCTGTTGACTGTGATGGTGCAGGGGGTCTTTGCAACGAAACGTTTTGGAGCATAGAACGATCAAAAGCGTGTATCTGACGTTGTGATATAAGGATCAGGGGCTGATGCCAAAACGCTGAAGAACGGCCTGTGGAGAGCCGAGAGAGGAGGGAAGGAGGCGGATGGGAACATGGGTCAAAACGGCAAATTCGGCGAGATGGAAAATGCCATAGT
>WNEZ01008227.1_pt1 | contig 11923 bp, 13 predicted proteins | sample 5400521 | NCBI WGS metagenome assembly WNEZ01 (sample SAMN13153339, study PRJNA577476) | soil metagenome | isolation source: 120 cm saprolite under Douglas fir tree site 2 hole 1 replicate 1 | place: USA:California | collected 2015-04-18
GCGGCAGGCGGGGCACATCCTCAATCAGTGCGGCGTCGGCGCCTACATGTCGCGCTACTCCGTGGTGGTCGACGACGACATCGACCCGTCGAACCTGCAGGAAGTGATGTGGGCGGTGGCGACGCGCACCGATCCGGCGTTCGACATCGACATCATCCAGCGCGGCATGGGATCGAAGAACGACCCGATGTACGTCGCCTATCCTTACGCCGCGCCGCTCAGCTCGAAGGCGATCATCGATGCCTGCCGGCCCTGGGACCATCTCGACGAGTTCCCCGCGGTGGCGGAGGCGAGCAAGGAGCTGCAGGACACGATCCGCCAGAAGTGGAAAGGCATCCTGTAGCGCGCTACCACAGCGGCTTGCTGAGCTTCTCCGTGAACGAGGAGAACATGACGTTGAAGCTGACGCTGATGCGCTCTTCCTCGTTGGCGTTGGCGTCGACCGAGTGCTCCAGATAGGACGGGAACATGAGCAAGGTGCCGTTCGTCACCCTGACCACGACCTGGTCGGTGTTCTCCGCCGTGAGCTCGACGACCGGCGGCCGGATCACGCCGGCCTGGGTTCTCGGGTCGTGAAAGTTGATGGCGTCCGAGCCCGGGCGGGTTCGAACGTAATAGACGCCGCTCAGGAAGTTGTTGGGGTGGCTGTGAGCCTTGTGCGCGGCACCGCGGGCGAGAACCGTGGCCCAGCAGCCCGTGATCTCGACCGCCTGGTCGCCGATGCGGAGGAACCGCAAGACGCTCCGGGCTGCATTGCCGACGCACGCGGCCAGATCGAGGAACTCCTCGCGTGCGTGGAGCGTTTGTTCCGACTGCCAGCCTCGGCCGGCCTCGAGCCTCGGCAAGCCGCGCCTTATTCCTTCGAGCGCCGCCAGGATTTTTGCGTCGATCGCGCTGCGCATCTCCGCCTCGAGCAGGATCTTCCACACCAGCGTGGGGAACATCGGAATCACATCCGATGCCTCGATCCAGCGCTCGGTTTGCTTCACCATCGGAGTAATGATGGTAGCAGTACCATTGCTGCCACGTGATGACCCAGCTGCGTCCTCCCGGCCTCGACGCGCTCGGCCTGCCGGCGGCGCTGCGCTGGCATGCCGGCGCGTTCGAGTCGCGCACCGGAATCAGGGTGAAGGTCACCGCGGACGAGACGCTGCCGCGTCCCTCGCCCGCAGTGGAAGACGCGCTGCTGCGGATCTACATCGAGGCGCTGAACAACGTCGCGAAGCACGCGGCGGCGCGCAGGGTCGAGGTAAGCCTCGAGGCGCGTGGCGATGCCGTCGTGACGAGCATCGCCGACCAGGGGCGGGGAATCGACGCGACGCAGCGCCTGCGGCGCGACGATATCTCGGGCGGGGGACTGATGATCATGGAGGAACGCGCGCGCTCGGTCGGCGCGGAGCTCCGCATCCACTCCGCGCCGGGCGAGGGAACCCGCGTGGAATTCGTGATCTCCAGGGACAAATGGTCGTAGCCGGCATGGCGCCTCCTAGGGCCGCGGCGCCGGCTGATCGAGAAACGCCTGCACCGCACGGAACAGCTGCATGCGGTTCTTTTCCATGAGCACGGTATGCGTCGCTTCGCCGATCTGCACGAGCTGCTTGTAGGGCGCGTTGACGAGCTTCGGAAACAGGGTCTGCGCCATGTAGGGCGGCGTGTCCTGGTCCCATTCGCCGACGAGAAGCAGGGTCGGCACGCGGATCGTCTCCGGCTCGTAGTACGCCTTGCCGGCGCTCCAGTATTCGCGCGTGTCCTGCTGGGTGCCGTTCGGCGCGCGCAGTTTTTTCGGGTTCTGTTTCACGCCCCAGGGGTCCGAGCTGAAAGTCGCCGCCGCCCAGGCTTCGAACCAGCCTGGAGGAATCAGCTCGGCTTTCTTCGTCTCCGGCACTGCGGTGAGCCAGCGCGCTTTCGCCGCATCCTCCTGCACGACCCGATAGGCGCCGAGCGGCCCGCTGGTGGCGATGAGCGACGGCGTGGTGCGTATCCATTGCGGCGCATACAACAGCAGCTTGTTGACCCGGCCGGTATTGCGGGTGGTGTAGGTGGCCATGATGGTCGTTCCCCACGACCAGCCGAGCAGATTGATCTTCTCCACGCCGCGGCGCTTGCGGATGAAGTCGGCGGCGCTGCCGACGTCCTTCACGGCGGTGGACGTGGTGGTGAGCGGCGCATTGCGCTCGGCCGGCTGGTCCATCTCCGGCGGACGCGTCGATCGCCCATAGCCGCGCAGGTCGACCAGGTAGACGTCGTAGCCCTGCCGCGCGATGTATTCCATCCACGAGACGCCGTTCAGCGGCAGGTCGAAGGCGGTTTCCGCCGGATACGTCGAGCCGTGCACGAACAGCACGATGCGCTCGCCGGGGAACTGCGACTCCGAGGCGGGGCGCTTGTTGCGCACGTAGAGCTCGATGCCGGGGTCGGCCGAGGCAACCATGAACTCCTCGGTGACCAGGGCTTGTTCGTGCAGCGCGCAGCCGCCCAGCCAGAACGGCAGGGCGAGGAAAAGCAATGGCGCGAGTCTTGACATGAATGTTGCTCCCCGGCTAGCGATCTTCGGCGTCGCGCATGTCCTGGTCCAGCAGCGCATCGCGGCCTTTGGACGTAATGGCGAAGGCGCCAGGACCATTCGGCCTTGCGAGGCCGAAGGTACCAAGCTTGGCCGCGGTATTCATTGGAATGGGCGGCGGGTCGCGCTTCGCGTCTGCGGCGTCCTTGAGCTTCCGCAGCCAGTCGAAATCCTCCGCCGTCAGGTTCGAATCCATGACTAGTCACAATGGTTACATGCCTATAATAATCTCTCGCATGCACATCCAATCCGTCAAGGCGGCGTACCGCCGCTACGCGCGCGTCTACGACGCGCTGTTCGGCCCCGTCCTTCAGCCGGGCCGCAAGGCCGTCGTTAAAGCGCTCGGCTGCCGGCCGGGCGAGCGCGTGCTCGAGGTCGGCGTCGGCACCGGGCTGTCGCTGCCGCTTTATCCGCCGCATACCCGCGTCACCGGCATCGACGTGTCGACCGAGATGCTCGACAAGGCGCGCGCCCGGGTGGAAAACCGCAAGCTGACGAACGTCGAGGCGCTGCTCGAGATGAATGCCGAGGAGATGACGTTTCCCGACGCGAGCTTCGACAAGGTGGTGGCGATGTACGTGGTCTCGGTCGTAGAGCGCCCCGCGCGCCTGCTCGAGGAGCTGCACCGCGTCTGCCGGCCGGAGGGCGAGATCTTCATCGTCAATCACCTGCGTTCCGACAACCCGGTTCTCGGCGCCGTGGAAAAGAGCCTGGCGCGGTTCTCGGACAAGCTCGGATTCCGTCCCGACTTCGAGCTGCGCGACCTGGTGGATAGCTCGCAGCAGGTGTCCGAGGTGGCGCGAATCAATCTCCTGTGGAAAGTGCTGCGCCTGCGCAACGGCATCGCGCATCCGCGGCTTGCTACTTCGTGCGCACCGCACCCATCAGGTGATCGGGCAGCCAGGTAGCGATCGGCGGGAACACGCAAAGGATCACGATCGCGAGGAACATGCACAGCACGTACGGAATCGTCCCCCACATCACTTTCATGAGCGGCACGTCGGGGGCGATGGTCTTGACGATGTAGATGTTGAGGCCGACGGGCGGATGGATCAGGCCGATTTCCATGTTGATGGTCATGATGACGCCGAACCACACCGGGTCGAAGCCCGCCGCCCGGATGATCGGCAGCAGGATCGGGCTGGTCATCAGGATGATCGCCGCCGGCGGGATGAAGAAGCCGCACACCAGCAGGAACAGGTTGATCAGCGCCATCAGCACCCAGCGGTTGGTGTGCATGTCGGCGATCGCCTGCGCGAGCGTCTGCGTGAGGTAGAGAGAAGTCAGCATGTAGCCGAACAGCACCGCCGCGCCGATGATCGTCAGGATCATCACCGACTCGCGCGTCGTGTCGCGCAGGATCTGCCACCAGTCGCGCGGCTGCCACATGCGGTAGATCAGCACCGCCAGAACTACGCACAGCGCCGCGCCGACGCCGGCGGCTTCCGACGGCGTCGCCACGCCGCCGTACAGCACGTACATGACGCCGACGATGATGGCGAGGAACGGCGCTATCTTCGGCACCGACTGGAATTTCTCCTTCCAGGAATAGCGGAACTCCGGCGCATGGGCGCGGAAGCCCCGCCGCCAGATGGCGAACAGCGTCCAGAGCATGAACAGGCCGGTCAGCATCACCCCCGGCACTACGCCGGCGAGGAACAGGCGCCCGATCGAGGTCTCGGTGGCGATGCCGTAGAGGATGAAGGTGATCGAGGGCGGGATCAGGATGCCGAGCGTGCCGCCGGCGCAGATCGAGCCGGTGGCGATCTCGTCCGGATAGCCGCGCCTGCGCATCTCCGGGATGCCCATCTTGCCGATGGCGGCGCAGCACGCCGGCGAGGAGCCGGTCAGCGCCGCGAAGATGGCGCAGGCGCCGAGGTTGGAGATCACCAGCCCGCCCGGCAGCCGGTACAGCCAGCGGTCGAGTGCCTCGTACAGGTCGCGTCCCGCGGGCGAGGAGCCGATCGCCGCGCCCATCATGACGAACATCGGAATCGAGACCAGCGTGAAATCGTTCAGGCCGGCATAGAAGGTTTCCGCCACCACCTGCAGCGAGCCGAATCCCTGGAAGATCAGCAGGAACACGATCGACAGCGCGCCGAGCCCGAACGCCACGGGCGCGCCGCAAAGCAGCACGATCAGCGTCGCAATGAGGACAATGGCACCTTGAGTGGTGGGACTCATGCCTCGATTCCGAACGGCGGCTCGCGCCCGCGAACGAGGCAATAAAGATCGGCGATGTACTGCAGGCACAGGATCGCGAGGCCGATCGGCATCGAGCTGTACGGGATCCACAGCCGGGCGCGCCACATCGTGTCGGAGACCCAGCGGTTGTCCCAGGCCTCCAGCCAGAAGCGCGCGGTCAGGACAGTCAGGACGAGGCAGAAGGCGAGCGACATGACGATCGAGGCGAGGGCGAGCCACCAGCGGCCGCGCGGCCCGAGGTGGTGCGGGAGAAGGTCCACGTTCACGTGCCCGCGGGTGAGCAGCACGTAGGGGCTGCCGACGAACGTGGCGGCGACCAGGCTCCAGGTGACGAAGTCGGTCTGCCAGATGGTGTTCTGGTTCAGCACGTAGCGCACGAACACCATCTCGCAGACCACGAGCACGCCGAGCCCGATCAGCGCCGCGGCGACGATGCCGCAGAGCTGCGAGACGCGGCGGATGCCGCGAACGAAGAAGTCCAAGCTATTTAACGCTCAGCGCTTCTTCGATCAGCTTCTTGCCGTTGGGGACATCCTTGTCGAACTCGGCGTACGAGCTCTTCTGCGCTACCCTGACCCACGCGTCGTACTCGGCCGGCGTGAGGGTGATGACCTCGACGTTGTGGTCCTTGAACACCTTCACCATCTCGTCGTCGAGCCCTTTGGCGTTCTCGGCGAAGAACTGCTGCGACTTCTTCCCCGCCTGCAGCAGCACGTCCTGCTGCTTCCTGTCCAGGCGGAGGAAGCTTTTCTTGGACATCAGCACCGGCTCGTACATGAACCAGAGCGCGTTGTCGCCCGGCGCAGTCAGGCACTTCACCTGCTCGTAGATGCGGAACGAGACGAAGCTGCCGGAGCTGGTGTCGGTGGCGTCGGCGACGCCGGTCTGCAATGCGTTGTAGACCTCGTTCGACGGGATCGACACGATCGAGGCGCCGGCCGATTGCCACATCGAGGCGAAAGTAGGCCCGGCGGAGCGCACCTTCAGGCCCTTGATGTCCTCGGGCCTGCGGATGCAGCCTTTCTTCGACGCGATCGCGCCGGCGAGCCAGGCGTCGGCGAGCACGACGACGCCCGCCTTGTCGATCTGCGCCTTGATCTCTTTCATGAAGGGCGAATTGTTGAGCCGCTGCGCGCGCTCGTGGCTGCGCACCAGGCCGGGCATCAGCGTGGCGCCGAACGCGCGCACCTTGCCGCTCGCGTAATCGAGCGGGAACGACGAGATGTCGAGCTGCCCGTTGACCAGGGCGTTCCACTGCTCGTTGGGCTTGAACAGCGACGCCCCGGGGTAGACCTGCACCTCGAGCTCGACGTTCGCCGCCCTGGCGTCGCGGGCGATGATCTGCACCATCTCGTCGCGCACGTCCCCCCGTCCGCCGGGGAACTGGTGCGAGGCGCGCAGCGTGGTGGGAGCAGCGAGAGCGCCCGTGCTCATCAATGCGAATACAGCGGCCGCGACAGCGGCGAATCTAAGCGGTATCATGCGCATCCTCCTCAGGAAGCTCGCTTATAGCGCAACAGAAACGCGCATTGCAAGTGCAGGTCTACCCGCAAATCACCTTCCATGGCATCGAGCGCTCGTCGTGGGTCGAGAACTACGTGGCGGAGCGGCTTCGCAAGCTCGACCGCTACGCCGAGGGCATTACCTCCTGCCACGTCACCCTGGCGCGCGAGCAAAGCAAGCATCACAAGGGCAACGGCTACAGCGTGATGGTCGAGGTGCGGATCCCGCCCCACCATGACCTGGCGGTAAAAAAGCAGAAGGAGATCCGCCACATCCAGAATGAGCTGCCGGCGCTGATCAACCTCGCCTTCGGCGCGATCGAGCGCCAGTTGAAGCGGACCGCGGCGCTGCGCCGCGGCGAGCCGGAGCTGCGTCGCCTCGACGGCCAGCCGCACGGCATGATCGACAAGCTCTTTGCCGAGGGCTACGGCTTCATCCGCGGCCTGAACGACAACCGCGAGTATTACTTCCACCGCAACAGCGTGCTGCACGGCGACTTCGATCGCCTTACGGTCGGCACCGAGGTGCGCTTCAGCCCGGAAGAGGGCGACCAGGGCGCGCAGGCGAGCAGCGTACAGGTAGTGAGCAGACGCGGCGCCGGCCCCTAGCCCGAGAGCGGCTGGAGGGTTCCGAGCAGGGTAGGGATCAGCTCGCTCACCGTGGGATGGATGTGCACGGCGCGCTGGATCGTGGTGTAGGGCTTTCTCGCGTACATCATGTCGAGCAGCGAGTGGACCACCTCGTCGGCGTTGAGGCCGAGGAGGGAAGCGCCCAGCAGCTCCTTGGAGTCGGCGTCGGCCAGCACTTTCATGAAGCCCTGCGTCTCGCCCGCCTCGCGCGCCCGGCTCACGCGCGTCATCGGCATCTTGGCCGCCAGCACTCGCTTGCCGCTCTTGCGGGCCTCGGCTTCGTTCATCCCGGCGCGGCCCAGCGCCGGGTCGATGAACAGGGCATACGTCGCGATGCGGTCCGAGATGCGGCGTCGCTCGCCGTCGAACAGGTTCGCGGCGACGATCTCGTAGTCGTTGTACGAGGTGTGCGTGAATGCGCCGCGGCCGTTCGCTTCGCCGAGCGCCCAGACGCCGGGCGCGCTGGTCCGGCATTCATCGTCCACCTTGATGTAGCCGCGCTCGTCGGTATCGATGCCGGCCCGGTCGAGCCCCAGGTCCTGCGTGTTCGGCTGCCGCCCGACGGCGAGCAGCAGGTGGCTGCCCTCGGCGAGCGGAGGACCCTCCTTGCAGGCGAGCCCGACGACGATGCGCTCACCCTCCTTCTTCAGTTCCATGCACTCGGCGTCGGTGCGCAGCTCGATGCCTTCGCGCCCCATGATGGCGCGAATCTCCTCCGCCACGTCGTCATCCTCGCGCGGCAGCAGCTTCGGCGCTTTCTCGACGACCGTGACCTTCGACCCGAAGCGCCGGTACATCTGCGCGAACTCCAGGCCGATGTAGCTGCCGCCAACGATCACCAGGTGCTCGGGGAGAAAATCGACCTCCATGATCGTGCTGTTGGTGAGGAAGGGCACGTCCTTCACGCCCGGCATCGGCGGCACCAGCGCGCGCGCGCCGACGTCGAGAAAGATCTTGTCGGCCTGCAGCAGGCGGTTGTTCACCGACACTGTGCGCGGCGCCGTGAATGCGGCATGTCCGCGCACGAGAGACACGTTCCTCATTCCTGCGATCCAGCTGGCGAGGTGGTCCGAGGATTGCTTGACCACCGTGTCCTTGCGCTTCTTTACCGCCGGCATGTCGACGCCCACGCTGCCGGCCGAGAAGCCGTAGTCGCCGCCGCGCCGCGCGACATGCGCCGCGCGCGCGCTCGCGATCAGCGTCTTGGTCGGGATGCAGCCGTTGTTCACGCAGGTACCGCCGAGGAGCTTGCGCTCGATGAGGGCGGTCTTCAGTCCCTCCTTGTCGAGCCGGGCGCAGAGCGCGGGCGCGGCCTGCCCGGCGCCGATGACGATCGCATCGAGGCGCTCGGGGATCATTGCGCCGTCCAGCCGCCGTCGATCGGCAGCAGCGCGCCGGTGATCGACGCCGCGGCGTCGCTGGCGAGGAACACGGCGAGCTCGGCCACTTCCTCGACCGCGACGAATTTCTTGGTCGGCTGCGCGGCGAGCAGCACGTCGCGCTTGACCTGCTCCTCGGTGATGCCGCGCGCCTTCGCCGTGTCGGGGATCTGCTTCTCGACCAGCGGCGTCCAGACATACCCGGGACAGATCGCGTTCACCGTGATGCCGTGCTCGGCCGCCTCGAGCGCCACCGTCTTGGTGAGGCCGGCGAGGCCGTGCTTGGCGGAGACGTAGGCCGCCTTGAAAGGCGAGGCGACGAGCGCGTGCGCCGAGGCGATGTTGACGATGCGGCCCCAGCCCTTCTTCTTCATCGCGGGAAGCGCCAGCCGGGTAGTATGAAACGCTGCGCTCAGGTTGATGGCGATGATGGCGTTCCACTTGTCGACTGGAAACTCCTCCACCGGCGCGACGTGCTGGATGCCGGCGTTGTTCACGAGGATGTCGACCGCGCCGAATCGGCCGATCGCCGACTTCATCATCGCTTCGATGCTGTCGGGCTTGGTCATGTCCGCGCCATCGTATTGCACGTTAATGCGGTGCTTTTCAGCGAGACGGGCGCGCAGCCGTTCAATTTCGGAGCGCTCGCCGAATCCATTGAGGACGATGTTCGCGCCCTGTTTGGCCAATGCCTCGGCGATGCCGAGACCGATGCCGCTGGTCGAGCCAGTGACCAGCGCAGTCTTGCCTTTCATCATGGGAACCTCGGGGAGGGTAAACGCCTTTATGGTCGCACAGAGCTGCCCCGCCTTACAGTTCGGTAAAATCGCCATGATTCGTTTTTCGCAAGTCAGCCTCATCCGGGGCACCAAGCTCCTGCTCGAAGGCGCCGATGTCGCGCTCAATCCGGGCGAGCGCATCGGCCTCATCGGCGCGAACGGCTCGGGCAAGTCGAGCCTGTTCGCCCTGCTGCGCGGCGGCGATAGCGCCTTGCGTTCGCTCGAAGCCAGGCTTGCCGCCGCGGAAGCCGAAGACCACGGCGCGCTGATGGGCGAGCTGCATGCGGCGCTCGCCGATGCCGGTCTCTACACCGCGCGCTCGCGGGCCGAGCGCCTCCTCGCGGGCCTTGGCTTCGCCGCCGGCGAGCTCGAGCTGCCGGTGTCGAGCTTTTCGGGCGGCTGGCGCATGCGGCTCAACCTCGCGCAGGCGCTGATGTGCCCCTCCGACCTGCTGTTGCTCGATGAGCCGACCAACCACCTCGACCTCGACGCCATCATCTGGCTCGAAGACTGGCTGAAACACTACTCGGGTACCCTGATCGTCGTATCGCACGACCGCGATTTTCTCGACGGCGTGGTCAATGCCATCGTGCATATCGACTCGCGCAAGCTCAGGCGCTATGCGGGCAACTATTCAAGCTTCGAATTGCAGCGCGCCCAGACGCTGGTCCTCGCCGCCGGCCAGCAGGAAAAGCAGGCGCGCGAGCGCGCACACCTGCAGTCTTTCATCGACCGCTTCAAGGCCAAGGCCACCAAGGCCCGCCAGGCGCAGAGCCGCATGAAGATGCTGGCGAAAATGGAGCAGCTCGCGCCGCTGCACGTCGCGGCGCCGTTTTCGTTCGAGTTTCGCGAGCCGCTGCGTGCCCCGAATCCGCTGCTTGTGCTCGAGGACGTGGACGCCGGCTACCCGGAAAAGCGGGTGCTGAAGAACATCAAGCTTTCGCTGCAGGCGGAGCAGCGCATCGGGCTGCTCGGCGTCAATGGCGCAGGCAAGTCGACCCTGATCAAGACCATCGCCGGAGCGCTCGCGCCGTTGCGAGGCCCGGCCATCTACGGCAAGGGGCTCGCCATCGGCTACTTCGCGCAGCACCAGGTCGAGATGCTGCGCAACGACGAGTCGCCGCTGCGGCACCTGGCGCGCCTTGCGCCGGATACGCGCGAGCAGGAGCTGCGCAACTATCTCGGCAGCTTCAATTTCCCGGGCGACATGGCGAGCGATCCGGTCGGGAATTTCTCCGGCGGCGAAAAAGCGCGCCTCGCGCTGGCATTGATCGTTTGGCAGCGACCCAACCTGCTGCTGCTCGATGAGCCGACCAACCATCTCGACCTCGAGACGCGCGAAGCGCTTGCGGTAGCGCTGGCGCAGTTCGAGGGCACGCTGGTGCTGGTGTCGCACGACCGGCACCTGCTGCGCGCAACGACCGAGCAGTTCCTGATCGTCGCTAACGGCGCGGTGCAGGCGTTCGATGGCGATCTGGACGACTACCGCGAGTGGCTGCTGAAGAGGAACGTCGACGTGCCGAGCGAGCCTCGCGGGCCGGCAGCAAAGCGCGTGGCCAGATCGGCTTCCAGGAACACCCTGCAATCGCGCATCAAGCGGCTGGAAGAGACGATGGACAAGCTGAACGCACAAAAGTCCGCGATCGAAACCCAGCTGAGCGATCCGGCGGTCTATGCAGACCAGGAGAAGCTCAAAGCGCTCCTCCTCGACCAGGGCTATATCGGCAAAGAGCTCGACTCGCTCGAAAGCGAGTGGCTCGAGAAGCAGGCCCAACTGGAGCAAGACATCTGAATGGGAGCGTATGCCAGCGTTGCAGTGCTCCTGCTCGCGGGCTGGGCGGCGCTCAACCCGGAGCCGATGTCATGGGCCTACCTCGCCGCGGTCGTCGCCTTCGAGGTGTGGCTGGCGCGGCGCATGATCAGCCTGCCTCGCAATCCGCTGTCTCCGGGCGAGCCGCCGTACCACTTCAGCGAGGACGAAGCGCAGCTCGTCGCCCGCTATCGCTTCTATTTCACTTATCCGGCCCTGGCGCGCGAGTCGGCGTCGGTGCTCGCCGCGATCGGGCTCACCGCCCTGGTGCTCGCCTTCTGGCTGCTCTACAAGCAAGCGTTCGTGCCGGCCGTCCTGGCGGGCGTCAACCTGCTGGCGGTGGGCCGCTTCACCAGGCTGCTGTCGCCGCAGCTGGCGCTGCGCATCACCGCTTCGCGCGGCGATCGCGCCGCGCTGCGCCTGCTCGAAGCGCACGACCCTGCCTGGGCAAAGATCCGCGCCGCGAACGAGTAAGATGGGGTGCCAGGAGCCAGCCATGAACGCGCCGATCCGCCACGCAGACGCCTTCCACAAGCTGATTCACGAGAACCACATGTACGGGCTGTGGGAGATCGCGAGCCAGATGACGCCGCAGCCGCGGCCGGAGGCGATCCCGCACCTCTGGAAGTGGTCGCTGCTCGAGCGCGTGGTGGAGGAGTCATGCACCGCGGTCCCGGTGGGCGACGAGCGGCGTGCGATGCAGCTCTTCAATCCCGGCTTGAAGGACCAATGGGCCACCACCAGCACGCTGATCGCCGCGGTGCAGGTCTTGATGCCTGGCGAAGTCGCGCGCTCGCACCGGCATTCGCCGAGCGCGATCCGCTTCATCATGAAAGGCAACGGCGCCTACACCGCGGTGGAGGGAGAGAAGATCGTGATGCGGGAAGGCGATCTGGTCCTCACCCCGAGCTGGCAATGGCACGACCACGGCAACGAGACCGGCGAGACCGTGGTGTGGATGGACGGGCTCGACGTGCCGCTCACCAAGGCGCTCAACTGCATCTTCTTCGAGATGTACCGCGAGCGGCAGGTGCCGGCGACCAAGCCGGTGAATG
>WNEZ01008470.1_pt1 | contig 11920 bp, 8 predicted proteins | sample 5400521 | NCBI WGS metagenome assembly WNEZ01 (sample SAMN13153339, study PRJNA577476) | soil metagenome | isolation source: 120 cm saprolite under Douglas fir tree site 2 hole 1 replicate 1 | place: USA:California | collected 2015-04-18
CGCACGCGCCGGATCTGCTCGGCAAGGTTCACGCGGCGCAGTTCGTCCATGTTTTGTGTTGGCTCGTCAAAGAAGGCGATGTTGAGGTTTGAGAGCTTTTTGAGTAAGGCCAGGCGCATTGAAAGCGCCGCGCTCATTTGCTCGCCGCCGCTCAACTGGGCAAAGCTGCGGCTGACGCTCTGACGGCGCAGGACGACCTCGTAGTCATTTTGCCAGGAAAGCTGGGCGCTGCGATCACCCATGATCTCGCCAAAGATGCGGTTTGCCTCGGCAGAAATATCACTCAGCACAGCTTTCAAAACCTGAGGCGCTGCCTCCTTAATAAGTTTGCGGAAGAGTTCCGTCATCACCTGCAATTCTTCAAGTGTGCGCTTCTCTCGTTCTGCTGCCTCCAATTCGATGAGCTGCGTCTCTGCCCTTTGGATCTGCTGCTCAAGCTTGTTGATCGTGTCCTGCAAGCCCTTCATTGCCTCTGCTAACTGGCCCAGGTCTTTGTGCAGTTGATTCACCTGTTTATCAACCGCCTCAAGCTCCTCCAGGCGGAATGCAACTTCCGCTTTTTGGCATTCTTGTTCGGCGAGTTGCAGGGCCTGCCGGTCTTCCCCGGCCTTAAGATGCATGTGTTGATACGCCTGCTCACGATCAGGGAGAAGGCGCGCGGCCTGCTCGTTTTGCACGTACGCCTGGTACCCGGGCAGACTCTGCTGAAGAATGATCTCCTGCTCGGCGATCGTGGTATCAAGGTCAGCATCGTGCTGTAGTTGGTGCTCCAGCGACTGCAACTGCTGCGCTGCGCTACTTTTTGCTGTTGTTGTTGTTCCACTTGCAATTGCTGTAAATAGGCCGGTTCCTGCTTAATGATCTCCTGTCGAGCCTTGCTGAGGGAACGCGGGTCATCAAGTGTCTCAAGTTGTGCTTTGACGTCAAGCAGTTGAGCGGCAACCCCGCTGAGTTCCTCGATTTTTTGTTGTCGCTCATGTAGATCTGTTGTCGCCTGCTGGATCTGCTCCTGTAAGTGCTGCACCTGCTTGTGCAGGCCTGGCAGATCACGCACCTGCTGGTCAGCCTCTTTACTCTGGGCATGAAATTTCTCGGCCTGGGCGATTTGCTGGTCGATGTGCTTAAGCGCTTCCAGTTCCTGCACCAGGCCGGATTCCTCGCGCTCCAGGCGGTTGATTTCCAATGCCAACCGCCGCAGGTGATCAGCCAGGCCATCACGCTGCCCCACGTGCTGGCCCAGCTTTCCCAGTTCCTCGGCATATGGCTTAATCTCGTCAACGCGACTTTTAAAGTGAGCAAACTGCCGCGTAACGTCGCTGAGCTGCGCGTATTCCTCCTCCAGCAGACCATCGAAGTAGGACTCCAGGCTGACAAGGCCTTTTTGCTTAATGTTGAGGCAGGCCTCGTTGAGCAAAGGGCACTGCCCACCTGCTGATTGCTTGCGTGATTTCTTATAACCAGCAATATTGCCTTCCAGGCGCTGTTGCAGACCGAAGAGCTGCGTGTACTGTTCTTGCAAGGCAGGCAGTTCCTCGGCTTCGTGGCGATGTTCCTCGATGGCCGCTATCTGGCTTTCGGCTGCGCGTAAACGGGCGGCCGTCTGCTCGCGTTCACCGCGTTTGTCTTTCAATTGTTCCTGTTTTTCCCGCAACTGCTGGCGCCAGGAGCCGCGCCCATTGGCCTGGGCGCGTAAGCTTGCCAATGTCTCTATACGTTCATTTAAAAGCGCTGCCACTGCCTCCAATGGCTCAATGGCAGTAATGCGCTGCTGCAGTGTCTCTAGCTGCTGGAGGTGTTTGGCACGCTGGGCGGCCAGTTGTTTACTTTCTTTGAGCAGTGATTCATGATGCATGGTCTGCCGCGCCAGCTCGTCACGTTGTTTCTCCAATTCATACTGCTGCTCGACCAGAGGAGATAGATCTACCACCTGTTGACGGGCCATGGCAACATCGTGCAGCCTGTCCTGCAAGTTGGCGACATTGGCTTCAATTGTTGCAAGATTGCTGCGGAGACCGGCCTGGCTTTGACGCAGCTGGTTGCGCTGCTTCTCATCCTGGCGCAACTGCTTGAGAAGGGCATCGGTGCGCTGATAGCGCTGGTAAGCAGCGCTGCTTTCCTGCACCGCCTTATGTGCAGTACGCGCAAGGTTCAGGGCCTCAAGATGCTCTTGCAGACGCTGCTGGGCATCTTTATCTCTGTCTTTACACTGCTCACGCTGGTGCTGAAGTTGTTGCAATTGCTCCCTTTGCTGCTTCAGGGCGGTCAGGCGTTTTTCGCACTGCGCAAGCTGCTGTGTCCAGAGGACGTTTTGTTCTTTGTATTCACGGTCTTGCTGGCGAGCCTGGTTCAGAGAAGCACGCCAGGTTTCCAGTTCGCGTGTCTCATAGGTCAGGCGTCCGATCTCAAGCTGCTGCGCCTGCGCCTGTTCTTTGTAGAGCTTCTGCACATCCAGTAAATAGTCGGCGGCTGTCTTGTAATCTTCTATCTGGAGCAGGGCGTCAAAGGTTTTTTTGCGCACGCTGGCAGATTGCAAGAAAATAGCGGTGAAAGTGCCCTGTGGAACACCTAGAGCGTCTTTAAAGAGCGTATCGAGGGGCCGCTCACGATCGATGCCGAAGAGATCATGAAGTTTATCCAGCACATCAGTGTTTTGCTCGATGCGATGATCCGCCTCGCAATCGTATACGAACCAGCGGCCACCGGCGCCACAGCGCCGCTCGACTGTGTACGGGCGATCATCATTGCCTATAAAATGGACGGTAACATGCCCATATTTCTCGCCCTCACGCACAAATTGTCCTTGAGTATAAGGTAGAGAGTCAAAAAGGGCAAAACCGATGGCTTCGACCAGGGTTGTTTTGCCAGAGCCATTTGCACCGCTGATCGCGGTTGTACCACGCCGGAAATCTACTGTCAGGTGACGATAACTCTTGATATTCTCTAACTCAACGCGTGTTATGAGCATTTTGCGGCAACCTTCCCAACGAACACGAAATGGGCGAACGCGATGGCGCGTTTCTACTGGTCAGCAGGGCGACCGCAAGGGTCGCCCCTACATTTCTGCCCTTCAAATCAAGGGTGACAGCACTGGTCTCCCACTTCTCTGTTCTCACTTTATAGCGAAAAAGCGGTAATCCCCAGGCGCATTATAACATGATTGGAAGAACAAAACATCTATATCAGCCCTGCGAACAGGGCTTTTTGGTTTTCCCGTTTCTCCCGTCATACTCGCAGGGCTGCGCCCTGCTCGAAAGGAGGAGGGTGTGCTGGCGTGGCCGCGCAGCGGCCACGCCAGCACACCCTCTGGTCGCGCGACCCGCTTGCGGGTCGCGAGCCTATCGGGCATCCCATGCCATGTGGGAACACCAAAAAGCCCTGGCCTGCGAAAGATTTATCCAGAAACTCCAAAGCGTGGTAATACGTTCTACTACGTAGACACATATTGTAAAGCCATATAAAGGAGCATCCGATGAATATATACAAGGTACGCTACATCCCGCTGGTCTTATTGCCAGTCCTGCTATTGATAAGCGCCTGTAGCCCGTCTCTAGGCACGGGGAACAGTTCTTTGACCGTTTTACAGGTGCTGCAAAACAGCGCAAAGGCGATGAAGGATCTGAAGTCGGCACATATCGAGACAAAGACCACCGGTACACTACAGACACTAGGCACACCAGGTACACCGACAACTAGCACAAGCACACCGGCACCAACCACTGCCAGCTCTCTTATGTTCAAAGTCAGCGGGAGTGGTGACGAGGCGCTGCCAGATCAGGAACAGCTACAGGTTACAGTCTCTCAAGGAGAGAACAGTGTACCAGCTAACCTGGCAGAAATTGTCCAGGGGGACAAGGTCTACGTACAGAATACGAAAGGACAGTGGTACGTTCTAAACAAAAGTGCGCTAGAAGGTTTCACGGGCAATCCCTTTTCTGGCATCAACGGGCTTGATCCAAATGCTTTACTCGGCCTGCTGCAGGATACCCAGATTACCGATCACGGCGATGAATTGCTAAACGGAGAAAGCTTGCGCCACATTAGCGTGGCATTGGACAAAGTAGGTTTTAAGAAGATTCTCAATAGTGATCCCCAGTTGGGCAATTTGTTCGGGCAGCAGAACATCGAGACAATTCTCAACAGCACAAAATTGTTTGCGTCAAGCCTGGACCTGTGGATAGACGAGACCAACTTCTACGTGCATCGCACTGAGTTGAAGTTCAAGGTAGATGAGGACATAAGTTCGTTGAGCCAATCCCTGACACCTGTTGTGACGTTTCCCTTACCGGCAGGTGTGATCACGAGCTTCGATTCAACCCTTGATCTGAGCAAGTTTAATGCTTCTGTGACGATTAAGCCTCCAACGGGGGCCATTCCGACTGATAATCCTATCAGCATTTTCAGTTAAAGCGAGGCAGAGTAGCCCCAGTAAGGGGGAGCCGCTATGAGTGAAGAGACGCCAGCCATGAGAGCACCTGTTGCAGGTGCTCTTACCAATAATGAGACCCGAAACTTAGCAGCGCGTCCGGTGGTAATCGGGGTAGACCTTGGTGGGACGCAGATTCGCGCGGCGGTCCTGCGCGGCGCCGAGCTGATCTCGCGGGTCGCGCAGCTCACGGGTGAGGATACTGCCCCCGAACACCTAATTCCACGTATTTTCAATGCGATACAACAGGCGCTCGATGAAGCCCGAACGACGCTTGAGCAGGTTGCAGGCATCGGGATAGCCACGCCGGGGCCGTTAGACCACCGCACAGGCATAGTTTATGCTCCGCCAAATATGCCAGGGTGGGACCGCGTACCACTGCGCGATATTTTTGAACAACACTTTTCGCCTGCAAGTGAGGGAGGCGACGCTGCCCAATTGCGTATCTTTGTAGAGAATGACGCGCATGCGGCAGGCCTGGGAGAGTACTTGTTTGGCGCGGGGCGAGGGTGCAGCAACATGGTGTACCTGACTATCAGTACAGGTATAGGCGGCGGGGTGATTGTTGATGGCAAGATCGTGGAAGGCGCAAACGGGACCGCTGGAGAGCTGGGACATATGACCATTGACTGGCATGGGGGACGCTGTAGATGTGGCAACTATGGCTGCCTGGAATACCTGGCTTCCGGGACTGCTATTGCCAGGTATGCTAACGAGGCAATAGCAGCCGGGCAAGGTGTCGAACTGCTCGAATTTGCACGAGCATTGCAGCAGCATGTCCAGGAAGGCAATGAGTTGGAGCTACCCACACACGAGGCTGCAGGGGTTGGATACGAAGGTAGCCCCGGTAACTTAGAGGCGCCGCGTATTACTGCCCATATGGTCTCACAGGCGGCGCAGGCTGGTATACCACTGGCACGAGCAATCATTACAAACGCGGCGGAAGCTATTGGCGTTGGCCTCGTCAACGTCATCCACATTTTCAATCCACAAGTGATTGTCCTGGGTGGTGGGGTCACTCAGATGGGAACTATGCTCATGGAACCCGCTCTGCGCATCGTCCAGGAGCGTACGATGAAGGTTCCGCTTGATGCGGTACGCATTGTGCTGGCAGAACTGGGTAGAAATGCCGGGCTGGTAGGAGCAGGTGCGCTGGTCTATTATTATATGCAGACACAATAGCGATATAATGAAGTTTAACAAATGAAGCAGGATATACCGTGCGTAGCGGCGCGATTATGCGGTTTAACAAAATACTACGGCATACGAATGGGCGTAGGCACGCGATAATGAACTTTCAAGAAATAATCCGGCAACAGACCGTAGGGCGCGATTGATCGCCGCCAGCGCCGATTTATCGGCCTTCGGTGGCTGTTCCGATACCCGGATGAATGTATTAAAACTCATCATCGCGCCGGAGGGTGGGGCACAACCCGCAGTAATTTCTTAATCTCCATTATCGCGCCGCAGGGTTGGGGCACATCCCACCTGAGCGTGTGGGGCCTCACCACTCCGCCCCTGGCGCGATAAATCGCGCAGCTACGAAAAACAATATTAGAGGTGAATGTGGTCGCTGCTGTTTGGCGGCCTGAACTTCGTGCCATCATTGACGAAAACGATGGTCTGATCCTGGATGTGAATAAGCATGTCAGGCAGGCCATCTCCGGTAACATCGCGAAATTCCAGGGTGACAGGGGTGAGATCTCCGCCTGGATCGAAGAGGTAGGGGCCGCTATAGCTGATGGCCCTGGCTGGATTGCCCGCCATAAATTCAACGATGACGATATGGCGATGCAGGTTGACAGCAATAAAGTGGCTGGGGTGAGCAGCATCGTCGCCGTGACCAACGACAGCATCTATCTGGAAGGTGCGAGGATTCCCGTAGCGCAAGTCATCGTACCTGGCAAGACCCCAGGCAAGCGCCGACGAACCAACCACCCAGAGTGCGAGCATGGCAATCATCCCCACCCCAACGTAGAGAAGCCAATGCAGTCCCCTGCGCTGACCCCTGTCCGCCGGTCCTTGTTTCGCCACTGAACCACGTACAGAGCGGGTCGGCATCGCGCCAGGCGTCGGGGTAGTTACCCGACCAACGGCCTGATCGGGAATACTGACGTTGCGACGAGTAGTCTGGGGGCCGGTAGTCTGGATACTCATTGGATCGCGCAGGCGAATGGAGCTACTGCGGTAACGCAAGGGCCTGGAATCCGATTGCGTATCCTGCAAGGATACATCGTCTTGCGTATCTGGTATATCAAATGCAGTCGAGTCGTCCTGTTTTGTCTTGGGCCGCTTCTGCCGAGGCTGCTTCTCATCACTCTGCATTAGCTCTCCCTTTCTTTCGCCTTGCTGAACTGCGCAGTGAGCCTACTGTCTTATATTTTACACTTCTTGCCACATTATCAAAGATGGCTGGCAAGATGTCAAGAAAGACGCTTCTAAGGAAAATGTATCAAGATGCTTCAAATTATAGCATACTGGGCCGTTTTTAGACACCTTCACACCTCGGATGGGTGCGGAACTCCTTTTTGGTCCTGGTACGAAACCTGCTCAACATCTTGTGGACATATGTGATTCATACCTTTTGGACTAAAATGGGAAATTGGCTCGCGAATCAGTCAGATGCGTCAGAAATGGTTCATCACGCATCAGGTTTCTGGGTTCAGCCAGCTCTCTCTCATCAAGAGTTCTTCCTGGTGTGAATAGTAAGGTCTGAGGGGAGATGGGCCGCAGCAGCAGAGGCGGCATCGATGTTGCTCTGATCCTCAGCCAAGAGCTCATGAAACAACTGGGCGGCATCAGCCTTGGTTTCTTCTCCCAAATCGTCCATGGAAAACACGTCTTGGGCACACGCGATCACATCTTGCACGACCCGTTCCCAGCAGTAGTATGTGAGTACCATCCAATCGATCTCCGCCTGTCCGTAGCCTTCCCAAAACGCATCGGCTTGTGGTTCCCTGACAAAGATGAAATCGCGCTCTTTGGGCGCCAGCATCACCTCATCCCAATCGATCACACACACGTGACCAGCATGGTCACGGAGCAGATTGGCTGGATGCAGATCCGCGTGACAGATGACGTATGGGAAGGTTCGCGACTGAAGCACCTCTGCCAGCTTTTCCAGGGAGGTCACTGCCGTGTGAATCGTGGACTGATGCGCCCGCCAGTCGGCGCGAAGAGCGCGCTCTGAGACACTTCCACCATGTCGCGAATGCAGGTGTTGGGTCTCAAAGGCACGTACCCATCGGGCATACTCTGTCGGATCAAAGGTTTCTTTTCGCAGTGACTCAAAGCCCTCTGGCGAAAGCCGAACCTGGTGAATCTGCTGGAAGATGGTTCCCACCTCCTTCCACTGCTCATTGGTCATCCCCGTCCAGCTCGTCTCTCCGTCAATGAAAGGGTACACGATCACGGTCCACTCCTCCAACAGGGTCCACAAGGCACCGCTCCTGGTGGGAACGGGAGCCACGACTGATGTGATCCCCTGATCGTTGAGATAGCGAGGAACCAGACACCGTGGTTCGTAGAGAGGTCTCGACGTGACTTTGAGCAAATAGGCAGTTCCCTGCTCGCTCACCACACGATACACCCCGGCATGGTAATCCAGTCCCAGGGGAAGAAACTCAAGCGTGACGGGGATCGGGTCATACTGGTTCTGGAAACAAGCTCGAAGCTGTTCCTCTGCAATACTCGGTGGTTTTCGCATCGTTCATTCCATCCTGTCTTTTCAGTCATGGAAGTTTACTCACCCTTCGCTCCGGTTAAAAAATCTACAAACTGGCGCCCTTCCTGTTCTCTCTCCTCTGGAGTAAGAGATTTATAACGTTGCAAGCAGGTAAAGTCGTATTGCCTCTGTTCCTCTATTTTCTTCTCGACGGATGCGCGCGCCTTGACTTTATCCACTTCAAGCGTTTTGCCTTCAGGGAGTGGAATGCCTGCCCTTGCCAGGACCTCCTCGGCGGCATAGATGGGCCTATCCATGAGCACAGCCAGGGCTATGACATCGCTCGGCCTGGCATCCAGTTCATAGACTGCTGTTTCATTGCGAAACTTTGCCACAGCGTAGAATACTTCGTCCTTCAACGTTTCGATACGCGCCTCCTCAAACTGCATACCTGTCGTGCGCAGCAGGTTGATCATGAGATGAATGCCCATAGGCCTTGTAGGCGCGATTTCGGTATGGCCCATGGCTATTAGCATGGCCTCAGACGCCCCAACCCAGATGTTCAAAACGCGCTGGCCCGCCTCATCCAATAACACAATGACATGCTGCTTACTTTCAGCATTCTCCAGTACAGTGGCTACTTTCACCTGCGGCATGATTTCGTTCCTCTCTGCTGTTGTAGACTTATGTTCAGTACCTGCGTATACCGGTAACAAGCGCTCTCTAAGCTGCTCCCTGGCCCGATAGAGGCGACCTTTGACGGCTGTTATGGAGACGCCCAGGATCGCGGCGATTTCGCGCATGCTCAACTGCTCATAATAGAAGAGCAGGGTAGCTGCCCTATCTTTGGGTGAAAGTTCCTGAACTGCTTGTAAGACAATAGTATGGAGTTCGCGTTGTTCTGCTATCTCTTCAGGATCTATTACCGGCGAAGGATAGTAGAGCATATCGCGATACATACCGCCCATCATGGCTTCCAGGGAGTACGGGTTTACTTTCTGGTCGCGGATGTAGCTGCGGCAGACGTTCAAGACGATGCCGTAGAGCCAGCTTTTGAAGCGCGAGATGTCCCGCAGGTGGTCGAGCGAAAGGTATGCCTGGAGTAGCGCCTCCTGCGCCAGTTCGCGTGCGATCTCTTCATGGGCGACCATGCCCAGAGCAATGCGCCTGACCATCTGTTGATAGCGCTCAATAAGTTGACTAAAGGCGTCCTTATTGCCAGAGCGCGCTAATGCAACCAGTTCGGAATCGGCTTTGTTTGTCATGACAAATCTTTGATTGATCCCTTCACATATGTAGTGGGGAAGATGAAGGGAAAGGTTACTTTTCTTGCCTGCGTTTTTCCAGCCAGCGTTTGATACTGGCTTCTTTGCCCTGCTGGCCTGGTTCGTAGTAGCGCCGACCTTTGAGGTTGTCGGGCAAGTACTCCTGAAGCTGCACCGTCGGCGGCCTTTCAGTATCGTCGACCTGCATGTCTTTATAGTAGTCGTGGGCATATTTATAGTCTTTGCCGTAATCGAGGTCTTTCATCAACTGCGTCGGCGCGTTGCGTATCCCCTCCTGCACACGGCTATACGCGGCCTCCAGGGCGTTGCTTTTAGGAGCAGTGGCGAGATGTACGACGGCCTGAGCTAATGCGAGGTTTGCCTCGGGCAGACCCACAAAGTGGACGGCCTGCTGGGCCGCGACGCAGACCAGGAGCGCCTGGGGATCGGCCATGCCAACATCTTCAGAGGCGAAGCGGATAAGGCGGCGCACTATATAGAGCGGGTCTTCACCGGCCTCGAGCATGCGTGCCAGCCAGTACAGGCCGGCATCGGGGTCTGAGCCGCGCAGCGACTTGTGCAGGGCCGAGATGGTATCATAATGCTGATCACCGCTTTTGTCGTAGAGCAGTGCGCGGTGCTGCATTATCTCCTCGACCAGGGGGAGGGTGATGTGGGCGGCAGGTGCGACGGATCGCTCCTCCAGATCCCGGTTTCCGGCAGGGGTAATCGCAGCAGAGGCGGCCAGTTCCAGGACGTTGAGCGCAGTACGGGCATCGCCGTTGGCAAAGATGGCAGTCTGTCGTAATGCATCCTCATCAATTTTTATGCCAAGTTGACCCAGGCCGCGCTCCCTGTCGGCCAGGGCACGATGCAAGATGGTCAGTATGTGCTCCTCGGACAAGCCCCTGAGCGTGAAGACACGGCAGCGCGAGAGGAGGGCGCTAATGACTTCAAAACTCGGGTTCTCTGTGGTGGCACCAATGAGCGTTACAGTGCCGCGTTCGACATGGGGCAGGACGGCATCCTGCTGCGCTTTATTGAAGCGGTGGATCTCGTCGATGAAGAGGATGGTGCGCTGCCTGGAGAACTGGCGCAGTTTGCGGGCATCTTCCACCACCTTGCGTAGATCGGCTACACCGGCAGAGACAGCGCTGAGCGAGACGAAATGGGTTTGTGTCTGCCGCGCGATAACCTCGGCCAGGGTTGTCTTGCCACTGCCCGGGGGTCCCCACAGGATCATGGAGGTGATGCGGTCCTCTTCGATGCTGCGCCGCACGACTCGCCCCGGCGCCAGCAGGTGTTCCTGACCGAGGATCTCGTCCAACGTACGCGGGCGCATACGCGAGGCCAATGGCTCGCCAGGGTTGGTGGAAGCCACTGCGCTCGTTGGCAGAGGTGTCTTTTGCGAGGATGGGGTGTCATCCGGCCCAAAAAGCGATGATTGATCTTGCATATATTTTGTCTTCCGTTCAGCGAGAACTACAGGATAGTATTTTACCATTTGAGGACGACAACTACATTGATGTGAACAAATTCATGTGGGTTTTGCCTCACCCCAGGGCGCCATAAATGTCGCGGCTATGCCTATCCGATTTTCGTGCTACACTATATAATGTTTTCCAGGCGATAAGACTTCTTTTGAAGAGGGGGGTTTTATGAGTCAGACACTATTAACCCAGGCTGTTGAGGCATTTGCACGTGCAGGAGTCAAGTACCCAGATGCTAAGCTAGAAAATGAATGGAAGTGGGGCGATTACGATGAAGGGGTGCGGTTCGCGTTCTTCCTGACATACCAGGAATTGCGCGAGGTAGCAGCACAAACTGCGGTGCAGAGGGCGATCGATGGACCCGCGATCACGTGGGCGCAGCGCATCCTGGTACAGCACCACGCGGCATATAGGGACCTGTGCGGTATCCTGGTTTCCGTGAGCGAAGACGAACTAGACCGCGTGCCAGTCCCTGGGGAATGGCCGCTACGGGTGGTGCTCGGGCATGTTATTGACGCTGAGCAGGGTTTTCTGGGTGTCATTCGCTACGCTCTGGAGCGGCATCGCAGTGGAGATGGGCGACCACTGGAGATGCCTGAAGAGGACGACGTGGAAGATGAGGTTGACAACAGCGCGGGTACGCTCGAGCAGATTCTCAGCAACTACGGTACGCTGCACTTTCAAGTGCTCCACGAACTGGCAAGCATCAGCGACGATGAGCTGCACATGCCATCGTTTTTCTGGGAAGACAGCCCGATGGAGATTCGGTTCCGCCTGCATCGCTTCGATGCTCACCTGCGGCAACACACGATCCAGGTGGAAAAGACGCTGGCAGGTATCGATCACCACCCACGTGAGGCCGAGCGGCTGGTGCGTATGCTCTACGGGGCGCTGGGCGAGGCTGAAGGCGCGGTGATTGGCGCGCCGGAAATGGGCGCGGAACAATGGCGCAAGGCAGCAGAGGGAATCCACAAGCGTGCTGCTGAGATTGCGAAAGCCTAAACGTTTTGGCCACTTGAATCGTGTCCCTAACTGAACGTTGTAATGTCTTTGTCATCCCAGGAAGTGAACCTGGTTC
>WNEZ01005429.1_pt1 | contig 11919 bp, 8 predicted proteins | sample 5400521 | NCBI WGS metagenome assembly WNEZ01 (sample SAMN13153339, study PRJNA577476) | soil metagenome | isolation source: 120 cm saprolite under Douglas fir tree site 2 hole 1 replicate 1 | place: USA:California | collected 2015-04-18
GACCAGCCGCGTTCCAGTCGCGCCCAGTGGATGTCCGAGCGCGATGGCGCCGCCGTTCACGTTGACTTTGTTGCGGTCGAGCCCCAGTTCTTTTTCCACGGCGAGGTACTGTCCGGCGAAGGCTTCATTGACTTCGATCAGGTCAATCTCTTCCAGCTTCAGCCCGGCTTTCTTCAAGGCGAGGCGTGTGGCAGGCACCGGACCGCTGCCCATGATCTTGGGATCGACGCCGGCGATGCCCCAGCTCACAATGCGTCCCATGGGCTTGAGATTCTTCTTCGCAGCCTGATCCAGCGACATCATCACCACGGCTGCGCCACCATCCACAATACCGCTGGCATTGCCGGCGGTAACGGTGCCGTTTTTGCCGAATGCGGGCTTGAGCTTGGCGAGGATATCCATCGTCGTTTCCGGACGGAGATGGTCGTCTTTTTCAAACTTCTCGCCCGTAGGCTCGCCTTTGCGATTCTTGAGTGCGACAGCCGTGATCTCATCGGAGAGGCGGCATGCCTGCTGAGCTGCGCCGGCCTTCTGCTGCGACTGCAAGGAGAATTCATCCATCTTCTCGCGGGTAATTCCCTGCTGCTCAGCGTAGAGCTCAGCAGTATTCGCCATGTAGAGGCCGCAATAGGTATCAAGCAGTGCGACCATCAAAGAGTCTTCCATCTTGCCTTCACCCAGGCCCAGTCCCCAGCGCGCACCACGAATGACATGCGGCGCCTGTGACATGGATTCCATGCCTCCGGCCAGAACGGTGCTGGCTTCGCCAAGCTGGATCATCTGCGCGGCATTGACCAGTGACTGCATTCCGGAACCGCAGAGGCGATTCACGGTCAGCGCAGGCGCCTCAATGGGCAAGCCGGCTTTCAGGGCCACGTGGCGTGCGCCGTAAAGCGAATCGCCAGATGTCTGCTGGGCGTTCCCGAAGACAGCATGGTCGAACTCTTTAGGGTCAACGCCAGCGCGGCGAATAGCTTCCTGGCTGGCGACAGCGGCCAGGTCCATCGCGGTAAAATCACGCAATTTGCCGCAATAGCGGCCCATGGGCGTGCGTGCGCCACTTACGATTGCAATATCTGTAGCTTGTGCCATAAGAGAACCTTATATGAGAGTCTGATCAAGCAGGGGCAAACCCTTAAGTGTATCAACGGGGAGTAATGACGGGCAATGGATGTGACCCAGGAGCGAAGAGGCTATTCGCTCCTTAACGCGATCATGGGATCAACGCGAGTGGCGCGTCGTGCAGGAATAAAGCAAGCAGCCAGCGAAACCATCGTCAGCGCCAAGGCGACGGCCACAAAGGTCAGCGGGTCAGTTGGACTTACGCCGAACAATTGACTGGCGATAATCTTCGTGAGCCACAGAGCAGATCCAATTCCAATTACCAGACCGGCAATCACCAGTGAAAGTCCTCTGCGCAAAACGAGCCAGAGAATGTGTTCACGTGTGGCGCCAAGAGCTATTCGAATGCCGAAAGCGCGGGTGGCACGCGCGGTGCTGTAAGAGATCAATCCGAAAACCCCGGCAGCGGCGAGGGTAACAGCGACGAGTGCGAACAACATAAGCAGACGGCCCATGAATTTCTCATCCTCCAGCGTGTTCTCGATCTGCTGTGCGAAGGTGCGCTCACGAAAGACTGGCAGACCGGAATCGACTTTGGACACCGCAGCACGGATGGCAGACAGCATCAGGTGGGAATCGCCTGAACCGCGTGCGAGTAAAGTAACATCGGGCTGCCAGGGGAACATCAGGTAAGCCTGGGCCAGAGGCAGATACACAACAGGGCCGGGGGTCTGACGAACGTCATAGCCGGCCGTGTCAGCCACCACCCCAACGATTTCAAAACTCTGATCGTGCGTTCCAACGTGATCTATGTGTTTACCCAGCGGGCTTTGATTCGGCCAGTATTGATTGGCCATGGTGCGATTGATAATCGCCACGCCTGGAGCTCCAGCATTGTCTGCGCGTTTGAAGTCGCGTCCGGCAAACAGAGGGATGCCGAGCGTCGTGAAGTATCCGGGTGTCACTCGCGGGACCTGCACAGAATCTTTTTTGCCGTCCGTGGAGTCGTGTCCTTCAAGCTTCACAACGGTGGTCTGTGCGCCCTGAAGCGGCAAGGGGCCGATCGCGCATGCTTCCACGCCGGGTTGTGCTCGCAGGGAATCCAATAATGGATCCAGCATGGCGGCAGCGGCATTTTTATCGTATCCCTGCCGGATAAGGTCCGTAGATGCTCCCGCCGCGTGATTGGGATTAAACCCGAATTTGATCTGCGACGCGTTCCATAACGTACGGGCCATCACGCCCGCTCCCACCAGAAGCAACACAGAAGCTGCCAGTTGCAAGACCACCACAGCGGACTGGGGGGATAATCTGCGCGCAAACGCAGTGGAACCGCTGCTGGTTGCGCCGTGAATCGCCTGCACGATCCCCGATTTTGAATACTTGAGAGCCGGCGCAAAGGTACTGATCAGACCGGCGAAAACGGACATCAACGCAGTAAATAACAGAACGCGAAGATCGAGAATAGAACTTACATGCTCCAGAGGAAATGACAACGATACCGGCGAATAGTGCACCAGAACGCGAAGTCCCGCGGCAGCTAAACCACAACCGAGCGTCGCGCCCAGAGTGGAGACGATCAGGCCCTCACTCACATGAAGAGCAATGATGCGATGACGCGGCCCGCCCAAGGCGAGACGCACGGCGACCTCTCTCTGTCTGGCTTCTGAACGCGCAAGCATCAAACCGGCCACATCCGCGCACGCGATGAGCAGAACCAGAAAGACCACGCCTACCAGCAGCAGTGAAAGCCGGCTGTTCGGCTGGCGGGCTGCTTGCGTAGCGTTGACCAGTGTGGGCCATGGCCTACGGAAGTCTCCTTCCTCGGGGACTGGCTTCCCTGCTCCCATGGTGGTTGCCAGTGCATCGAGTTGAGCCTGTGCCTGGGCAAGAGTGACGCCAGGTTTTAAACGGCCCACAACTCCAAACGGAGAGAACGATTGATGCTTTATCGGGATCTGGGACTTGAGAAGCGGATCGACCTTCACGGCATGGCTGAGCGGTACCCAAATTTCGGGAAAGTTGGTGAAATCAATGCCGCCGAAGCCTGCCGGGGTGACGCCAACAACGGTGAAGGATTGGCCATCCACCAGTACCTGAGTGTTGAGTACGCTGGCATCGTGAGCAAAATGCCTTTGCCAGAAGCCGTAGCTGAGCATGACGACCGGCGGAGCATTCGCCGCGTCGTCGGCTGGAATCAGCGTCCGGCCCAGTGCCGCCTTTGCGCCCAGCACGCTGAAATAATTGGCGGTCACGAAACCAGCGTCCAAGCGCTCGGTACCAAATCTGCCGGCAGAGACATTGGCTGGAAAACGATCACAATACGCAGCCAATCCGGAAAATGCGCCCATACCATCGCGATACTCGAGATAGTTCGGAAGCGAGACGAAAGCCGAAACAGCATTGCCACGAGCTTGGCCGTTGAATACGCGCACCAGTTCTTCTGGATGCGCAATGGGCAATGGCCGGAAGATGACCTTATCAACCATGCTGAAGATTGCTGTGTTCGCGCCAATGCCGAGAGCCAGCGTGACTACCGCGATGGCGGTGAATCCCGGATTTTTGCGCAGGGCGCGGACGCTATAACGGAAATCCTGGAAAAAGTGGCTGAACATGGTCTCTCCGTAAATCAAGTTTCGCAGATTTTTCAGAGAACGCAGGTTACCAGAGGTTCATGCGCGAACGGGCGCCACTTATTTCAACGGCTTCCCGATCTCCCAATGATGTCCGAATGGATCGACGACTCTTCCCACGCGCCAGCCATACTGTTCGGCAATCGGAGTGATGGATTTGGCACCAGCGCTGATCGCGCGTTGAAATGCGGCATCAGGATCTTCCACGACCAGAATCATACGGACCGTGCCACCATTGAGCGATTCTGGACTGAAGTTGAGGTGCTCCGGCGATTCGTCGGCCACCCAGAAGACAGCGCCATCCACAGACAATTGGGCTACAACGGCACCATCCGGAGAGTCGATGCGGAACAACTCCTTGGCGCCGAACGCCGCTTTGTAGAACTCAACTGCCTGCGATCCGCGCCGGACAGAAAGCATGGGAGCAATTGCCGTCTTCGTTTTTGCACCAACCATAGAAATCAATCGCTTCGATTGGGGAGTTTCCGGTTCCGGTGAATTATACGAAGCAAGAAGCGAATTGGGCACAAAAAAGCCGCCCCCGAAGAGCGGCTTCTGCAATTTTTAGTGAGTCAGCTTATTTCAGGAAGCTATCAGCTTGCGTGAGGCGTTTGTTGACTTCGTCCCAGTTGACCACGTTCCACCACGCTTTCAGGTAGTCGGGTCGGCGGTTCTGATACTTCAGGTAATAGGCGTGCTCCCAGACATCATTGCCAAAAATCGGGAATTCGCCGTTGCTGATGGGATTGTCCTGATTTGGAGTGGAGGTAATTTTGAATTCACCAGACTTCGTCTTCACCAGCCAGGCCCAGCCGCTGCCAAACTGATTGACGCCGGCGGCCTCAAACTTTTCCTTGAAAGCATCAAAGCTGCCGAAAGTCTTGGTGATGACGTCGCCAATCGCACCGGTTGGATTGCCACCTTTGCCGGGCCCCATGATCTGCCAGAACATGGTGTGGTTCACGTGTCCGCCACCGTTGTTGCGGATAACGCCGCGAACATCTTCAGGCAGCGAATTCAAATTGCGGATCAGCTCTTCCGGGCTCTTGCTGCCCAGCTCAGGGTGTTTCTCAATTGCACCGTTCAACTTGGTGACATAAGCAGCGTGGTGCTTGTCATGGTGAAGATGCATGGTTTGGTCATCGATATGCGGCTCCAATGCGTTGTACGCATAAGGCAGCGCGGGGACTTCATGGGCCGTTACGGTTCCTTGTGCCATTTTTAAATCACCTTTCTTAGAAAGTTATGATGTCCGGCCTGAAATGGGCGTCGCAAAGCATTTTATCAATTTGGCGGCGATGCGGAGCTGCAGGGCCGTAAAGACCATTCCATCGAGGCAAAAAATCGAGACGCATCAAGCTATCATCAAGCTACGTCTCTACATCGCCATCATCGAGCGATCAGAACGCCTTAAACGCCAGTTCCAGCAAAGTCTTTTGCTCCATTTCATGCGCCGTGTGCGATCCCGTAGAGGGGCTGGACGACGGCGAACGTTTGACTGACCGGAGCGGCAACCCGCGCGTGAGTCGCTCAAGCTGCGGCGCCAGAAAATTCAATGCACCCATGTTGGCCGGCTCTTCCTGCACCCACAGGAATTCACGAGCATTCGTGTGTTTCGCAATGGCGGCTTCCAGATCAGCTTCCGGAACGGGATAGAGCTGCTCCAGAAACAGGATGGCCGTCTTACTGTCATTGCGGCGCTTGCGTTCGCGAATGAGCTCATGGCCGATCTTGCCGCAACATAGAATCACGCGCTCAGCATTGCTAATCTGGTTGTCTTGAATCACAGGCTGGAAGCGGCCGTTGCTCAGTTCGCTCAGCGGGCTGGCGGCGTCAGGATGGCGCAGCATACCTTTGGGCGTGAACACAATCAGGGGCTTGCGCCAGTTACGCAGCGCTTGACGGCGGAGCATGTGAAAGTACTGCGCGGCGGTAGATGGCTGGCAGATTTGTATGTTGTCTTTGGCGGCGAGTTGCAGGTAACGTTCAATACGTCCGCTGGAGTGCTCCGGGCCTTGCCCTTCATAGCCGTGCGGCAGCAACATAACAAGACCTGAAAGCAGTCCCCATTTGTCTTCGCCGGCAACCAGAAATTGGTCGATGATGACCTGGGCGCCGTTGGCAAAGTCGCCGAACTGTGCTTCCCACAGAGTGAGACCGTCAGGATAGTCGCGGCTGAATCCGTATTCAAAGCCGAGTACGGCGGCTTCGGAAAGGATTGAGTTGTAAGCCTCAAACCACGCCTGGTTCGGCGCGATATTTGAGAGCGGAACAAATTCCTCCTCGTTCTCCGTATCAATCAGCACTGAGTGCCGTTGATTGAAAGTGCCGCGACGCGAATCCTGTCCGGAAAGTCGGACCGGAATACCCTCCACCAGTAACGATCCGAAAGCCAATGCTTCCGCCATGCCGTAATCGAGCGGAAGCGCGCCGGAACCCATCTTTTCGCGCTGCTCCAGAAGCTTCTTGATCTTGGGATGAATGGCGAAACCCTTGGGGTAGCTGGTGAGCTTTCCGGCGACGTGCTTTAGTTGGTCTTCCGCCACATTCGTGGGAACTTCAAAGTCAGGGTTGTAGCGTCCGCCAACGTACTTGTCCCAATACTTGGGAAGCACGCGCAGCACGGGAGACTTCTGCATGCTCGCGGCTTTGTCATACGCCGTGTCAATGCGCTGCCGGAACCGTGCCGCCATCTCGCTGGTATCAATCTGGTTCTTCTCTGCGTAAATCTTGTAAAGCGGCGCGTGCTCGTTGATCTTTTTGTAGAGCAACGGCTGGGTGATGGTGGGATCGTCCACTTCACTATGGCCGTGCCGGCGATATCCGATCAGGTCAATCACCACATCACTACCGAAACGGTAACGGTATTCAACCGCCATCTTGCCCACACGCAGGACTGCTTCAGGATCTTCCGCATTCACGTGGAAGATTGGAATTGGCTGGCGCTTGGCCAGATCAGAGGAGAAGCGCGAGGTATGCAGCTCTTTGGGGTTGGTGGTGAAGCCGATCAGATTATTGACGATGATCTGCATGGCGCCGCCGACGTTAAAGCCTTTCAGTCCGGCAAAGTTGAGCGTCTCCGCCCATATGCCCTGGCCGGCGAAGGCAGCGTCGCCGTGCATGATGATGGGCATCACCTGCCTGACGCCGTCAGGGCCGGAATGGCGCTGCTTGGCATAAGTACGGCCCAGAGCCACAGGATCCACAGCTTCAAGATGGCTGGGATTTGACACCAGATGCATGCGCAAGTTCTTGCCGTTGCGGGTGGTATATTCCCCGGTGGCACCCTGGTGATATTTCACGTCTCCGCCGCCGAGAACGCTGCGAGGATCAACGTCTTCAAAACCGGCAAAGACATTCTCCGCAGGAATGCCGACGGTGAGGTTCATCACGGTGAGACGTCCGCGATGGCTCATGGCCATGACTGAAGTGGTGGCGCCCAGGTCAGCACTGGCCTCCAGAAGAGTGTCTAGTAGAGGAATCAGCGCGGTTGCGCCTTCACCCGAATATCGCTTGGTGCCGAGGTAGCGCGTCTGGAGGATCTGCTCGAAAAGGTCGGCCTGCATGAGGCGATCGGACAGCCAGAGACGATCGACAGTCTGCGCCTGCTTCTCCGGATTTTCCATTTGCTGCTGGATCCACTCACGGCGATCACGCTGGGGCAGGTGCAAGAACTCGGCGCCAATGGAGCCGCAATAGGCCTTTTTCAATTCCGCAATGCCTTCACCTTGCGTGGGAAGGTCAGGATAGCCGTCACCAACCGGCCCTCCAAAAGGATTGAGGTTGGCGTTGAGATATCCCCAGCGGCGAAACGCGTCCAGAAGACGCTCCCGCTCCAGGGACTGCTGCTCAGTTCTGGTCAGTTCTGCGCTTGTACTCATAGTTAGTTGGTCCCGGACAAAGTTTTGTCCGGAGGAAATTTTGCTCCCGGACGCACTCGAATCCTACTTATTGAGGATACCACCGGCGAGGCCTCTCCAAGTTGAGTCGCGAAGATGGAGTGTAGAGACGGACTTGCAGCGACACTGCTGGCGGACTCCGTAGTAATCGTTCTAGAGGTCGTTGTTCTAGGTTCTAGAGATCGTTGGGTTTCGCGTGGCGAAAACGGTGCGATAGCAAGAGTTCAGTCCACTTGTTGTTGAGTGGACCACAGGAATGATTTTGTGGACCGGGATCCTTGGAGCATCAGGCAGCTTCTGTGCTGACTTTTAAGGCCCAAAAAGTAAGCGCCCTGCGAAGTGAATCGCAGGACGCCAGGCAGCCCTCCCCCAGAACTGCCTTACCACCGAGAAGGAGAATAGCTCCGCACTGGCCCCTCGTCCATGTCACTTTGGTAATGTAAAATCTCGTTTTTCCCAGTTGGTCAGCAGCGCGGAAGTTGTGATGACTATCCTCTTTAGCAACAAGCACTTACTGAAAGATGAACCTTGTGTTGCGCCGTCCACATCTAATGATTTGTTACGATAGGTGAGCGAAGAACACCTAAACTTAAAGGACGACGAACTTTTTAAAAAGGCAGGGCTGAATGGCGAGCGAGAGCGTTTTGGAAATAACTGACGGAAATTTTGATCAGGTAGTACTGAAGAGCGACCAACCGATTTTGATCGATTTCTGGGCAGCATGGTGCGGCCCATGCAAGGCGCTGGGACCGGTTGTAGATGAAGTCGCGGCAGCCTATCAGGGGAAAGTACGTGTCGGCAAAATGAACGTGGACACCAGCCCGGTGACTCCGCAGCGGTATGGCGTACGCGGTATTCCTACGCTGCTTATTTTCAAGAATGGCCAGGTCCAGGAGCAGATCGTTGGCTACGTTGGACGCGACGTAATTGAAAAGGCGCTCAACAAACAGGTGAATGTGGTCGAGATGCCGAAGTCGACAGCTGTGGAGAAAACCAACGTACGATAACGCAATATTTCGTGAAAAGGCCCGCTGAGTCGGGCCTTTTTTATTTTCGGGCTGAAGGGCCGAGGGTTACCTCTGCGGCCTTTTTCGCACCCGACTAGTACTTGCGCAGCACGCCAATCACGCGCCCCTGGATTTGGACGGACCTGGCAGGGACGATGATGGGTTTCATGGCGGCGTTGGATGGCTGTAGCCGAATGTTGGCGCCTTCACGGTAGAGGCGCTTCAAGGTGGCGTCCGTACCGTCCACCAGAGCGACGATGATTTCGCCATCGCGCGAGGTATTGGTCTTCTCCACAAGAACGTAGTCGCCATCCACAATGTGTTCGTCCTTCATACTTTCGCCTTTGACCTGCAGGACAAAAACATCTTTGGAGCGGGTGATGTCACCCAGAGAGATGGTTTCCGGGTTTTCGATGGCCTCAATGGGCTGGCCAGCAGCGATGCGGCCAAGCAGCGGCAGGGCAATTTCGGTCGGAGCTTTTTGCACCTGCCGCTTGAACAGGCCACGCACAGGGAGAACATCAATGGAGCGGCTGCGATTGTAGTCGCGCTTAATCAGCCCTTTTTTCTCCAAATTGGAAATGTGCTTGTGCACGGTGGCCAGCGAGCTGAGGCCCATGCCGTTGCCGATCTCTTCAAAAGACGGCGAATAGCCGTTCTTCTGCACAAAGCCATGGATAAAGTCGTAAACCTGACGTTGCCGTTTTGTAATAGCCATCAGGCGAAGTATTCACGAATAAAAGGCGAACTGTCAAGAAAAATGTGCAAAATTTCCTGTGCAGAGTGACAAGTAAGGTTCGGCTTCAGCAAATAGCAAAATAGCGATTAGCCGTTAGCTTCGGAATCAGCGCAATCGAAAGCCTGGAGCATGTAGGGATCCCTCGCTCCGCTCGGGGATGAAGAAACCCCCGTGCTCCACAATCAATGAAGGTATCACCTACCTGCCGGCACGCTCATGCCGCTCAGGATTTCGTCCACCGTACCGATCGCCCGATCAATCTCTTCCATGGTGTTGTAGAAGTGAGGTGAGAAGCGGACACCGGCCTTCGGACGGAAGTCCACCAGCACATCACGCCGCAGCAGCTCAGCGCAGACCTCTTTCGAATTCGGCATATCGATGGCCACAGTCCCGCCACGCTGTTCCGGATCCCGCGGCGCATTCACTTTCCAGCCACGCTGGTCAGCCAGTTCGATCAGCCGCGAGGTCATCTTTTTGGATTTGGCGCGAATGCGCTCCACACCGGCTTCCCGAATAATCTTGAGGCCCGGCATGGCCGTGTAAAACCCGGGAACATTGGATGTCCCCTGCATGAACCGGAAGGGCGGTTCGGCGTAACGGGTGGGGCCGATTTCGAAATCAAAGGGATCTTCGTGCGCAAACCATCCGGTAATGCTGGGCTCAAGCTTGGATCCCAGATCAGGCCGCACATACAGGTAAGACGTTCCCGCGCCTCCGCAGAGCCACTTCAACACGCCGCCAACAACAAAATCAACGTTCAGAGCTTGTACATCTACAGGGACATTGCCCAGGGATTGAAAAGTATCCATGACCACGTGAGCGCCAACTCGGTGCGCCTTTTCGATGATCGCCTTGACGTCCTTGATATACGAGCTGCGAAAAACGACATGAGAAATAGGCACCAGAAGCGTCTGCTCGTCGATAGCATCGATAATGCGCTCAACCGGCACATGGATTCCGTCATCGGTCTTCACCATCTGCACACGCGCACCACGAGGGCGTTGCGCTTCCCAGAAATACATGACCGAAGGGAAATTCATGTCACTGTAAACAACTTTGTTGCGCTTGCCGCTGAAATCAAAGCAGCTGGCCACCACCGCCTGGCAACTGGTGACGTTGAGATGAAGGCTGACCGAACCCGAAGGCGCATTCATGATGGCGCCAATGGAATCTCCAACTTCGCGGGCCAGCATCCACCAGTGTTCTTCCCAGGCGCGCACGCCGCGGCTGGCCCATATGTCACAGTAAGAATGCACTGAGTCATAGACGCCGCGAGGCATGGCGCCGAGCGAATTGCTGATCATGTAGGTGGAGCGCTCCAGAATGGGAAATTCGGAGCGAAAACGAAGCAGGTCGTCGGTCATATATCCACCAATTTTGCCTGAAAGATTCAGGTTTGCCTACAGTTTGGCCGATTCTTCCATGAATACTCCTGGGAGGCCAGTTGTCCAATTTCAAAAACCTGAGTGTCCGCTCCTCCACGTGCTATATTTCGCTTCACGACGATGCAGAAAACTCAGGTTGGTTCGCGCCGCAAGCTGAGTCTGATCTCATTGGCTGCGGCAACCTACTTCATGGTCTCAGGCGGCCCTTATGGGGTTGAAGAACTGGTCCAGGACTCCGGCTACAAGCTCGCGCTCATTGTCCTCTTTATCATCCCCATTTTCTGGGCGCTGCCCACCGGCCTGATGGTCGGCGAGCTCTCTGCCGCCATGCCGCAGGAAGGCGGCTTTTATGTCTGGGTCCGTCGCGCCATGGGACCATTCTGGGGCTTCCAGGAGGCCTGGCTGTCACTGGTGGCCAGCATCTTTGATATGGCTTGGCAAGCTCTTCCCTGCCGTAACAGTCGGCGGCCGCGGGGTCGCCATTGCTGCAGGCCTGATCGTAGTTTGTCTGCTCTGGAACATGCTGGGTGCTAAAGCGGTGGGCGATAGCTCAGTTGTCGTCGGCGTATTGCTGCTGAGCCCTTTTGTGGCGGTCACCATCATCGCGCTTCTACGGCACATCACCCCGGTTGCAGCCACCACCTCTGACGGTAACATCCTGACCGGGGTTCTGGTGGCAATGTGGAATTACATGGGATGGGACAACGCCGCCACCATCGCCAATGAAGTGGACAATCCGCAGAAGACTTATCCGCGCGTGATGATGGTCACGCTGCTGGCCATCATACTTTCCTACGCAATCCCGGTTGCGGCGGTGTGGCATACGCACATCCCACAAGATGTCTGGAATAACGGGAGCTGGGCCAGCATCGCCTCCATGGTTGTGGGACCGTGGCTGGGCGTGGTGCTGGTTTGCGGCGCCATGATGACCGAGTTCAGCTCGTTCAATTCACTGGTGATGTCCTACTCGCACATTCCCGTGGCGATGGCCAATGATGGGCACCTTCCGAAGATGTTTACCCGCAAGCTCAGCAATGGCGCTCCGTGGGTGGCGATTCTGGTGCTCGGGACAGCGTGGGCGCTATCGCTCGGGCTGAAGTTTGACCGGCTGGTGATGCTGGACATTCTGCTCTATGGCGCCAGCCTGATGCTGGAGTTTGCTGCGTTGGTCATGCTACGTCTGCGTGAGCCCGA
>WNEZ01006207.1_pt1 | contig 11919 bp, 9 predicted proteins | sample 5400521 | NCBI WGS metagenome assembly WNEZ01 (sample SAMN13153339, study PRJNA577476) | soil metagenome | isolation source: 120 cm saprolite under Douglas fir tree site 2 hole 1 replicate 1 | place: USA:California | collected 2015-04-18
CCGCATCGTAAGCACAGCATAGCAATTGCGACAGGCCCTCGGCAAATCGCCGCAGCCGCAATCGGTTTGACATCGCCGCTCCGCTGCTCCTACTCTGCAACGGCCGCCTTTCGTGCTTTCAAAATGCCGCGAAAACGCATAACTCCAATGTCCGACCCTCAGCCGGTGCGCAAACCCTTTGCCGCACTGGAACGTGTTCGCATCGGCCCTGCCGGCTGGTCGTACTCCGATTGGGCCGGTTACGTGTATCCCTCGCCGCGTCCAAAAGGCTTTCACGAAGCCACTTATCTGGCGCAATTCTTTGACACCATCGAGATCAACACCTCTTTCTATCAGCCGCTCCAGCCCGACCACGCCAAGCAATGGCTCGAACGCATCTCCGCTAACCCTCGCTTCGTCTTCACCGCCAAGCTCTGGCAGAAATTCACGCATGATCCGGGCATCACTGGCTCTGCCGCGCTAAGAATCAGCAGCGAAGATGAGCACGCCATACGTGCCGGTTTCGATGTCCTTCGCAACGCCGGTAAGCTTGGTGCGTTGCTGCTGCAATTCCCTTTCGCCTTTCACCGTACCCCCGAAACCACCAAGTATCTCACGGCGCTTCTGGCGCGCTTCGCCGACTACCCACTCGCCGTAGAAGTCCGCCACGCCACGTGGAACGATCCTGAGGTCTTCGCACTGCTGCGCGAACATCGCGCCACCTTCTGCAACATCGACCAGCCCATCATCGGCCGCTCGCTCGAGCCGTCCGATGAGACCACTTCACCCATCGGCTACATCCGCTTGCACGGTCGCCGCTACGACACCTGGTTCAGCGACGACCCCGAGATTCCCCCTCACGAGCGCTACAACTATCTCTACTCCGCCGAAGAGCTAACGCCCTGGACCCAGCGGATCCGCAAAGTCGCCGAGAGCACCGCCAAAACTTTCGTCATCACCAACAATCATTACCTCGGCAAAGCGGTGGTCAACGCTCTTGAGCTCATCAGCATGCTCAAGGCCACGAAGGTCCAAGTCCCCGACCCGCTCCGTCTCCGCTACCCCGAACTTGAAGCCATCGCTGCCAATCCTCCGCAGTCCCCCTTACTGTTCCCGCTAGGCAGCGGCGAATGACGAGCAGAGAATAGGTACCCCCTCCTCTCGTTTTTGTAAGTGCGGATTCTAAAGAACTTAGCACAGGAGCGTCTATGAGTGCGGATTCTAAAGGAGTTATGAGACCGTTTTTTGGCGAAAAACACGAAAACCTTGGATCTGTGGAAAATAAAGGACTTAGCTTGCGCGACGGGCAGAGCTGGAGAGCAAACTTCACAACGGAGCGTAGCCGAAGATGATAATTAATCAGTTATCCGTTCGAACGGATTGGAAGCCGTTAGATACTGAAAGCGCAGCAGTTAGCTCGAATGGGCGGGACACAGAGCGCGCCGAAGGGCCAGGATTGCGCGTGTCAGGAAGGCGCGGGGAGCCGCTCGTCTGCCATCAGCGAAACAGCCAGCCAGAAATGGCTGTGCCACTTACTTCTTGAAGAGGTTCTCGAAGGCTTGGCGGGCGTCGTTAGGGCGCGGCGGGGGAGCCGCGGCAGGCGTGCTTCCCTTTTGCGCGTACGAGGTAGGCGCGGTGTCTTTCTCCACGGTGGTGCGGAATTCGTAAAACGTGCAGTTGTTCTTCGCGTCCTTGGGTGAGATGCGCTCGGGAATCGGCTGGGGGTTTACGGTCGTGCGACCGCTCCTTCTTCTCCTGCTTTTCCGCATCGCGATAGCCGCGGTGGCCATACTTTCGATCCACAAACACCTCCTACATCAGTCCTGGCGGACTGCCACTACATGTCGCTGTCGACAACACGCTGACGCGCACTCCACCGTGGCTTGTATCCAATCGGATTGCTACACTCGACCGTTAGCGCATTCTTTCCAAGGCTTTAGAAACAGGATTGCCGACGTCCGAGCGGGAGATGGGACATCTATCTTTCTAGTCCTCTGGGAGTTCGAAGTCAAGGCCGGCTTTGAACAACGCTTTGAAAGAGTCTACGGCCCGGGGGTGACTGGGATTCCCTGTTTCGGCGCGATCCGAACCATGCCGGTACTCTTTATGTTTCGCGGCAACCGCTCGTTCTCGCGTGTATCTCACCACGGACTGCTGGCGCTCCCGCAAATCCTACGAAGAATTCCTGGCTCACCGAAGCAGCATACAATCATTAGACGCGGCAACCGAGGATCGGCCTCACCGCCAGCGGCACGTCGCGTCGCTGGAATCCGACGCGACCTGAATCAGTTCGGCGCCCACAGCGCGACGAGGCCGTCGGCCCGCAGTTCGGGCTGCACGAATCGATGCGGCCGGCCTTCTCTCCGCAACAGCGCCTCCGCCGCGAGATAACCGCTGCGCACCGCGCCTTCCATCGTGGCTGGCCATCCCGTATCGGTCCAATCCCCAGCGAGAAATAATCCGTCGATGGCCGTTTCCTGCTTGGGTCGCCAGCGGTCAACTCCGGGTTCGGGGGAAAACGTCGCGGCTGTCTCTTTGATGACGGTGGCCTTGATTAGGTTTGCTTCGCGCGCGGCCGGCAGCGCCTGGCGCACTTCTTTCAGGCACAGGTCAATGATCTCCTGCCGAGACTTTTGCAGCAAATTATAAGATGCGCTGACCACCAGTTGTAGGTATTGACCTTTTTGAGGATTTTGTGGGCTGCCAGGAGAGGCGCCATACAGCGCAGTCTTGTTGAAAATCCATTGCGTGGTGGTGTCCAGCAGAGTAACGAACGGTTCGCTCATGACCTCGCGATCAAACCAGAAATGGACCCCAGTGATGGGCGCCGTTTTGAGCAAGGCGAGATTGCGGAAAGCGGAATCCTTGCGCTTGATTTCGTCCGGAATCAAATCCGCGACCGCGGTGTGCGGGACGGCAAGAATGAAAGCGTCCGCGCGCTCCTCGCGCCCAGCGTCGAACTGTGCAGAGGTAATCGCGCCATTCTGGATCTGAAGCGATCGCGCGGTGGCGCGCAGATTCACTTCCCCACCCTTTTGCTCGATGGCCAATTTGCAGCCCTCATAAAGTTGCGCCAGCGGCACGATCGGGACGCCCATGCGATAGCCGCTCCGATTTGACAGAAATGCCTTCCAGAACACATCGATTCCGTAACGAGCATCCGTTTTATCCAACCCTTCATCGAGAGCGCTGACCAGCACGACGCGCCAGAAGCGCTCGATCGCGCCTTTGGTCTGGCCCCGGCGGCGCAGCCACTCGAGCATGGAGATTCCACCGAACTGGTCGACGTCCCAGGTGCGTCCGTTGGTCTGCAGAATATTCAGCATGGCCCACGCGATCGAAAGCTTGTCTCTTAGGGTGAGCGGTGCGAATTTCACAAAGGAACCGACCATGTGAAATGGCGCGGGGAGCAGGCCGGATTGCATTTCGCCGCGCCGGCCCTGGGGATCCAGGAAAAAGAGCCGGTCGAAGAATTTGATCTTGTCGCCGGCGCCCACGCGGCGGTAAAAGTCTGCGAGATTGGTGCAGCAGCCGAGCGTCACATGCTGGCAGTTGTCGACGTGCTCGCCGTCCGGCAAAACATACGAAGTTGCGCGGCCGCCGAGAAAGGGACGCTGCTCGAACAACCGTACGCGCCAGCCGGATTCAGCCAGCGCGACGCCGGCCGCCATCCCCGCTAGCCCGCCGCCGATCACCATCACGTTTTTCAAGAATGTTCTCTTCCGTCACGCGCGCGAAACGCGCTTTGGCGATGAATACCAGTTTTTCGGCACGCGACAGGTGCACGCGTGCACTGAAAACGGCGAAATCCAAGTTTTCAATGCGGGCGAGCAGGGCGCTATAAGTATGCACGAGCAGCCACAAAGCCGTGCGGCTTTCGTCATCGATGAGTCGCAAAAGCGCCGCACCCTCTTCGTAGCATTGCCAGGCGCGGTCGGCTTCAAAGCGCAGAAGCTCGCGGACGCCCAGAGTGGCTTCGGTGCGGGCGAAGTCTTCCTTGGAAACATGGAAGCGCGCGAGATCTTCCTCGGGGACGTAGACGCGGCCGAGCGAGTAGTCGGCGCGCGCGTCGCGAATAATATTGGTCAACTGAAAGGCCAAACCGAGTTTTTCGGCGAGGTCGAGCGCGCGAGGATCGCGAAAGCCGAAGACATGCGTGCAGGTGAGGCCGACGGTGCCGGCCACGCGATAGCAATACTCACGCAGGCGGTCGAAGGTGGGATAAGAGCGAACGGTGAGGTCCATCCCCGCGCCCGAAATCAAATCATGCAGATAGCGAGTCGGAATTTTGTAACGGTGAATCGTGTCTGCAAGAGCGGGCAAGACTTCCGCCGCGCCTCTCGGCCTCGAATCAGGCAAAGGCAGGGCTGCCGGGCCGTCAAAACACTGATCCAGGCCAGTGACCGCTTCATCGAGTTCCGCACGCCAGGTAGCAAGGCCTCGGTGTTTGGCGGCGAGATCCTGGCCTTCGTCGGCGACGTCATCGACCAGCCGCATGAAGGCGTAAAGAGCGGCAAGGCCGTCGCGTCTGGCGCGCGGCAGAAGGAAAAAAGCGTAAGAGAAATTGCTATGCGCGTCGCGCACGATCCGATGGCAGTGCTGGTAGGACTGCGCCACAGAATCGGCAGCCCTATTCGACAAGCCGCTCCGGTCTTTGGAATCTTTTGATACGAGGTGCGTCACCAGCGCGCGACCCAGAAGCCGGGCTTGTTTGCCCTTGCCGATCGCAGGGCGATGATGCAGCGTGTCGTAACCGGAAGACTCAATGGCTTCTAGAACCGCGAGTCCTCCCCGACTGAACATTTCGAGATCAAGGCTGAGGCGGGCATCGACCATTTTCGCCAGGGGCAAGCCTTCCGCAAAAAGAGCGCGCGTACGAGCGATCAAATCCTTCACCAGATTGACGTAGCGCCGGTCGAAGCGGCGCTCGAGGATGTCGGATTCCTTGAGGCCGTGCGCGGCGGCGAGGTCGAGCGGAATGTAGATGCGGCCTTTCTCCAGATCGCGCGCGACGTCTTGCCAGAAGTTCGCGAGCTGCAGCGCTGTGCAGGTGGCGTCCGACAGGCGCTGCCGCTCTTCGTCACGATACCCGCAAAGATAGAGGACCAGACGGCCGACAGGGTTGGCGGAATAGACGCAGTAATCGCGGACGGCGTCCCACGTCTCGTAGCGCTTCACGGCTTGATCTTGCCGAAAGGCCCTCAGCAGATCGCGGAAAGGCTGCTTCGGAATATCTTTGGCGACGACGGTTTCGCGTAGCGCGACAAAGACCGGATGCGAGGGATTCCCCTCATAGCAGGAACTTAGTTCTTGCTCCCACCAGTCGAGCAGTTCGAGAGCGCGCGCCGCCTCGGGAATCTCGTCACCGAGATCATCAGCCCAACGGCAATACGCATAGAGATTATAAAAATGCTGGTGGAGCTCCTTCGGGAGCAGCCAAGAGACGACGTTGAAGTTTTCGTAGTGATGCGTGGCTAGCCAGCGCGTGTACTGCTGAGCGGCTTCGGGCGTGCAGCCCGACGGCGGGACGTTAGCGGCGATTTCGAGTTCGTTAGCACGCAGCATTGGCGCTTTTTACAACGCGAAAGAACCTGGCCGTCGCACAATTGGCTCGCGCCAAATCCTGAAGCAACAGTCACCGAACACGTATTAAGGGCGGACGGCGAGCTTGATTTCGCCGCTGCGCGATTTCATGCGCTCGAAGGCGCTGGGGAGATCGGCGAGGCGAATCTCTTCGGTGACGAAGTCGTGGGCCAGAATGTCGCCGCGGCGGATGGCTTCCATGGCTTCGCGAATGAACCGCGGCGTGTGGTGGAAGGGCGAGATGAGCTTGATCTCCGCGTAATGAATCGCCGCGGGTTCAATCTCCACGCGTGTGCCCGAAGGCAAACCGCTGAAGAAATTGACCACGCCGCCGCGGCGCGCCATGGCCAGCGCCTGCTTCCAGGTAGCAGGATTGCCGGCCGCTTCGACGACAGAGTCGGCACCACGGTGGTCATCGGTCAAGCTCTTCACCGCCGCAACCACATCCGGAACTTGCGCCACATTGATGGTGGCAATGGCACCCATGCGCTTGGCGATTTCGAGCGGCACCACCCGCCGGGCCAGCGCGATCACGCGAACGCCCCGGCGGGACAGCATGCGCACAAATTTCAGTCCAATTGGGCCGCAGCCAATCACCACCGCGGTGTCGCCCGCGCGCACTTCCATTTCGTGAATGCCGCGCAGCACGCAAGCCAGCGGCTCGACCAGCGCCGCGCTGCCGTCATCAACGGAATGCGGCACCTCCAGCATGTTTTCCATCACGATGCGCCCGGGGATGCGCATGTACTCCGCGTACGCGCCGTTGTTGAACAGCAAATCTTCGCAAAGATTTTCCTGGGCGCGCCGGCAATGATAGCAACGCAAGCATGGCGCAGAATTCGCGGCAATCACGCGCAAGCCCAGGCGCCAGCGCGAGTCCACGCGTTTGCCAACCGCAGCGACTTCGCCGACCACCTCGTGGCCGAATACCGCGGGCGGCTGGATCATCTTGGCGTGATAGCCGCGCCGCCAGACTTTGAGGTCCGTGCCATCGGTCAGCGCCAGACGCACACGCAGCAGCACTTCGTCGGCGGCCAGCGACGGAACGTCGATCTTCTCCAGACGAAGATCTTCGCTGCCATACAGAACCGCAGCCATCATCTTCGAGGGCACCACCGGCGCTCGCACGACGGCGGTGGCTTCTTCACCGATGGTGTCGATTCGTTTCGGGGACGTTGTTCTCATTCGTGAGTGATCAAAAGCTTTAGAGACTGCGCCGTGGGCCGTGCCGCCAGTTCCAGCGCCTCTTGAATTCTATCCAACGGGAACCGGTGCGTGACAATGTCCATCACCGGCAGTTTCTTCTGTAACACCAGTCCGGCCGCTGCTTCTTGGATGTCCATCGCGGCGCTATAGCTGCCCAGGATCTCTTTCTCGTCGATGCCCACGGCCGCCGCGGGAAACTCGATTTTGGTTACCGGGTCGTTCGCTGCAAAAAGCAGAACCCGGCCCCCGGGCCTTGCCGCCGCCAGCGCCTCTACAACCAGAGCCGGATGCGCCACGGCTACGAGGACAGCATCCGCACCCCTTCCCTCGGTCTTGGCCCGTATTGCGTCTACCAGCTTACCATTGGTTGGGTCGAACGCCTCAATGGCGCCTAGCGTCAAGCTCTTGGTGCGGCGCTCCGCGATGGGATCGCTGGTGTACAGCTTCGCGCCCTCAAGGTTGCTGACCATCAGCAATTGCAGTCCGATGGGCCCGCAGCCAATCACCAGCACGCTTTCGCCTGCAGCGACACGCGCTTTCTGCACCGCTTTCGCAATCGTGTTAATCGGCTCGATAAACGTTGCTTCCTCAAAGCTCACATTGTTGGGAAGCGCAACGATGCCGCGCTCCGCTACCCACGGCATGGCTTTCACGTATTGCCCGAAGCCGCCGCCGTTCGGGGTGAAGCCGCCGGTGAGACCGGTGGTTTTGTACTGCTTACACTGGGAGAAGAGGCGCTTCTCGCAATAAAAGCACTTTCCGCAGGGCGTGTGATGGAAGCTCATCACGCGATCGCCGGGCTTCCATTTCGTGACGCCAGGGCCTATGGCGACGACCGTGCCGGCCAACTCGTGGCCGAGGATTTGCGGCGGCTCGACGTAGCGCTGAAAAATTTTCTTGATATCTGTGCCGCAAATGCCGCAAGCCGCAACCTTGATCAAGACTTCCCCGTCGCGTACCTCCGGCACCGGCACTTCTTCGACGCGCACAATTCCCTTCTCCCGGTAGACTCCGGCTCGCATGGTTCTCGGTATGGGACCGAGCGTTTTGAGCGCTTCGACGACAGTGCCTGTACGGCTCAAGCCTGCACCGCCCTCCTTTGTATGGCCTCGGCCTTGTCCTGTTGAGCCAACTTCGGAATGTATTGTTCGAGAAAGTCGGCGAGGGCTTCCGCGGCTTTTCGGCTTTGCCTTCCGAGTTTAACAAGACCCTTTACGCTCTTCGGATGTAGCAGTGCCTGCCCCGCAATTCGGCCTAAACTAATATCACCCTTCCCCGTGAGAGCGAGATTAAAGTCGACCGGCAGATCCTCTTTCGAGTTATCACTGATCGCGCGTATTGCAACTGCCCTTGCCTTCCAGGCATTTACCTCCTTGATCACGTCAAAACTCTCCATGTCTACCGCATCCGCCAGGGCACTCAGCCGAGCCTTCTCGATCGATGTAACGACGATATGATCTGCCATATAGAAATTGCCAACTACCTTCGCGCCACACGCTTCCGCCGCCGACACCAACTCGTGGTCGCACTCAAGGATGTCCGCACCTGCATCCGCATGAACAATGTGGCTCCGCACTTGCCTCGCAGCAAGAATGTCACCGGCAACATGCTCGGCGCGCAATGCGCCCGCCAAGCCGCTCGAGATACAAACGTCGAAACCTTGTCCTGCTGCCAATGAGGACATTTGAAGACCTAGAACTGACGCGCTGCCCTCCCCGATTCCGGTGAGTAGAACATTTACCTCGGCTCCGGGGACTTGGATGCAAAAGACCATCACGTCATCCACGCGAACGGTCTCGAATTCGTGGCGTCTTCGCCAAGGGGCGAATTCTGCATCGACGGCGAATGTGACGAGGATTCTCATTGCAATTTAAGATGACAGGCTCTAGCTCGGCGCTACATTTTGACTACCACTCTTCGCAACTCGCTCTGCGCCCTACAAAGACGCTGCCGCATGGGCAATACGTCTGGCGCGGCGAGCCGTGACGTAGCCATTCGCTTCATACCAGCGCACAGCGCGTTCGAGAGCCGCGGCGACCGAGCCGGGGCGGAAACCAAGCTCGCGCTGGGCGCGGGAGCAATCCACGAACATTTTGTGCCGAGCGATTTTCACGCCTTCCAGCGGAATTTGTGGCTCGCGAAAGGTCAAGCGCGAGAAAATAGTATTCGCGTAGGCTGCCCCAAGGGCCAGGCCGTGGGGAATTTTCAACCTGGGCGCGGCCAGACCGGTGATTTTCGCGAGGATGTCGAGGACTTGCTTCAACGTGAGATTTTCCGCGCCGAGAAGATAGCGCTCGCCGATCTTGCCTTTTTCGGAGACGAGCAAGTGACCCGCGGCACATTCTTCCGCGCCCACGAAATTAAGACCTGTTTCGACGTAGCCCGGCATCTTGCCGTTCAGAAAATCGACAATGATTTTTCCCGTCGGCGTCGGCTTCCAGTCCCAAGGACCTACGGGGGTCGTAGGCATGGCGACGATGATCGGCGCGCCGTTCCTTGCGGCCTTCAGCACTTCCTGCTCGGCAAGCCATTTGGAGCGCTTGTAGTGCCCAACCATTTCGTCGAGCCGCGCTTCCGTCGCTTCGTTCGGCAGCTGCGGGCGGTCGACCGCGATGGTCGCCACCGTGCTGGTGTAAATGAATTGCTCGACACCGGCGTTCTCCGCCGCGGCGAGTAGATTCTTTGTCCCACCCACGTTGGACTCATAAATATCTTTGGAGCGCCTGGCCCACAAACGATAATCAGCGGCAACATGAAAGACGCGTTGGATTCCCTTCAGCGCGCGCTCCAGCGACGCCGGGTCGCGCAAATCGCCCGTTACGTATTCGAGGGACAAATCAGCAATGGCGCGATTGTGGCTGGAGGCGCGCAGCAGGACGCGCACATCTTCGCCGCGCGCAACAAGTTGGCGTGCTACGTGGCTCCCGAGGAATCCGGAGGCGCCAGTGACCAGGGTAGTCATGTAATTGGCTAAAAACCGCTGCGCAGGTGGAATTCGCCGGGGTGGAAGGTGAACGCGCAGTATTGTTGCGCTTCTTGCGCTTGGTTGCGGTAGCGCGCCAGCGCGTACAGCGGGAACGAATTCCGATACAGATGATATTTCAGGTAGAAGACGCAGGGGAATCCCGTCCCGGTAAATTCACCCTCGCTCCACGATCCATCGGCGTTTTGCTGCTCGACAAGGTACGCCGCCGCCTTCTGGATTGCAGGGTCGCTCGCATCCGCGCCGGCGAGCAAACCAATCATCCCCCAGGCAGTTTGCGAAGCGGTGCTGTCGCCCTGGCCCTTGGTCGCTGGCTCGCTATAGCTGCGCAGTGATTCGCCGAAGCTGCCATCGGCTTTCTGCACCGAACGCAACCAGCGCACCGCGCGCTGGCAATAATCCTTCGCCGTGAGCGAGACCGTCTCCAGGGCGCGCAGCACGCCGCTGGTGCCGTAAACGTAATTGACGCCCCAGCGCCCGAACCACGAGCCGTCCTCGCACTGATCTTGGAGCAAGAATTTCAACCCCTGCTGCATCACAGGATGCTCGGCCGGCCACCCACAGCGGCCCAGGCACTCGAGAACGCGGGCAGTCACGTCGGCCGTCGAAGGATCGATCATCGCGTTGTGATCCGCAAAGGGAATGTTGCACAAAAACGCTTTGTTGTTGTCGCGGTCGAATGCGCCCCAGCCGCCGTCGCGATTCTGCATGCTGAGCAGCCACTGGATGCCGCGCCGCACCGCCGCTTCCATGCGCTGCGGGTCCGGAAATTTCACTCGCTGCAGCGCCATCAGCACAAAGGCCGTGTCGTCGACATCGGGATAAAAATCATTCCGGAACTCAAACACCCAGCCCCCCGGCTCCGCGTCTTTGTTTTTCACTTGCCAATCGCCGGAGCCGAGAACCTGCTTGGACAATATCCATTCCGCGGATTTCACCAGCGCCGGATGGTCGGGCGGCAGACCGGCTTCTTCGAGCGCGACCATGGCAATGCCGGTGTCCCAGACCGGAGAGACACACGGCTGCATGCGGATCGTGTCATCCTCTTCGATCTCGAAGCGCGCAAACTCTCGGATCTCGCGACCCGTCAGCGGATCGTCGGGTCCGTGGCCCAAGGCTATCAGCGCGAAAATCGAATTCATCATCGCGGGGTAGATCGCGGCCAAGCCCTCGGTGCGCTCAATGTGCTCGAGCAGCCACGATTTCGCTTCGCGCAGGGCTCGCTGCCGCAGCGGCTTCCATGGCAGTTTTTCGTAGAGCTTTAACGCGCGATCTAGCGCCAGGAAGAAGTTACGCCACGAAATTATCTGCGAACTCCAGTCGAATGCGACGGCCTTGTTCGATACATCGCAGAAAAGTTCGTCGACGCTCGCGTGCTCTGGCAGACGAAAATCGGGGCGCAGCGATGACAAAATCGCCATCGGAATGACGATGCCGCGCGTCCATGACGACATTTCGTAAATGTTGATGTAAAACCAGTTCGGGAGCAGCATCAGCTCCGGCAAAATCGCCGGCACCAGTTCCCAGCCGAGGGCGCCGACCAGCGCCAAATAAAACCGCACGTAAGAATTCGTGCGCTCCAGGCCGCCCAGGCGATGCACCGTGGCGCGAGCTTCCACCATGTGCCGAGCATCGAGTGCGTCGCCGGCGAGCTTCAGCGCGAAATACGCTTTGCAAGTGGCATTCAGTTCCGAGGGCCCACCGGGATAGATGCTCCAGCCACCATCGGCAAGTTGCCGCCGGCGGACATAATTCGCGAGCTTGGCAATGCGCTCCGGCTCAGCTTTCCCCAGGACGTGAAGATAATAGATGTAGTCGGATTCGAGCGTTGTATCGGCTTCCAGCTCGCCGAGCCAATAGCCCTCTTCGTATTGCAGGGAAAGCAGGTGGTCCGCGCCGCGTTCGATGGCTTGTTCGAGCCCCTCGCGGCGCGCGTGCTCCAGCCCCAGCGAAGGCGATGCCGCCGCGAGGCTTTCCGTTCCTAGCCGCGTACTTGTTGCCAATGCAAATCCCCCAGTGCCAAGCTACGCCGTAACAGCCAGACCCCGCGGATCCTGCGGAAGGAACCGCTTTACTGATGTCGGATCACCAGTACTACTAAATTATCGCCTGCGCGCCGAGACGTGGTCAACGCCTAAGATGCGGCCAATTTATATGGCCATGCCCTT
>WNEZ01019727.1_pt1 | contig 11918 bp, 14 predicted proteins | sample 5400521 | NCBI WGS metagenome assembly WNEZ01 (sample SAMN13153339, study PRJNA577476) | soil metagenome | isolation source: 120 cm saprolite under Douglas fir tree site 2 hole 1 replicate 1 | place: USA:California | collected 2015-04-18
ACGCCCGGGCACATGCTCGGCACCGACTTCCTCGGGCGCGACCTGCAGGCGCGGCTGATCCTCGGCATCCAGGCCTACTTCCTCCCCGGACTGCTCGCGATCACGATTTCCGTCGTCGGCGGAAGCGTTCTCGGCATCCTGGCGGGCTACCGCGGCGGCTGGTTCGATACGATCATCACCTACTTCGACAACCTGCTCGACTCGTTCCCGCGGCTGGTGCTGATCCTGCTCGTGATCGCCACCTTCAAACCCGACATCTACTACATCATGGTCGTGGTCGGCATCACCGGCATGCCGGTGATCGCCAACCTGATCGCGGGCAAGATCGCGTTTCTTCGGCAGAAGAACTTCATCGAGGCCGCGCACGCGCTCGGGTTGCCGGCGCACACGGTCATTCTCAAGCACATCCTGTGGTTCAATTGCCGCGCGGCTCTCGTGATCCAGGCCACCCTCGGCATGGCCGAGGCGATCCTGGTCGAGACGAGTCTCAGCTACCTCGGCTTCGGCGTGCAGGAGCCCACGCCTTCGTGGGGCAACATGGTCCAGGCCGGCGCGAACTATTTCCTGCAAGGAAACTTCTGGCCTTCGACCGCGCCGGCGCTCGCGATCCTCGCGACCATCCTCGGGTTCCAGTTGCTCGGCGACGGGCTCAATAATCTCCTCGAAGGCAAGCGGGGGAGATGATGGACGCGCCGCTGCTCGCCATCGAGAACCTGCGGACCTACTTCTACTCGCGCCCCAAGCGCGCCTTCATCCGCTCGGTGGACGGCGTCAGCCTCCACGTCGCGCCCGGCGAGACGCTCGGCATCGTGGGCGAAAGCGGCAGCGGCAAGAGCGTCACCGCGCTCTCGGCCGCGGGTCTGGTCACCGCCGCGCCGGGCGTGATCGGCGGCCGCATCGAGCTGCACTCGCATCGAGTACGGCGCAACCTGCTCGACGGCCTGGAGCGCTACGTGCGCGTCAAAGAGCAGGATGGGCGCGTCATGGCGGTGGAGAAGGACGACCGCGGCTGGCGCAGGCGCGCCGAGGCGTTGATGGAAGGCGTGCGCGGCAAGGAGATCGCCATGATCTTCCAGAATCCGCGCTCGGCGCTGAACCCTTACTCCACGATCGGCACGCAGCTCGTGGAGGCCATCCGCCTGCACACGAGCTTCAAGGGCGAGAGCGAGGCAAAGGAACGCGCGATCCACTGGCTCGAGCGCGTGCGCATCGACTCCCCGCGCCTGCGCTTCGACAACTTCCCCTTCGGCATGTCCGGCGGCATGTGCCAGCGCGCCATGATCGCGATGGCGCTCTCCGCCGAGCCGTCGCTGCTGATCGCGGACGAGCCGACCACCGGTCTTGACGCCACCATCCAGTCGCGCATCGTGGAATTGCTGGCCGAGCTCAAGGCCGAGACCGGCACCGCGACGCTCCTCATCAGCCACGACATCAGCGTGATCCGGCGCCTGTCGGACCGGGTCGCGGTGATGTACGGCGGCACGGTGGTGGAGACCGGACGCGCCACGCAGGCGCTCGCACCGCAGGCGCAGGTGCAGCATCCGTATACCGCGGCGCTGCTCGCCTCGATCCCGAGCACCGAGACGATCCGCCGGAAAAGCTATCTGCAGGCGATCGAAGGCGAGGTGCTCGATACGATTGACGTGCCGCGCGGTTGCCGCTTCTACGGTCGCTGCAACCGTGTGACCGAGGCGATACGCGAAAATTGCGCCGGTCTCGAGCCCCCGCTCGGCGAGGTCGCGCCCGGTCACAAGGTGCGCTGCTGGCTGTACCCTGCTGCGAGGAAAGCATGAGCCGCGCCATTCTTGAAGTCACCGATCTGCGCAAGCACTACAGCCAGCGTCGCGGCCTGGTCTCGGTGCTGACCGGCCAGGGGCGCGTGATCCCCGCGGTGGACGGCGTGAGCTTCTATCTCAGGGAGAATGAGACCGTCGGCCTGGTCGGCGAGTCCGGTTGCGGCAAGACCACCATCGGGCGCACGGTCCTGCGGCTGACCGACCCGAGCGGCGGGCGTATCGTATTCGACGGGCGCGACATCACGCACCTGAGCCGAGCCGAGCTGCGCCCGCTGCGGCGCGAGATGCAGATGATCTTCCAGGACCTCGACGCCGGCCTGAACCCGAAAATGCGGGTGCACGCCATCCTGCACGAGGCGCTCACCGTTTACGCGCGCCCGAGCGACGCCGAGATCGCGAGCCGCATCCGCGAGCTGCTGGAGCAGGTGAATCTCAAGAACAGCAAGCTGGCGAACTTTCCCGCGGAGCTCTCCGGAGGCGAAAAGCGCCGCGTGGGCATCGCGCGCGTGCTCGCGGTCCGCCCGCGCCTGATCGTCGCCGACGAGCCCACGAGCGCGCTCGACGTCTCGATCCAGGCGCAGGTGGTGAACCTGCTGCGCGACCTGCAAAAACATCTGGGGCTTACGTATCTATTCATCTCGCACGACCTCCCGGTCGTGGAGCTGGTCAGTCAGAAAGTGGCGGTGATGTATCTCGGACGTATCGTCGAGATGGGTCTGGCCGAGAGCATCGCGCATCAACCGCGCCATCCCTACACCCGCATCCTGTGGTCATCGCTCGCGGACAAGCAGAGCACCGAGGCGAGTCTGTACGCCCGCGGCGGCGCGACAGTCGAGCGCGCACCCCGCACCTGGGGCGTGTTTGACTTCGAGCAGCCGGTCAACGGTTGCCGCTTCGCCCCGCGCTGCCCGCTCTACCAAGACAAGGGCCGCCCCGCCGTCTGCACCGACCCCGCGTCCGAGCCGCCGTTGCGGGACCTAGGGAAAGGGCATGTGGTGGCCTGCCATTTCGCCTAGCTCGTCATCTGCAAGGGAACGTGTCCTGCAACCCCCTTAGCAAGGCAAGCGACAGCACGTCCAGCGGGTACTCGGTTCGCTGCGCGTAATCGTGCTTTGCCTTTTTGTATTCGGCGACCGCGATGTGTGCGTAGTCGCGCGACGTAAGCGATTTTCCCGGGGGCGGGCAGAAGAGCCGGTGGCCGGCCTCCTTGGCCTCCAGCTCGGCATTGACCCGGCTGTACGCGCTGCCCGCGGCATTCATGAAGGCGATGAATTCGCCTTTGCCCGTCTGCGACTGCTGCTGGAGCAAATCGACTGCCTTATCCAGCCTCGCCTGTTCCGACCGGGCCGCTGGGGCGGAGGGCAGAAGCACAAGCACCAGAACCGCTGTGGCGACTATGCGCACAGACGCCTCCTTTAGACTGCCCCTGAATACTCCCGGCAAGTTCCGCGGCAACTTCTGTTTTTTATATCGCGGATGCTACAGCAACTCTCAGCGCAGCGCTTCGAGCAGTTGGGGAAAGACCTTCGGCGTCGCTGCGCTCATGTCGCCGGATTGCAGGTAACGCGCTTCGCCGCTGAAATCGCCCACCAGCCCGCCCGCTTCCTGAATCAGGAGCGCTCCGGCCGCCATATCCCACGGCGAGAGCCCCATCTCCCAGAACGCGTCCAGTCGCCCGCAGGCGACATAGGCCAGGTCGAGAGCCGCGGCGCCGGCACGCCGTACGCCCGCGCTGCCCTGGATGAGGTTTCTGAGCTGCCCGGTGTAGAGATCGAGGCGCGACAGCTCCTTGAACGGAAATCCGGTGCCGACGAGCGATTCCTTCAGGCGCGTGCATTTCGAGACGCGGATGCGGCGGTCGTTGAGGAAGGCGCCGCGGCCTTTCGACGTGGTGAACAGCTCGTTCTTCACCGGGTCGTAAACGACGCCGTGCGCGAGCGCGCCGCGATGCTCCACCGCGATCGACACGCAGTACTGCGGAAAGCCGTGGATGAAATTGGTGGTGCCGTCCAGTGGGTCGATGATCCAGACGTACTCGGCCGCGCCGGCGGTCCTGCCCGATTCCTCGGCGAGAAAGCCGTGGTCGGGGTGCGCCCTGCGCACGATCTCGATGATCGTGCATGGGCCGCGTATTCTAGACTGTGGCCATGGAGCGTATCCGCATCGTGCTGTGCAGGCCGAGCCACCCGGGCAACATCGGAGCGGCGGCGCGCGCGATGAAGGCGATGGGCTTGTCCGATCTGCGGCTGGTCGCGCCCGAGCGCTTCCCCGCGCCGGAGGCCGAATGGATGGCGACCAGTGCGGTGGATGTTCTACAGAAGACCACCGTTCATTCCAGCCTGCACGATGCAATTAAAGACTGCGCCGCCGCTTTCGCGCTTTCGGCGCGGCCGCGCGAATGGTCGCCGCAGGTGCTCGAGGTCAGGCAGGCCGCGGCGCGGGCAATCGAGTTGCATGATCGGGTGGCCTTCGTGTTCGGTAACGAAATGGCCGGCCTGACCAACGAAGAGATGTTCGCCTGCCAGTTTCTGGTTCACATTCCCACCAGCAAGGAATTCAGCTCGCTCAATCTCGCTCAGGCCGTCCAGGTGGTCGCCTATGAAATTTTTGTTGCAGCCGGCGCAGCGGTACCGTCGGGGAGAACCGAAAAGCTGGCTACGGTGGAAGACATCGAGGGTCTCTACGCGCGTCTCGAGGAAGCCGCGCTCGACAGCGGGTTTTTCGTGCCGGCCTCCGGATCGCGCCTGCGCGAGCGCTGGCGGCGGCTCTTCTCGCGCGTGCCTGCCCTCGAGCGCGAGGAGGTCAACATCCTGCGCGGGTTGCTGCGAGCGCTGCTCGCGAAACGCTCCGGCAAATAGTTGATCAAATCAGTCGGACACCCTTAGAATCCTTTCATGTTCAAACAGCTGCGCGACGATATCGCATGCATCCTGGAGCGCGACCCGGCGGCGCGTACGCGCTGGGAGGTGCTCACCTGCTATCCCGGGCTGCACGCGCTCTACCTCCACAAGCTCGCGCGTTGGCTCTGGCTTCACGGCCTGCGTTGGCTCGGCCGCTTCACTTCTCAGTTGGGCCGCTGGCTGACCGGTATCGAGATTCATCCGGGTGCGAAGGTCGGCCGCTGCGTGTTCATCGATCACGGCATGGGAGTCGTGATCGGCGAAACGGCCGAGGTCGGCAACGGCTGCACGATCTACCAGGGCGTGACCCTGGGCGGCACCTCGCTCTACCGCGGGGCCAAGCGGCATCCGACCTTGGGAGAGGGCGTGGTCGTTGGCGCCGGTGCCAAGGTGCTCGGCGGTTTCAAGGTCGGCGACGGTGCTCGAATCGGATCCAACGCCGTCGTGGTGAAGGAAGTGCCGGCAGGCGCGACGGTGGTCGGAATCCCCGGCAGGATTGTTGAAGAAGGAGCCGAAAAGGCGGCGCGTTTTGCCGCTTACGCGGTAGCACAGGAACAGGACGATCCCTACGCAAAGGCGATCCAGAAGCTGGTCGAGCACTCCGAGGAGCTGGAGCGCGCCCTCACCGCAGTGACCGACAAGCTGGCCCAGCTGGAACGCGACGCCGAAGCGGCCGCCCGGGACCCTCTCCGGGCAGTCAAGTAGCTGTTTCAAAAACGGAACTTAAGTTGAGTAAATTGGTCGGAATAGGATATACTTGACTATCTTAATCGGGTATTAGAAAGCTCATCATGAGACTCACGACAAAAGGCAGGTTCGCGGTGACCGCGATGGTCGATCTGGCGCTGCGCCAGAATCGCGGCCCGGTGACGCTGGCGGCGATCAGCGAGCGCCAGCACATTTCACTTTCCTATCTGGAGCAGCTGTTCGGCAAGCTGCGGCGCGCGAAGCTGGTCTCCAGCGTGCGCGGTCCGGGCGGCGGCTATAACCTCGCGCGCGGCCCGCAGGAGATCTCGGTGGCGGACATCGTCACCGCGGTCGACGAGCCGCTCGACGCGACGCAGTGCGCCGGCAAGGAAAACTGCCACGACGACAAGCGCTGCATGACGCACGACCTGTGGGCGACGCTGAACGAGAAGATGCACGATTACCTCTCGTCGGTGACGCTTGCCGATCTGGTGGCACACCAGAGCGGCAAGCCGGTGGCGGTCATCAAGGACTTCAGGCCTTCCGAGAAGGTCGCGGCATGAAGCTTCCGATCTACCTTGATTATTCGGCGACCACTCCGGTCGATCGCCGCGTCGCCGAGAAGATGATTCCGTACCTCACGGAGAATTTCGGCAATCCGGCGAGCCGCTCGCACGCTTTCGGCTGGAAGGCCGAGGAGGCGGTCGAGGAGGCGCGAGGCCATGTCGCTGCGCTGCTCCACGCCGATCCGAAGGAGATCGTGTGGACCTCGGGTGCGACCGAGGGCAACAACCTTGCCATCAAGGGGGCAGCCCACTTCTACAAGACCAAGGGCAAGCACATCGTCACGCAGAAGACCGAGCACAAGGCGGTGCTGGACACGATCCGCGAGCTCGAGCGCCAGGGGTTCGAGGCAACCTACCTCGACGTCGGGGAAAACGGCATCGTCAGCCTGGAGAAATTCAAGGCGGCGATCCGTCCGGACACCATCCTGGCGTCGATCATGATGGTGAATAACGAGATCGGCGTCATCCACCCGGTGTGGGAGATCGCCGAGATCTGCCGCGGCAAAGGCATCATCTTTCATTGCGACGCGGTGCAGGGTGCGGGCCGGGTGGACATCGACCTGCAGAAATTCAAGGCCGACCTGCTTACGATCACAGCGCACAAGATCTACGGCCCGAAAGGCATCGGCGCGCTCTACGTGCGCCGCAAGCCGCGCGTGCGCATCGAGCCGCAGATCCACGGCGGCGGCCACGAGCGCGGCTTTCGCTCCGGCACGTTGCCGACGCACCAGATCGTCGGCTTCGGCGAGGCGGCGCGCCTCGCGAAGCTCGAGATGGCGACTGACAACGAGCACGTCCGCGCGCTGCGCGACCGGCTGTTGAGCAGCATCAAGGACATCGAGGAGGTGTACGTCAACGGCGACCTCGAGCGGCGCATTCCGCACAACCTCAACGTCAGCTTCAACTTCGTCGAGGGCGAATCGCTGATCATGGCGGTGAAGGACATCGCGGTGTCCTCGGGCTCGGCGTGCACGTCGGCTTCGCTCGAGCCGTCGTACGTGCTGCGGGCGCTCGGGCGCTCCGACGAGCTCGCGCACAGCTCGATCCGCATCACGCTCGGCCGCTTCACGACCGAGGAGGAAATCGATTACGCGGCTGATCTGATCAGGCGCAAGGTGGCGAAGCTCAGAGAGCTGTCGCCGCTCTGGGAGATGTTCAAGGAAGGGGTTGATTTAAACTCTGTCCAATGGGCGGCGCATTGAAGCCGCGCAAGAAGCAGGGCTGCACACTAGGAGTCTGAAAATGGCATACAGCGACAAGGTCATCGATCACTATGAGAACCCGCGCAACGTCGGCTCGTTCGACAAGTCGGACGAGTCGGTCGGCACCGGCATGGTCGGCGCGCCGGCCTGCGGCGACGTGATGAAGCTGCAGATCCGGGTCGGAAGCGACGGCCGCATCGAGGACGCCCGCTTCAAGACCTACGGCTGCGGCTCGGCGATCGCGTCGAGCTCGCTGGTCACCGAATGGGTCAAGGGCAAGACGCTCGACCAGGCGGTAACGATCAAGAACACGCAGATCGCCGAGGAGCTGTCGCTCCCGCCGGTCAAGATCCACTGCTCGATCCTCGCCGAGGACGCGATCAAGGCGGCGGTGGCCGACTATCGCAAGAAGCGGGGCCTGGATTCCGAAGAGCAAGAGAAAAAGGTCGCTTGATGGCCGTTACGCTGACTGAAAAAGCCGCCAGCCATGTCCAGTCGTCCCTCGCCAAGCGCGGCAAGGGCGTCGGGCTGCGCGTGGGCGTGCGCACATCGGGCTGCTCGGGGCTCGCGTACAAGCTCGAGTTTGCCGACACGGTGAACCCGCAGGACCAGCAGTTCGAGAGCCACGGCGTGAGGCTGTTCGTCGACCCGAAGAGCCTGCAGTATATCGATGGCACCGAGCTCGACTACACGCGCGAAGGCCTCAACGAGGGATTCAAGTTCCGCAACCCCAGGGTCAAGGACGAGTGCGGCTGCGGAGAATCGTTTAACGTCTAGCAGGTTGCAGAACCACTTCGAACTCTTCGGCCTGGCGCCGGCCTTCGCGCTGGAGGCCGAGGCGCTCGAGCGCTCCTATCGCGACATCCAGTCCAAGGTCCACCCGGACCGCTTCGCGCACGCCGGCGACGCCGAGCGGCGCGCCTCTCTTCAGTGGACCACGCGCGTGAACGAGGCCTACCGGACGCTCAAGGACCCGGTGCAGCGCGCCAGGCACCTGCTCGAGCTGCGCGGCGTCGACGTCGCCTTCGAGACCAACACCGCCATGCCCGCCGATTTCCTGGTGCAGCAGATGGCGCTGCGGGAATCGCTCGAGGAGGCGGTGGAGACCAAGGATGGCGCTTCACTCGACTCGCTGCGAAAGGGCCTGGTCGAGGAAAAACGCAGGCTTGAAAAGCAACTCGGCGAGAGCATCGACGCGAAAAACGACTATGCCGGCGCGGCGGGGCTGGTCAGAAAACTGATGTTCCTGGACAAGCTCGACACCGAGATCGATCTCGCATACGAGGCGCTGGAATAGTGGCACTGCTGCAGATCTCCGAACCGGGCACTTCACCTGCGCCGCACGAGCACCGCCTCGCGGTAGGCATCGACCTGGGCACCACGAACTCGCTGGTAGCGACCGTGCGCAGCGGCGTCGCGACCGTGCTCCCCGATGCGCACGGACGGCCGCTGCTGCCCTCGATCGTGCGCTACCTGCCCGACGGGCGCGCCGAGGTAGGCTATGCGGCGCAGGCGCGCCAGGTCGAGGATCCGAAGAACATCATCGTCTCGGTCAAGCGCTACATGGGGCGCGGCGTCAAAGACGTGACGCACATCGAGAACGCGCCCTACGACTTCGTCGACGCTCCCGGCATGCTGCAGATTCGCACCGCGGCGGGCGTCAAGAGCCCAGTTGAAGTCTCCGCCGAAATCCTGAAAGTGCTTCGCGAGCGTGCGGAGCTTTCCCTGCAAGGCAACTTGAGTGGCGCTGTCGTAACCGTTCCTGCCTATTTCGACGATGCCCAGCGCCAGGCCACCAAGGACGCCGGGCGGCTCGCCGGCCTCAACGTGCTGCGCCTGCTCAACGAGCCGACCGCCGCGGCCATTGCCTATGGCCTCGAGAATGCCTCCGAGGGCGTCTACGCGGTCTACGACCTCGGCGGCGGCACTTTCGACGTGTCGATCCTCAAGCTCTCGCGCGGCGTGTTCGAGGTCGTCGCGACGAGCGGCGACTCGATGCTCGGCGGCGACGACTTCGACCAGCGCGTGTTCTGCTGGAGCGCCGAGCAGGCCAAGCTCGCGCCGCTCTCGCCCAGGGACATGCGGCTTTTGCTGGTGAAAGCTCGCGAGGCGAAAGAGTTTCTGACGTTTCATTCGGAAGCAGGCATTACGGCCAAGCTCTCTTCGGGCGAGCTCGTCGATGTCACGCTCGACACCGAGACCTTCTGCCGCATCACGCAGACGCTGGTGCAGAAGACGCTCGGCCCGGTGCGCAAGGCGCTGCGCGATGCCGGCCTGACGGTGGACGAGATCAAGGGCGTGGTGATGGTCGGCGGCGCGACGCGCATGCCTCAGATCCAGCGCGCCGTCGGCGAGTTCTTCCGGCGCGACCCGCTCAACAATCTCGATCCCGACAAGGTGGTGGCGCTCGGCGCCGCGATGCAGGCGAACGTCCTCGCCGGCAACAGGCCGCAGGGCGAGGACTGGCTGCTGCTCGACGTGATCCCGCTCTCGCTCGGCATCGAGACGATGGGCGGCCTGGTCGAGAAAATCATCCCGCGCAATACCACCATCCCGGCGGCGCGCGGGCAGGAGTTCACCACCTTCAAGGACGGGCAGAGCGGGATGAGCTTCCACCAGGTCGACGCCGACGGCCTGCTTTCTGTCAGCGCAAAGGAAAATACCACGGGCGTGGAGGCGTCCGTCACGGTCAAGCCTTCGTATGGGCTCGCCGACGCCGACATCGAGCGCATGCTGCGGGACTCGTTCGAGCACGCGAGGGAGGACGTCCATGCGCGGGCGCTCGCCGAGCACCGTGTCGAAGCTCAACGCCTGCTGGAAGCTACGCGCTCGGCGCTTCAGGCAGATGGGCATCTCCTGTCCGTGGAGGAAAAATCCGTCATCGAGAGCGCTGCTCAATCTCTCGAGAAGCTGATGAAAAGCACGGATCACCGCGCCATCAAGCAGGCCGCCGACGCGCTCAACCGCGCCACCGAGCAATTCGCCGGGCGCCGCATGGACGAGGGGATCCGCCGCGCACTCGCGGGGCGCAAGATCGGCAGCCTCTGATGCCGAAGCTGAAGGTGCTGCCGCACGCCACGCTGTGCCCGCAGGGCGCCGAGATCGAGGCGCCGAGCGGGAAATCGATCTGCGATGCGCTGCTCGAGAACCATATCGACATCGAGCATGCCTGCGAGAAATCCTGCGCGTGCACCACCTGCCACGTGGTCGTGCGCAAGGGCTACGAGTCGCTCGGCGATGCGGAAGAAAAGGAAGAGGACCTGCTCGACAAGGCCTGGGGGCTGGAAGCCACCTCGCGGCTCTCCTGCCAGGCAAAAGTGGGCGCTGAGGACCTCACCATCGAGATCCCGAAGTACACCATCAACTACGAGCGCGAAGGAGGGGCGAAGAAATGAAGTGGACCGACACGCTGGAGATCGCGCTCGCGCTCGCGAATCAGTACCCCATCCGAAGCGCTGCGGCGAGAAAATTCTCGAAGCCATCCAGATGGCCTGGATCGACGAGGTGGAGTAGATCTGCGCTACTTCTTGCGCAGCGCGCCCCACAACTGGTCGAGGCGATCGTAGCGGCCGCAGCCGGTGACGTAGAACCTGTAGCGCGCCGGATTCTTCTTGTAGTAATCCTGGTGGTAGTCCTCGGCGGGCCAGAATTCGCCCGCCGGGACGATCGGCGTGACGATCGGCTGCCTGAACGGCTTGTCTTTCTCCCACTTCGCCTTGGAGGCCTCGGCGAGGCGCCTCTGCTCGTCGCTGTGGTAGAAAATCGCCGGCCGGTACTGCGAGCCGGCGTCGCAGAACTGGCGGTTGGTCACCGTCGGATCATGGTTGAGCCAGAACTGGTCGAGCAGCCGCTCGTAGGTCAGCTTTGCCGGGTCGTAGACCACCTGCACCACTTCGGCATGCCCGGTGATTCCCGTGGAGACTTCCTCGTAGGTGGGGTGCTTCTTCTGGCCGCCCATGTACCCGGAAGTGGTCGAGACCACGCCAGGCAGCTTGTCGAAGGCCTCCTCGGTGCACCAGAAGCAGCCCGCGGCAAAGGTCGCTTTTTCAAGCTTCTGCTGTGCAAACACCGGTAGCGAGGTGCACAGGGCAAAAATGATCAGACCGATCTTCTTCATTTTCCAAATTCCTCGAGAACGGCGTCGATGACGGATTGGTCGCGCAGGCACAGCCGTACCTTACGCAGCGGCGAGCGGCGCGCCGCCGCCAGGTAGGCCCTGGCGCAGATGTCGAGCGGCACGGCGAAGATGCCGCTGGAGACCGCCGGGAACGACACCGACTGCCAGTCGCGCTCCTCGGCGCAGCGAAATGCCGCGAGCAGCGCCTGCCGGAGCTTGTCTTCCTCCTCACCCTCGCCAAAGCGCGGACCGACGGCGTGGATCACGCCCTTGAAGGGCAGCTTTCCCGCGGTAGTGACCACCGCGCTACCCACGGCAATCGGGCCGCGGCTGCGGACGATGCGATCGGACTCTTCCTGCAGCGCTGCTCCCGCGGCGCGAGAAATGATGCCGGCGACGCCGCCGCCGTGCGCGAGGTGGCCGTTGGCGGCGTTGACGATGGCCTCGACCGGCTCTTCGAGCAGGTTGCCGCGGACGACCTCGAAGACCCGGCCGGGGGCTACTTCTTCCCGGAAGAGCGCTTCTTGCGTCGTGGCACTTTCCGCCCGGCTACTCGATTTTCTCGATTTTCGCTTTTGCCCGAAGCCCCCGCACCAGCTCTTCGACCTTGCTCTGCACCAATTGCTGCTGGATGCGCGGCCTGACCTCGG
>WNEZ01014387.1_pt1 | contig 11917 bp, 13 predicted proteins | sample 5400521 | NCBI WGS metagenome assembly WNEZ01 (sample SAMN13153339, study PRJNA577476) | soil metagenome | isolation source: 120 cm saprolite under Douglas fir tree site 2 hole 1 replicate 1 | place: USA:California | collected 2015-04-18
CCCCGAGCGCAACCGCGCGATTGGCGAGTCCGGGCTCACCCCGAACGACGCGCGGGCACTGACCAGCCTGAGCCAGAACTCCGGACGCACCATGGGGTCGCTCGCGGCGGAATGGAAGTGCGATGCGTCAACGGCCACCTGGATCGTTGATCGTCTCGAGGGGAAAGGCCTGGTCGAGCGCCGGGCTCACGCAACCGATCGTCGCGTGAAGCTCGTCGGTCTGACCGCCCTCGGCGTGCGGACGAAGGCGAAGCAGATGGAGCGGGTCTACGTTCCCCCGCGTGAACTGCTCGAGCTCGATATTGCTGACCTCGTCGCGCTCCGCGATGCTGTCGCGAAGTTGCCGATCGGCAAGCCGTAACGCGGGCGGGCGCCTCTCCATACCCCCCTAGGGTATACTCGGGCAATGAAGCCAAGTTATGCGAAGGACCGTGACGCGCTTCTGACTCGCCTGCGCCGCATCGAGGGTCAGGTCCGCGGAGTCTCGCGGATGGTCGATGAGGAGGCCTACTGCATCGATGTCCTCACGCAGATCAATGCCATCAAAGCCGCCATCGACCAGGTTGGGTTACTGCTGCTCGAGGACCACATCAAGGGCTGCGTCACCACCGCCGTGCGCCAGGGCGATCAGTCCAAGGTGGAGGAGCTGGTCAAGGCCGTCGCGCGGTTCGCGAAGGCCTAACCCGGACACCCAGCGAATGCACCACGAGGCGCATCAACGGGCGATCCGCTCACCCGATGAGGTGATGGGGCACGGGGGCCACGCTGGAATGGCCATGCACGGGATGGTCCGCGACATGCGCAACCGCTTCCTGGTGGCAGCGATTTTCTCTGTCCCCATCGTGCTCTGGTCGAGCATCGGTCGAACAGTCTTGCACTTCACTGTGGCCGCACCCTTGGGCCTTCGCGATGACCAATTTCAGTTGCTGCTCAGCCTGCCGGTCGTTTTCTACTCGGGGCGCGTCTTCTTTAACGGCGCTGTTCAGGCACTGCGGGCCCGCACCCTCGACATGAACGTCCTCGTCTCGGTGGCCATCGGCTCGGGCTGGAGCTATTCCGTGGTCGTCAGCTTGACCGGCGGGGGCGACGTCTTCTACGAAGCGTCGTCGCTGCTGGCGACCTTTGTGCTCCTGAGTCACTGGTTCGAGATGCGGGCGCGAGGGATGCGGGCGCGCGCCACCCGGGTTGGGAGCGACACCGTGCTCGCCCAGATCGTCAAGCTGGTGCAGGAGGCGCAGGACTCCAAATCTCCGTCCCAGGAGCTCGCCGACCGGGCGGCCTTCTGGCTCGTCCTTGTCGCGCTCGTCGCCGGTACGGGCACGTTCCTTGTCTGGTTGCTGGTCAGCCGGTCGGTCTCGGTCGCGATTCTTTATGCCATCAGCGTGGTCGTCATCACCTGCCCGGATGCCCTGGGCCTCGCCACCCCGACCGCGATCATGGTCGGGACCGGGCTGGGCGCGAAGCGCGGCATCCTCTTCAAAAATGCCCTCGCGCTGGAGGCGGCCGCGGGGATCCAGACGGCGGTCATGGACAAGACCGGCACGCTCACCAAGGGCGAGCCCGAGGTGACCCAGCTGGTGGTTGACGGCCTTACGGAAGCCGAGGTCCTGGCACTGGCGGCCGCCGTGGAGCGCGAGTCGGAACATCCGCTCGCCCAGGCCGTCGTGAAGTACGCGGATGCGCGCGGCCTGCGCCGGACGACGGCGGAGGGCTTCGAGAACGTGCCAGGCCAGGGCGCCGTCGCCCGAGTCGACGGGAGGCGGGTGGCGGTGGGCAACACCGCGCTGATGGCCCGCGAAAAGATCTCCCTCGGGGCCCTCGAGACGCGCCGGGCGGAGATGGCGGCGGAGGGACACACCATCGTCTGTGTGGCCGTCGATGGCCATCCGGTCGCGCTGATTGCTATCGCCGACGCGCCTCGAGCGACATCGGCTGCGGCGATTGCCGCCCTTCGCAAGATGGGCATTCAGGTCGTCATGCTGACGGGCGACAACGAGGCGACCGCCCGCCGCATAGCCCGCGAGCTGGGGATCGAGTCGGTGATCGCCGAAGTCTTGCCGGCAGACAAAGCCAGTAAGGTCAAGGAACTCCAGCAGAGCGGAAAGAAGGTGGCGATGGTCGGTGACGGCGTGAATGATGCGCCCGCGCTGGCCCAGGCCGACCTCGGGATCGCGATCGGGGCCGGAACCGACGTAGCCATCGAGGCGGCTGGTGTCGTCCTGATGCGCTCCGACCTGCTGGACGTCCCGACTGCTCTCACCATCGGTCGGGGAACGTTACGAAAGGAGCGGCAGAACCTCGCGTGGGCCGTCGGCTATAACACCATCGCCATACCCCTCGCCGCCGGGATATTCGAGCCGCTCGGCATCGTTTTGCGCCCCGAGATCGCCGCCATCTCCATGTCGGGCTCGAGCCTCCTGGTTGCCGTCAACGCATTACTCCTCAGGCGGCTGCGTCTCTCCGATGCTGGAAATCGGGGCTCGGTGGGAACAGGGTCAGAGTCCGGCGAATTGCGGGCCCATGAGGCTTTGTAGAAGGAACAGCACGGCGGGATCGCTCCCAACGTAGATGACCAGCACCCGCCCCTTCAGGTATAAGTGGGGCGGCGCCACCCAATCGACGATGGCGGTTGCATTCCCGCTCCCGTCGGCTCGGATCTGATGCGCATCCGCGCTGGCCGCCGAAGCGGAACCGTATTCAAAGATCTGAAGGTCGGCCACGGTGGTCAAGGGGCCACCACTGAGCCGGACGGTGGTCCCTGACTGCGGGCTGAGGAATGGCTGCGAGACCCCGCCCGAGATGTCGACCGTCAGGTTCTTGCTGCGGAGCGCATCGATCAGACTGATCTGATCTTGCACCGGGCCGCCATGGCTTTGCGGGCCTTGGACCGTTCCGCAAGCCGTTAGCAGGAGCGCGATGAGCACCAGGAAACGCTTCACGTTGCCTAGACGGGAAGTCTGCCAAAAAGTTCCCAATCTATTCCTTCCCGCGCTGGGACGGGAGGATCAGGGCCGGGCGCTTCAAGCAGCTGGCCTAGCCGACCTGTCGATTTGGCCGCCTCTCGTTCGACGATTCAGTAGCGTAGGACTGAAACGACAACGAGAAGGAGAATCACAATGGGAAGGATCGTCGTAACCGAGTTCGTCTCACTCGACGGAGTAATGGAGGATCCGGGTGGAAGCGAGCACACGAAGCATGGTGCCTGGACTTTCAAGTTCGCCCGAAGCGATGAGGGCGACAAGTTCAAGATCGACGAGGTGGTCAACGCCGAGGCGCAGTTGTTGGGCCGTGTGACGTATGAGGGCTTTGCTGATGCCTGGCCAAAGATGAGCGGCGATCCGTTCTCGGCCAAATTCAACAGCATGCCCAAGTACGTGATCTCCAAGACGCTCAAGAAGGCCGACTGGAACAACTCGACGATCCTCAGAGGCAACTTGGTGGAGGAAGTCAAAACGCTCAAGCAGCGGGTGAAGGGAGACATCCTGGTCAGCGGCAGCGCCAGGCTCGTGCAGGCGCTGATAGCGAACGATCTCGTCGACCAACTGGACCTGATGGTCTATCCGGTCGTCCTCGGCAGCGGCAAGCGCCTCTTCGGTGATATGGGGGACATGAAGACACTGAAGTTGGCGGAGTCAAAGACGGTCGGCGACGGCGTCCTCATCCTGGTCTACCGGCCGGCGTAGTTACGACGAATGGCCTAAGGGACTACGGCAGTTGAAGTAGGTACGGCCCCGAATTCACCGGACCGTCACTTTTCCTCCGCAGAGCGCGTTCAGCGCTTCGACCTCCTGGGAACGAATGGCTGCCACACTAAGCCCAGTCTCTTTCACAGGAGGTGAAACCAGTGTTTAGCACCATTTACAACAAGATCCGCAATCTGCTCAACCGTGAGGAAGGGCAGGGTATGGTCGAGTACGCCCTTATCCTCGTCTTGATCGCTGTCGTGGTCATCGTAGTTCTGATCATCCTCGGCAACCAGGTCAAGAACGTCTTCTGCAACATCTCGGGCGGTCTCGGCCAGTAGGCTTACCCTTTCTTTTTATGTTTCTAGGCGGCGGCTTCCTCGGCGACCGGAGTCGTCTGCGGAACGCGGGGCGTGCCGAACACCGCGAGGGCGACCGCAAACCCGAAAAGGGCGATCGCGACCGCCACCTGGAATCCAGCTCCGTACCCGGCCGTCAGGGCATGATTGACCGCCGCGTGGCTCGGTAGGACCCCCGCCAGCTGATTCTTCGTCGTCGTTGCGGCGATCGTGCCAAGCAGCGCGATACCGATCGATCCGCCGATCTGCTGCCCGACGTTGAGGAGCGCCGAGGCGAGGCCAGACTCTTCAGGAGTGGTGCCCGCGACGGCCATCAGCGTGAGCGGCACGAAGATGTTGCCCATCCCGACGGCGATCAGGAGCATGGGTCCGACCAGCCCGGTCAGATACATCGTGTGGTCATTGATCTGCGAAAGCCAGAAGAGGCCACCGGCGACCAGCAGCGGTCCGATCGTGATAAACGGCCGCGGGCCGAACCGGCCAACCAGGCGAGCGACGATCTGCGCCGTGATGATGATGGCCGCGGTCAACGGGAGAAACGCGACTCCCGCAACGAGCGGGCTGAAGCCGAGAATGTTTTGCACGAACTGGGTTAGGAAAAAGAACACCCCGAAAACGGCGACACCGATGACCAGCGAGAGCACGTAGGCGCCATCGCGGTTGCGCTGAGCAAAAATCCTGAACGGCATTAGCGCGTGCCGGCTACGCGACTCGATGGCCACGAACACGAGCAGGAGCGTTGCCGCCAGGCCGAGTGATGTGAGCGTCACCGTGTCGGTCCAGCTGTACGTAGCCGCACGGGACAGACCGTAAACCAGCAAGACCATCCCACCGGTGGCCGTGAATGCTCCGGGCAGGTCGAGCCGGCCGTCCCGCCCAGGCGATGCGGCAAGCACGCGCGGGGCCACGATAGCGAGCACGATGCCGATCGGCACGTTCACGAACAAGACCCCATAAACACCGAGCGCCCGGTTGCGGTCGGGGCCCTCGCGGAATGTATCGGCGATCAGCGACAGCGCTGTCGGCGCCACGATCGCGGCACCAATCCCCTGAGCCGCACGCGCAATGATCAGCCATGTCGCGCTGTTGGCAAAGCCGCCAGCGAGGGAGCCGAGTGTGAAGACCACGATACCCACGACGAACATGCGGCGCCGCCCGAACAGGTCGCCGGCTCGGCCGCCGAGGAGCAGCAACCCGCCAAACGTGAGGGCGTACGCATTGATGACCCATTCGAGTCCCGTTGGGGTGAATTGCAGCGCTCGCTGGATCGAAGGGAGCGCGATGTTCACGATCGTGGCGTCAAGAACGACCATCAATTGCGCCGCCGCGATCACGGCGAGCGCGAGGCCGAGGTTACGTGGTACGGGAGTGATCTTACGGTCCGTGTCGGAAGCGGTCGAAACTTCAGTGCTCATATGGATAGAACCGCTGGGCTGCGGCCGAATATTCAAAGCCATCACCCCTACTTTCGGGTGACTCGCGCTTGACGGAGGGAGATTTGGAGCCAGGTTACGTTGAGCTGGCATGGGCCTCCCGGCCTACGCCCCCGAATTCCACGCTCCTGCGGAGCGCCTTCACTACTTCCATCCCTTCCGGATTGGCGTCGCCTCGTTGCTGATCGTTGGGGGATATATCGGCCTGGTCTTCTGGATGGGTGGACACTCGGCCGGCACCCAGGCGCGGACAGCCATCCTGGTGCCGGTGCTCCTCTTCGCCGTCGGGAGGACGTTCCAGCCGCGCACGCTTAGCGCCGATGCCAGCGAGATCCGGTGGAAGAAATTGTTTGAGCCAGCCCAGACAATAGCGCGTCGCGATCTCGTCGCCATCCAATACCTGACGACCGCCCAGCCACTCGCGCCTCGCTACTACTTCATCAACCGAGATGGAAACGCCCTCCTCCGGGTGGACCGCTTTACTCCGACGCGAATGGGGTCGTTCGCCTCGTATCTCGGGATCCCGATGCGACCGGTGAGTGTCGCCCCGCTGACGAACGCCAGCGCCGACGCGGCCGAAAAGGCGAACGCCATCATCGGAGGGCGTCGGACAGGGATGATTCCGCTGGGCGCCATCGCAGTCCTTCTGCTGGCGGCCACGGTGGGCGCCGTCTTCTGGGTACGGCACGACGGCGCGGAGCTCGCTGCCTACCAGCGGGCCCCGCTCTGCGAGCAGCCTGCGGCCGATCCGTTAGCCTGCCGCTTCGACCTCCCGGCCGTGGTGACCGCCATTAATGACAAAGGCCGCATCGACGTAGGCTTCCCGACAGTCCCACCTGCGTTCCCTTATCGGACGACCTGGGTGCGAATCGTCAATGGGGCGGTGCCCGAGCCGGGGTTCGGAGTAGGGGATACGGTCCAGATTGAGGTTTTCGACAGCCGCACGATGGCCATCAACGGCGCGACGACGGACGGATTCGCCACGCTCCAGTCAAACGCGAGCTGGTTCCTGGTTGCTGGAACCGGGTTTTTCCTGGTCTTTTCCCTGGTTGGGTTCGTGGTGTTCTGGAAAGGGCCCAGCTCCTGGATTGTCGCCCCAGCTCCACTGGCGGCCGCTCCGTCGAAACCGACCCTCGATGATCCGCCCGCGGTGACCGGCCAGCCTGGGCCCAAGGAGAAGCCCGGCGCGATCGAACGGGTGCCGGTTCCCTATATCGATGCTGACCCCAACGAGGGGTGGCCAACGCTGGTCGATGGGCCGGGCTTCGACCTGGGGCACGATGACGCCGGCATGATTGCCAGCGGGATTCTCCGCCCGGGCGAGCGGTTGCTGGCCAGGGGGCCTGTTCAGTACTACCTCGTCCCCAAGACGTCATCGCTACTGCTACTCACGGACCGCCGGCTGGTGATCGTTGGACCCAAACGAATCGAGATCCCGCGAGCGCGAATCACGCTGATCGCCTACTGGACCGTAAAAGACTCCATCGCGGTCACCTATCGGACGATGGACGGGCCGCACGGCATTCTCTTCACCGGGCCGCAACTGGTGTTAACCGGGGGGCCGACGACTGACATGCACCGGCTCTTCGAGGCCATGAAGACCGGCTTGAACAACCCGGACGCCATCCGCGAGCCCGTCGTGATCGTCCGACCCATCGGGGCGTGGGGCCGCTTGATGTCAGCGCGCCGCAGGCTGACACACCGCCTTTGGTTAGCCTGGGTCGGTTAGCCCGGCGGGAGGCGCGACCAGAAGGCTGAGAAGAAGGCCGACAATCCCGGCCACGACAATCGACCCCAGCCAGAGGTGAATCGACCAACCGATCCCGCCAGTGAGTTGAAGGGCCAGGAAATAACAGCTATAGACGATCACGGGGACGCCGACGCTGAAGAGGCGCAGCGAGTCCGACCGTGTGATCGACGGCCGTAATCGCCACAGGAGGAAGTCGCCGAGGACACCGGCCAGGATCGCCCCTGGAATCAACACGTATTGATCGTTGAGGACGCTCAGGAGGAGCGCATTTAGTCCCAGGATGAGCGTCAGGCTGCCGACTGGAAGTGTGCCGCCCCGCAAGCCGAGCAGGACAAGGCCCATCAGTAGCGCCGTCTGGACGATGATCCCCGCAGCGCCGAGCGCCTGGCGCACGAAGGGCGTCGCCGTGTACGGCGGATTGCCGCGGGCCGCGTACGCGATCCCGCGGCCGTTGGGCATCCAGCCTGCGGTCCATGAAGCAATGAACATGCTGGTGCTTTGGGTCAGGTTCCGCGGCCCGCTACCATCGGCATTCGCCACGTAGAGCTGCTCGTGTCCATCATCTCGGTTCGAATAGAAACCGATCTGCCGGCGGTCTGGCGACCACGCAGGGAGCCAGTCGTCGCCGTTGGAGGTCATCAGGCGCCGCTGGTTGCCGCCGTCGGTCGACATACTGAAGATCTGCAGGTGCCCAGTCCGGTTGGAGTTGAACACAATCGTTTTCCCGTCCCGGGACCAGCTGCCGCCCCAGTTGGCGGTCCCGCTCGTCAGTCGTACCAACCCGCCGCCATCGATCGCAATCACGTAGACCTGAGCGCCTCCGTCGCGATCCGAGTGGAAAACAAGCCGGCCGCCATCCGGCGACCACCCGTCGAATATGTCAGTGGCTCGACCGTCTGTCAGCAGCCGCGGGTCGCCTCCTGATGCGCCCAGGATTGCGATAGCCCATTTCCGCGTATCCGGACGCCACAGCGAGAAGGCGATCGACTGGCCATCGGGCGACCATCCGGGTCCGGCATACCAGCCGGGGGATCGGGTCAAGCGGGTCGAGCCGGAGCCATCAGCCTGCATCCGGTAGAGGTCGCCGACCGGTTCGCGGCCGGGACGAAGACGGGAGCGCGTGAACACAATCCACCTGCCGTCGGGCGAGAAAGCCGGATCGGAGTCGGAGTCGCCGCGGCTGATCGTCAATCGGGTCTGGTGCGAGCCATCGGGGTTCATGACGTAGATCTCGCTCGGCGTCGCTGATGCAACCGGGCTTGTGCGCGCCCACGTATCGACCAGCGGGTGGATGAACTGGGTCATCGCGGTGAGGAGTGAAAGCAAGAGCGCCAGCGAGAGAACCGCCGGCGCCTGCGCGAGGAGACCCAGGCTGTTCCGCGGCCGGCGATGCCACGCGGCCCGCAGCGGTCCGGTGACGATAAGGGCGCCGGCAAGAGCGAGGACGAGGTGGGTTGGACTCAGCAGGGCGTCGATGCTGAACTCGATGCCGAAGAGCACGTGCCAGATGAGGTCTGCGACGCCGCCCACGGCGAAGATCGCCACGCCCAGCAGTGAGAGGCCATACCCGGGCGGCAAGCTTCTATACCAGGGGGCGCCACCCTTCCAGGAGCGCCATGCGGCAATCGACAGGAAGACGCCGACGACCACGAGCATGGAGTAGAGGACGGCGTGCCACGGCGTGAAGAAGGTGTTGTCCGTCCGGCCGTGGGCGTGCGCCCAGAGATCGAGATAGAATCCCCCGACCAGGGCGGTTGACAGCCCGGCCATCGTCCAATCGAACCGGGTGCTGCCCGCTGCGGCGCGGGTCGCGCTCACGGACGGATTCTAGAGGGGCCTAGGCTGTTTGCTCGATCGCTACGGGCGTCTGGACTCCGGACTCACAGGGCTCGAGAAAGCGGCGGATCACGACGTTCAGCTCCTCGCACTTCTCAAGGATCAAGTCGCAGGCGCGCGCGCGCTGCTCCAGCGATAGCTCCTCGGATCTCAGCAGCTGTGCGTAGCCGTGGATGACGGCGAGGGGTGTGCGCAGGTCGTGACCAAGGGTCCTCAGCTCAGCGACGTCTCCGGGCTCTCTTTCAACTGGCACCGCTCGCTCCACTCCATAAGCTTGGCGGGTCAAGAGAGATTGTCAAGCGTGGATTTCGCTCGGTTCGGGGGGCACCGATAGCGTTATAATCCCCCTAACGGTAAAGCTGACAGCCCCGCGGCTCTGGTTGGAGGTGGTCCCGCTGATGCAGTTCATAACCCTGGTTCAGATTCGGCCGGGCGACGTTTCGGCTAAAACCGGCTCGCGGGTCGCGGCGCGCGCTGCCCAGTGGGAGCAGCTCAAGCATCAGATTCACCTGGTTGGTGGCCGGGTGGACCAGATCTGGAATGTCCTCGGCAACGACTACGACCTGATGTTCCTGGGCCAGGCGGATGACCCCAAGACGCTGCATCGGATCGACGCCGTCTGCAAGGCAGAGGGCTACGCATCGAAGACCCACCCCGCGATCGAGGCGGCGGAATACGCCAAGCTCGTGGAGGATACAGCAGACGTTCTGAGCTACGGCCGGAATCGCCGCGACAAGAGCCCCGAGCGCGACGAGGCCTAGGCGGCCTACCCTAAGCCCACAGCGATAGACGAAGAGTCGAGCCGTCCCTTTTTCAAAAGTGTGTACACTCTGGGCGTGAGTGTGTATAATTGGTCCTGTAATGCGCCAGCACGTGCGAAAGAACATCACGCTTCCGGCAGGGATGGATGCCCGCCTGCGAAGACTCGCCAAGGCACGTGGGGCATCCCAGAGCGGATTGATCGTACATTTGGTTGCGCTTGGATTGGCGACCGAATCCGGAGAAGGCGACCCGCTTCTCAAGTACCTCGGCTCCATCGAGGGTCCGGCGGACCTGTCAGCAACCGTCGATAAGACGGTGTACGGCGCTGACCGTACTCGCTGACAGCGGCTTACTCATCGCGGCTGTCAATCGAGGCGACCGGCATCATGCCTGGGCAACGCGTCACATCCTCGCAGCTCGCCGACAGCGCAACAAGATCGCGGTGCCGGACATTGTCGTGGGCGAAGCATTTACGAAGCTCCGATACGACCGAAGAGTAAGTCCGCGAAAGGACGCGAGCGTCGCGCTCACAATCTTCAAGCTGGTGGATGGCGCAACCGACGTGTTTGAGGTGCGGTCAGCTGGTCGCGGTACCCATCGACGGGCTCGCGACATACTCAGCCAGTACATCGATCAGTCGTTCTCCTACGTCGACGCGGTGGTGTTTGCTGCCGTGGACGACGACCCCACTCTCGATCAGATCCTGACTGTCGATGGTCGAGACTTCTCGATTTATCGCTTTGCCCATTCCGTTGAGATCATCGTGCCTTGACCGCACGAGTCGGGGCCGCATACAGCTCGAGTGGAGGCAAGTGATCTAGCGGGAGCCTGCGGTAGCGGCCTCGAGGTCGGCCACGGCGGGGATGAGCTTTTCGCCGATCATCTCGAGCCGTTTCGTCTCGTACACCTTGGGTACGTGCCCAATCACGGTCTGGATGCCCATGCCGGCGAGCCACTTGAGGCCGCCGATCACCTTACCGAGGTTTTCGCCGTTGTCGCCCAGGTCGAAGGTGAACAGCGAGGTCTTCTCGATCTCGTCGTAGTTGCGGCCGACGGCCTTGCAATGCTCGCGCAGGATGTCGAGCTTGCGCGGGATTTCGGGAGTGGGGAAGAGGTTGCAGGCGTCGGCATACTGGGCGACCATACGGAGGGTCTTCTTTTCGCCGCCGCCGCCGATGAGGATGGGTGGATGGGGGCGGGTGAGGGATTGCGGAGAGTTCAGCGGGCGCTCGAGCTGGTAGTGCTCGCCCCGGAACGGCTTTTCGCTGCCGCGTTTGCCCTCCCACATCTGCTGGCAAATTTGGAGCGTTTCCTCGAGGCGCTCGAACCGCTCCTTGATCGCCGGGAACGGGATACCGAGGCCGCGGCTCTCCGCTTCGTTCCAGGCGGCGCCGATGCCCAGCCAGGCGCGGCCGCCGGACAGGACATCGAGAGTGGTGACGGTCTTCGCGAGGATGCCTGGGTGGCGGTAGATGGCGCCCGTCACCATCGTGCCGAGCTTGGCGCGCGACGTCACCGCCGCCATGTAGCTGAGCGCGCTATAGCCTTCGAGCATCTCGTGGTGTTCGGGGCCGTTCATCCGGATCTGCCAGAAGTGGTCCATCACCCAGATGGAGTCGAAGCCGGCCTGGTCCGCGGTGCGCGCAATCTGGCCGAGCGTGCTTCCGAGTTTGGCCGGTCCGGCTGGCCAGGTGAAGTCAGCGATATCGAGTCCGAGCTTCATAGTTCCTCCTCAAGCGGTCGGTCGTTTTCCCTCATGATGCGGCCAACGGCGTGACGTTTGCACCCGCCGAATGGGTGGGTTGGCCGGTCAGCCCAACTCGTCTGCGCGAATGTGGTCGGCTTAGCGGTCGGGTGAAGTCAGGTGGGGGAGGCCGGGATAATGGCGCCGATTGAACGTCGCGAGCCGTTCCCCGTACTGCAGCGCCGAGGCACCAACTAGAGAATCGGCAAGCTCCACGGCATGGCTGGTAATCGCGTCCAGCCCGGCAAAGAGGGCTGCGATTCCTTCCTCCTCGCCGCGCCTCATCCCGGCGCCGATCTCCGCGCGGCTGACCGGCGAGTAGCGAAGGGTTTCGCCGGTCGATGCCTGTG
>WNEZ01004691.1_pt1 | contig 11916 bp, 11 predicted proteins | sample 5400521 | NCBI WGS metagenome assembly WNEZ01 (sample SAMN13153339, study PRJNA577476) | soil metagenome | isolation source: 120 cm saprolite under Douglas fir tree site 2 hole 1 replicate 1 | place: USA:California | collected 2015-04-18
GGCTGCGGAGGCATTAGCAAGACGAAGCGGTTCTCATAAGGCTCGACATATCACCCGAGACGGCCGCCCCCGGCTCGGCATGGTGCGACTGGGTTGCATCGTCATCCTCTCACGACCGTTTGTGAGAGAGGTTCTAGGCTCTCAGAACTCAAGCTTCCGGAGGAACTCGCAGTTGCGCCGCGCGCTCGCGAGCGGATCCGGGGCCTCCTCTTGCTCGACGTAGTAGTGCTTGCGGTCGAGGTCTGGAATACCCGCCAGGAGCTTTCGGAAATCGACTACTCCGGTGCCGAGCTCGGTGTCTCGCGACCGGTCGGGCAGCACATCCTTCACGTGGAAGCTCCAATAGCGGTCCCGGTAGCGCTGGAGATAGGTAAAGGGATCGCCGCCCCCCATAACCATGTTGCCGACGTCGAGCTGATGGCGCACGACGGTTGGGTCGGTGCGCGCGACGAACAGGTCGTAGGGCACGGTGCCGTCGATCGGCGTCACATGATCGGGCTCGTTGTGGAAGGCGAGCCAGATGCCGGCGCGCCGCGCGACGGCGCCGGCGGCGTTGAAGCGGTCGGCCCACTCGCGCCAGTCGTCGAGCGAGCGTGCGCTGTCCGGCGTGAAGTTCGGCACGATGAGATATTCATGGCCGAGGCGGTGCGCGATGTCGAGGCTTCGCTCCCATCCGACGAAGAGGATGGCGGGCGAGACGTGGGCCGACGGCGCACGCAGCCCTTCGCGATCGAGCGCGGCCCTGACCTGCGCGACCGTGCGCCCGAAGTTGCCGAGCGACCAGAGCAGCTCGACGTCGTCGTAGCCCATGGCGCGCACCGCGGCGAGGGTCCGCTCGGGGTCACGGCGCATCGCGTCCCGTACGGAATAAAGCTCGAGCCCGATACGGCTGAGATGGCCAAGTCCGCCGCCGCGCAGTGACGCCCACGGTCGACTCGCGAGCGACGCCACAGCGGCTTGAACGAACGTTCGGCGGTGCATGCCAAGGCTCCTGGTTGCGGCTCGGCCAGCGCCAAGACGATAGCCCCTACCGGTCCAAACGTCCAATTCCCGCCCTCACCTCGCGGAGCCATCTTTCATCTGATCCGCGAACCGGGGTGATAGCGCCGGCATAACCTCACGGGCCACGGCCCGCGAGTGAGAGCCCGATTTCGGGGCAGTGTTGGAGCGTCTGATACACCACGCAGTATCGCTCCGTGAGCGTGCGCAGGGTCTCGAGCTGCTCGGGCGTGGCATCACTGTCCAGATCGAACCGCAGCCGGATCGTCTGGAACCCGACCGGCACGTCCTTGGCAACGCCCAAGGTGCCCCGGAAGTCCAAGTCGCCTTCGGCCGACACCGTGCCCCCGCGCAACGGGAGTGCGAGCGCGGTCGCCACCGCCTTCAGCGTGACCCCCGCGCAAGCGACCAGCGCCTCGAGCAGCATGTCGCCCGAACACGCGGCCCGCCCGTCACCCCCTGTGGCCGGGTGCAAGCCTGCCTCGACCAGCGCCTTCCCGGTTTCCACCTTGCAGGTGAGTGACTCGTCACCCAGCTTGCCGTGTGCACGCAGCGTGATGAGCGCCGCCTCGGGCTCGGCGCGGTAGCGCTGCTTGAGCGGTGCCTGAATGGCCCGCAGCTCGTGAATATCCATCGTCACCTCGTCACAATCGGAAGGGGTGCATCCCACCGCCTCGCCCACAATTTAGCCCGTGGCGCGGCGGTCGCACCGTCGCGATGAGCTGCGAATCCGGACCAGACACCTCGGGGTCCTGAGCGCTATTGCGCGTTTACAACAACTACCGCCGAGGTAGTCAGCTTCACATTAGTTGCGGAAGACGAGGTGGCGATAGAAACGTTGGCCGTTGTATCAAGAAGGCGAATTTCTACTAAGCTGCACACGCGGGGCGGGCACTGTGGTACACTGGCGCCGTTATCTTTGGAGGCGAGACATGAAGGCTTCTCCGTTTTATCGAATCGCAGCTGTTCTTCTGCTGGTTTTTGCTGTCGGACATACACTTGGTTTTCGCCAGTCCGATCCCGCATGGGGAGTTGATACGCTTCTTGGCTCAATGCGGTCAACTCACTTTGACGTGCAGGGGTTCAGCCGGACATATTGGGACCTCTTTGTCGCAGCTGGATTCTTGGTCGGCGTGTTTTACCTATTCGCGGCGGTATTAGCGTGGCAGCTAGGTGGCCTTCCGGCAGAGACTTTGGCGGTCATGCGCGTCACTGTGTGGGCTCTCGCTCTTTGCTTTGCCGCCATCACGGTTGTGAGCTGGAGATACCTCTTTCTCCTCCCTATCGTTTTTTCAATCGTGATTACAGTGTGTTTGACGGCGGCGGCATGGCTTTCAGCGGGAGTCGGGAGAGCTAACTCTTTGGGTGCAGGAGCTGGGGCGTTACCGCAAGATACGAGTGCCATATGAGCTGACCGCTCGCGGTCAGCACCGGTCGCAGTGCGCAACACGCTGCTCGCGGCTCGCGTGGCGGGTCGCCGTGCGGATTGCTGTGCGGCCCTAACGCGCTCCCCACGTCGCGACTAGGCACCCGAGCGGGCCGGCTCCAACTTTACACCATGCTGGACACCATATCTGGCCTGGTTGCCTCCTGCGGCTACGTCGTGCTCTTTTTCCTGGTCGCGCTCGAGAGTCTCGGGCTCCCGCTCCCGGGCGAGACCGCCCTGGTCACGGCAGCCGCCTGGGCCGCCCTCGGACATCTCTCGATTTACGCAGTCGTAGCGACAGCGGCCGTCGCGGCCATCGTGGGCGACAACGGCGGCTACTGGATCGGGCGGGAAGGTGGCATCGCGCTCGTGCGGCGCTTCGGGCGCTTCCTTCACCTCAACGAATCGCATCTGGAGCGCGCGCACCGCTTGTTCGAGCGGCACGGCGCCAAGACCGTCTTCTTCGGCCGCTTTATCGCGCTGCTGCGCACCTGGACCGCCGTGCTCGCGGGGGCGGCACGCATGCCGTACACGCGGTTCATGCTCTATAACGCTCTCGGTGGGGTGTGCTGGTCCGTGATCTTCGGCACGCTCGGCTTCGTATTCGGCCGCAACCTACCGCAGCTCGAACACTACATCGGTCAGGCCAGCCTGGCGGGCGCACTGCTGGTGGCCCTCGTCGTGGGGCTCGTGCTCTTGGCGCGGTGGTTGGACACGAACCGAGCCAGGTTGGTGGAGCGTACACAACGCGTCTGGCAGCGCGCCTTCGCTGCGCCGGCGCTCCAGCGGCTCAAGCTGCGCTACCCACGCGTTTGGACGTTCGTGGCAGCCCGCTTCGCGCGCGGCGAATACCTGGGGCTCCATCTCACGGTGGGGTTCGGTGTCAGCCTCGCCGGGCTGTGGCTGTTTGGCGGTGTGACGGAAGACGTCATTCACCACGACCCGCTCACGCAGTTCGACGTGGCCCTGCTCGACTGGCTGCATGCGCATGCGACAGCCACGGGGTACGCCATCTTCAACGCCATCAGCCTCCTCGGCTCGCCCGCAGCGCTGACGGTCTTGGCACTCGGGGTGGGCCTGCTCCTGGGCGTGCGGCGCCAGTGGATCGTCCTCGGCGGCTGGATCGCCGCCTTCGGCGGAGGCAGCCTCCTCAATGAAGTTCTCAAAGTCGTGATCCGGCGCCCGCGGCCCCCCCAGGCGGACACGTTCCTCACGCACTACAGCTGGAGCTTTCCGAGCGGCCACGCGATGGTCTCGCTCATCGGCTACGGCATGCTCGCCTACCTGCTCGTGGTGCTCTGGGTGCATCGTCGGAGCTTGCAGATTGCGATCGTACTCGGTGCGACGCTGTTGATCCTGGCCATTGGGCTCAGTCGACTCTATCTCGGCGTGCACTACTTCAGCGACGTGGTCGGTGGGTACGCTGCCGGGGTGCTGTGGCTTTCCACGTGTGTCTCGGGCCTTGAGGTCGCCCGCCGGTGGGTGACGGCACCGCCGAGCGCGGGTCCACGCCCGGCAACGTGATCCGCCATAGGCCGAACCCCCCTCTTGCCGGATGATACTTTACAGTATAAAGTACATTGCCACACGACCCCATTCGGGGAGGTCCGGTGTCTGCGCTCGCTCGCTACTTCTTTTCACCGGTGTACACGCCGCGGAGCGCGTGGTCGATCGTGGGTTGGTGGGAGCGGAGGCGCCCCGTGTACAACCTGGTCCTGGGGGTGGCTGGCGTCGTATCCCTCGGCGCCCACGCCCTGTTCACCCTGCTGCCACCCCGCTCCGCGTCGCCGGACGTGCCGCTCGGGCCCGTCGGCGTCCTTGCGTACGCCCTGCTCGCGAACCTGTGCTACACTGCCGGGCCAGCCGTTGACCTGTATATCCGGCGGCGTTGGGGAACCGCTTACGCCGCGGTGGGTCCAACCCTGTTTCGCTACGGGTTCGTCTTCTCGGTCGGGCTCACGCTCCTGCCGATCCCCCTCTCGGTCCTCAGCTGGGCCCTCCGCTTGGTGCATGTCGGATCCTAACCGCGTTCCCTCGAATCGTTGAACGCGTGCAGTCACATCTGGGAGGTGAGCCATGGTGCAGCGCCGCTGGTTCGTTGCATGGGGCTGGGTCTACCGGCCCGTGACCTGGCAGGCCATCGTGCTCGTTCTTCTCGCCGCTCTCTTCTGCATTCAGGTGTTTGTGGCGATCGACCGCCACTCTCACTCCGCCAGCGACACGCTGTACGGGCTGTTCCCCTACGTCGTGTCGTGCCTCGTGCTGCTGAACTGGGTGGCCTCGAAGACCAGTGCCTGAAGACCTTTGGCGAGCGAGCGCGGTGGGATGGCGTGGAAGCGGTTGGGCACGCCCGCCCTAGATCGAGATATGGCTCGGGGGCCCGGCGTCCCGCACGCCGGTAGCGCGGCCTTCGGTGGCCGCCTCGAGCCCGTTCGTCATCCCGTCGCCCGGCTCCGAGAAGAATCGCGGCGCGCGCGCACCTAGGGTCCGTTCGACGCCAGGATCTGTTCGACTTGCTGGGTGTGGTTCAAGTCGTGACCCGCGAACAGGCGAAGCAGGTGTTCCACGGTCTCGACACCACGCTCGGCATGCATCCCGTGATGCTTCCATTGTTCCGGCGTCAGGGTTTGGAACAGCGCCACGTTCGCCTCGCGGAGCACGCGGAACAGCGCGAGGGATTTGCGCGGATCCCGTCGCTCGTAGTGACCGGCGGTAACCCACGCATCCTGATCGAATGCCTGAAGCGGGGTCCCCGGCGCCCCGAGAATCGCCCGGATCCGCCAGCTCGCCACGATTTCTGCATCCGCAAGATGGGCGAGAATCTCCGCCACCGACCACTTTCCAGCGGCGGGGCGTTGGTGCAACCGGGACGCGGATGCCCCCTCGATCAAGCGCTCGAGTTCCTTGGCGGTCCGCACCTGGATGCTCAGCGGATCCTGTCCACCGACGTAGCCCAGGATGCGTCGCACGTATTCCTGGGGCGTCTCTTTCATGTATCAGCCTCCCTAGTCCGTCGATTGTCGGCGTACCGAACGCTTACGATCCCGCATGACACTCAATGTGGCCTCCTGGGCGCCTCGGGAGAAGCGCCAGGCTCGCTGCAGGCTTTTCTCGCTCCCCATCCCCAAGCGCCAACCAGCCACCGGTCGCTGTGACCCACTCGAGTGGAGCGTCCATCGGGCGTTGCGCGAGCGAGCTCGGGCCGGCAGTTTGAGCGGCGCGCCAACGGATCTGCACCCTAGAGCCAAGGCGCGTTGCTCGCTACGCGCCGACCACTGCCTGGAGGCTGGAATGGAGACGGTCTACGGCATCGTGCCAGCTGGAGTGCGGCCCTTCTATGTCCTCGTCCCCGTGGTGGCGTTGCTCGCCGGCGTGATCGGGTTGCTGGCCCTCGCCGGTTACGGCTCCCAGCGAGCGCGCTTCATCCTCTCTGAGGCAGGTCTCGACTTTCGGGGCGACGTCTACGGGCGCCGCCTGCCCTGGGCGGCGCTGCGGGTTCAGGAGGCTCGGGTGGTGGACCTCACGCGCGAAGCCGCTCTCGCGCCGCGCTCGCGTCGGGTCGGCACGGGGCTGCCGGGCTATGCGGCGGGTTGGTTCCGCTTGAGCAATGGCCAACGGGCGCTGTTGTATGTCACGACGTGGCGGCGCGTGCTCTATGTGCCGACCAACGCTGGATACGCCCTGCTCGTGAGTCCCGAGGATCCGGACGGGATGCTGGCGGACTTGCGACGTCGGGCGGGGCCGAAGCTCTGACGCTGTACGCTCAGTGGGTGACGGACACGTGCCCGGGGAGCGTCTGATGCACGGCGCGCCGCGCGAGTCCCCGGTTTGGCCGCGCTCGCTAGGCGCTACTTCGCCGGGCTGTCCAATACCTCCCGCACTTTGCGCCCGAGTACCGCCGGCGAGAACGGTTTCTGGAGGAAGGCGACACCCGGGTCGAGCACCCCGTGGTGGACGATGGCGTCGTCTGTGTAGCCGGAGAGAAAGAGCACCCTGATTCCGGCGCGCTGGGCGACCAAGCGCCGCGCGACCTCGCGCCCGTTCAGTCCGGGCAACACCACGTCGGTCATGAGCAGGTGGATTGGACCCGCGTGCGCTCCCGCTACCCGCTCGGCGTCGCTGCCGGTGCCGGCGACGAGCACGGTGTAGCCGTTGGCCTTGAGCACTTTCTGGACAAGTTTGCGAATCACCTCCTCGTCCTCGACGACGAGGATGGTCTCCGACCCGCGCACCGATACCGGTCGCGCCGGGCTCGGGGCGGCGGGCGCGGCGGGCTCCGTCACGCGCGGCAAGTACACCTTGAAGGTCGTGCCCTGGCCCGGCTCACTGTACACCCAGATCCACCCGCCGCTCTGCTTGACGATGCCGTACACGGTGGCTAGCCCGAGGCCCGTGCCTTTGCCGCGCTCTTTGGTCGTGAAGAAGGGCTCGAAAATGCGCGCCTGGGTCGCGGCGTCCATGCCGACCCCGGTATCGCTCACCGCGAGCATGACGTAGGAGCCGGGCTGCGCCGCGAGGTGTCCGCGGACATACTCCTGATCGAGCTCCACGTTCTGCGTCTCGATGGTCAACTTACCGCCGTTGGGCATGGCGTCGCGCGCGTTGACGGCGAGGTTCAAGAGGACCTGCTCCAATTGGCTCGGATCGGCTTTCACGGTCGCGAGGTCCGGCGCCAGCACGGCGCGCAGCGCGACATCTTCCCCGAGGAGCCGCCGCAGCAGCTTATCCATGTCGGCGACCACGGTGTTGGGATTCAGCACCGTTGGGGCAACGACCTGCTGGCGGCTGAAGGCGAGCAGTTGGCGCGTTAAGTCCGCGGCCCGCAGGGCCGCCTTACGGATTTCCTCGACCTCTTCGCGCTCCGCGGCAGCCGGCTTGAGACTCTCGAGCACCAAGTCAGCGGAGCCGAGAATGGCGGTGAGCAGGTTGTTGAAGTCATGGGCCACGCCTCCGGCGAGCCGGCCGACCGCCTCCATCTTTTGCGCCTGGTGGAACTGCTCTTCCAGCTGCTTCCGCTCCGTAATGTCGAGCCACGCGCCGAAGACCTCCAACGGCAGCCCGGCGGCATCGCGCAACAGCCTGGCCTCGTCGTGGATCCAGCGGTAGGTCCCGTTCTTGCCCTGGAAGCGGTACTCGAGCGTGAGGGCGCCCTTGGTCAGCAGAGCGGGGATCTCGCTCAGGACGCGCGACCGGTCGGCCGGGTGCACGTGCGTCATCCACCACTTGGGGTGCAGGGCCTCCTGCACCTCGAAACCCAGGACCCGCGTCACGTTCTCGCTCACCCAGCTGGGCGCGAACCCCTCTGGGGTGAGCCTCGTGGCGTAGACGATGGCCGTACTGGCCGCGAGCACGTCCCGCAACCGCGCCTCGGTCGCGTGCAGGGCGTCCTCGGCTTGTTTGCGCTCGGTGATGTCGAAAAACGAGGCGACGGCCGCATAGGGCTTCGCCGCGCCGCGCCGAAACAGCGGCTGTGAGTTGATGGAGATCCAGGTGAGCTCGCCGCTCGGTTTGTGGACGCCCATGATGACGTTGGAGCACGGTTGGCCGGTCTGCAATGTCAGGGTGATCGGATGCGTGTCGCCCGGGAAGGGCGAGCCGTCCTCGTGGATGGCTCGCCAGCGCGGATCGAATGTGGTTCGCCCGGCGATTTGTTCCGCCGTGAGCCCGAGGATCCGCTCGGCGCTGAGGTTCGAAGCCTCGAGACTGGCGTCGGCATTCATGAAAACGATGCCTTCCGCCAGCGCCGCCACGACTGACCGGTACCGCTCGGCACTCCCGCCCAGCGCAGCGGTGGCCTTGCTGCCGGTGCCGGCGCCCCGGCGGGTGGCCGAACGCGCCTCGGGGCGCTCTTTCCTCCGGCCGCTCACTCCACGACCCCCCTCGTTCCACGAAGCATCATGATCTCGAGCCCCCCGCCGATACTACGCGCATGCGCACCATAAAGTAGGTGTTTTCGGCGGCGCGATGGGGCGGCGAGCGGCTCGGGGTCCACCTGTAGGACAAATGCTGACAGCGCTGTAAGTCGGCGCCCTATATTGTGTAGGGCGGCGCCAACGCATCTTGTGCCGTGCACATCCTGATCGTGGATCACTCGGCGATCGTGCGGCAGCGTCTGATAGCGCTGTTCGCGTCGGTCGAGCAGGTCGCGGTGATCGGGCAGGCCGAGCGCGCCACGCAAGCGATGGTGGCGATGTGCGACCTGCGACCAGATCTCGCGATCCTCGACATCCAGATGCCGGACGGCGACGGTGGCACCGTGCTCGAAGCCGCTCAGCGGCTCGCGCCCGCGCCCACCGTGGTGGTGCTGACGAATCTCGCTGACACTTCTCGCCGCCGGCGGTGCGAGGCCGCCGGTGCCGGTTTCTTTCTCAACAAGTCGAAGCAGTTCGTGGCGATCCCGAGACTCTTGCGACGCCTGATCGAGCAAGGAGTGGCGAACCATGGCTGACACGCAGGCCGCCGCGCCAACCCGCGGCCATCGCGTACCGACCGATGGCTAAGACCGGGGCGGCTCTTGCCGCGACGTCCCTACTCTGGGGATTGGGGCTTGTCCTCTCGGCCGTGCCCGGGCGCGCGCAGCAACCGGATTCGGCCGCGCAGCGCCCGGATACCGGCGTGTCCGCTGAGGCCTTGAAGAAGCTGAGTATCGAGCAACTGATGAACTTGCAGGTCACCTCCGTCTCGAAGCGTCCTGAGCGATTGGCGCAGACCGCCTCCGCGATCGAGGTGATCACGCGCGAGGACATCCGTCGCTCCGGCGCGTCGAGTCTCCCCGAGGCACTCCGCCTCGCCAGCAACCTGCAGGTCGCGCAGGTCGATTCCCGCCAATGGGCCATCAGCGCACGCGGGTTCAATGGCACCACCACCAACAAGCTCCTCGTGCTCATCGATGGGCGCACGGTGTACACACCGCTCTTCTCCGGGGTGTTCTGGGATGTGCAGCAGGTGCCGCTCGCGGACGTCGATCGCATCGAGGTCATCAGCGGGCCCGGCGCGACCCTGTGGGGAGCGAACGCCGTCAACGGGGTGATCAACGTCATCACGAAGAACGCCAAGGACACCGAGGGACTCCTGGTGTCGGGCGGCGGCGGCACGGAGCTGCGGGGCTTTGGGACCGTCCGCTATGGGGGGGCGCTGGGATCGGATGTGCGCTATCGGGTCTACGGAATGGGCTTTGCCCGGGAGGCGACGGCGTTGCCCGCCGGCCCGGACGCCGGCGATGCCTGGCACTTGGGGCAGGGTGGATTCCACATGGATTGGGACCGGTCGACGGTCGACCATGTCACCTTGCAGGGCGATCTCTACGATGGCCGAATCGGGCAACCCCTAAACGCTGGTGACATCGCGGTCAACGGCCGCAATCTGGTCGCCAAATGGTCGCACACCGAGTCCGAGCGCTCGAATGTTGCGGTCCAACTGTACTACGACCGCACCCACCGGGACATCCCCACCGTCTTTGGCGAAGATCTCGACATCTACGACGTCGATCTCCAGCACCAAGCACGGCTGGGCGCCCGGCACGAAGTGGTCTGGGGGCTCGGTTACCGGCTGATGAACGATCGCGTCGCCAACGGCCCATCCCTGGCCTTCGTGCCGGCGCACGTCACGCGCCAGTGGTTCACCGGGTTCGTCCAGGACGAGATCGCGCTGGTCCCGGACCGCGTGCGCGTCGCGCTCGGTACGAAGGTTGAGCACAATGACTATACCGGCTTCGAGATCCAACCGAGCGGCCGGGTCAACTGGACGCTCAGCCCGACCGGCCTCCTGTGGGCGGCCGTCTCGCGGGCGCTCCGAACGCCGTCGCGCATCGATCGGGAGCTGTTTGCCCCGGCTCAACCGCCCTATGTCATCGCCGGCGGCCCGAGCTTCCACTCCGAGGAGGAGCTGGCCTACGAGCTCGGCTATCGCCATCAGCATGGCGCGCTGGCTGTGTCCGTGGCGACCTTCTACAGCCGCTACTATGGGCTCCGCAGCCTGGAGCAGGTCAACCCGCCCGCGCCCTTCCCCATCGTCATCGGCAACGGCCAGGACGGCGAGTCGTTCGGAGCGGAGCTGACGTCCGAATACTGGCCTACGGAGGCGTGGCGGCTACAGGCCGGCTACACGGAGCTGCGGGTCCACATTTGGCCCACCCCCGGGAGCACCGACCGGTCTCGGGGCTCGGGCGAGTCACACACTCCCGATCGCCAGTTCTTCTTGCATTCATCGCTCGACCTAACGGCGCAGCTGCGACTCGACGCCCGGTTCCGGGCCATCGACGAGATCGCCAACATGCAGGTCCCCGCCTATGCCGAGCTGAACGCCCGCGTCACCTGGCAGCCGACGGCCGCTGTGGGCTTGTCGGTCGTTGGCCAGAACCTGTTGCACGATCGGCACGCGGAGTTTCAACTCCCGGCGGTGCGTCGCGAGATCGAGCGTGGCGTGTATGGGTCGGTCGAATGGCACTTCTAACCGCGCTGTTCGCCCCAGCAGCCGCTCGGCTGCGCCAGCGGTGGGGCGTGCCGGGAGCGTGGATACTCCGCTGCGCGGTGCTGCTCGCGGCGGGGCCCAGCCTGGCCGCGCAGACCGGCGGGGCCACCGAGTATCAGGTGAAGGCCGTGTTCCTGTTCAACTTCGCGCAATTCGTCGACTGGCCGGCCGACGCCTTTTCCGGCCCCGACACGCCGCTCGTGATCGGCGTGCTCGGCGAGGATCCGTTCGGGAACTTCCTGGACCAGACCGTGCGACATGAGCACTTGGGAGGGCGGCCATTCCAGGTGCGGCGCTACCAGAGCGTGGACGAGATCAAGACGTGCCACATCTTGTTCATCAGTCGGTCCCAGGGGGACCGGCCGGAGGACATTCTGGTGGGCCTCAAGCACCGGCCGCTCCTCACGGTGAGCGATGCCGACGGATTCGCCCAACGCGGCGGCATGATTCGCTTCGTGACCGATCGGAGCCGCATCCGCCTCCAGCTCAACCTGGAGGCGGCGGAAGCGGCCCACCTGACCATCAGCTCCAAGTTGCTGCGCGTGGCCGAGATCGTCACTCCGCCTGGGCGGTGAGATGGCGCTGCGTGATTGGCCGATCAAGCGGAAGCTGACGGCGATCCTCCTCGTGACGAGCGGCTTGGTGCTGCTCCTGACCTCCGCCGCGTTTGTGACATTAGAGGTTTTGGCGTTCCGGCAGACGACCTTGAACAACCTGTCCACCTTGGGGCGCGTCGTCGCGGCGAACATCACCCCGGCGCTGGCCTTTGCCAACCAAGCGGACGCACGCGGCGTGCTGGCCGCATTGAGCGCCGACCCGCACGTGGTCGCCGCAGGTCTGTACGACCGGGACGGGCGCCTGTTCTCGCGCTACCCGGCGGACTTAGCGAGCGCCACCCTGCCGCTCGCGCCGCCGCGGGACGGATATCGCTTCGAGGGGGGGTACGTGATCGGCCTCGAGCCGGTCGCGGAGGTCGGGAGTCCGCGTCTCGGCACGTTGTACTTGAAATCCGACATGGAGGC
>WNEZ01005099.1_pt1 | contig 11914 bp, 13 predicted proteins | sample 5400521 | NCBI WGS metagenome assembly WNEZ01 (sample SAMN13153339, study PRJNA577476) | soil metagenome | isolation source: 120 cm saprolite under Douglas fir tree site 2 hole 1 replicate 1 | place: USA:California | collected 2015-04-18
CGGCTCCGGCAGCGAGATCGGCGACGCGCTCGTCGGCCACCCCAAGATCAACAAGATCGCGTTCACCGGACAGACCGCGACGGGCAAGCGGATCATGCAGCTCGCCGCGAAGAACGTGACGCGGGTGACGCTGGAGCTCGGCGGAAGCGACGCGATGATCGTCGCCGACGACGCCGACATCCGGCGCGCGACCGCGGCGGCGGCGATCGGCCGCTTCTTCAACGCCGGTCAAGCCTGCCTCGCGGTGAAGCGCATCTTCCTCTTCGAGAAGATCGCAGAGGAGTTCATGACCAAGTTCACCGAGCGCGCGCAGAAGGAATGGAAGATCGGCGAGCAGTTCGCCGCCGACACCAAGATGGGCCCGCTCCACACCGAGCAGCAGCGCGCTGAGGTGGAGTCGCAGGTCGCCGACGCCGTGAAGCGCGGCGCGAAGGTGCTCGCGGGCGGCAAGCGACCCGACGGGCCGGAGTACGCGAAGGGCTGGTTCTACCCGGCCACGGTCCTCACCGACGTGCCGCAGGACTCGCGCATGGCGACCGAGGAGGTCTTCGGACCCGCGGTGCCGCTCTTCATCGTGAAGGACCTCGACGAGGCGATCGCGAAAGCGAACTCGTCGATCTACGGCCTCGGATCGTCGATCTTCACGCGCGATATGGCGAAGGCGCGGAAGGCGGCCGAGCAGCTCGACGCGGGGTACACCTGGGTGAACGACATCCAGGTCGCGTACGACCAGCTGCCATTCGGGGGCGCGAAGCAATCCGGATTCGGCAAAGAGCACGGCATCGAAGCGGTCGAGAGCTACACCGAGAAGAAGTCGGTGGTCCTCGGCTCCGCATAGGAGGACGAGATGACCGACGCGCAGACGCTCATCACCGAAGCCCAGGAGCTGGGCCTCTTTAAACCACAGGCCGCGTTCGAGGTGCACTGCTCGAATTGCCACGGCCGCCTCGACGGTCGCGGCGACTGCCCGACCTGCGGTCTCATCGGACGCGGTCCCGCGGAGCTGGAGCGCCGCGCCCAGACCGATCCCGCCGGCGTGAGCAAGCTGATCTCCGCGGCGATCCAGAAGCGCAAGAACTACCGCCCCGCCGGTCGGGAGAAGTCCGCCGAGCGTTAGCGCCGCTCGTGCTTAGGGCGTATTGAGTCGATACCCCACGCCGCGCACGTTCACGATGAGCCGTGGCTGCGACGCGTCGGCCTCGAGTTTGTCGCGCAGACGCCCGATGTACACCTTGAGGTAGTGATTCTCCCCGCGGTACTCCGGGCCCCACACCTTCTCGAGCAGCGTCTCGTGCGGTAACGCTTCGCCACGTCGCGCGGCGAGCTCCGCCAGGAGATCGAATTCCGTGCGCGTGAGCCGCACCTCTTCGCCGCTGAGGAACACGCGGCGCCCGCCGACATCGATCCGCAGCGGCCCGGCCTCGATCACGCCGCGCCGCGTCTCGCCGCCGGTGCGCGTCGTGCGCCGCAGCACGGTCTCGATTCGCGCGAGCAGCTCGCGCGGGCTGAACGGCTTCGTCATGTAATCGTCGGCGCCGAGCTCGAGCCCGCGGATCTTGTCGTGCTCGAGTCCGCGCGCGGTCAGCACGATCACCGGCAGATCGCTGGTCCGCCGCAGCTCCTCGAGCACCGAGAAGCCGTCACGCGCCGGCAGCGCGAGGTCGAGCACCATGATGTCCGGCTGCGCCGACGCGACTGCCGCGAGCGCCTCCTCCGCGTCCGCGGCCTCGATCGCCTCGAGCGGCATACGCGCGTACTGGAGCGCGCTGCGCACCAGCGAGCGGACGTCGGGCTCGTCGTCGACGATGAGGACCTTCACGCGCTCTCCGCGGGCAGGTGGACGACGAAGGTCGATCCCCCGCCCGGCGTGTCCTCATAGTCGAGCGTGCCGCCGTGCAGCACGACGAGCGATCGCGCGATCGAAAGACCCAGGCCCGCGCCGGGCGTCGCGCCGACGCCGCTGCCGCGGAAGAACTTCTCGAACATGTGGCCGCGCTCCTCGGGTGGGATCCCCGGACCGTGATCGCTGACGGCGATGCGGAAGAGTCCGTTCTGGCGTTCGGCACGCACGGTGATCGGCGTGCCGGTCGGCGCGTACTTGATCGCGTTGCCGACGAGGTTGTTGAGGGCCTGCCGCAGACGGCCGCGGTCAGCCGACACGGTCATGATGTCCGCCGGCGCATCGAGCGCGAACCACTGGCGGCGCTGCTTGGCGAGGACCTGGTGGTCGGCGACGATCTCGGAGAGGAGCGTGCGAACGTCGAGCTCCTCCGGCTCGAGCGCGACAGCGCCCTGCTCGAGGCGCGCCATCTCGAGCAGGTCCTCGGTGAACTCCTCGAGACGTCGCACGTTGCGCTCGGCGCTCTCCGCGAGCTCGCGCTGGCCCGGCGTGAGCACACCCGGTCGCTCGCCCAGGAGCAACTCGACCGCTCCGCGGACCACGGTGAGCGGGCTGCGGAAGTCGTGCGACATCGCGGCGAGGAAATCGCTCTTCATGTGGTCGACTGCGCGGAGCGCCTCGGTCTCGGCGGCCTGTTTCATGAACGCCTCGCGCTGCCCGCGCAGCGCGCGCAGCTCACGGAGCAGGCCCGACATGAGGAACGCAGCGAGGAGATTCACGGTCACGGTGAAGACGATCCGCTCGGGCTCGAGCGCATAGCCGTAGACGCTCGTGCGGAAGAACGCGATCGCGACGGTCGCGAGCGACATGACCCCGGCACCGGCCAACGCGCCGCGCGGACCGAAGCGGAAGCCGCCGGCGATGACGAGTAGCCCGCCGACGATGTACGTCGTCCACCTCGGGTCGGCCGCGAACACGAAGATCCCGAACGCGACGACGAGCAGGTCGACGAGGAAGACGACCCGCGCGAGACGCTCGAGGCCATCACGCGAACGGACACGACGGAGTGCGGCTTCGATCGCGGCGGCCTCCGCCAGCAGACCGACGCCGAGGAGCACGAGCGACCACACGCCGAGGTTCGGGAAGAGCGGACCCAGCACGAACGCGAGACCCGCGCCACCGAGCCGCGCCAGATTGAACGTGCGCTCGAAGCGCACGAGCTCTTCGCGCCGCTCGTCGACGAGCATCAGCGTCTAGCCAGGGAGGGCGCTCTCCACCGCGCCGCGCAGCTGCTCGTCGTCGTACTGAAGGACCTCACCGTTCCGCTGCGTGCTCGGCAGCACGAGGTACGCGATCGCGCGTGCCGGCGCCTTCGGATCGACGAGCCGTCCTTCGCGCGCGGCCTCGCGGTATTCGTCCGCCCGCGGGAAGTCCGACGAGGCGGTGCGGCGGATGCGCTCCTGCATCTCGGTGTCCATCGCGCCGGGGTTGAACGCGCACGCGGTGACACCGGTCCCGTCGATCTCGAGCGCGAGGCTGCGAGTGAGCTGAACGACGGCGGCCTTCGCGGCGGAGTACGCGGTCCACCCCGCGCTCGGTCGCGTCGCCGAGCCCGACGAGATGTTGATGATGCGACCCGCGCCGCGGTCGAGCATGCCCGGCAGCACGGCGCGGATCGGCAGATAGGTGCCGCCGACGTTGATCGCGATGTTGCGTAGCCACAGCGCAGCGTCGGAGCGGGCGAGCGGCGCCATCGGGTCGACCATGCCCGCGCAGTTCACGAGGATCGACGCCGGTCCGACCCAGCGCGCCGTCGCGAGCGCGAGTTCCTGCACCTGCCGCTCGTCGGCGACATCGGCGGTCTGCGCGAGCGCGTGGCCGCCCGAGCGTTTGATGACCTTCACCACCTCGTCGAGCTCGGGCGCGTTGCGCGACGCGAGCACGACCGAGGCGCCGAGCGCGGCGAGCGTCTCCGAGACCGCGCGACCCAGCCCGCGGCCGGCGCCGGTGACGATCGCGACCTGCCCCTTCAGAAGGGTCACGGCGCCAACGATAGCGAAGGGGTCTGTTCGCTCAGCGCACGGGGCTGGCGAGCGTGCGCGCGAACGCCTCGGCGAGGCGGTCGATGTCGCTGTCCTGATGCAGCGCCCAGAACGAGACGCGGATCGCCTCGAGCCCCGGCTCGGAGAGGTGCTTCACCACGATCCGCTGCTCGCGCCACATCCGCTCGACGATCTCGACCGCCGGCGCGCCCTTCGGCGCTGCCACGACGATGCCCGTGGGATCGCTCGGCCGCGAATGGATGGTGAAGGGCAGGTCGGCGAGCCGCTCGAGCAACCGCACGCGCAGGGCCCGCACGCGCTGGCCCACCGTCGCGCCGAGGTTTCGGTGCACCGCGAGCGTTTGCCGCAGGCCCTGGAACGCGCCGGCGTCGACGGTGCCGATCTCGAAGCGCGACGCCTCGGGCTTGAGCGTCACGCCGCCTTCGAGGTCCATCGCGTTCTGCGAGCGCCAGCCGAGGCGCGTGCTCTCGAAGTGGGTCGGGTCCTTGACCCAGAACGCGCCGACGCCGAGCGGACCGTGCAGCCACTTGTAGCCGAGGAACGCGTACGCGTCCGCGCCCAACGCGCGGACGTCGACCGGGTACTGTCCGAGCGCCTGCGCGCAGTCGACGATCACGGTGCCGCCTGCGTCGTGCGCGACGCGCGTCGCCTCCGCCACCGGCAACACCTTGCCGCTCTTGCAGCCGACCAGGGACATGACGAGCGCCTCGGCGTCGCTGGTGAACGCGCGGCGCACGTCCTCGAGGAAGCTCGCGTCGTCACGGTGCGGGATGACCTGCACGCGGTCGCCGCGCGCACGCCGCGCGAACACGGGCAGCAGCGCGCTGCCATGTTCCTCCGCGGTCGTCACGATGAGCGCTCCCCCACGCCGGGGCAGGCGCGGCCGCAGCCGCAGCCCGCCGACGAGCGTGTTCAGGCCGTCGGTCGCGGACTGCGCGAGCGCGACGCGTGTCGCGCCGCCCTCGTCGCCGATCGCCGCGGCGATGTCGGCGCGCGTCGCATCGAGGCCGGCGTTGTACGCGTCGTACCCCACGTGCGAGAACATGCCGACCGACGAGAGCCACGACCGGTAGCTATCGGCGGCGCGGTGCGCGACCGGGAAGGTCGGCCCCGAGCCCGCGACGTTGAAGTAGAGGAAGTCGCCGCGCAGCGCCTGAAGCGCCTCGCGGGAAACGTCAGGAGCTGGATCGATCTCTGGCGCGCCATCGCGCATGAGCGCGACGATATCAGTCACGACGTCGTTATCCCGCGGATCGCGAGGCCGGCGGTGAAGAGCGCGGCCAGACCCAGCGCGACGGACTGACCGCGCGGTGTGCGGTCGCGCACGAGCGTCGCCGCGAGCGGCATGGCGACGGCGACGGCGAGCCCGTAGAGGATGTGCAGTGTCTCCCGCGGCGCGCCGCTGAACAGGAGGACGAGCAGGCCGAGCCCGCCCTGCCCGACCGCGGCGATCGTCGCGATCGCGATGGCGCCGCTGAAGCTCGCGCTCGGCCCGCGGTCACGGACGCCCTGCACGATGCCCCAGAGCCCGACGAGCGTGTAATAAAGGACGAGCGCGTAGCCGACACGGCCGTGGAGCGACAGCACCAGGTCCACGGCCGAAGGCTAGGGCAATTCGCCGCATATGCTCGTTCGGTGATCGACGTGCGCGACCTGTCGCGTTCCTTCGGGCGCACCGTCGCGCTCGATCACGTCTCGCTCCGCGTCGAGCCCGGCGAGATCGTCGCGCTCCTCGGGCCGAACGGCGCCGGCAAGACCACGGCGAGTCGCATCATCGCCGGCATCCTCGCGCCCAGCGAGGGCGATGTGCTGGTCGACGGCATCTCGGTCCGCGCGGATCCGCACCGCGTGCGCCAGCGCTGCGGCATGGTCACGGATCAGCCCTCGCTCTATGAGCGCATGACGCTCCGCGCGTATCTCGGCTTCTTCTGCCACCTCTACGACGTCGCGGCCGCCGGCAAGCGCACCGAGGAGCTCGCGGAGCTGCTCGGTCTCACCGACCGCCTCGACGTCCGCCTCGGCGCGTTCTCACGGGGCATGAAGCAGAAGGTCGCGATCGCGCGCGGCCTGGTGCACGACCCGCCAGTGCTCCTCCTCGACGAGCCCGCGACCGCGCTCGATCCGGAGACCGCGCGCTCGCTGCGATCGTTCATCGTGTCGCTGCGCGCGCGGCACCGCGCGATCCTCCTCTGCACCCACGATCTCGACGAGGCGCAGCGCATCGCGGACCGCGTCGTCGTCCTCTATCGCGGCCGCGTCGCGCGCGAGGGACTCACCGGCGCCCTGCGCGCCGATTCACAGCCGCGGTTCGTCGTGTCGTTCACCGGCGACGCCGCCTTCGCGCGCGACGCCCTCGCTCGCGCCGGCGTGAAGGCGGAGCCCGCGAGCTCCGAGAACGGCTACGCGGCGCTGCGGTTCGACGCCGACGAGCCGGGGACGACGAACCCCGCGGTGCTCCGCGCGCTTCTCGACGGTGGCCTGCGCGTCATCACGCTGGTGCGTGAAGAGCGCTCGCTCGAGGACGCCTACTTCGCGATCGTCGCCGAAGCGCGCGAACCGGAGACTGGGAAACCGAGTGGGTAAGGCCGCGCTCATCGCCTGGCGCGAGATCCGCTGGGAGATCTTCGGCGACCGCGGAGCGATCATCCGCACCGGTTTCTTCGCGCTCCTGCCGATCCTCTTCGTGCTGACCGGGCGAGGGACCGGTGCGGGCGGCCCGAACGACATTTCGATACTCGTGCTCGCGCTGCAGAGCACGCTCATCCCGGCGCTGTCCGGTGTCGCGCTCATCGCGTCGACGTTCACGCAGGAGAAGGAGAACGGCACGCTCGTGCCGCTGCTCGCGTCGCCGGTGCGCGACATCGACATCGTCGTCGGCAAGCTGCTGGGCATGGTCGGGCCGGTCATGGTCATCTGCGCCGGCAGCCTCGCGGTCTACTACGTACTGGGCTCGTCGCTGTTCGGCGCGGCGCGCGTGCGCGAGGCGCTCCCGCCGCAGATCCTCTTCGCGCTCCTCGTGGTCGCATTCCTGTATCTGATCACGGCCGGCAGCTGGGTGCTCATCATCGCCGCGATCGTCCGCACCACGCGCGCCGGCCAGCAGATCGCCGGCCTCATGATCGGGATCTCCGCCGCGATCTTCGCCATCCTCGGCGTTGCCGCGTCGCGTATCGCGGACGGCTGGGCACTCCTCGGCCTCGGTCTGGCGTTCGTCGTGGCCGACGTCATCGCGCTCGAGGTCGCGCGGCGGGTATGGCAGCGCGGCGAGGTCATCGGACGACTGTGAGATTGACGGCGGCAGCCAGGCCCGTTAGCGTTCGCGGCCTCATGGCACGCGGCGTCTTCTTCGTCATCGTGATCGAGCTCCCGAGGGGAGCCGGCGGAGGAGGCGCGCTCAGCTAGCGGAACGCACAGCACCAGCCCAGCGGAGCCTCCCGAAGTCGGGAGGCTTTCTCGTTCTAAGAGGAGGAAGTGATGGCCAGCAGCGTTCACGAACGGATGAAGGAGACGGCGGCGTTGGGGGCGGAGATCCCCGAGACGGGCTGGGCCTACCAGGACGGCGTCTTCAAACGGCTCGCCGACGCGCACGTCAGCCTCGCGACGCACGCGCTCAACTACGGCACCGGCGTCTTCGAAGGCATCCGTGCTTACTGGAACGCGAGCCACGAGCAGCTCTACGTCTTCCGCCTCGGCGAGCACTTCGACCGCATGCGCGGCAACTGCCGCCTTCTCCGCATCGAGCTACCGGGCGATAGCGCGATGCTCTCCGACGTTACGCTCGAGCTTCTTCGCAAGAACGGGTTCCGCACCGACGTGTACATCCGACCGCTCGCGTACAAGGCCGCGCGTTCGATCAAGGTCGCGCTGCACGACCTGCGCAGCGGCTTCGGCATGTTCGCGTTCCCGATCGGGGCGTATCTGCCTACGTCCGGCCTCGCGGCGCGCACCGCGACCTGGCGGCGCACCGCCGACGACGCGATCCCGGCGCGGGGCAAGCTCACCGGCGCGTACATCAACACCGCGCTGGCGGTGGACGAGGCGCACGACGCGAACGCCGACGAATCGATCTTCCTCACGCGCGACGGCCACGTCTCCGAAGGCGGCAGCGCGAACCTCTTCATGGTGCGCGGCGGCGAGCTCATCACGCCGTCGGTCACCGACGACATCCTCGAGGGCATCACGCGCGACACGGTCATCACGATCGCGCGCGAGGAGCTCGGCCTCACCGTGACCGAGCGCGCGATCGATCGCACCGAGCTCTTCATCGCCGACGAGGTCTTCTTCTGCGGGACCGGCGCGCAGGTCGCGCCGTGCGTGAAGGTGGACGGTCGCGCCGTCGGCGATGGGACGATCGGTCCGGTCGCGCGCCGCATCGGTGACGTCTACTTCGCCATCGCGCGCGGCGACGACCAGCGTCACGCGGAGTGGCGCACGGCGGTGTATCGCTGAGCGTCTCGTATCAGGGCCTGGCCGGTGCGTTTTCGGAGGCCGCCGCCGCGGCGCTGTTCCCCGACCAGAAGCTCCTGCCGCGTCGCACCTTCTCCGAGGTCTTCGACGCGCTCGAGAATGGAGAAGTCGACGCGGCGGTCGTGCCGGTGGAGAACACGCACGCTGGATCGGTCGCCGACGTGTACGACCTGCTGCGCAACCACAGCGGCGTCCGCATCGTCGCCGAGGCCGTCGTGCGCGTGCGTCATTGCCTTCTGGCCGTGCCCTGGGCGAGGATCGAGGACATCAAGATCGCGCGCTCGCACCCGCAGGCGCTCGCGCAGGTCGAGGACTTCCTGCGCACGGCGAGGATCCAGCCGGAGGTCGCGTACGACACCGCGGGCGCGGCGGCCGACATCGCCGCGTCGGGCGATCGCACCGTCGCCGCGGTCGCGAGCCGCCGCGCCGCCGAGCGGTACGGGCTCAAAGTCCTCGCCGAGTCGATCGAGACGAGCCCGGACAACTTCACGCGCTTCTTCGCGCTCGCGCGTGACGGCGACACCGGTGTGGCACGCCGCATTCCCGGAGCGCTCCTCACCGGACCGTGGAAGACGAGCGTCGTGTACTCGGCGGCGAACATTCCGGGGGCGCTCATCCGGACGCTGCAGCCGTTCGCGACCGCCGGCCTGCAGCTGACGAAGATCGAGTCACGCCCGAGCCGCGCCGGGCCCTGGGACTACGTCTTCTACCTCGACTTCGAGGCCGACCCTGAGACCTCGCCCGCGCGCGAGGCGCTGGCGCTGATGCGGACGTGCTGCGAGTGGGTCCAGCCCCTCGGCACGTACCGCGCGGCGACGACGGTGCTCGAGCCCGACTAGCCCCCGTTGATCGGCACGCACCAGCGCCCGAAAAGACACGCTCCGCGGGGGTAGGTCGACGTACTCTTAGCCCGGGCTGAGGGGAGCAATAAGCGTTGGATCGACAGGGGACCGCGGAGGCATTACAGCGTCTCGCCGACGAGGCGACCGCGCGCGAACCGTCGCTCGGGACGGTGCTCGCGCGGCTGGCGGACGCCGTGCGCGAGGGACGGACGACCGAGGCCGCCGCGTACACCGGCGCGGTCGATCCGCGCGGTCTGGCGGAGCTCCTCGCCGGAACGCACTCGCGCCTCTGGGCGGTGCTCGAGGTCATCCGCAACGTGCTCGTCTTCGCGCCGATCGCCGTGACCTGGTTCGGCCTCTCGATCGCGGCGACCGCGTACGCGCAGCTGCTCGCCGCGCGCCCCGATCTCATCTCGCGTCCGTTCCTGCTGCTCTGGCAGGAGGGCTTCGACGGCCGCGTCGTGCTCAACTTCAGCACGCTCGCGATCACCGACGCGAGTCTCATCGGCGTGCTCATCGTGTTGTCGCTCGCGCTGCACATCCGCAGCGAGATCCGTGACGCGCAGGTGCGCACGCGCGCGTTGCTCAAGGAGTCGGAGATCCGCGCGCTGCTCGGTCACGTGTCGTCGCTCGGCGCGCTCGACTTCGGGACCGGGGACGCCGAGGCGATCCTCGCCGACATGGCCGCCGAGGAGCGCCGCATCTACGAGCGCGCGGTCGAGCGCGAGGGTCAGCTCTTCGATCTCGAGGGCGTCGTCGAGAAGCTGCGCGACGCGGCCGTGCGACTCGAGCGCGCCGCCGATTCGCTCGCGCGGCGGTAGGCCATGCCGGGCTCCACGCACCGCAGCGTCTCCTTCAATCTCGCCGGCTGGCTCTGGGCCGACCTGCTGCTCGGCATGTTCGCGATCTTCCTCGCCGCGAACGCGCTCGCGCCGTCGAGCGAGGCCGCGAAGCCCGCGGGCATCGATCCGACGCCGATCGTGATGCGCATCGAGGTGAGCGGCTTCGCGCTCTTGTCCGACGACGCCGCGCTCTCGAGCACCGAGCAGCAGCGCATCGCCGCCGAGATACGCGACCAGCTGGCGGCGCAGGCGCCCGGGCGACACGCGGCGATCGTGTTCGCGTACGGCGCGCATGAGAGCGCCGCGCAGGGCGACCGCATCGCGGCGCTGTCGGTCGAGCTGCTCAAGGATGGTCAGTTCGCCAGGGCGGTGACGAAGGCGTACCACGAGCTCGTGCCGGGCGATCCGGGGACGACGCTCGCGCTGGAGATCTACCTTGATCAATGAGCGCGATGCGTTTCGCCTCGCGGGCCGCCGCGCGGCGCTGCACGCGTCGATCCGCGATGGCACCCCCGCGGTGCGGCACGCGCCGCGGCGCGGCTGCGTCTTCCGGGAGCGCGGCTCAGTGCGCGCGAGGTCGCCCTTGCGCACGACACACGTGCCGCGCTCGGTCGCGCCCTCATCGCCGCCCGACTGCCTCGTCCCCAGCCGCTTCCCATTCCCCCACGCGAGGTCGCACCGGCGCGCACGGTCCCGTGGAAACGGCTCACAGTCGTGCTCGCGGCGCTGCTCGGGCTGATCTTCCTGGTCCTCGGACCCGGCGGCGCGCCGGGCGGCAAGCCCGAGGGCGAAGCGACCGCGGTCGCGCCCGACGTCATTCACCCGCAGCCGCTCGTACAGGTGAGCCGCGGCCGCAGCACCGTGACGACCGTTCCCGAGGTCCTCGCGGTCGCACCGCCGAGCGCCGCGCCGACATCCGATCCCACGACCGCACCGAGCGCCGCGCCCAGTGCCGGCGCGGGCGGGACGGGTGGCGCCGGCGGTTCCACCACCGGAGCGGGCGGCGGTGGCGGCGGCATCGGCATCGGAATTGGGCCGGGCCTCATCACGCTGCCGACACCACGTCCGACGGTCACACCACGCGTACCGCCGCCCGGATATGGACGCCTGACGATCATCGTCCTCGACGCGCGGACGTTCCGCCCGGTGCCCGACACGTGCGTGTCCTTCGGCAGCCTGAGCTGCACCACGATCACCGCCGGGGACGCGACGGCGCTCAGCTACCGCACCGACGACAACGGACGCTGGTCCCTCGACGTGCCGCTGGGCGCGCCGACCGTGAGCTACGACATGGTGTTCTTCAAGCTCGGCTATCGCGTCGACATCGAGAAGGTCACGCTGCGACGCGGTGGTACGGTCGTGAGAACGGTCTTCCTGCTCAAGACGGGCTAGCGCTCATTGCGTCGTGAGCGACGCGGTCACGCTGTAGCCGACTCGATCGCGACGACGACGTCCGCGGTCGCGGTGAGTCCGCCGCCGGTCGCGGTGATCTTGTAGGTCTGACCCGGAACGGCGCTCTGAGGCACGCGGACGAGCGTCGCGAACCGTCCGTCCGGCTGCACATCCGCACCACCGACCTGCGTCCCGTCCGGCCAGGTGATCGTGGTCGCCGCGCCCACCGGCCAATTGGTGCCGAGCACGGGGAGCGTCGCGCCCTGCGCGGCCGTGCCGCCGCTGAGCGTCGGTGGCAGCGGTGTCGGTGTGGGCTGCGGCGTCGGGGTCGGCGTCGGCGCGAGCGTCAGCGTCGGGGTCGGTGGCGCGGTGGGGATCACCGTGGGCGCGACCGTGGGCGCGACGGTCGGAATCTCCGTCGGCGGGAGCGTCGGCGCGGTCACTGTCGGTGTCGGGACGACGACCGTC
>WNEZ01008616.1_pt1 | contig 11913 bp, 9 predicted proteins | sample 5400521 | NCBI WGS metagenome assembly WNEZ01 (sample SAMN13153339, study PRJNA577476) | soil metagenome | isolation source: 120 cm saprolite under Douglas fir tree site 2 hole 1 replicate 1 | place: USA:California | collected 2015-04-18
GCTAGGAATGTACCAGCCTTTTATGACTTCCTGCAAAAAGCCATTCGCAACAAGGCGCTCACGGTGCGTACGCGAGAGGTCCTTGGCGCGAATGGCACCTGCTCCCTCCGCGGTCTGGAGCTTCCGCAGGATTTCGAGTGATTGTGCGAGTTTTTCAGGCGGGGCAGCCATGAGGCCTCCTCTGACCGTGTGATTGGCGTGCCTTTATTATCTTATTGTGTAGCACGATGATTATACTATTGCGCTGTACTATTATTATCTTATTATGCTGTACCGTTATTATCTTATTGTGTTGAGAAAACATTAACAATCTACCCTCCACCGACCCTCCACTAGTCGTCGTCATTGGTAGCTCTCTGACTCATCCTTGCACTTAGGCACGTCATGGCATGATTGCAGCGTTGAAAGTCAAGACCAACCAGCGGTACTCGCCGCTGTCGTGAGTCTCGACGGCGAAACCACTGTAGGCCCACAACTGGCGCTTAGTTCAACTACACCGAACGTGCCGACGATGGCACGTCTGACACTGGCACGCAAGATAGCCGCGATCACCCTAACGAGGGGTTTTGAGCGTAATCGCATTACAACAGCCGTCAGTAAAGGGAGGAGATTCTTCGCAAGAGCATCCACCATTTGCGATCATTCAACGTGGTATTCCTCAGAGGAGGCAGTATGACCCACAGGATCGCCGTGCTGCTGTTGACCGCGTTGGCTTGGAAAGGGAAGCAGGTTTTTGTAGCAGATGTCACGGCAGCACCCGCACCCGGTGACACCAAGAGCCATTGGGGAGGGTGGGGCTTCCGTTCCCAGTCCAAAGCGGCACCGAGTCATGAGACAGTGGTTGATTTTGAAAAGAAAGCACGGAATTCCTGCCCTTTGAATTCCGAGCTTGCGAATGCGAAATCTTACAGAATCATCACGAAAGAAGAGCTAGAGAAGGCTTTCAAGGGGGCTGGCTGGGAACAGTTCTATAAGCAATATCCCGAAGCCGGAGGCTACTGGATATTCTCGCGCCCCGGCTACAACTCGTCACGTACTGAAGCCGTGCTGTCTGTGAGCCATTGGTGCGGAGAACTCTGTGGTACCGGCCATCTCTACTTCTTGAGTAAACAGAACGGCCAATGGAAGGTTCAGAATCGCCTAATGCTCTGGATTTCTTAGGATGCGATCATCGCGCCGTGTCAGTTGGAGTAAACAGGGGACCAAAGGCCCGGACGTATGGCTCTTTCGCTATCGGGACCGAGAAATTCCATCAGCGACACGACCCTCGATAACTTTGGGTACAGTCGAAGATTATCCGACCCAGGCGGACGCCCGACGTGCGGCCGAAGGTCTCCGCCTGCAAATCAACAATGGCTTGCCATTGCGCGAGGCCGTTACTTTTCAGGGCCTGATCGATCGCTACATAAGCGAAGAGATCGAGCGGGGCGAGCTGGCGCACACCACCAAAGAACCCGATCTCAACCGCATCAACAAACACATCTCTCCGAAGTGGGGCACATCCCTGCTACGGGAGGTCAAACCTTATCCCGTCCAGGAATGGCTGCGAAAATTCCCGGGCGCTCCAAAGACCAAAAGTCATATTCGGAGTCTCATGTACCGGCTCTTCGAGAAAGCCATGCTCTGGGAATTGATCCCCCTGGAACGCAACCCCATTGGCTTGGTCGAACTCAAGGGGGTCACAAAACGCCTAAAACCGCCTCGGATTTTGACCGAGGAGGAGTTTGCGGCTCTGCTCAATCAGCTCGACCATCCCTATCGCTGTATGGTCCTTCTGGCTGGGTGCACCGGCCTTCGTGTGAGCGAGGTGATGGGCCTACGCTGGAGTCGGATCGACTTCGAAAGCCTAGTCATGGAAGTCAGGGAAGGATACGCTCGCAGCCAAGTCACGAAGCTAAAATCGGAGTGTTCCCAGGACGAATTGCCGCTGGATCCGGATGTCGCAACCGTTTTGCTCGAATGGAAGCGGCTCTGCCCAGAGACAGAAGGAGACTGGTCTTTCCCAGCCCCCGGACAAACAAACCCTACGATTCTGGTTCGCTCCGGAAGAAAGTGCTCAAGGCTGCGGCGGTACGAGCCAAGATTCGCGGACCAATCGGCTGGCACTCACTTCGCCACAGCTACCGTGCCTGGCTCGACGAGACGGGTGCCCCTCTCGGCGTGCAACAGAAACTTATGCGTCACGCCAGCATCGCGACCACGATGAACATCTATGGCGGTGCCTTCATGGAAGCGAAGCGCAAAGCCAACACTTCAGTGGTGCAGCGCGTGCTGCTTCAAGATCACACCAAATAGCAAAAGGCCGTCCTGTGGACGGCCTCTGTTTTTGCGTTTCTAAGCTTACAGAACCATTTCGAACCACAATCGAAAACCTGAATTCCTCGTAACCCTATGATTGCGTTGGTTGCGGGGGGTGGATTTGAACCACCGACCTTTGGGTTATGAGCCCAAAATGATAAGTAATTTCAACAACTTACAAGACGCGGGTGGCCCTCGAAAAGCCTTGTAAGAAGCGTTAAGGAATCGTTATTGGACAGCTAAAGGACAGCTGGCTAAAAGCGCGCTTTCTAGTCGTCATATGAGATGCACCATCATTCTTTACTCGTGCATTTGCGTGTTGTTGGAGCGGCCACGCTGATTTTTACTCCGCAGGGTCGTAGTTCAGGTTTTGCCCGAGCCACCGCTCGACTTCAGCTACGCTCATTCCCTTGCGTTTGCTGTAGTCGGCGACCTGGTCGCGGTCAATCTTGCCCAGGCTGAAATAGCGCGATTCCGGATGGGCGAAGTAGAGTCCACTCACGCTCGATCCGGGCCACATCGCAAACGACTCCGTGATCAGCATCCCGGTATTCGCCTGCACATCGAGCAAACGCCAGAGCGAGCCCTTCTCGGTGTGATCCGGGCATGCCGGGTAACCTGCGGCCGGCCTGATGCCGCGATATTTCTCTCGAATAAGATCCGCGTTGCTCAGGCCCTCCGCACAACCATAACCCCATTCATCGCGCACGCGTTTGTGCAGGCATTCGGCGAAAGCCTCAGCCAGGCGATCGGCGAGGGCCTCCGCCATGATCGCGTTGTAGTCATCGTGCTCGGCCTTGAACCTGTCGCACAGCTCCTTCAGGCCGATGCCGCTTGTTACCGCGAAGGCACCCATATGATCGTGCAAACCCACTTCCTTCGGTGCGATGAAGTCGGCGAGGGATCGGCACGGTTCGGTGCCCTCCTTATTTGATTGTTGACGGAGGAAGTGGAATCGTTCGAGAACCTTTTCGCGTGTGTCGTCCGTGTATAGCTCAACATCGTCGCCTATGGCGCTGGCGGGAAAGAAACCGTATACACCTCGCGCTGTGATCAATTTCTTCTCAATGATGACATCGAGGAGAGCGTTGCCTTCGCTGAAGACCTGGCGTGCCTGCGCGCCGTGCTCTGCGTGTTCGAGAATCCGGGGATAAATTCCCTTCAGTCCCCAGGTATGGAAGAACGGACTCCAGTCAATGAACTCGCGCAGCGTCGCCAGGGGAAAGTTGTCCAGCGCGCGCAGACCGATAAAAGCGGGCACGGGCAGATCCTCTGCGCGCCACTCGATCGGAGTTCGTCTTTCGCGAGCAGCCTCAAGGGGGACGACACTTAATTTCGGCGCCGAGTGGGCCTTGCGGAGAGCTTCGTAGTCGGCGCGATGCTGCTCCACGAATGCAGATTTACCTTCGTCGCTCAGAAGGCTGGTCGTAACGGGCACTGCTCGGCTCGCATCGAGGATGTGGACTACGGGCTCGCTGTAATGCGGCGCAATCTTAACCGCAGTGTGCGCCCGGCTCGTGGTTGCCCCGCCGATGAGGAGCGGCAACTTGAAGCCCTGGCGCTCCATCTCGCGGGCGACATGGACCATCTCGTCGAGAGACGGAGTGATCAGCCCGCTGAGTCCGATCATGTCCGCCTTCTCCGCCTTGGCGCGTTCGAGGATCTTTTCGCAGGGCACCATCACGCCCATGTCGATGACTTCGTAGTTATTGCAGGCAAGCACGACGCCGACAATATTCTTGCCAATGTCGTGCACGTCGCCTTTGACCGTCGCGAGTACGATTTTCCCCTGTGCCTTGACCACTTCCCCCGCCGCAGCCCTAGCTTCCTTCTCGGCTTCCATGTAGGGAGTGAGGTGCGCCACGGCCTTCTTCATCACGCGGGCTGATTTGACGACCTGGGGCAAGAACATCTTGCCCGCTCCGAAAAGATCACCCACCACGCTCATGCCCGCCATCAGTGGGCCTTCGATAACCAAAAGGGGGCGGCCCAGCTTAACGCGGGCCTCCTCGGCATCAACTTCGATGTACGTGTCGATTCCCTTGACCAGCGCATGAGAAAGTCGTTCCTCAATCGTGCCGTTGCGCCATTCTTCAGCCTTCTTCTCATTTACTGCCTTGCCGACGCCCTTGAGTTTTTCGCCATAGTCCACCAGTCGCTCGGTGGCATCGGGACGGCGATTTAGCAGTACGTCCTCGACAAGCGCCTTCAGTTCAGGCTCAATCTCTTCATAAACCTCAAGCATGCCGGCATTCACAATGCCCATGTCCATGCCGGCCGCGATGGCGTGATAAAGAAACGCGGAGTGAATGGCTTCGCGGACCTTGTTATTGCCCCGGAAGCTGAACGAAATATTCGAAACGCCACCGCTCACCTTCGCGTGCGGCAGGTTCGCCTTGATCCAACGCGTGGCATTGATGTAGTCGACCGCGTAGTTGTTATGCTCCTCCATGCCTGTGGCGACGGTGAGGATATTGGGATCGAAGATGGTGTCTTCGGGGGGAAAGCCGACCTGGTCGACCAGGATGCGGTAGGCACGCTCGCAGACCCGGATTTTGTCCTCGTAAGTCGCGGCCTGACCCTGTTCGTCAAAAGCCATCACTACCACGGCCGCGCCGTATTTCAGAACTTTCGCCGCGTTCTGGTGAAACTTTTCTTCGCCTTCTTTCAACGAAATCGAATTGACGATGCCCTTGCCCTGCAGGCACTTCAGACCGGCCTCGATGATCTCCCATTTCGAGGAGTCCACCATAAAAGGCACCTTGGCGACTTCTGGCTCACTCCCGAGCAACTGCAGGAAGCGCGTCATCGCCGTGACGCCGTCAATCATGCCCTCGTCCATGCAGATGTCGAGGACATTTGCCCCGTTTTCGACCTGCTGGCGAGCGACGCTTACAGCTTCCTCATATTTACCTTCCTTGATCAGCCTGGCGAACTTCGGCGAACCGGCCACATTGGTCCGCTCCCCGATCATGATGAAGACGCCTGGCTGCTGGGTGAAGGGCTGCGATCCCGAGAGACGGAGTGGCTTCGCCGTCGTGGGTTCGGCTGCGCTTGTCTTGTTTGACTCGCTCACGCGCTACTCTCAATCTCGGTCTCGAGAGGGAAGACTTTTTCGGTGGGCTGTGTCCCCCACTTTCGCGGAGGCTGGCCTTCGAGCGCTTTCGCGATAGCCGCGATGTGCTCGGGAGTATTTCCGCAGCAGCCGCCGGCGATGTTGATCAACCCTCCCCGTGCAAAGTCGCCCAGATAACGGGCCATGTCTTGCGGCCCCAGATCGAAGCCGGTTTCCGACAGCGGATTCGGCAGACCGGCGTTGGGGTAACACGAGATCGCCACGTCCGCCTTTTCCGAAAGCTCCTCGAGAAACGGATACATCAGATCGGGGCCGAGCGAGCAGTTGAGGCCCACCGACAAAGGTTTCACGTGCCGCACCGCGTTCCAGAACGCCTCAGTGGTCTGTGCCGAGATCATCGTCTCGCCACCACGCCCCACCGCCGCCGAGATCATGACTGGCAGTTCCTTGCCGTCCTTATCGAACACTTCACGGATTGCAACGAGTGCGGCCTTGGCGTTCAGCGAGTCAAAGATCGTCTCGACCAGCAGTAAGTCTGCACCCCCGGCGATGAGAGCCTGCACTTGCTGCGTGTAAGCGGCTTTGACCTGATCGAAAGTGACCACCCGGAAGCCTGGATCGTTGGCATCGGGCGAGTTCGAGAGAGAAACAGTCAGCGGTCCGATCGCCCCCGCAACGAACCGCTGACGCGAGGTTGCGCTGCCGACACGATCGGCCCATTCGCGGCACTGCCGCGCCGATTGCTCATTGATATCCCAAGCCAGGCTGCCGAGGAACGGATCGTCGACGATCTCTTGGTAGAACGCAGGATCCTTGCGTCCGCCGTGCTCCCTCGGATCGTCGACAAAGAATTCGCTCTGGGTGATATTGGTGGCCCCGAAGGTGTTTGTCTCGATGATGTCCGCGCCTGCTTCCAGAAACCGGCGATGGATATCGCCAATCGTTTCTGGCTTAGTCAGCGAGAACAGGTCACCGTTGTTCAGAAGGCTCTTCGTCGCGTCCTTGAATCGCTCGCCTCGGATATCCGCTTCCGTCATGCCGTAGGTGCGGATAGTCGTGCCCATCGCGCCGTCGATGATCGCGATTCGATTCTCTAGGATCTTTTCCAGAGGATGCTGGTGGGCTTTCTTCATGTCTCTTTGATGACCTTAAGCACCCTTCGATTCGGCCGCTTAACTTTGCAACATTTTCGTAAAAATGCGCTTCTTCATTATAGCGATTGGCCGCATGTCCAAGCCCTGGCGCGTAGAATCACTGAAGTAATCGTGATAGCGTTGAAGGTGCGTTGCAGCCCGAAACCGCTTGATTGAGAAGACGTTGTTTTCGGGCATGGCGACAAGACTCTCAGCGGGGAATGGAAAGAGTGCAACACACAGCTATTCGATCTCACACCAGCCGAATGCCTTTCGTCGCGGCTGGCGCGGTCACGGGCATTGGCAGCTTGCCTCTCACGTCGGCCACATCGGCGATTCGTTCCGTTGCGGAGTTCTCGCCAGAAGTTCCTTTTTGGCCGCAGTTGCCCCAACTCTCACAACAGGAGAGTATCGTCGGCCAGGGCCTTGGTATTGTCGAAAACCTGATTGAGCCTCGTAATGAAGGCTACGGTTATCAGGTAAAAGAAGGCGGGCTCGATTCGGTGCTCGAAATCCTTCACCGGAGTAGCGGGGAGTTGACACCGGCGAACGCTGCAGGCTTCGGCGCGTTCGAAGAAGCATTGTCATCGGGTCTCTTCAGTTCTGCAGCCGCCGTCAAAGGGCAGATCGAGGGCCCAATCACGCTGTCGGCGTATCTATTCCACAAGGAGCGGCCCTTCCTGGCCGATCCGGCGCTTTTCTCAGCCATTGCGTTTCATGTTTCGCAGATCATCGGTTGGCAGATTGATCGCCTGAAAGCAGCTGGCCTACCCGTCTTGATATTTGTCGATGAGCCAGCATTGTGCCTGGACGCCCCTGTCGAGAACGCTGTTCCAGAAGAACAACGGCTGAGCGCATTGGCGGCCACGCTGGAGGACGCTCGTATTCGCGGAGCCTATGCTGGATTACATTGCTGCGCGGCCCGTCCCTTCGAGCGCATGTGCCGAGTACAACCAGACATCATCTCGTTCGATGCCCATGAAGGACTGGACTCGTTCTTTGCCGATTGGCATGCGCTGGACTTCATGCAACAAGGCGGAACAGCTGCCTATGGAATCGTGCCCACCCGGCCGGGAGTGAACGCCGTCGATTCGGCGAGCATCTTCCTTCGCTGGCTGAAAGCCGCGTCCCTGGCTGGTGATCCCCAGAAATTTGCTCAGCGGGCCATGATCACGGCGACCTGCGGACTTGGACTGCTCGATACGTCTGCCATGGCCGAATCATTCGGAGTCGCGCACAGCGTCAGCAAACTGATCCGATCACTGGCAGGTTCGCCAGAATTGGACGAAGAAGTCGCATTCGGAAACTAGTCTCGATTTCCACAACAACTACATAGGAACTCTAAGAAGTCCTTATTGGACAGTTAACGGACAGCCGAGTTTCGAAGCCACAATTTGCCACTCAGCGCACTGGCTGCCGTCACGAGCAATCTACCTCAACGCAAGTGCTAAGACCATGCTGACAGCTAAAGGACAGCGAATGAGTGTCGGGCTTGCATTGATTGCGGAACAGGTTTGGCAGAGATCGGATCCGTCTGGCGCTGATCTGCCCGGTCGCCTCGAAGCGGATTTTCGCCAGCGTTGAAGAGTCCCCTGGAATTTAACCTTCCGACTTGCCCTGCTCTCAGGCCGCAATCGCTAGCAAAACTTCCTACAAGCCGACTTCTGGCCCGCGTCGTCAAGAGTCTGTTCCGGGCATAACTTCCGCTTAGTCCGTGACTCGGGCACAATCCGTGGATCGCAAGGGGTAATGTACTTCGCCAGGCGTGACAAGATGGAGCCCTTCGTCCCAAGACTCATTGCAGTCCGAACAATGGCGCCATCTCGTGGCATGTTCGGCACAGGCTGGTTCAGTTGCCGTTGGTGCTACAACTTCTTCAACACCACCAATGTGAGGTCGTCGGCTAGTGAAGTCGTTTTCCGAAATTGGATAACGGACGCATAAATCGTCTCGACTAGCTCGCTAGCACTCTGGTGCAAATGCAAACTGACAGTCCTTGACAACCCTTCTGCGGAGTATTGTTGTCCTGCTGGATTCTCAGCTTCGACCGCACCGTCCGTGTACAAAACGAGAACGTCTCCCTGGCGGAGACTAATCTTCGCACTCTCGTAGCGCGAATTGGGAAGCACTCCCAGCACTGGGCCTCCTTTGTCGAGTGGACTTGGATCCGTGCCGGCACGAATCACTAGCGGCGGGTTGTGTCCGGCATTGGTATATTCCAAAGAATGCGACTGAGGGGAGAGCTTTCCATAAAACATCGAAATAAACCGGCGCCCGCTCGTGATCCGACAAACAACGTTATTGAACGTTTGCAAGAGATCGCTGGTGCTCGGAGATCGTGCCGCGTCCATGCGCAAAGCGACCTCAATCGAAGGCATCAAAAGACCAGCGGCGACCCCTTTCCCCGAAACATCAGCAATCACCACGGCGATCTCGCCGGCGGGAAGCTCAATGAATCCGTAGTAATCCCCCGCCACTGTCTTGGCAGGGTACATTCGCGCCGCGCAGTCAAATCCTGGTACCGTGGGTACGGAACGGGGCAAGATGCTTTGTTGTACTTCTGCGGCCAAGTGAATTTCACTCGCAAGCTCGTCGCGTTCTCTTGCAGCCAGATCCGCTAGTCGTTGTCGCTGCGTGCCCAGCTGATTCACGACGACGACAACGAAGACATATCCAAGAAGGGTGGTCGCATCCTTTGTTAAGTGTTGGGTTCCAAGATCACGGATGGGGCCAACAAAGTCATGCAGAACCAGACAGACAATCGAAAGCGCAAGACTGATGCGAAGCGGATGGACTAGAGCGCTCAGAGCTAATGGCAGGAAATACAGAGGAGCGAGGGAAAACGAAGCCACGGATTTGTCCGCGAAGGCTACCGCAGAGATCCCCGCCACCACCACAATGGTGAGAACGAGAACGCTCATCCGCTCATTGATGTAGGGGCCTTCGGTTGTGACCCTACGAAGAATGGTCGACCATCGGGAGGGCGTCATAGCGTCAAGTGAACAGCAGTTTGCAACACCTCATTCGCCCTCGTCACATTCAGATAGATCTCTTTCTTGGGCTTACAGAGACAGTAGCGCTGATCTCAAACCGCTTCAATGGATTAGCCCAGATAACGCCAGGTCTCAACCGCTCGGCCGATAATAAATACCCTAGCATATTATGCTAAGACACTAATAAAATCTGCTATTAAACGACTAAGATATTGCAACCTTTTCCGCTTCCGTGCGTCTATTCAAATCGAAAAAAACAGGTAGGGTCCCCTGCCTGGAAACTCAAGAAGAGGAATTTCTTAGCCTGGAGGTTTGAATATGAAGACCCTGAACCGATTTCTCTGGTTCTTCCTACTCGCGCTCTTGCTGGGGATTTCTATCTCTGCGCTGGGGAGCGATGCAGGAACCACAACTGCGGCGAGTAGGGACGCCGTTCTTACTCAGCAACTACAGCAAGACTTCAGCAACCGCCTGGAGTTCCGCAACGTCACCGTCGCGGTTGACGATCGAGTCGCACTGCTGCAAGGCTCGGTTGAGACCTATCGCGAGAAAATGGACGCCGAGCGTCGAGCGCGCAAGCACCATGGAATTGAGGGGGTGCGCGATTTCATTGCGGTGCAACCGGTTGTCCCAGTTTCCGACCAAGAACTACGTGAAACCATTGCCAATCGGCTTCGCTATGACCGCATTGGCTACGGGATCACATTCAACAATTTCGAAGTAGCTGTGAGAGATGGCGTCGTAACCATCTCTGGCGATGCCCGGAGCTACCCGGACAAGGCTTCCGCCCTAGGCATTGTCGAGGACACTCCTGGCGTGCGTGACGTGAAGGATGAAATTAACGTCCTGCCACTCTCTGAATTTGACGACGAGTTGCGCGTACGCACGGCTATGGCGATCTACCGCGATCCCGCGCTCCAGAAATATTCGCTGGATCCACAAGCTCCCATCCGCATTGTGGTTGAAAACGGAAATGTAAAGCTGTACGGGATTGTGGATAGCGCGATGGACAAGCAGATCGCCGAGATGCGCGCCCGCGAGGTAGGTGGGGTGTTCTCGGTCGAGAATCACCTGCTGGTAGCCAATCAGTGAATCGAGGTTCGTCTTCTAATTTTCGTCAGAGTGTTTGACTTGATTTAGGAGGATCGTATGCAGACTAGAAAACCAATTCTCATCCTTGCAGTTCTGGTTGTTTTAGCAGTTGCTCCCGTTCTCAGTTTTGCGCAGGGCACGCCTGCTCCGTCGTTCACGCCGGAGCAACTCGACAAGCTGGTAGCGCCCATTGCGCTGTATCCGGATGCACTCCTGGCGCAGGTGCTTGCGGCCGCGACGTATTCCGACCAGATTCCGGATGCGGCGCGCTGGGCCGATCAGCATCATTACCTTACCGGGCAAGCCCTGGCCAACGCGATCCAGGCGGATCATCTTCCGTGGGATCCCAGCGTGCAGGCGCTCCTGCCATTCCCTTCGGTGCTCGAGATGATGGCCAACGACATGAGCTGGACCACCGATCTTGGCAGTGCGTTCCTGTCGCAGCAGCAGGACGTGATGGATGCGGCGCAGCGAGAGCGCAGGAAGGCCAAAGATTACGGATATCTGCGCAGCAATGCCCAGATCATCGTCAGCGATGGGCCGTACATCACGATTGTGCCCGTGCATCCGGCCTTCATCCCGGTGCCGTACTATGACCCAGCGATTGTTTTCTTCCCGCCGGAGCCCGGAATCGTGATCGGCGGTGCGATCCGCTTTGACTTCTTCGTAACCATCGGAGAATTCTTCCGCCCGTGGGGCTGGGGGTATTGCCGCTTTGATTGGGACTCGCACGTAGTGATCATCAACAACGCCCCCTGGCGGCGGACCTGGATCAACCGGCGCGAATACGTTCATCCCTACGGAGTCAGGCGATACGGGGTGGGAGAGCGACTTCCCGAGCGACACGTGCTGCACGAACGCACCGAGCATGAGCGCGTGGCCGCGCGCGAAGGACGCCCCCGCGTGGAAGAGCACCGCGAGCACCGCTCGCGCTAACTTGCTTTCAGGGCAGAAAGTGCTGGATGCTCTGAAACAGGCTACCGAGAGGGCAAAGAAGGGAAAAGAAGGGGTTGGGAGCGCGGACACTTATGTCCGCGCTCCCCCTTTCCACAGCGATACCATTTCATATTTCGATTTAAACTTGAGTCTGATATGGTCGAGGATAGATTACGCCGCCACTTTGACTACTATCTGGGCAAAACCGAGATAGTCATCTACTCCGTTCTCGCAGCGTTGCTGGCGGTCACGGCCTTTGTGACCATCGCAACCGCGGGCCAAATACTGTGGATCGGTCTCAGTCATTGGACGGTTGCAGCCCAGACTCTGAGGGTATTAAACCAACTCCTCATTGTGCTGATGCTGGTGGAGATTCTGCACACGG
>WNEZ01008422.1_pt1 | contig 11910 bp, 14 predicted proteins | sample 5400521 | NCBI WGS metagenome assembly WNEZ01 (sample SAMN13153339, study PRJNA577476) | soil metagenome | isolation source: 120 cm saprolite under Douglas fir tree site 2 hole 1 replicate 1 | place: USA:California | collected 2015-04-18
CGTTTGTCAGGTCCTACATTTTCTGCGACCATTTTCCGTCGATTCCACGAATCAGCCTGCAACTCCAAACCGAAGATCTTACGCCAAGGAGAAAGAAATCTCCTTATATGTAGCGCGCAACGTTTTGGCGAACCACACCAGCACGGTACTCCGCTTAAAAGCACCTTTGGGAGAATTCTCTAAAGGTCCGGGTACGACTCTCGAAAAGTTTGCCTCGGGAAAGTGGAGGCGAGTTAACTTACGCCCATTCACTCAAAGGATTATTCTCCGCCAACGTCCGTTCTGTTTCGCAGTGCGTTAGGGCTGGGCGGCATGCTCCAACACTCGCTGTGCTTCTACCACTTGCCGGACGTCGTCGATTGCGGTGACGACTTTACTCTTAACGTCGTCGAGGAATTCCTCCGCATCGGCATCGCCGACGCCGGTCGGGACCGGCACCCATCGCGCGTAGATAGACTCCACAGCGTTTCGTCGATCACGCGTGCTTCCAGTCCCGCGGAACCCGTATGCGGTTTGCCATTGCGGCTGCGGTTGTTCGCGCAATCGTCTTCCGCTGAGAGCTGCCAAGCTGGTACTAACTGCCGCTTTGATGTTGTCAATGATGTCCCGCTTCTCGTCACTCGTGAGCTGTCCGTCCCACGTTGTCGGTGTTTCGAGGAAGCGGGAGACAGCGACGCTGAGACTCGTGAGAAGGTTGGACGCTGGCCGCAAAGGATACCCGTCATCGAATCCTTCAGCGTAACGTCGGGTCATGGCTTTGATACTCTGCCATGCATACGGTGTCTCTTGGGGGTGGATGTCCAGTCCGAGCCTTGAGCGCCACGGCAACCGGAACGCTTCTGCCGCCTCTCGGATGGAAAGGACCAGGTGGTCTGTGTTGTACCGTGGGAACGCAATCACTCGTCGTGGCGTTGGGGCGGCGCTCTCTAGGCGGCTGGTGAGCCGACGCAGCTCGGGGTAAGCGGGAAGAGGTGTCGCCTCGTTGATTTTGCCAAGGTAGAACACGTTGCGCTCCAGGTGGTCGGTAACGAATCTGATTACGTCTGATGGCAACGATTTCGCTAGTTGGTTTTCGATGATGTTGCGCAAGTTATTGAAAGCGTGTTCATATTTTGCCCGACCCCGTAGGTTTGGACCGCGCGCTACGTCCATGTGGGTGAACGCGATGATAGTTTTCTTGGTCTGTCCTGCGCTGACGAGTGCTTCGAGTGCCTTCCCGACGCTAAAGTCCATCGCGCTTTTGGCGCTGTGGACCAGAACGATGCCGTCAACCTCGTTGAACATGCTGATGAGGTGGTCAGGGAGATCGGCAGAGGCGTCGGCTTTGTGCCCGAGTCCTTCGGTGTCAAACACCACGAGCCTTGGGATTGTTGTCGCCCACGTCGGCTGAAATGGTCCGGCGACACGTACGCCGTTGACTAGGGGCGTGAGGAGGCGCCCCCACCTAGTTGCCGCTATACCCGTAAAGAATCGGAGTGCGGTGAAGAAGTCCTTGCGGTCGCTCGTGTCGAGTCGCCATAGTCGTGGCCAGCTGGTAGTGTTCTTCTCGAATCGACCGACCATGACAATGTTGAAGCGTTCACGGAGTTCTTCGAGGATGTCGGACACGATCGCCGCATACTCATCCGTGGTTTCTGCTTCTGCCTGGATCAGGTCAAGTGCGCCGCTACGGTCGTCTGCCTCCATGCTGTCGAGGTTGCCGAGGGCGTTCTCGACATTGGCGCGGCATTCTCGCGCGAGCGCCCAAACACGGTTGACGAATCGCTCTACCGTTTCAAGGTTGTTCTTGCGGTCGTCCTCCCCGAGTTCTTCCTCCTCGATTGGTTGGTCTTCTTCTGGATCAGCGTAGGGGTCGTCCTCGTCGACCTCGTCTGGTTGGTAGTTTCCGAGTATGTATTTCAGCCGGAACCGCATGTCAGACTGTTCGAGAAAGTCTTTTGCTGTGCGTTCGATGTTGTCGGTGGTGGCTCGAATGATGGCTGCGGAAACCGACTCTTCGATTTCGAACCGCGTCTCGTGTTCCGAAAGAAATGTCGCCAGCGCGGTGTAGTCGCCGGGGCGGAAGATGGTTTCGACGGGGAACGTGGTCGTCCGGTTCACGGACGTCGGGGGGAACGCGTCAAGCTTGGGGTGAGACCCCATGAGTTGGCGGTCGAGTGATGTTTTGCCGCCGCCAGGCACGCCGATGAGCAGCTGGCGCGAGTAACCGCTGTCGCGTTCTGGCAACGGCAATGCGTGCTCGCGCAATGCTTTGGCGTTTTGTGAGGAGGGCTCTAGTTCTGCATAGAAGATCTCCAGGACGCGCGCGTCGAAGCCCCGCCGGACGGCTTCGGACCGGGCACCCACTGACCAGAGTGACTCGTCGCCTAGGACCTCGTTGAGTTGCGCTACTAGCATCTCGGCTTCGTCCCAGTCAGCAGTACCTAAGCCCTTGCGAATTTTCTTTCCGCGACGATTGCTCGAGTCATTGCGTAAGGGATGTCTGAACTCGACCACCAATGACTGTCGACCCGGGTTCTCCCGAACTGAAGCGGTAAACGTACTAGGCATCCCTATTCTCCTTCAGCATGATGTTCCAGGATGTTCCCCATAATATGACCTATCCTCGCGCGCTGTCAACGACAATCTGGAACATCTCGGAACATCGCAATGAAAGAGAAGCAGACTGGTGGCGTTAGGCTTATAATTGTATTTTTTTCAGTATCTTACTAGAGAAAATTATCGGTCGGCCGCCGCAGGACCAGCCATCCTGCGTGGTGCGCACGTACTCGGGTATTACTCCGCGAGAATCTCTGGTTGACCAGGTAGCATCAAAAATTAGACAATGAACCTGTCAATCGGAGGTTCCATGCTTACTGTTTCCGAACATCCCGAAACTCTCGACCAGATACAACAGACCATTCAGAAGAAGCACCATACACCTTTTCCCGAGGGTCAGGGTCGTCCGATCTCCTCTGTTTCATTTCACACAATCGGAGTGATCTGATATTGAAGACGGCCCAGCAATGGGTCTTCTTCGAAATGAAGGAGACATGCCTCAAACTGAACCTCGACAAATTTCTCGTCAGCACAGCAGTCGAAGGTGATAAGTTCTGTCTCAATATCGAGCCAGATCCCGAGCCTGAGCATCGCTTTCTCAGCTGGGCATTGCGAGAAATTGCGGAGACAAAGCATCCGGCATTTCAGTCCCGGATATTGAGAGCTTTCATCACCTTGGAGGAGAACCTCCCGGGCACCACAATCGAACAAGCAACCGGAGCCCCTACCGATTTCCTGGTGGCACTTGAAGCGCTCAGTTCGGCTCCTGGAACTTCTCAATTGATCGCTGAGGACCCTCTTCTTGCCGCCAAAATCAGGGGCCTCAAAAGAAAGAAACAGATGCTCGAGGCTTCCGGAGGTGCTCTTTCCTCTGAGCAAGTCGCGAAGGTGCTTGGTATCTCAAGACAAGCAGTCGACAAGCGACGTTCTTCGAATCAACTCCTTGCACTGACACAAGGAAGGCGCGGGTACAGCTATCCGAGCTTCCAATTCGAGGATGGCAGGACAATCAGAGGTCTCGAAGAAGTCCTTACCCAGCTGAAGCCACTTGATCCGTGGATGCAGATGGTTTTCTTCACCAGTCCGAACGAGAGACTCGGCGGCAAAACGCCGATTGAAAGTCTTCAAAAGGGATTAGTGGGAGAAGTCACGCGCGCGGCCAGCGGGTATGGTGAACAAGGGGCTCTGTGACCGACATGCCGGGAGAACACCCTCTCCCTCATCCGGAGCTCCATGCTCAGACTCCGCTCATTTTCACACTGAAGATCGGCGATGTGTTGTATCGCCATCACCAGAGCGTTCACGATCCGATCTACTTCGGCATGTCGGGAAACTATCGATTCGACGATCCCGATTGTCCTACAGGTGCGTCTTTCGGAGTTCTTTATGCGGGTGAGGACCCGCACTGCTGTTTCATTGAGTCGTGTGGCGCAACGACAGGCGTGCCGGCAGTCTCCGGAGCTTACCTCGACGCGCGGGAGATCGCCAGACTGGAATTGGCCGAGGAACTCCGGTTCATCGACTTGGCGACTTCCGGTGGATTGACGCACGTCGGTGCCGACGCTCGGCTTGTAACAGGGTCGTACAAAGTCGCTCAAAGATGGTCCGCCGCCCTGCGGCTCCATCCTTCGAAACCTGATGGGATCCGCTACCCCGCACGACATGATCCAATCCGCGTAGCGTTTGCGATCTTCACGCGACCGCACTCCACTTTCAAGGTGACTTCACTCGGTTCATTAACGGCCTCCTCAAACAGGGCACTTCTCAACCAACTGCTGCGCGACTACAACGTCGACCTGATATGAGCTGAATCTAGGCTATCGCAGTTGCGCGCCTCCTCAATCCGTTGTCAGAGTGGACTCGACTTCTACCAGGACCTTTTCCGTAAACGATCGGAACTCGTTGGTCCGACCCGACGGCTATGTCGGCTTCATCGCGCATAGCCACTCAATCAATAGCGTTCACACCTATCTGGATTATTTGATTGCACAAGATTCGCGATGATGTCAGCCAGTTCGGCAAAGCCGCTGCTGAGAATGTATCGCTCTCCGGACCGCCCGATTTCTGCAATCCGAAGCATGCCCGCAGCCACATCCCGAAGTCGACGTCCAGACGCACAGGCTGGCCGGGCAGGAATCCTCCATGATCGCTGCGAGGGTGCTCAAGTCCGTCGGAAGCCTATTTCCGCGAATACTACAACCCCGGAGATCACTCCAATGCCGTCGATCTCACAAACGTCAGGGGCGCAATGGAACTCGCGCAAGCGGCACAGGCAATGGGTGTTAGGAAAATGATCCACACGAGTTCAGCCGGCATCATCGGATTGCAGCCCGACCGTTCGCCGGGCGACGATCAAACACCTCCATGGTCGGGCACAATGAAAAATCTCTACCTGAAGAGCAAAGTACGAGATGGGCGCGCGCCCGCGTCGCCGACGGTGCCGGATTTAATGGCAAACGGCAAAAGAGAGAAAAAGATCATCGTTTTGCTGACAGACGCTTCAAGTGAGAACGTCCCCAGTTGCACATCATTTGAACCACCGGGCCGAGCGTCCTTCCATACGGGGAAAGCGAATAGTAAACGCAGGGGGGGATCGTTTTCTTGTCGTCTCTCTTGACGATGCCATCGGCAACAAGTTCCTGAAGATGCCGGATCAGCATGCGCTCCGTGATTCCGGGAATGGAACGCTTCAGCTCGCTCGTGCGTCTCGGTCCATCCTGCAGACGCCACAGAATCGTGCCCTTCCAACGGCCATCCATGACCCGCATCATCGCATCCACTGGACACTCGCCAACTTCCTTTTTCGAAACTGGCATTTTTTCTCCAAAACTGACAAATATGACAGTACATTGACATTTGACAGTATACACTACAGACTCTGAGTCATGGAGGATTTCATGAGCAACAAGCATCTCCCTCGGCTCTTCGTGCAAGCGCTGAATGAGAAACGGGTCAAACTCTTCGATGAGTTTATTCACCCTGAGTACAGCAATCACAACCCTCAGGTGCAGCCGGGACCGGTCGGCGTCAAAGCGTTCTTTCGACACTACCTCGACGCATTTTCCGATACCAAAGTTGTGATGGAGGACGTAATCGAAGAGAGCGACCGCATCAGCGCCCGCTTTACGTACAACGGTACCTTTACGAAACCATTCATGGGCTATCGGCCGAACAGTGTGCCGATCCAGTTGCGGAGCATCGACATCTGGCGCGTTAAGGACGGGAAGTTCGTAGAACACTGGGACGAACTCAACCTATTGGAGGTGTTCCAGCTGATCGGGGCAGTGACTGTTAGAAAGGCGGACGGGCAATGAACGATCTGATATGGCCGGCGTCTCTAGCCGGCCTCATAAGCACCGCTGTGATCTTTGGCACGGACATGTTCTTCTTGACTGTGGGCCGTCCCGCTCTCCGATCAGCTGCGGAATCTGCTGCAACGGAGGTTATGGGCTTTATCCATGTCTTCGGAGATAGGCGGATGCCTATCTGGGGCGGCTTGGCTATCTTGTCTAATCTCCTCCTGGTTCTGTTCTGTAAGGGGGGACCTCGGGCGTTTTATCTGTTGTCGGTCTCTATGCTGATTCTCTTCGTGGTCATATACAACCGTTTCTCAAAGCCAATCAATCGACTTCAAACAGAGGCGGCGAAAGCGGGAAGAAAACTGGACAACGCTCGTGCGTTGCAGGCGTCTTGGGACCGTTCCCTGATGATTCGCTTTCCGCTGCTGGCCGTATCCATGCTCGGTCAGTTAGTTGCGGTGCTAGCCACTTCGGCGTAAGGCAGCCTGTTAGACGATGTGCCCTACGTCCGCCAACGACGGTACGAAATTGTGAATTGTGTCTGGCAAGCGATAAAAGGTACTGTAACGATATGAATCGAAGAGCGTTTTTGAAGGCGTCCGGGGCAGCAGCACTCTTGCCGCTCTCTCCCCGTGGACTGTTCATAGGCTCCGTTTCTCGCCGCCAACGGCCATCTGACGCAGGTTGGCCGTCAAAGGAAGCATGGAAGGGGCTCAACGACACAGTTGGGGGAAATTTGATTCCGATAGACTTTCCGATTACAGCCTGCAGGTCGGGACCCGACAGCGCGGATTGCAAGAAACTCTTCGAAAATCTGAGAAACCCCTACTACATGGGGGACCAACCGGGCGTCACGCAGACTCTGGGTTGGATTGACGCATGGGCCACGAAGCCGAGCGTTTACGCGGTAGCCGCAAGAAGTGCCCAGGACATCGCAGCGGGTGTGAACTTCGCACGCGAAAACAATTTGCGACTTGTGGTGAAAGGCGGCGGCCACAGCTATCAGGGCACATCGAACGCGCCCGATTCGCTGCTGATTTGGACGCGCCACATGCATGACATCACGATGCACGCGGATTTCGTCCCGCAAGGATGCAAGGGATCTCCTACGCCTCAGCGGGCAGTGACGCTGGGCGCCGGTGCAATTTGGATGCAGGCTTACGAAGCTGTTACGACCAAGGGCGGCGCCTACGTGCAAGGCGGCGGTTGCACGACAGTTGGCGTGGCTGGGTTCATTCAAAGTGGCGGCTTCGGAAGCTTCTCGAAGCATTACGGGCTCGCGGCTGCAGGTCTGCTGGAAGCCGAGGTTGTTACCGCCGATGGCAAGATCCGTATGGCGAACGCGTGCACGAATCCCGACCTTTTCTGGGCGCTCAAAGGCGGCGGAGGTGGCAGCTTCGGCGCTGTGAGCAAACTGACGCTGCGCCTGGGCGATCTGCCGGAGTTTTGGGGCGGGGCCATTTTCACGATTAAGGCTTCATCGGATGACGCGTTTCGCCGCCTGATTCGGCAATTCGTAGGCTTCTACAAGGAGGCACTCTTCAACGACCACTGGGGCGAGCAGGCACACGTTACGCCGGACAACTCGCTGGTCATCAGCATGGTCTCTTGTGGATTGGATACGGAGCAGGGGAAGAAAGTGTGGCAACCATTTCTGGATTGGCTGGCACGATCGCCGGGCGTCTATACGATCGAAGAACCGCGGATCATCGGCAGCATGCCCGCAAGGCATTGGTGGGACGTTGAACGGCGAAAAGAGAATCACCATAAGGTTTTCCTTGCGGACTCCCGCTCCGGGTCTAGCCCAAACAACGTGTGGTGGACGGGAGACGGTGGCCAGGTCGGCTGGGTTGTTTACGGTTTTGAATCGCTTCGGCTGCCGGCATCATTGCTTCGAGACGATTCGCAAGAGCGATTGGCCAATGCATTATTCGCAGCGTCCCGCCATAGCGACGTTGAACTTCACTTTAATAAGGGGCTTGCGGGGGCGCCGCCTGAAGCCATCGAAGGTGCGAAAGATACAGCAATGAATCCCGATGTGTTGAGTGCATTTGCGCTTGCGATCGTTGCGGACGGCCAGGGGCCGGCATACCCCGGGTTGACCGATCATGAGCCCGACATTGCGAGGGGCCGAAAGGCAGCAGACAGGGTGCATCGCTGTATGAGTGAACTGCGGGCCATTTCGACGAATGCCGGAAGCTATGTGTCCGAGAGCAACTACTTTGAGGAGCGATGGCAGCGTTCCTATTGGGGCAGCAACCACGCGCGGCTCGTGGGAATAAAAAAGAAATATGATCCGACTGGCCTGTTTTTCGTGCACAACGGAGTGGGCTCAGAAGAGTGGAGTTCGGACGGCTTTACCAAACTTTGAATCCGGGCCAAGGATCCGCGCTCGAATGCACCACGCCCTTCGCTGCCGCGCACATCCACCGCTCGGAAGCTGGCTATCGGCTCGGGAGCGATCGCGGTAGCCCGAACCATGGGAGCACGCTGTTGTCGAAGCGGGTCATGGCGGAGATCCGGTCGCCGGTGAGGGTAAGGACGTAAAGGCCGACCCCGTGGCTGATGCCGGTAGGGGCGCGCAGGTAGGCTCCGAACGCCGGCTGACCGTTGGCTCGCGTGCGCACGAGGTCAAACCTCCGCCCCGCGCCGAAGATGTTGGCGCAGAAGCGGGCCACGAGGTCTCGGCCCTCGTATTCGAAGGGCATCGGCGGCATCGAGATGAAGACGTCGTCCGTGAGAAGGGCCACCAGCGCATCGAGATCGGCGGACTCCCACGCGCTGACGAACTTGGTCATGATCGCATCCTCCGAAGGTGCGGCGGCGGCGGGAGGCGGTTCGTGGTCGGCGGTCGGTGGCCGTCGGCGCTGCAGGCTGGCGCGCGCCCGTTTGAGAGCGCTGTTGACCGATTCGACGGTCGAGTCCAGCATGCCGGCCACCTCGTTCGCGTGGAATCCGAGGACGTCGCGCAAGATGAGGACGGCGAGCTGGCGAGGTGGCAGGACCTGAAGGGCAGTCACAAATGCCAGAGAGATGGATTCGGTCTGCTCGTAGCGGGCCTCCGGGCCGAGCGGCACCTCGATCGGGCCCTCGAGGAGGGCGTCGGGAAATGGCTCAAGCCATACGACCTCGCCGAGCCGGGTCGGCTCGGGCGGTACAACCCCGGGCACGTCCCACTCCTTAGCGGGTCGCCGACAGGCCGAGCGGCGCGCGTTGAGGCAACGGTTGGTGGCGATCCGGTAGAGCCAGGTGCGGAGCGAGGCACGTCCCTCGAACTCCGCGAGACCCTGCCAGGCGGCCAGCATGGTGTCCTGGAGGGCGTCCTCGGCGTCCTGGAAGGAGCCGAGCATCCGGTAGCAGTGCACCTTTAGCTCCCGGCGGTACGGCTCGGTCACCTCTCGGAACGCGTCGCCGTCCCCGGCCCGCGCCCTTGAGAATAGGTCGGCTGTCATCAGCTCCACTCTCGCGTCACCTCTCTCCCGCACCTTGTCGCACTTCCATCCTAAAGAGAATGGCATGGCCGAGCAAGTAAGCCCCCAACAGCCAGCCGAAGCCCAAATAAAAGTCGAAAAAACTCCCCTTGAATCCCATCGCCTCGAATCGATAGGCCTGCATCGCGCTCAGAACGTCTTTGCCCTGTTGAGCATTCGTCGGAGTCCACAGACTTCCCAAGACATGTGGGCATAGCCGCGATTCTCAGACATTTTTGTGCTTGCTGAATTTATAGTTTATTCTTTTTTCCATCGGTAAACATTGTCTGCTGTCTCAGTAGTTGCACAGCTGCCGTCAGCAGAATTACGCAGATAGCCGAAAAAAATAGAAACGGCGGAATATAGAAAAAACGAAAAGAGAGATAAGCGCCGACCAAGCAGCTCGCGGAGATGATTCCAGTAATGACGCCTAGGCGTCGTGGGGCAAGACGGGCAAGATCCGACAAAAGCCAGAGGATAATTGCCAATGTGAGCAGAAGAACACTGATTAAGAGGCCCCATCCATAATAAAGACTCCAATAGGTTGAACGCTCTCCCAGGAATTCAAATTCGACAGATTTCATCGAATCGACGAGTTGTATTTCTTGGAGGCCGTGGGTCGAGGTCCAAGGATATGCCGATGTATGTCCGGCCATTAATAAAACAACCAGAATGGAGCTGAGGCGAATCAATACGACTGGTGAGACGAGAAAGCCTAGTAATCGTTTGTTGTTTGATTTGTTTTCGGACATCAAAGATTCCTCCATTTTTTTGCGCTCAGAACGTGACAAGTCTTCATGCGTACCCTCGCGAGATGGTTTGACCAAAGCTTCTCAAAATATTTTGTCCACGGCTCACTGTCCGTATTTCCCGTCGGAAGCTCAGGTTCACAAAGAAATTCACAATCCATCGGCTTCCTCCTTATCTTCAATCTTTCTAATTGGAATGTGCCTTGGCGAAAGCGGTCAGCGGCGCAAGTCCCTGCGTCAGAACCCCGGAATGAGAGCAGGCGACAACCTTGACGTCGGCGCCAGCTTGGACCAAGCGCTGGTCAAGCCGAACAAGCGCCGCTCGATCCTCGACCCGGTTATCACTTGTGATCCAAGGGGGGTCTTGGATTTTGCCGTCGTTTGAGATGTCGGCAGCATCTCCGAGGAAAAGGACGCCATTAACCAGATACGCTGCGCTTCCCGGCGTATGACCAGGGGTCGCAAATACTTGTACTGAGACTTGTCCTAGAGTCACTGTCTCGCCGTCGTGCAGCACGTGCGTGACCTTTACCCCCGATAATCGCGGAAACAAGCGCATGAGGGGTCCCCGCCACGAGGCGCGTCCCTCGAGCAGCGGGAGCTCTGGCTCAAGCGCCATCACCTCAGCTTTCGGGAACAAATCAATTGCGGCGACATGGTCCGGGTGACTATGCGTCAGAAGGATCGCGGTGACCGCTTCGGGAGTTAGTTGGCGGCGGGACAACTCGGCCAGGATTGCCTTACCTGCTTTGTCGTAACCTGCGTCGAGGAGGACCACTTTGCCGTTGCCAACCGGGATGACAGCTGCGCTTACGACCCCGTCCTTGACGATGCGGATTCCATTGAACTCGAAACCGTCAGCGACCGCATGTCGCCCAACGACGACAGCAGAGATGGCGGCGAAAACGACAATAACCGGAAGTAAGATCAGGCCGATGGTAATGGCCGCAATCTTGAGGGGGCGCTTCATGCAGGTTCACCTCTCTGTGTATGGACGACTGGACGAACATAACGCTCTCTTTTCCAAAATTGACGATCGCTCGGCGGCAGCGGGGAGTGTGTCGCCCATACCGCTCGGGTGAACTCACTCTTGGTCAGTTCCTTCACGGCCTTCGATCACTCCAGCTTCCAGGTGCGGTAGCTGACCTTACCGGTATCGTCGATTTCCATTTCGAATACGGCGAGCAGGCTATTGAGTTCGGCGAGCGCTCCGCGGGCATTCTCGAAGGTGAGCGCGCCTCGATAGGTGCGTGAGTGCTTCGTCTTCTCGATGTACGTGCCGCCAGTGATTCCCCTGTAGACGGCGGTGTCGTTGCCGTCAGTCCGCAACCCGCCTTTCCACTCCCCGTACAGCGTGCCGTCGGGGCGGATGTACGACCAGAGACTTCCAAGGTCAGTGTAATGAACACCGTGGAACGACCCAGCACTCTCGTACGTAGTCTCGACCTTCGCCGTGCCATCTTCGACCGACAGTACGCGCCGGACTGTGAGCCTTCCTTGTTCTTCTGTTAGCAGTGTTCCGATAGAAAGCACGAGAGTTCTCCTTTTTTTCTTTTGTGTTGAATCACTTTGCTGCCGCTATCGACCACTTTAGGGCGTCGCTTACCTTGGCTAAGCCGCACGGCGGCCCGTGAGGGTCAGATAGGTCCGAAGGAACATCCCTCCAAACTTCTCCGAGAACGAAGCGTCCGGAGCAGTCTTGAATGCGGGCGCAAACGTGGTCCTCGCGAACTCCTCGAGCGTCGTTGGTGTCGTGTTCGACTGAGAACGCGGCTCGGCGTTGATGAGGCCGGAGTCGATCCCGCGGTTGATCTCGACGGCCATATCGGCCGCATGCGGCGAGAGGCCGCCGGC
>WNEZ01004696.1_pt1 | contig 11909 bp, 12 predicted proteins | sample 5400521 | NCBI WGS metagenome assembly WNEZ01 (sample SAMN13153339, study PRJNA577476) | soil metagenome | isolation source: 120 cm saprolite under Douglas fir tree site 2 hole 1 replicate 1 | place: USA:California | collected 2015-04-18
TTCCCGGCGCTGACCATGATCGCGATGGCCGACGTGGCGCCCAGCGACGCGGGCCTCGCGTCCGGGCTGCTGAACACGACCGGGCAGGTCGGTGGGGCGTTCGGCCTGGCGGTGCTGGCGACGGTCGCTGGCGGCCGGACGCTGGACATGGTCCGCAACGGCGTCGACGTCGGCGCGGCGCTGTCCGGCGGGTTCCACCTCGCGTGGATGGTTTGCGCCGCGACGGTGGTCGTGACCCTCGGCGTCGCGGCGGTGGTCCTCCGTGATGCGGCTCCGCAGCGGCGGATCGTCGATGAGCGCTGCGTGGAGTGCGAGGCCGCCGCGTAAAGCACCCGTCTTGCGCAAAACGGGCCCGTCGGACGAGTCGCGCGCGTGCGCTTTGCGCGAAGCGGTCGTAGTACGTTCGGGACCGTGCCTGAGCGTGCGGCGCTCTTCGATCTGAACGTCGAGAAGATCCTCGACCACTGGGGCGTGCCCGAGGCCGTCCGCGAGGTCATCGCGAACGCGCTCGACGAGCAGGCGCTGAGCAGGACCGCGGAACCCGAGATCGTGAAGCGCCGCGACGGCTGGCACGTCACCGACTTCGGCCGCGGCCTGCGCTATCAGCACCTGACGCAGAACGAGAATCCCGAGAAGCGGCGCAAGTCCGACCTGGTCGTTGGCAAGTTCGGCGTCGGCCTGAAGGACGCACTCGCAACCTTCCACCGCCGCGGCATCGACGTCACGATCACAAGCCCGCACGGCGACATGACGCTGCGCCGCGCGGCCAAGAGCAACTTCGCCGATGTCACGACGTTGCACGCGGCGATCTCCAGGGCGTCGGAGCCGAAGCGCCGCGGCACCGACTTCCTGCTCCGCGGCCTGTCCGACAGAGACATGTCGGCCGCTCGCGAGTACTTCCTGCGTTTCGCCGGCGACGAGGAGCTGGAGCGCACGGAGTTCGGCAGCATCCTCCACCCGCCCAAGGACGAGCCGGCCCGCATCTACGTCAAGGGAGTGCGCGTGGCTCTCGAGGATCAGTTCCTGTTCTCCTACAACATCACCTCGACCACCGCCCAGCTGCAGCGAGCGCTGAACCGCGAGCGCAGCAACGTCGGGCGCAGCGCCTACCAGGACCGGGTGAAAGCGATCCTGCTCAAGGCCCGCTCCGACGCCGTCGCGGAGCAGCTTGCCGCCGACCTGACCCGCATCCAGACCGGAGCCAACCATGACGAGATCACATGGCTCGACGTCCAGGAGCAGGCGGTGCGCATCCTGGCCGCGAAGGGCAAGACCCTCTTCGTCACGTCGCAGCAGATGTTCACGATGGGCGCGACGATCATGGAGGCGAGGACCGACGGCTACAAGGTGCACGTGATCCCCGACCGGCTCGTCGCGCGGCTGCCCAACCTGCGCGACCTGAACGGTAACCCGATCCTCGACATCGGCGGGTTCGTCAAGGTCTGGAATGCGTCGTTCGTCTACGACTTCGTCGACCCTGCGAAGCTGAGCAGGAGCGAGAGCCAGAGCTGGGGCATCTTGCCGGAGCTGCTTGGGCTGGCCGGCGATCACGCAAAACGCGTGCGCGAGGTGCGCATCTCCACCACGATGCGGCTCGACGAGGGCGCCTACGAGACCGAGGGCGTATGGGACTCCCCGAACATCGTCGTCAAGCGCTCGGTGCTCGACTCGCCGCGACACTTCGCCCGCGTCGTCCTCCACGAGATCGCGCACGCCAGCTCGAACGCGAACCACGGAAGCCTGATGTTCATGGCCGCGATCGACGACCTCGCGGGCCTCGCGGCGGTCGAGGCGACTAGGGTTTCGGCTGCCCCCGCTCGAGCTCGGCGCGGCGCTGCTGCCAGAGCTCGAGGCGGTGCCGGAACCGCTCGACCTGAGAGGCGATAACCGGGAGGTTCGTCCTCTCGGCCTCCGTCTGCGCGTCGGCCGGCATGTCCGGGATCATGCGCGCGAGGACGTCGAACAGCTCCTGCTCCAGGTTGACGAGGTGGTGGTAGACCGCGACCCAACGCCGAGCGTCCGCGAGCGAATCCGACGACGGATCCTCGCCCTTCATCGGGCGCTCGATGTCAGCGCCTTCCCATGCCGCCCCCGCAGCCTCCGCGTTCGTGGAGGCCATGCTGGCTACATCTTGTGCTTTTCGCAGCGGAATATCACCTGGAGTCTCGGCGGGATTCATCGGGATGGCCTGTATTACCAAACGCAATCCGATCCCTGACCACCCGCGCGCGGCCCAGGAGGCGCGAACGCTGCACCGCGTCCTCGCCGAAGCGATCGCGAATCCTGTCCACCGCCTTCTCCAGGCGCTCGGTGCGCGGACGCGCCGGCTCGACGAAAAGGTCGAGCTGGCGGGCGTCGCCGTCGCTGAGCCCGGACAGGCCGACGCCGAGCGTGCCGACGGTGCGCCCCGGGTCGCGCGCGGCGAGGAGCTTCAGCGCCGCCTGGTAGATCTCGTCGCCGGTCGCGACCGGCCGCGGCTGCGTGGCCTGCCTGGAGAAGTGGCCGGCATCGGGCCGGTAGACGACCCCGACGCTGACGACGCTTCCGCGGCGGCCTGCGGCGCGGAGCCTCCGGCCGACCATGTCCGAGAGTCGCATCAGCAACTCCTCGAGGTCCTTCTGCGAGGCGGTGGCGCGCGCCATCACGTGGGAATGGCTGTAGCTCTTGCGCTTGACGGTCTCGAAGCCGCCGACCTCGAACCCGCGCAGGCGCATGCTCCAGCCCTTGGCGTGCTCGTCGTGCATGCCCGCCAGCCGGAGCTTTGGCGTCGTCGCCCTGAGGAACTGGACTGGGGTGTGGATGCCGGCGCGGGCAAGCCGCCGCGCGCTCGCGTCGGCGATGCCCGAGAGGTCGGTGAGCTGGAGGCGCTCGAAGGTCGAGACCAGGTTGGTGTGGTCGATGCGCTCGAGGCCGTCGCGTTTGTTCAGGTTCGAGGCCTGCTTGGCCATCCATATCGAAGTGGAGATCCCGATCGAGGCGGTGACGCACTCGCCGACCTCCCGGCGGATGTCCTCCTTGATCTTCCTGGCGACACCCTCAGGACCGAGTCGCTCGAGGCTGGGCGTGCCCGCGAGGTCGAGCGAGGCCTCGTCGATGGACATTCGCAGGACGTCGGGGCTGTGCCGCTCCAGGATCTCGATGAGCTTGTCTGACACGTCGCGGTAGCGGGGTGGGTTGGGCTCGCGGACGATGACAGTGGGGTGGATCGCCTTGGCCTCGAAGACTTTCATGCCGGTCTTGATGCCGAGGTCACGGGCCTCCCGCGACGAGGAGACGATGGTGGCCGCGTCGGTCGCATAGGCCGCGATGGCGAGGACCTTGCCGCGAAGGGCAGGGTCGTTCTGCTGCTCGATCGAGGCGAACGCGCAGTTGAGGTCGACGACCAGCGTCGTGGGTTCCGCGAGGTTGAGCCGCAGCTCGACCGCCTCCGCCATCGGCGCATTGGTGGCCACGTACAGATGTTCGCACCGGCAGAGCGGTTTCGCAAGGCGATAGGTCTTTTCCCTTTTTGCGCAAAACACACCAATCCAGTGGCCGGGATGCCCGCGCTTTGCGCAAAAGTGAGTTCTCTAAGCCGCGCGCGCCACGACTAGCATTGGCCTGTGGCGAGAGATGGTCAGCCCACCCCGCCCGCTGCGCTCCAACCGGCGTTCGACATCGTCGCTTTCGCGGCCTCCGCCGGCGGCGTCTTCGCGCTCACTCAGATCCTCGGCAAGCTGCCGGCCAACTTTCCGGCGATCGTCGTGGTCGTCCAGCACCTCGACCCCAGGCATCGCAGCCTGATGCCCCAGATCTTCGGCCGCCGCTCGAACCTGCCCGTCCTCCAGGCGGTCGATGGCATGGAGGTGCAGCGCGGCACGGTCTACCTGGCGCCGCCGGACCGGCACCTGCTCATCAACCGAGACGGCACCGTCAGCCTCACGCAGACCGAGCTCGTCAACTTCGTCCGCCCCTCTGCCGACCTGCTTTTCGAGTCGGTGGCGGCCGCCTACGGTGAGCGCGCGATCGCGGTGGTGCTGACCGGCGCCGGCAGGGACGGGTCGATGGGCGTGACCGCGATCAAGAAGCGCGGTGGCACCGTCATCGTCCAGGACGAGGCCAGCTCCGAGTTCTTCAGCATGCCTTCGGCGGCCATCAAGACAGGCACCGTTGACTTCGTGCTGGCCATGGACGAGATCCCCTCCGCCCTGGTGACACTGGTCTCCGGCCAGGTGCCTGATTGAGTCTCGAGGGCGGCAGCCAGTTCGAAGCCCTCATCGACTACCTGCGCGAGACTCGAGACGTTGACTTCACGGGCTACAAGCGGATGAGCCTCATCCGCCGCGTCGCCAAGCGCGCCCAGGAGCTGGGGATCGACAACTTCGCCGCGTACCACGACTACCTGCAGGTCCACAGTGACGAGTTCCCGATCCTCTTCGACAAGATCTTGATCAACGTCACGGAGTTCTTCCGGGATCCGCAGTCGTGGGACTACCTCGGGCACCAGATCGTGCCCCAGATCCTCGCCAAGAACGGACTCATCCGCGTCTGGAGCACTGGCACGGCGTCTGGCGAGGAGGCCTACTCGGCGGCGATGATGCTGTGCGAGGCGCTGGGGCAGGACCAGTTCCTGCGCAGGGTCAAGATCTACGCCACCGACATCGACGAGGAGGCGCTGAACACGGCGCGCGCCGGCTACCTGCCGAAGGACGTGGAGTCCCTCGATGAGAACCTCAGGAACAAGTACTTCGAGCCCCAGGGCTCCCGTTTCGTGTTCCGGTCCGCCCTGCGCCGCGCGCTCATCTTCGGCCGGCACGACTTGATGCAGGACGCGCCGATCTCTCGCCTCGACCTCCTGATCTGCCGCAACACGCTGATGTACTTCACGGCCGAGGCGCAGGGCCGGATCCTCGCCCGGTTCCATTACGCCCTCAACGACGAAGGGTTTCTGTTCCTCGGGCGGGCCGAGATGCTGCTCACGCACGGCGCGCTGTTCGTCCCCCTCGACCTCAAGCAGCGCATCTTCACCAAGGTCGCCCGGGCGCAGCTGCACGACGGCTTCATGCTGCTGGCCCAGGCAGGCAGCGCCGAGGCCACCGACAACGCGGCCAGGCAAATGCGCGTCCGCGAGCTGGCGGCCGAGGGCGCGCCGTACGCCCAGCTCGTGATCGACGCGCTGGGAGTGCTGGTCACGGCCAACCATGTGGCTCGGCGCCTGTTCGACATCGGCCGGGCCGAGATCGGCCGGCCCCTCAAGGACCTCGACCTTTCCTACAAGCCGATGGACCTGCGCACGCCCATCGACCGGGCCTACAGTGAGCGGCGGCCCATTGCCAGCTCCGGCGTGGAGTTCTCGTCACCTGACGGCAAGCCCATCGTCCTCGACGTCTACGTAGCGCCGCTGGTCGACGACGGCAACTCCGTCGTCGGCACGAGCGTGAGCTTCATCGACGTCACGCACCTGACCCAGCTGCGATCCGAGCTTGAACGCTCCAAGGAGGACGTCGAGACCGCGTACGAAGAGCTGCAGTCGAGCAATGAAGAGCTTGAAACCACGAACGAGGAGCTTCAGTCCACGGTCGAGGAGCTGGAGACGACCAACGAAGAGCTGCAGTCCAGCAACGAAGAGCTGGAGACGATGAACGAAGAGCTCGAGTCGACCAACAGCGAGCTGCAGACCATCAACACCGACCTGAAGCTGCGAACCGATGAGGTCAACAAGCTGAACACGTTCCTGGGTGCCATCACGGGCAACATCGAGCTTGGCGCGGTCGTGCTCGACGGCGACATGCGAGTGCAGGTCTGGAACGAGCGCGCTGCCGACCTCTGGGGGCTGCGGCCTGACGAGGTGGTGGGCCGGCCCTTCTTCGACCTCGACATCGGGCTGCCTTCCAAGGACCTGCGAAGCATGGTTCGCGGCGTCGCCCAGGGCAACCACAGCCACGACGAAGCGACCGTCGAGGCCGTCAGCAGGCGTGGCAAGAGCATCCAGGTGAGGGTGATCGCCTACACCCTGTCCGACGGCGAACGGACGAGCGGCGTGGTCGTGGTCATGGAAGAGCTGCGACCGGAGACGGAGCCCGCCGAACAGGCCTAGGCGATCGCGGCCGCCATCTCCTCGCGCAGCGATTCGGACCAGTTGTCGACGATGCCTTCCAGCATCTCGACGTCGGCCGAGACCTGGTAGCGCTCGCCCAGCGGCAGCTCCGTCGTCGCCTCACGCAACCGCGCCGTGAGAACGGTCCCCATCTCGATCAAGCGGGCGTAGGCGATCAGCCAGTAGTCGTGGAATTCGGGAGAGCCCCAGGCCAGCATGGTGGCCCGATACCGATGCTGGGCATGCTCCGCTTCGAGGCACAAACGATCGACCTCCAGCCGGAGCCACTCCTCCCCTGTCGCGTCAAGCCATTTTTGCTTGCAGCGAAGGTTGAGGCGCTTGGACTGAAGGATAAGAAGTCGGGCCGTGATGATGTCGCGAGCGAACGTCGTCGCCTGCAAATCCGAATCCTTGTTGTTCATCGTGCACCTCCCAGCGACGCGGTGACCCCGTAGCCCTGGTTGCGGGCGACGGTGATGACCTCCTCCAGGCCAACCTCGCGGAGCCGGCTGCGCAGCCGCATGATGTACGTTCGCACCTGCGCGTCGGACAGACGCGAGTTCTGCCACGCGAGAGTCGCCAGCTGCTTGCTGGTAAAGGGTCGCTTGGGATGACGGAGCAGGAAGTCGAGGAGGTCGGCTTCGCGGCGCGTGAGCTTGAGTGACTTGCCCCCGTAGGTAAGGGTGTGCTCGGCGCGGTCGATGACCACGCCGGCGAGCTCGGAGTGGCGGTCCCGCCAGTTTGCGAGCCGGTTTTCGATCGTCGCGAGCTGGCGCCGGAGGTCGTCAACCTCTGCCGTGCCGTCGGCGCGCGCGATCACGGAACGCAGGACCGCCACCATCTCCTCATAGATGGATATCCAACCCGCCACCTCGGCGAGGACGGAAGTCGTCGGGTCCTCCCCCGGGAGTTCACGAACGTCAGGTGCTTGCAAGACCCTGGCCTCCCCTTGAATCTACGCCTGTTCGACGGGATCGGCGTATCAATTTTGACCTCGAATATTGCGCTAGCCGGAATATTGTGGGCGCGAAATGGCTGCCGGGGGCAGCAGGTCATCTGTGAAACGCCGGGCGGCAACGACCGGGCAAGGGGCCAGGGTCCGGAGGGAGGGCCAGGCCCCTTCGCCATCTCTGGACGTTTTCGTGCCGGCGATCGACAGCCTCGAGGAGATCTCGGGCTGGCTGGGCACGTTCCGGGAGAGGCTGCGGGTGGCGCGCACAGATCGCACCGATCGAGCGCTCGAGCTTCCGCAGCTGGTGGCGGTCGTATGACATCGAACGCCCGTTTCGAAAACGAGGCGGGCGGAGCCGGCCTGAGTCGGGCTGTGCACGGTAACGGGCGCCGCATCCGGGTCGCCATCGTCGAGAACCACCAGCTGGTCTCCGAGAGCCTCGGCCTTCTCCTCGATGCCCAGCGCGACATGGAGGTGGTGGGCAAGGCGAGCTCGGTCCTGACCGCCGCCGCCCTGCCCACCCTGGTGGCGCCGGACGTGGTGGTGATGGACTATCACCTCAATGGCGGCACGGGCCACGAAGCCACGCTCGCCATGCGCGCGCGGTTTCCCAACGCGCGCTTCGTGTTCCTGAGCCGCGACGACAGCGACGCCACGCGACTCTCCGCTGTGGAGGCCGGCGCGAGCGCCTACCTGCACAAGTCGAGCCCAGGCGCCGAGGTGATCGCGACCATTCGCCAGGTGGCCGATGGCCACAACCTGATCACGCCCGCGACGATCGCCCGGCTCGTGAGCGAGGGCAGGCAACGCGAGCACAGGCGAGAGAGCTTGAGCTCGCGAGAGCTGGAGGTGCTCCGGCTCATGGCCGATGGGATCCCCACCCGGCAGATGGCGCAACAGCTCGGGATCAGCTATTCGACGGTGCGGACCCACGTGCGCTCGATCAGTGGCAAGCTGGGGACGAACTCGATGGTCAACACGGTGGTGGCGGCCCGAGAGCTCGAGCTGATCAGCTAGCGCGCCTCAGTTCAGGAAGCCTCCCAATCTCAGGCCGAACACGTCCGGGTGCGCCTTGAACGCGCGCACCAGCGCGACCCCGGTGAAAGCCCGCGCGTCGTACTGGCAGATGACGATCACTGGGTAGCGCCTCGACATCAGGTCTAAAGCCTCCTCGTAGCGGAGCATCTCCTCCTCGGAATCGAACATGTCTCGCTCGGAGGACATCTCGCCGACGATGCGTATCAACGTGGCGCCGCCGGCCACCAGCTCGGACAGACGCTGCTCCCATTCGGCGATCGCCATCACAGCGGTGCCGCCGCCAAAGGACACGGCGGTGAATTCGTTGCCGGGTCTGAGGTTCAGGGCTGCGGTGTAGCGCGACACCATCGGCTCCGCGGCGACCAGGATGCTCGGCTGGCCGTGGCGCAATCCATCGGCGAGGAAGGGAATGCTCAGCCGCATGCCGCCCTCGTCGCTGCTGTAGAAGCTGGCGAGGTGGCCGGGCGCTGAAACCTGGGCGCCGCCGACGTTGACCGCGGCCTCGGTCTGAGTGCGGGAGCGGTCCAGGAACGCGACCAGGTCGGACTCTTTGAACCGCCGCTCGCGCCGGCCGCCGACGCGGCTTACCGGGATCCGGCCGGAGTCTGCCCAGCGCCGGATCGAAGCCTGGCTCACGCGCAAGAATCGCGCCGCCTCGGCAGTGTTCAGCATGCGAACCATTATCTATTTAATTGTGCAGGTTGTTCAGCAACGTAGCGCAAGTGATCACTAGAATCAAGTAAAGGAATATGCAGACGGACGAGGGGAACCCACCCATGACGACGTCGGAAGACCTCGCGTGGCTGGGCGACGCGCGCCGCCGCGGGTTTTTCGGCAGGTTGCCCGACGACCTGGTCCGGGCCGCGGTGCGCGGCGCTCAACGGGAGGAGTTTGCGCCGGGGTCCATAGGCCTGCGGTGGGAGCAGGGTCCGAAGAGCGCCATCGTCCTGCGCGGCACCCTGCGCACTTACCTCGCGTTTCCCGACGGCGCCCAGGCCACGGTCAGGTACCTCAGGCCGGGCGACATGACCGGCATCTTTGCGCAGCGGCAGCCCACCGTTGCGAGAGGCCTGTTGGGGATCGATCGGAGCGAGCTCCTCTTCATCGACGGCCCGCGGATGAAGGAATTGTCGCTCGCCGACCCACGCTTCGCCTGGGAGCTGGTCGAGGAGATGACCTCCATCCTCAACGCGGCCCATCGCGCGTTGTACATCCGCGCCTTCGGCAGCATGCGCCAGCGCGTCGTCAGCACCATCGTCGAGCGCGCGACGGCGGCGGGTCAGCTTGCGATCGGTCGCCAGGTCACCGGCACCCAGCACGAGCTGGCCATCGCGGTTGGTTCGGTGCGCGAGGTCGTCGCGTCGATTCTCGGCACCTTGAAGCACGAGGGATTGATCGACATCCGGCGCGGCGGCGTGGTCATCCTCGACCCGGAAAGGCTCGTCGCGGAAGCGCAGGCGGTCATCGGCTCGGCGTCCTGACCTGATACGCGCATCCGAAGGCGTTGTGAAAGCCGAGCGCGTCGACGCCTTCGTGCCCGGTCAGACCCTCGATGATCCCGGCGTGGAAGAAGCAGATGCCTGGAGAACGCCGGCACGCCTCCGCGAACAAGCAGTTCGTGCAGACGATCCCGCCGCCGCGCGCCACCTCGTACTCCGCGCCCATCTCGATCATCGGCTCGAGCGCCGCAGACATCGAGGCGGCCACCGAGCGGCGCGCCAGTGACTCGCCCAGCGAGCGCCCGGCCGCGGTAATCGCCCGCCTGTCCAGGGCGCGGGCCAGGGCTTCGGCGAGCACGTCGTAGCGCCGCATCGGATGGCTGATCTGCAGCGGACCTGCGCTGAGGCGGTAGATCTTGGCCGGCTTGCCGGGCAACCCGCGACGGCGCTCGACCTCGAGGTAGCCCAGGGCGACGAGCCTCTCGAGGTGATCGAAAGCGACCGAACGGTGGATGCCCGCCGCGTTGGCCACGTCGTCGACGCTGCGCGCCTTGCGGTCCGTGTAGAAACGCAGCAGGATGTCGCGGCGGGTGAAATCACGCAGGGCGCCGAGGGCGCGCTCCATGTCGGGGGCCATGCTGCGTTGGTGTTCGGTGGAGGCTCGATCTTGAAAGCGCCCCAGACCGGCGGGGGCTCGCCGGTCGGGGCTAGGGGATGAAGGCAACCTAAGCGGAAGCGCGGGCCGGCCGGCGCCGGCCGATCGCGAACCCGAAGAGGATCAACAGGAGCGCGATCAAGAGGAGCAGGAACCACAGGAATCCTGGGTTCAAGCCCGCGCCACCGGAGACGAGGGTCGAGACGGTTTTCAAGCCGGGGCCCATGGCGCCGGCGCTGTTGAGGGCGTCGGCTGAGCTCGTGCGGGACTTGTTGTTGGAGCCCGAGCTTTGAGACCTGTTGACGGATGAGTTCGTGGAGTTGCCGGCGCCGGTCGTGGAGCCACATCCCGACGGGGACGAGGTCCCCGAGGTGGTGACCTGCGCCGGCTGCGCGCCAGTGCCCGAGCCCGCGGCGTTGGCCTGGACGCCGCAGTGGGCGGCGCTGGATCCGGTTCCGTTGGAGCTCGCTCCAGCCTGGCCCGTGGAGACGCTCGTGTTCGAGTTAGGCTGGGACGAGCTACCCGCCGAGACCGTGACCGGCTGGACGTTGGCCTCTCCCGGTGGCGGGCTCGGGCTGGTGTCGGCGAACACGGCCGCCGCGGTCGCGAGCGTGATCAGCGAGGCGAGCGAAAGGGCGATCGCGGCGGGCCTGAGCATTCCTGGTCCTTCTCCGGTTTGTGCGGTTTAGCGGGTTGCGACCCACTAAACCCTAAAACGACCGGTTTGTCAAGCCCTTTCTTTCAGGCGGTCTCCCGGCGCGGCGTTCCTACCACCCCGAGGCGCATGTCGCGCACCTTCTGGCGGCGGGCTTTGACCGCGTACATCTCTGAGTCGGCCCTTCCGAGCAGGCTGACCACGTCGTCGGTGCGTTCCAGCTGGGCGACTCCGACGCTGAAGCCCACGCCCGACTTCTCCGCCTCGGCCTGGACCCAGCTGAGCTTGGCCCGGGCGGCGTCCGCGAGGGTGTCGGGCAGGACGCAGACGAACTCGTCGCCGCCGTAACGCATCACCAGGTCCTGGCCGCGCAGCCCCGACTGCAGAGTGTGGGCAAGCGTGCACAGCAGCTCGTCACCGGCTTTGTGGCCGCGCTTGTCGTTGGCCTCCTTGAGACCGTCGACGTCGACGAAAGCCACAGCGAGCGGCGAGCGCTGGCGCCTCGCGCGCGAGATCTCGCGGTCGAGCGCCGAGATGCCCGCCGCGCGTCGTAGCACGCCGGTCAGCTCATCGAAAGCGGCCTCCTCACGGAGCTTGAAGAGACCCTTGGTGCTGACGGAGACGAGCTCGCGCGGGGCGAGTCCGAGGTCGTGGGCGATGGCCAGGCGCATCATCGCTTCGCGGGAGCGGCGCGCCTGGGTCCAGGTGCGGCCGAACAGGAGCATCCAGATGACGATGAGAAGGGGAAGAACCGCGACCGCGGCGAGCAAAGCTGCGTCGACCGGCGACGGGAGGACGATCGAGGTAAGGGGGATGGTGATGCCGCCGCCACCACCGCCACCGCCGCTCGTACCGCCGCCGCCGGATCCGCCGCCGGATCCGCCGCCCTGGCCGGTCGAACCCGACGTGTCGCCGCCGCCGCCGGAGCCCGGAGCGCCGTGGGAGGGGGTCGGCGTCGGGCTGGCGGGGGTGGGGGTGAGGCTGATGGGCAGGCTGGGTGTCGGCAGCTGAGGCGGCGTCGGCAGCGTTGGCGGGTTGACCGTCGGCGTGATAGGGAGGGTGGGGGTCGGCAAGGGGCTCAGCAGCGCGGCGCG
>WNEZ01015780.1_pt1 | contig 11909 bp, 7 predicted proteins | sample 5400521 | NCBI WGS metagenome assembly WNEZ01 (sample SAMN13153339, study PRJNA577476) | soil metagenome | isolation source: 120 cm saprolite under Douglas fir tree site 2 hole 1 replicate 1 | place: USA:California | collected 2015-04-18
GCCTCGCGGCGCTGGTGAGCGCGGCCGGCCGGCGGCGCGCGGGCGCCGGGATCGCCGTGGGCGTCGGCGCCTGCTCGATGGCCGTGGGCGCCGCCGCCACGCTGGAGAGACTCCGCGACGAGGTCGGGCGCCGGACGCTTCCGTTCGCGGTCGTCGCCGCCGGCTGCAACGGGATGTGCTGGGCCGCTCCGACCGTCACCGTCGCGCGAGACGGGCAGCCGCCGCTCGTCGCCGGGCCCGTGAGCGCCGCCGACGTTCCGCGGTTGCTCGATGCCCTGGCGGGGGACGCGCGCGAGGCGCCGCGCAACGTCGCCCCCGAGTTCATGGCGCCCCAGCGCCGCGTACTGCTCGAGCACTGCGGCGTGACCGACCCTGGCGACATCGCCGATGCGCTCCGCCATGGCGCGTATGCGGCATTCGCGCAGGCGCTGAGCGACGGCCGGCGCGAGCGCGTCATCGAGGAGGTGCGGGCCGCGGGGCTCGCGGGACGCGGCGGGGCCTACTTCCAGACGGCAGTGAAGTGGGACGCGTGCCGGGCCGCCCCGGGGGCGCCGAAGTACATCGTCGTGAACGGCGAGGAGGGCGAGCCGGGCATCTTCAAGGACCGCCACTTGATGGAGGGCGATCCGCACCGGCTGCTCGAGGCGACGCTCCTCGCGGCGTTCGCGGCCGGCGCCTCGCGCGGCATCCTTTATATCCATGGCGAGGCCGAGCTCTCGGCCGCGCGCATGGCCGTGGCGCTCACGCAGGCTGGCGCGTGCGGGCTGGTGGGTAGGCGCATTCTCGGCTCGGACTTCTCGCTCGAGGTCGAGACCCGGCGCGGCGCCGGCGGCTTCGTCCTCGGTGAGGAAACAGCGCTGCTCGAGTCGATCGAGGGCCGCCGCGCGATGCCGCGCACGCGCCCGCCGTTTCCGGTCGAGTCGGGGCTCTGGGGCAAGCCGACGGTCATCAACAACGTCGAGACGCTCTGCGCCGTGCCGTCGATCGTCGCGCGGGGCGGCGCATGGTTCGCCGGACTCGGCGGGGGCCGCGGCACGAAGCTCTTCGGCCTTTCCGGGCACGTGAGGCGGCCGGGGATCGTCGAGATGGAGCTCGGCTGCACGCTCCGCACGCTGATCGACACGCTCGGCGGGGGGTCATCGACCGGTCGGCCGATCCGCGCCGCCGTGGTCGGCGGGCCGTCGGGCAGCGTCGTGCCTCCCCGTCATTTCGACGAGCCGCTGATCCCGCGGGGCCCCGTGAATCCCGGCACCGGCGGGGTCGTCGCGCTCGACGAGCGAGCGTCTGTGCGCGACGCGGTGCGGACGCTGCTCGCCTTCAACACGCGCGAGTCATGCGGCAAGTGCACGCCGTGCCGCGAGGGAACGGCGCGGCTCCTCGCGATGCTCGACGCCCCGGTCGATCAGGCAGCCGTGAGATCGCTCAGCGAGGTCATCCAGCTCGCCTCGCTCTGCGGCCTCGGGCAAGCGGCGCCGGTCGCCGTGCTCTCCGGGCTCGGCGAGTTCCCGCGCGAGTTCGGCGTATCATAGGACGCCGATGAAGCTCACCATCGACGACCGGATTATCGAGCTGGCCGAGGGCGCCACCGTTCTCGACGGCGTGAACCGCCTGGGGATCCCGTTGCCGCAACTGTGCAAGGACCCGGACCGGGCGCCCCTCGGCGCCTGCCGGACCTGCCTCGTTCACGTCGAAGGCCAGCGCGGGCTCCCGGCTTCCTGTCACCTGCCCGCCCGCGAGGGCATGGTCGTCTCGACCGAGCACGCCGACGCGCTTCGCGTGCGCACGGCGGTCCTCGATCTCACGCTGTCGATGCTGACACCTCAGAACGGATTCGCCCAGCTCAGCGACGCGGCAGCACGACACGGGTTACTCGAGCCGCGATGGGCGCCGCTCCATCGTTTCGAGGTGGACGCGAGCAAATCCTTCTTCGTCCTCGACCGCGAGGCGTGCATTCTCTGCGGCCGCTGCACCGTCGCGTGCGACGACGTCCAGCAGATCGGGGCGATCGCGCTCCTGGGCCGGGGCCACGCGACCAAGGTCGGCGTCTTCGGCGACAGCACGATGGCCTCGTCGGTCTGCACCTCGTGCGGCCAGTGCGTGGCGACGTGCCCGACGGGCGCGCTGCGGCCGAAAGAGACGCCCGCCAAGATCGCGCGACGCGTCGAGACGACGTGCCCGTACTGTGGGGTCGGCTGCGGCATCAGCGTGAACGTGCGCGACAACGGCCACCTCGCCGTCATGGCCGACGACGTGCCGTCGAACAAGTCGAGCCTCGGCATGCTGTGCGTCAAGGGGCGCTTCGGCACGGGCTTCATCCACGCGCGCGACCGGATCACGAGCCCGATGATCCGCCGCGACGGGCACTGGGTCGAGGTCGGCTGGGACGAGGCGCTGGACGCTGCAGCCGAGGGGCTCGCGAAGAGCCACGGACGCTTCGGCGCCCTCGCCAGCGCCAAAGCCACCAACGAGGACGGCTACGTCATCCAGAAGTTCTGCCGCGTCGTGATGCAGACCAACGACGTGGATCATTGCACGCGGCTCTGCCATTCGCCCTCGGTCGAGGCGATGCTCGCCTCCATGGGCTCGGGCGCCACGTCGAACTCGTACCAGGACTACGAGGAATCGGGGTGCCTGATGGTCGTCGGGGCCGACGCCTCGGCGAACCACCCGGTCATCGCGATCCGCTTCCGCCGCGCCGTGAGCCGCGGGGCGCGGTTGATCGTCGTCAATCCCAAGCGCGTCGAGCTGTGTGACCAGGCCGACCTCTGGATCCAGCAGCGCCCCGGCACGGACGTCCCGCTCTTCAACGCGATGGCCCGCCTGATCCTCGACGAAGGGCTCGCGGCGCGCGAGTTCATCGAAGGGCGCACCGAGGGATTCGACGCCTGGCGCGAGTCGCTGGCGCCGTTCACGCTCGACTACGCGGCGCGCGTCACCGGCGTCCCCGCCCGCGACATCGCGCAAGCAGCGCGCTGGTATGCACGGCCAGCAGGTTCGCAGGGGAGTCGAGAGGGGGGTGGAGCCCCTTTCTCCCAAAAAACGGGCTCGTGTTTGATCTGGGGCATGGGCATCACCCAGCACGTCAACGGCATCCACAACGCGCATGCGCTCCTGAACCTCTCGCTCGTCGCGGGGCAGATGGGCTTCCCGGGCAGCGGCATCTCGCCCCTCCGCGGCCAGAACAACGTCCAGGGCTGCGGCGACGCCGGCTGCATTCCAACGAACCTCCCCGGTTACCAGAATTACGCTCCCGAGACGCTCGCGAAGTTCGAGGCGGCGTGGGGCGCGAGGCCGCCGGGCCGCGTGGGCCGCGTCGTGACCGAGATCGTCGAAGGCTGCCTCTCCGGCGAGACGCGCGCGATGTACGTCGTAGGCGAGAATCCCCTGCTCTCTGAGCCCGACCTCCATCACGCCGAGAAGGCGATCGGGCAGCTCGACTTCCTCGTCGTCCAGGACCTCTTCCTGCACGAAACCGCCGAGCGCGCCAACGTCTTCTTGCCGGCGGCCGCGTTCGCCGAGAAGGAGGGCACGTTCACCAACTCCGAGCGGCGGGTGCAGCGCGTGCGCCAGGCCCTCCCGCCGCCGGGACGGACGAAGCCCGACTGGTGGATCACGTCCGAGCTGGCCAAGCGGGTCGCCGCGAAGCTCGGCATGAACGTGGCGCGGCAGTTCGACTACGACGGCCCCGCGGCGATCTTCGACGAGATGGCCCGCCTCACGCCGTTTCTCGGCGGGCTCTCACACGCGCGGCTCGATCGCGAGGGCGGTCTGCAGTGGCCATGCCCGACCGCGGAGCACCCGGGCACGCGTTATCTCTACGCGGAGTCCTTCCCGCTCGGCCGGGCGCGCTTCATCGCCGCGCGGGAGACGGTCGAGGCCGCGGAGCTTCCCGACCGCGACTTCCCGTTCATCCTCAACACGGGCCGCCTGCTCTACCACTGGCACGGCGGGACGCTCACCCGGCGCGTGCAGGGCCTGCTCGAGCTGGCGCCGCGCCTGGAGGTGGCGATCCATCCGAGCGATGCGCGGCGGCTCGGCGTGGACACGGGCTCGCGCGTCCGCCTGGCCTCGCGCCGCGGCGAGCTCGACGGCTACGCGCGCGTCACGGAGTCGGTGCGCGCGGGCGCCGTGTTCGTACCGTTCGTGAAGCTCGAAGAATCGGCGGCGAACTTCCTGACCAACTCCGCCAGCGACCCCGTGTCGAAGATCCCCGAATACAAGGTCTGCGCCGTCCGCATCGAGCGCCTGAGGGACTAGGCCTTTGAAGATCACCGAGCTCGAGACCATCCCGCTTCGCCTGCCCTTCGCGCAGCCGTTCAAGATCTCGCAGGGCGGCGACCGCGAGGCCATCGAGACGCTCATCGTGCGAGTGCACACCGACGAGGGGATCGTCGGGATCGGCGAGACCCAGGCGTGGCGTCGGCAGGGCAGCGCGGAGTTGCTCTGGAGCCTCGTCCACACGGTCAAGGACCACTTCGAGCCAATGATCACGGGGCGCTCGCCGTTCGACGTCGCGGGCATCGTGCACGCGCTGAACGAGGCCCTCGACAACACGCTCTACGCGCAGGCCGCCGTGGCGGATGCGCTGTACGACATCGCCGGCAAGGCCGTCGGACTGCCCGTGCACAAGCTCCTCGGCGGCGAGTGCCGGGACCGGGTGCGGATCGCCGGTCTCCTCGCGATGAAGCCGACCGTCGCCGAGCTCCTGGAATCCGCGCAGGCCTTCTACGATCGCGGTTTTCGTCACTTCGGGCTGAAGATCGGCGTCGACCCGCGACAAGACCTGGCGAACGTCGTGGCGCTCCGGAACCACTTCGGGGACCGAATCGTGCTCCGCGTGGACGCGAACGGAGCGCTCTCGTACGATGCCGCGCTCAGCCTGCTCCGGAAGCTCGAGCCCTACGACATCGATGCCGCCGAGCAGCCGATCGCGATCTGGGACCTGGAGGGCCTGGCCGCGCTCTGCCGGGCGACCAGCATTCCGATCATGGCGGACGAGTCGGTCTCGACCGACCACTCGCTGCTCGAGGTGATTCGCCGGCGCGCCGCCACGGTGGTGCAGACGAAGATCGCGAAGAACGGCGGGATGTATCGGGTCTGGCGGCTCTGGGCGCTGGCGAGCGCCGCCGGGATGCGGATCTACCCCGGAAACCACCCGAGCACGAGCGTCGCGACGGCGGCGGTCGCGCAGCTCTGCGCGGCCTGGCCCGGCGCGCTCATGGAGGGCGTGTTCGCGGTCGGCGTCAGCGGAGCGCTGGCGGCCGACGTCGTGACCGAGCCCATCGTCCCCGTGAACGGTGAGATCCGAGTCCCGCCCGGGCCGGGGCTTGGCGTCGAGCTGGACCCCGAGGCCATCGACCGCTTCCGCATCGACCGGTAGTCGCGGGCGGCCCGCGGAGCGCTCACTGCGTCGGCATCGACGCCGTCAGAAACTCCTCCAGCGCTCGAACGAATCCGGCGGGGTTGTCGAGCACCAGATGATGGTAGCTCGCCGGAATCTCCGCCAGCGTCGCGCGCCGAATCGCCGCACGCAGCTTGTCGGCCATGACGCGCGGCAGAACGGGGCTCAGCTCGCCGCGCGCGATCAGGGTCGGCGCGGCGATCCGATCGAGGAGCGACCAGGCGTCCACCGGCCGGCGCCCGCTGTTGCTCGCCGGATCGAAGCGATAGACCCAGGCCCCGTCGCGCTCGACGACCCCCGCGGCCCCGAGGTGCGCGAGGAAGGCCGGATCGGCCGCCGTCTCGCGCGGTAGCAGGCGGAAGGACCGGGCCGCGGCCTCGAGCGTGGGGTACGGCCGCAGCGTGCGCTCGCCGCGCCGGCGTAGCCGATCCAGCCGATCGGTCGGGATGGCGGGGCGCGAGTCGACGATCACGAGCGCGCTCACGCGGTCCGGGTGCCAGGCCGAGAAGGACATCGCGTTGTGGCCGCCCATCGAGTGGCCGATGAGCGCGATCCGGCGCCAACCGAGCGCGTCGATGACCCCCAGCAGATCGGCCGCGAAGTTTTCGGTCGCGTAGGCCGGCGGCTCCGCCCACTGGCTCTCGCCATGACCGCGCTGATCGAGCGCGATCACGTGAAACCGATCGGCGAACGCGGGCGCGACCAGATCGAACCAGTGGGCGTGGGCCGAGCCGCCGTGCAGAAAACAGAGGACGGGGCGGCCGGCGGTTCCCCACTCGAGAAAACTCAAGCGCAGACCGTCGATCTCGACGAAACGCCTGCGCGCGATCTCGCATCCGAAGCGTTTGATGGATGACATGCGGGGAATTGTATCCGCAAAAGTTTCGCTTTGACCGCGTTCTCGCGTTCTGTATTGTCGAAAGTACCCATGAGTGATGAACACACGTCGTCGAATCGTCGTCGCAACATCCTGGACGGTGCCTATACGGCCGGGCTTCTCATCGTTGCGATTCTTACCGGCTATGGGCTGCTGGCTCCGGCGGATCTCGCTCGCGCGACGACGCTGGCTCGACCTTATCCAGTGCCAAGTCCCGGTCCAGTCTCTGAATACCTCGGGCGGCCGGTCGAGCGCGCACCGGAGCCACCGCGCGTGAGCTGGCCAAAGACGGTCACTGGTCAGATCCTTGACGCGAGCCGCGCTCCGCTCGAGGGCGCGTCGGTCGTCGTCGGCGGGATCGAGCACCGGACGAACGCCGAGGGCCGATTCAGCGTGGAAGGCCACCCGCGGGATGCGCCGCTCCTGATCAAGCGGCCCGGATTCGCGAGGGCGACCGTGCAGCCGACCCCCGACCCGGTCGAGGTCGTCATGAAGTCGCAACTCGTGAAGGCGGCGTACCTCACGTACTTCGGCGCGTTGGCGGTCGGCGCGCAGGGGCCCGCCACGCTCAAGGACTTCGACGGGCTGATGGCCGACCTGAAATCGCGTGGCATCTACACGATCGGCCGCATCGTGACCTTCAAGGACAACATCCTCGCCAACGCCCGGCCCGAGCTCGCGATCATCGACACGCGCACCGGCAGGCCCTGGATCGACAACGAGAAGCTCGCCTGGGTCGATCCGTTCCGCGAAGAGGTCTGGAACTACAACATCGCGATCGCGCGTGAGGCCGCCGGTAAGGGATTCGACGAGATCCAGTTCGACTATGTCCGCTTCCCGACCGACGGCCGCCTGGGCGCCGCGAAATACTCCGCGCCCAACAACAAGCAGACGCGGCTGCCCGCGATCGCCGGCTTCCTCGAGCGGGCTCGACGCGAGCTGGGCCCGCTGGGCGTCTACGTGGCCGCCGACGTCTTCGGCTACACCGCGTTCAACGACAACGACACGGACATCGGCCAGCGCATCGAGGAGCTGGCGCCACATCTCGACTATTTCTGCCCGATGGTCTATCCCTCCGGCTATCAGATGGGTATCCCGGGGTTCCGGAACCCCGTCCAGAACCCCTACGAGGTCGTCCGCGAGAGCGTGCGGCTGATCCAGCAGCGCGGCTCCCACACGCGCGTGCGGGTGCGGCCGTGGATCCAGGACTTTCGCGACTATGCGTTCGACCGGCGGATCTTCGGCGTGTCCGAGATCCGCGCGCAGATCAAAGGAGCCGACGACGCCGGGGCAGTCGGCTGGATGCTCTGGAACCCCCGGAACGACTACACCGCCGGCGCGCTACGGCAGAAAGAGGCCTTGGGGACCAAGTGAAACTTTTGCTGGTACTGTCATTAATCCTGACCGCGGCTCTGTTGGTGGTTTCCTTCGCAGGCGCGGCCGAGCTCGCACCCAACGAGCTCGGCCGCGTGATGATCCTCGAGTACCACAAGATCGACTACCCCGAGGAGCGCTGGACGCGGACCCCCGAGAACTTCCGGCGCGACCTCGAGACGCTCTACGCGAAAGGCTACCGGCTGATCAACCTGGGAGATCTGCTGGACCGGCGCATCGCCCTGCCGGCCGGGACGACACCGGTCGTCCTCACGTTCGACGACTCCTCGCCCGGTCAGTTCCGATACATCGAGGCGAACGGGAGCGTCCAGATCGATCCGAAGTCGGCTGTCGGCATCCTCGAGGCGTTCATCGCCGAGAAGCCCGACTTCGGGCGCGGGGGGACATTCTACGTGCTGCCGGGAGCCTCCAAGCCCAACCGGCTCTTCAACCAACCCGAGTTCGAGGGGCGCAAGCTCCAGTACCTGGTGAGTCACGGCTACGAGATCGGCAACCACACGCTCTGGCATGCGAATCTCGCCAAATACCCGGAGGCGACGGTTCGCGCGCAGGTCGCCGAGGCCCAGGTGTGGATCCAGCGCCACGTCCCCGACTATCGGACGCGCACGCTGGCGCTGCCGCACGGCGCGTACCCGGCGGATGTCAGCTGGGTGCTGCGTGGCTCGGCCAAGGGGATGAGCTACAGCCACGACGCCGTGCTGATGGTCGCCGGCGGCGCCGCGCCGTCGCCGTTTTCGCGCACGTTCGATCCGGTGCGCCTGCCCCGCATCCAGGCGGTCGAGCAAGAACTCGCCTACTGGCTCAACTACTTCGACAAGAACCCCGGCGAGCGGTTCGTCAGCGACGGCGACGCGAACGTAGTGACGGTGCCGACGGCGCGCCGCGACCGCCTCCGTGACGAGCTTCCCCACTCCCTACGAGTCGTCGAACGCGGACCCGAACCGCCGGAGTCGCCCGTCGTCACGTTAACGCAAGACTCCAGCGCACGTGGCGCGGGCCGGGCCGGGCGGGTGCGGTAGGGGGCGCTCGGACCCGTTCCCGACAAGCGACGGCGGGAGTGACGCGCCTTGATGGAGCCCAGCCGCAGCGGGGCAGCGAGCGCGTGCCGCGTGGTCCAAGCGCTCCCTACCGCACCCGCCCGGCCCGGCCCGCGCCACGTGTGGTGACGTGATGCCTAGCGATACATGAGGTACGACGCGCGGCGGGCCAAAAAGCTGGCGCGATCCATTTCCGCCCAGGCAACGACCCGTTCGAGAACTTCTCCTCTGAGGAAAGCCCACATCGTGGACCGGTTGACCAGGAGGTTCTGGATGTTCTCGGGTCTGAACGCGTCGCGGTGACGGTCGCGTAGCGCTCGCGCCAGGGCGAGCGCCACCGTCACCGGGCGAATCGCCTCTCGATCGGTGACCACCAGGCGGACGCCCCCGCAGAGCACGCTCGCGTACACGTCGCCCGTCGGCGTGAACCAGATGGGCTCGAAGCTCACGCCGCGCAGTCCCTGCCGGTTGAGCGCCTCCGCCAGCCCGCGGGGCTCGATCCACGGCGCGCCCACCACCTCGAAGGGCGTGTCCGTCCCGCGGCCCACCGAAAGATTCGTCGCCTCGAGGAGCCCGATGCCCGAGTAGAGGAGCGCCTGGGTGAGCGAGCGGATGTTCGGCGACGGGTTGACCCAGGGCAGGCGGGTCTCGTCGTACCAGCGCTCGCGCTGCCAGCCGACCAGCGGCACCACCGTGAGCGATACGGGGATCTTGCGTTCGGCAGCGGCCAGCCGGGCGAACTCGCCGATCGTGAGCCCCGTCCGCACCGGAATGGGGTGAGGGCTCGTGAACGACTGGAGGTCGGGATCCATCAGCGGCCCCTCGACGACGCGGCCGGTGATCGGATTCGGCCGGTCAAGGACGAGCACCGGGATCCGCTGCTTCGCGGCCTCCTCCATCACGTAGATAAGCGTCGTGAGGTAGGTGTAGTAGCGGACGCCCACGTCCTGGACGTCAAAGACCAGGAGCGTGACGTCCTTGAGCATCGCTGGCGTCGGCCGGTTGGTGGCGCCGTAGAGACTCCAGATCGGCCGGCCGGTCGCAGGGTCGAGCCCGTGGGGAACGTCCGTGTCCACCAGGCCGGTCAGTCCGTGTTCGGGGGAGAAGATGGCCTGCAGACGCACCCCCGGCGCTCCGGCGATGAGATCGATCGCACGGCGGCCATGGGAGTCGACGCCGGTCTGGTTGGTGACGAGACCGACCGAATGTCCCGCGATCATCGAAAACTTCTGGTCGGCGAGCACATCGAGCCCGGTCAGGACTCGCTCGGGCGGCAGGGTCGCCTCGCCCGGTAGTCGATTCTCCTGCGCCGACCCGTCGGCGGCCGGCCCGCTCGTGGGACCGGGGTCGGCCACGACGGGCGGCTGGAAGAGCTGGGCGCCGGCCGCCGCCGCGAGCCGGATCCTCAGATCTCGGATCTTCGACGCGCCGCCGCCGTAGGGGTGGACGCGGTTCGACAGGATGATCATGTAGCTCCGGGTCGGCGGGTCGATCCAGAGCGCGGTGCCGGTGAACCCGAGGTGGCCCACGGAGCCCTCGGGGAAGAACGGCGCCATCGTTCGCGAGTACGACGAGGTGACGTCCCAGCCGAGCGTGCGCGTCCCGCGCCCGTCGGGCGCCACCGCCCACATCGTGCGCACCGTGGCGGTGTCGAGGATCCGCTGCCCGTCGAGCATGCCACCGTTCAGCAGCATCCGGCAGATCCGCGCCATGTCGGCGGCCGTCGAGAACATCCCGGCGTGACCAGCGACGCCGCCGAGCAGACGGGCCCGCGGGTCGTGTGCCTCGCCGCGCAGGAGGTGGCCGTTGGCGAACTCCGTCGGCGCGACGCGTGGCATCACGCTCGTCTTGGGATGGAAGGTGGTGTCCTGGAGGCCGAGGGGGCGGAAGAGAATATGCTCCATGTACCGGTCGAGCGGGGCACCGCTGACCCGGCGGACGACCTCGCCGAGGAGGATGAAGCCAGTATCGCTGTACTGGAAGGCCGAGCCGGGGGGATACTCGAGCGGCAGCTTGGCGATCTCACGCATCGCTGCCGGAAAGCCGCCGGCGACGGTGGCGTTCGGGGGGTACGCGCCGAGCCCGGCGCTGTGGGTCAGGAGCCTCCGGATCGTGATCTCGTCGAACTGCTTACCGCTGAATTCCTTGAGATACTGCCCGACGGGAGCCTCGAGCTTGATCGTGCCCCGCTCGACGAGCGCCATCACGGCGAGTGTCGTCCCGATCGGCTTCGTGAGGGAGGCGATGTCGAAGATCGTGTCGACCGTCATCGGGACCGGGCTCGGGAGGAGACGGCGGGACCCGTACGCTCGCTGGAGCAGAATGGCGTCGCCGCGACCGATGAGGACGACCACGCCGGGAATCTCGCCGCTGGCGACGGCCTCCTTCGCGGCCTCGTCGATTCCGGAAAAATCGAGCGGGCCGGGAACGTCACCCGGCCGGGCAATGCCGAGCGCGGGAAGCGCGAGCATGGCGAGCAGCGTTACACCGACGACGCGAGCAACGAGCACGCTAGGATCTTAGCATTGCGAGGCGTGAGATCGTGACGTCTGACTCGTTTTTCGGCACCTCGCTGCGCCGCGACCCGAACCAGCCAGCCGATCTGAGCGCACGCATCGATGCACAGCTCCGCGAGCGCCTCGAGGAGGCGGTGGATTTCGTCTGCCTCGGCGCGCTCGTCCAGCGGCGGCGCGCCCTCGCCTTGCCGCCGCCCAGCGCCGACAACACGCACGACCGCGAGGAGTTCACGCAGAGCGTCCGGGCCTTCCTCGCCGAGCTGCAGGCGGCGATCGTGCCGGCCCTCGACGAGGCGCAGCGACGGAAGGTCGCGGCGGCGGACCGCGCGCCCGGCGAGGAGACACAGCGACTGCTCGGCGTGCACGTCGCGCTGGCAAGGGAGCTGCCGGACTACTGGCAGCGCTTCGAGACGGCCCGCGCCGCCTACACCGCCGCGCGCGTCAGCTCAGGCGGCGAGCGCCGCGGATTGCTCGGCCGGCTCTTCGGCCGCGATTGACCGCCAGGCCCCCAGCGCCCAGAGATTTTCGAGATCCTCCAGCGCGCGGCGCCACCGGCCGTAGCCATCGAGCAAGGACTCGCGCGCGGCCGCCAGCTTCGCATCGGTGTCGTCCAGTCTCGCCTTCAGCGTCGGATTGGCCGCGCGAATGCTGTCGAACCCGCCTTCTGGCAACGACGTCGCAAG
>WNEZ01005371.1_pt1 | contig 11908 bp, 13 predicted proteins | sample 5400521 | NCBI WGS metagenome assembly WNEZ01 (sample SAMN13153339, study PRJNA577476) | soil metagenome | isolation source: 120 cm saprolite under Douglas fir tree site 2 hole 1 replicate 1 | place: USA:California | collected 2015-04-18
CACCAGATCCAGCTCGTATCGGCCGGCGTCGAGCCTGGCCATGATCAAGATATCGTCGACCAGCTCCAGCATGTGCTGGCCGCTGTGCAGGATGTCGCCCGCATAGTCGCGGTACGCCGCCTGGCCGACCGGCCCAAAGGTCTCTTCCGCGATGATTTGGCTGAAGCCGATCACGGCATTGAGCGGCGTGCGCAACTCATGGCTGATCGTTGCAAGGAACCGGGATTTTGCTTCGCTCGCCGCATCGGCGGCGTCCTTCGCGGCCCGCAACTCGTCGGCCAACCCAGTCAGCTCTTCATACGCTTTCGCCAGGAGCCGGTTCTGGAAGAACAGGAGGATAATGAAGGCGAGACCGCACACCACCAAAGCGGCGGCGATGCCTGAGAAAAGCCAGTGCAGTTGCAGCAGCCGCTGCTGGTCCGTGCCAGTCAGATCGCTGCCATATTCGTTCGCTCCGGCCGCTAGCCCCGCCAGCTTGCCTTCAAAGGGCTTCAGTGCGGCGAGTATGCGCGCGATCGTACCCGGACGATCGATCGACTGCATCAGCGGTTCGAGCTCGCTCAGCAAGCGTCCGAAAGCCTCGACGGTTTCGCGCTGATCGGGTTTGGCTTCGGTGAACTCCCGGACATCGCCGTGGCGGAGGACTTCGAGACGATTGCGCAGAATGTCGAAGCGGAGCTGGACTTCGTCCTTGTCGACGGCGCTGCCAGGGACGGCATAGGCAGCGACGCGCTGCTCGAAACGGTAGAACTCCGCAGTCGACTGGCTAACGGCCCAGACCATGTTATAGCGCGCTACCTCGCGTAGCGCCTTCTGGCGATCGAACACGGCAAAGGACACGCTGATTCCCGCCACCGTGAAGATTACGATGCTGATAGCCAGCGTGCTCTTTATGACTTGAAGCGGATTCACGATCACACTCGCCCACCTGCCAGGCCGACCGCTTGTAATATACTTGCGCCTTCAGCTCCGGATTGCTGTCGAAGGGGTATACGATAAAGATCGGACCCTTGTCGCTCACCGGCATATACCCGCCATCGCGCTTCAGCGCGAGGATCACCCCAAACTTGCGGGCGTCTTCGACCGGGATATTGGTGCTGTAATCATTGAGCGCGGTCGCGACGATGTGGTCGCCCGAGGCCCCGACGGCGTCCAAAAGCTTGGCGAGCGGCACGCCTTCGAACTTGTGGGGCCCGTCATGCCATGGAGTCGAGGTGGAGAATGAGGTCTCGCCCAGCGCTTCGAGCATCGCACGGTCGAATTGGGCCGCCCCGTCTTTGTTGGTAACGCTGATCTTCCCCGTCACGGTCAGGATTGGCTTGTCGGCCGGATCCGGCAGGGACGCTGCGCCGGCGAGGTTTGCCGCCAAAAGCGCGAAGGCGCCAAACAACGGCGCAACCAGGGGCCGCACGGCCGATATCATCGCCTACCTCGCGCAATACGGAATGTTTGCCCATCAAATTTGCCGGAATGTCGTAAAGAAATATTTAATATCACTGGACGGGTTCTTAAGGGAGCGTTTACCGTGTTTCATTAGGATAGCAGCATGGACGTGTGCCCCGGTTGGGCGCAGAGGCGAATATGTATGAAATCTTTAAGGAATTCACCTTCGAGGCGGCACATCACTTGGCAGTCAATGTCGCGGACGGCCATCCCTACGCCAGGCTGCACGGCCATTCGTTCCGGGTCGAGCTGTTCCTGAAGGGCGAGAAGGACCAGGACAAGCATTGGCTGTGCGATTTCGGTGAGATAGAGCGGCAGATCGTCGAGCTGCGGCATGACCTCGACCACTGCTATCTCAACGACATCGAGGGGCTGGAGGTACCGACGCTCGAGAACATCACCCGCTGGATCTGGGACCGGCTGCACGATGAGCTGCCCGGTCTCGACCGGGTTCTCGTGCGCCGCGGCTCGTGCGGCGAAGGCTGCACCTTCAGCGACCGGGCGGCCTGACCCGAACCGCCGGTCAGGGCACTCCGAGCCGTCCGAACAGCTGCAACACGCGCGCGGCGGCGCCGTCGGCGAGGAGGTCGCGCTCCATGCGACGCTCGTCGGCAAAAAAATCGACCGACAGACGCCGATCGGTCAGCAATGTCGCCAGGATCGCGTCGGCTCCCTTCTCGTCGAACACGCTCTCGGCGTAGATCACCCGGTGTCCATCCTCGGCGGCGCCGAGCAGATTGACAAAGTAGGTATAAGCCAAATTCCCGACCCGCGGCGTCTTGGCGCCGAGCACCACGACGAAGGTGCGCTCGCGCTCGGCCGGGCTGAGCGCATCCCACCACGGCCGGACGTCGCGATCGATCGCATCGAGCTGTGCCGTCGCCGCCTCGCTGGCATCCGCCAGCAATGCCGGAGCGAACGCACTCATGTCGCGCTGCAGTTGCTCCGGGCTGGGAAGCCCCTGCGTCTGATAGCGTTCGATCAGCCCAAGCGAGCTGCGCAGCGTGTGTTCGGCGCGCTTGGCCGCGGTTTGCGCCAAGCCGGCCCGTGGCAGCGCGTCCAATACAGTTGCGATGCGCGGGCGAATCTCGGTCAGCTTGCCGCGCCATGCCTCCTCGCGATCGAACCCCTCGCTTGCCGGGCGCATCGCCGCCCACAGGCTGCGCGGCACGTGGTCGATGGTTTTCAACAGTTGATTGGCAGGAGGGGTCTGGCCCACACGCCTCGCGGTGCCATGGTGCCTGATCATGACCGCGTCGAAGCCGGCGATCACGATTGGGTCCGCCTGATCGAGAAAACGCTTTTTGGCGTCCTGGTAAATCGCGATGGCTGTGTCGTTGAGCTGACGAAACGCCGGCATTACCGATGCCGGCTCCTGACCTGCGGCGGGACCGGCCAGCCCCAGCAGCAACAGGCACACGATCCCGGTCTTCCTCATGTAAATCGACTCCCGCCAGCAGCAAAATCGGATGATGGCGGATAATCGCGGGTCGCAGCCGGCATTGCCAGCAGGGACCGGCGACCCTACAGCCCCAAATAGAATTTGCGGACCAGCTCGTTGTTGTTGAGCTCGTCGGTGCTGCGGCCTTCGAAGGCGATTTGGCCGTGCACGATGACATAGCCGCGATCGGCGATGCGGACGGCCTGGTTGAAATTCTGCTCGGCCATCAACACGGTCAGCTCGAAGCGGTCCTTCAGCTCCTTGATCTTGTCGATCGTGCGGCTGACCAGAATGGGCGCGAGGCCGACCGACGGCTCGTCGATCAACAGGATGCGCGGCGCTGACATCAGCGCGCGGGCCAATGCCAGCATCTGCTGTTCGCCGCCCGACAGGCTCCCGGCGAGCTGGCGCCGGCGCTCGCGCAGCGCCGGGAAGGTCTCGTAGGAGGATTCGAGATTGGCCGCGATCGCGCTGCGCGCGGTCGGGCGGAACGCGCCGAGCAGCAAATTCTCCTCGACCGTGAGCTTGGGGAACAGGCGGCGCCCCTCGGGCACCAAGGTGATGCCGAGATCGACGATCTCTTCGGTGGCGCGTCCGATCAAATCATGCCGCTTGCCGTCGATCTCGGCGACGATGCCGCCCGAACTCGGGCGCACCATGCCCATGATGCATTTCATCAGGGTGCTCTTGCCGTTGCCGTTGGTGCCAAGGAGGACCACCGTTTCGGCATGCGACACCGAGAGCGAGATGTCCTCGAGCACCCGCACCGCGCCATAGCCGGCGTTCAACCCGCTGACCGCGAGGCTATTCGCCAAGATAGGCCCTCTCGACCTCGGGGTTGCGAACCACATCCTGCGGCGGCCCGTCGGCGATCTTTTGGCCGGCGACGAGCACGACGAGCCGGGTCGAGAAGCTCATCACGGCGCGCATGATGTGCTCGATCAAGACGATCGTGATGCCCTCCTCGTTGAGCCGCAACAGGACGGCGATAATCTCTTCGATTTCGGCGGGGGACAGCCCGGCCATCGCCTCGTCGGCGAAGAGGAGCCGCGGCTGCGTGGCGACGGCGCGGGCCAGCTCCAGCTTGCGCATCTCGACCTGGGTCAAATCGCGCGGCAGCCGGCGCGCCTTGTCGGCGAGCCCGACCTGATGCAGCAGCTCGTGGCAGCGGGTCTCGACCTCGGCGAGCGACAGGCGATGGCCCGGGCGGGCATTGACCGTATAGATGAGCGGAACCCGCAGATTGTCGACGAGGTTGAGGGTGTGGAACGGCTTCGGCAGCTGAAAGCTGCGCGCGAGCCCGAGCCGGGTGCGCTGATGCGCGATCAGGCCGTCGAGCTTTTGCCCGTCGAATAGGACGCTGCCGGTCTCGTTGTGGAGGGTGCCGCAGAGGCAGTTGACGAGGGTGCTCTTGCCCGAGCCGTTCGGCCCAATCAGGCCGAGCCGCTCGCCGGTGGCGACGCTGAGCTCGATGTTGTCGAGCGCGACAAACCCGCCGAACCGCTTGCCGAGGCCGCTTACGCCAAGGAGCGGGCGCTCGCTCACGCCGTCCTCTGCTGAGCAAGGGCCTCGACGGCGCCCGCGCGCTTGCGGCGCCGCGCCTGGACCAGCCCGACGATGCCGTTCGGGGCGATGATGACGAACCCGATCAGCAATAATCCGACGATCAACAGATTGAGCGCCGATGAAATCGTCACGGTGGCGAGCTGCTGGATCGTACCCAGCAGGATCGAGCCGATCACCGGGCCGATCCAGCTGGTCATGCCGCCGATCACCGGCATCGCCACGCTGTTGACGGCGTAGGCGAGGTTGAAGCTCGAGCCCGGGTCGAGGTAGGTCACGTAATAGGGCAGGGGCGCACCGGCCATGCCCATCAACGCCCCGCTCAAGGTCGTGGCGATCAGCTTCAGCCCCAATGTCGGGACCCCGCCGGCCTCGGCCGCCAGCTCGTCGTCGCGGATCGCGGCAAAGCCGAGGCCGAGCGTCGAGCGCTCGATGGTCCGCGCGATGCCGACCGAGATCACCGCCAACACCAGCATCAGCGTGTAGAGGTACTGGATGTAGCTGCCGCCGAGCGGCGCGTTGGCGGGGCGGATGATGTAGATGCCGCGCGAGCCGCCGACATAGTCCCAGTTGACGATCAGCGTCTGCACGACGACCGCCAGCGCCAACGTCGCGATCGCGAAAAATACGCCGCGCAGGCGGAGCGTCAGGTAGCCGGTGCCGAGCCCGACGATGCCCGATACGATCCCGCCGACCACGATCATGACCGGCAGCGGGATCGCCGGGGTGTGGACCCCGAACCATGCCTGCGTCAGCGCCGGCATCTTGTGCATTACGACCGAGCTGTAGGCACCCATCGCGAAGAACGCGCCGGTCCCGAAATTGATGTAGCCGGTATAGCCGCCGAGGATGTTCCACGCCGTCGACAGTACGATGTATTGGAGAACGACGTAGGCGGCGAAGAAATAATACTCGTTGGTGAAGAAAATCCGGGTCAGCACCACGAACGCGATGCCGAGTACGGCGGCGGCGATCCAGAAGGTTCCGGCCCGGGTAGTGTCCTCATTTGACGGTCGCCCGAGGCGGTGGTGCAACCACGTAACTACCGCGACAAGAACGATGATGCCGCCGATTATCGTTCCTACGAAAGCTAAGATGGCGGCAAAAAATGGTATGTCGCCCCGATGAGAGAAGTTGAGGGGCATCCATGCCCCTATCGCGATGAGGAGGCCAACGACGATCCACACGGTCCTCATAGTTGCGCCCCGATGTAGGCCACTACCCCGGCGCGCATCGCTAGCGGCCCATAAGGCCGGCCGGGCGCACGGCCAGCGTCGCCAAGAGGAAACCGAAGGCGACCGCCGGAGCCCAGGACGGGCCATAAAAGGTTGCCGTGATGCTCTCGACGATGCCGATCAACAGCGACGCGGCGACCATGCCGGGAACGCTCGTCATGCCGCCGAGCACGCAGATCGCAAAGATGCGGCCGATATAGTCGCGGCCGATCGACGGTTCGACCGGCTGGATGATGATCAGGAACGTGCCGGCCAGCGCGCAGGTCGCGACCGATATGCCAAACGCGATCTGCTTGATCCGCGTCGGGCTTGCCGCCATCAGCTGCAAGGCCACCCCATCCTGCGACACCGCGAGGATGGCCCGACCGATAAAGCTGCGCGTCAGATAAAGCTGCAGCACCCCGACCATGACCAGCGAGACGACGCACGGGACCAGCATGCGCAAGGGAAGATCAAAGATCCCGAGATGGAGGCTCGGGCCGATATAGGGCGCCTCGACAAAGCGGTAATCGACGCCGAAGACCAGGACCAGCGACACTTCGCCGACAAATAGGAGGCCAAAGAAGAAGGCCAGGCCCTGGATCGCCTGTTCGCCCCTACTCTCGAATGCATAGTAATAAAGCCGATAGGTCGCCATCCCGATCACATAGAAAACCGGCAGCATGATGAAGCCGACCAGGATTGGGTCGATCTTGACATAGGCGGTAACGATGTAGGCCGCGTAGGAGCCGAGCAGGATGAAGGCCGGCTGGGCGATGTTGGCGATGTCGAGCATGCCGAAGGAGATCGTGACGCCGACCGTCACCGCGGCGTAGAAGCCGCCGAGCAGGATGCCGGCGACAATCGCGTTGATCAGGAGATCGAGCGAAACGACCATCGGCGGGGGGCTAGCGGCGCTGCGCGGCAGCGAGGCACAACCCCACCGGTCGCGCGATCCGACGGCGCGCAGGCATCGCCACCATGCGGGCTTCCCCCCTCAACTTTGCTCGCTCAGCAGCGCCGATCGAGCAGCCGGCACATTAGATCAGCATCAGCCAGCGCTGAGAAGCGCGATGAGGTTGCATTTTCGCCATGTCGGCCACCCGGAACGCGTGCGGCGGGCGCTCAGCCGATTTCCTGCCTCGTAGTGCTGACCGCGGTTCTGTGCGTCTGTTTGCCAACGAAAGCGCCGCCCGTGATATCGTTACGGAAAGCCACGCGTTTGCGCGGATGGCGCCCGAAAGCCTGATTTGCGATGGGGGTGATCATGGCCGACATGAATAGCGCTGTGCTCGAATACGGCGCGCCGGAACCCACGGAAACCGCGTCGGTGATGGCGGACAAGCTAAGGTTCCACACCGATTCCTGGGACCTCTCCGTGGACCTCAAAGCGGGCCACCCCGACATCGTCGTGATCGACGCTCGCTCCAGGGAGGCTTATGCCGATGGGCACATTCCGGGCGCGGTCAGTCTCCCGCACCGCGAGATGACGGCCGAAGCCGCGGAGCAGCTCGACCGCCGCAAGATCTACGTGGTCTATTGCGACGGCATCGGCTGCAATGCGTCGACCAAAGGCGCCTACAGGCTCTCACTCCTGGGGCTCCGGGCCAAAGAGCTGCTTGGCGGGCTCGACTGGTGGCGACGCGACGGGCATCCCGTCGCGACATCAAGCGAGCCCGGGAGCCTGCGTTCCGCGGTCAGAGAGAAGGTGGCAAGCAGATGACCGCACTGACCCTCGATCAGGCCTCAACGATCGTCGACAAGGCGCTCGAAAAGGGCCGCGAATTGAAGTTGCACCCGCTGACCGTCGTCGTGCTCGACGCCGGCGGCCATTTGGTGGCGATGAAGCGCGAGGATAGATCCGGTATCCTGCGCACCGAGATCGCCACCGGCAAGGCCTGGGGTACCCTCGGGATGGGCTTCGGCGGGCGTGAATTCGCCCGCCGCGCCGCTGCCGGCGGGGTGTTTCTCCAGGCGCTGATGGCCGCTTCGGGCGGGCGGGTGGTGCCGGCGCCGGGCGGTGTCCTGATCCGTGACGCCGCCGGTGAGATCATCGGCTCGGTCGGGATCAGCGGCGATACCTCCGACAAGGACGAGATCTGCGCGGTGCACGGCATCAGCTGCGCCGGCCTCACTTCCGATACCGGCGATCCGGCCTGACCTTATCAGCGGGGAGGCGGAGGGACAGGGACCGCGACGGGGAGGGCCCGCCGCGCGTCCCGTTGGGCGAGCTGGACATACCCGTCGGCGATTATATCGTACTCGAAGACCGCGCCGCCGGCGGCAGCCACGAAGCGTGGGAGCCCGGGGAGCGGCGGCCTTGGCACGTAAGGCGGCTCGATCAGGTATTCGCCGCCCCATTCGCGGGCGTGCATGTACTGCGTGTGCACCCGGTCGTAAGCGCTGTCATAGGGGCTCGGGATCGGCGGATTATATGCCGGCCATGGCGGAGCCATCGCTATCGGGATGGGCCGCCGGTGCCTCCAGTACCGCGCGTGGTGGCGCGCACGCCAGACGTGACGCTGCACCCGCGGACAATGGCAACCGGGCGCAGGCATCGAAGATACCGTACTGGCACCGGTCGTGCCGTCGGCGTGGCTCGGAACCGGTATCAGCCATGCCATCAGGAACGCGGCACCGATCGCGTGAAATGCTCGCATCGCCCTCTCCTTCGTAACTCACGGGTATAATAATCCAAAACAGCGAAGCAGCGGCGAAGATCCCTTGCAGTTTACGCGAAAGTCGCCCCTGATAGCCGGCACCGGCAGGTCAGGCCGGGCGTCAGCGGCCTCCCCCGAGCAGAATGCCCAATCGCCGGCATAGGCCGGGCTGCCGTCCGGTGCCCTTGGGGTCAGCCGGTCGGAGATGACGCTGACGTGATAGGCGTCGAAGGGGCCGGTCAGCGCGGCGGCGGGGGCGAGGCTCACCACTCGGATATGATCCGGAACGAGGCCGAGTGCGGCATAAGCCCGCTGTAGTAGCGGCGCGAGCGGCTCGTTGCCGTGATAGAGCCCATACCAGCGATCGATCGGGGTCGCGCTCGGGGTGGCCAGCCAGGGGGCAGGCTCACGGCCCGGCAGGACGAAATCAGGCGGACCCGAAAACAGCAGCACACGCGCGACCGGCACGCGCTTGGCCAGCATCGCGGCCATGCCGCCGCCCTGGGAATGGCCGGCGACGGCGATATGGGGCCAATCGGGCGCATCATTCGCCAGATAAGCGCGCCATCCCTCCTCGGGGTGGTTGAGGTCGAGACGCCGCAACAATTTGGTAAGCCGCCCAACGATCGCTTCCTCCGGCGGCGTGTTGAAGCCGCCGAACAGACGGCTTTGCCGGAACCGCTCCGCGCAACCCGGATCGGGGTCACGCGCGCAGGCCTGCATCACCGCCGGTTCGTTGTCGTAGGACAGGCTGATGACGCGATAGCCGGCGTCTGCCGCTTTGCCGAGGAACAGCTGGACACGGGCTGGGTCGCCGGTGGTTCCGGGCAGGAACACGAGGAGTGGCGCCTGCGTCGACACCGCGCGATCGAAAACCACGACGCTGCTGCGCAGGAAGTGAGTGACGCTGGGGTCGGCCTCGCTTGGCGCAATCGTGTAGACGATGCGGTCGGCGGCACGCAGCGGCGGGTTCGGCACCGCGAGCAAAGCGATCGCGACCGCCGCAAGCCTGAGAGCATAGACCCGCATCTCTCACCCGCGGCTGCAGGCGCCGCCGCCGAGGACACAGAATTTGGCGCAATGGGGGTGGTTGAGCGCCACCTTCCCGAGCGCCCCCGCCAGGGTCGGGCCGAGGTCGAAGCGCGGGTCGTAGGGCAACAGTGTGCAGGAAATGACGCTCGGCCGTGGCGCCCCCTTGAATTTGACCACCATGCGCGAGCCGGCGCACATGACGTCCTCGGGCGATTTGCCGAGAATGCCCCAGCACGCCTCGGTGATCTCCGGCACGTCGGCCGCCGGATCCATCTCGGGAAACACGGTCAGCGCCAGCGGGTCATCGGCATCGATCGCCAGGCCGAGCTCGGCGAAGAGGCCGGCGAAGCCGCGGCGGATCTCGGCCTCGCTCTCGCCCGATAGCCGCCGGCTGGCGACCGACACGGCAAAGCCGCTGGCGGCGAGCCACAGGAGCCCGTCGATCGCCGGTTGCCAGCTGCGCCGGCCGCGCTCCTCCTCATGGACGCTCCTTCCGTAATGGTCGAGCGAGACGCGGATCGCGAGGCGCTCGCCATGGCGCTGATTCAGCGCCAGCAGCGCCGGCTTCATCTTGTGCATCGGCTTCATCGCATTGGTCAGCACCAGGGTGCGGAAGCCGCGCCTGAGGGCGAGATCCAGCATCGCCGGCAATGCCGGGTTCATGAACGGTTCGCCGCCGGTGAAGGCGATCAATTTCGTGCCGAGCCCCAGATTTTCGATCTCGTTCAGGTATTCGGCGACCTCGGCGGTGCTCAAATAAACCAAGCGGTCATTCTTTGGCGACGATTCGATGTAGCAATGCCCGCAGGTCAGATTGCAGAGCGTCCCGGTGTTGAACCACAGCGTATCGAGCGATTTGAGCGCGACCTGGGCCCGCCGCTCGCCGGTGGCGGTGACGAACGGATCCTGAAATTTGCGCGGATCGAGCCGCGCGGCGGGTGCCGCCAGCGCCTCGGCCATGGCCGCTCTCCGGTTGCCGACCGACCGGATCATAATACGAGATCCGGTGCGTGTCGGTTTTGCCGCATCACAGAGCCGTGAGCCGTCGCCGATCGACTGCCGGGCGGCGAACCGTCACATTCACGCGTTAACCTCATTTTCGCGGCGCGCGGCTTGCAGGCGATGACACGCCTCCCTAATCTCGTACTTTGCGGGAGTGTTTCTGTTGGGTCAGATGGAGCAAATTGTACCGCGGCACATTCGGTTGACGTCCCATAACGCCGGCGAAGCGACCATCCCGGTGCACTGGGGAGCGGCGAGCGCAGCGTTGCGCGGGCCGGTCGTCGCCAGCCCGGCCGATCCGCGCCATCGCAACGCGATCGGCTCCTACAGCGGGTCCTATGCGATCTACCGTGCGCTCGCCGTTGCGACCCACGCCTTGGCGCCGGGTCACCGGCCCGATTTCACCGACACCTCACCGGCGGCGCTGATCGGGCCGTGGCCGCAATGGGCCGACCCGCAGAAGATCGTCTCGCTCGATCCCTACGGGCATCTGGTCGGCGAAGTGTTCGCCGAGCAGATCCGCGCCGGGGTCGATGCCCGCCCGACGATCGCGGTCACCACGGCGCGGATCGACCTGCCGGAAATCCGCCAGCGCATCGCCTCGGGCGATATCATCCCCGATGGCCGGGTCGTGCTCGATACGGGCGAGATCCGGGTCACCAAGGCGGCGATCGACCCGGTCTGGTACCTGCCCGGGATCGCCGCCCGGTTTGGCGTCGCCGAGCCGGAGCTGCGCCGCACCTTGTTCGAGGAAACCGGGGGCATGTTCCCCGAATTGGTCACCCGGCCGGATCTCGAACTCTTTCTGCCGCCGATCGGCGGCACGACGGTTTATCTGTTTGGCGACGTCGACCGGATCGGCCGGCCTGAGACGGTGATTGCCTGCCGCGTCCATGACGAATGCAATGGCTCGGACGTGTTCGGCTCCGACATCTGCACCTGCCGGCCCTATCTCGTGCATGGCGTCGAGGTGTGCGCGGCAACCGCGCAAGAGGGCGGGGTCGGCATCGTCGTCTACAACCGCAAGGAAGGCCGCGCCCTCGGCGAGGTGACCAAGTTCCTCGTCTATAACGCGCGCAAGCGGCAGGAGGGCGGCGACCGCGCCGAGACCTATTTTCACCGCACCGAATGCATCGCCGGCGTCCAGGACATGCGGTTTCAGGAGCTGATGCCGGATGTCTTCCACTGGCTCGGCGTTCGCCGCATCGACCGCTGGGTGTCGATGTCGAATATGAAGCACAAGGCGGCGCGCGCTCAGGGGATCGAGGTGGTGGAGCAGCTGGCGATCCCGGAGCGGCTGGTACCGACCGACGCCCAGGTCGAGATCGCCGCGAAAAAGGCGGCCGGCTATTTCACCCCGGCCGGAGCGCCGAGCCGCGCCCAGCTGCGCCGCACCAAAGGGCGCCGCCTCAACGCGTGAGTTCTGATTACCCCTCTCCCGCACCGCGGGAGAGGGTGGTTGCGGACGCCAGTCCGCAGCCGGGTGAGGGCTTGGCGCCGCACCCTCACCCACCGCCCGCTACCGCGGGCGGTCCCCCCTCTCCCGCGATGCG
>WNEZ01004698.1_pt1 | contig 11907 bp, 16 predicted proteins | sample 5400521 | NCBI WGS metagenome assembly WNEZ01 (sample SAMN13153339, study PRJNA577476) | soil metagenome | isolation source: 120 cm saprolite under Douglas fir tree site 2 hole 1 replicate 1 | place: USA:California | collected 2015-04-18
CTCGTTTGGTTGACCGATGCCATGGTCGGACACCCAAAGGTCACCGAGTAGGGAGGGCCGTTTGGCCGATCCACCCCAAGAGGACCAGAGTTCAGTCGGGAGACGGCCCCGTCAGACCCGAGCGGCCCATAGGCAGGCACGTTCAAATCTCCCCTCTGACCCAAGCATTTCGCCTCTATAGCGCTTCTCTACACGCTCTAAGGCTCCGTTGCGGGCTGTTCCTGGCGGGTTACCCGACCGTTCGGAAACGCCATTGGCGCGGGTAACGTCCTGGGCAACTCGGTCAAGATCGGTCCGTCGTGTTGGCCGTCTCCGCCTGGTCGGGCGTCGCCGCCCAGCTTGCCAGGAGGTTCAACGCCTCCTCGGACCTGGAACCGGGCTCGGCGGTGTAGACGGCCACCGTCAGACCCGCGTCGACTGAGAGCTCCATCGTCTCGTAGGTCAGGATGAGGTCGCCGACGACGGGGTGGTGGATGCGTTTAACGCCGGTGTCGTGGAAGCGGACGTTGTGCGCGGCCCACCGGGTGCGGAACGTCTCGCTTTGCGTCGATAGCTCTCCGACAAGGTCTGAGAGGCCACGGTCGTATGGGTCCCGGCCGGCTTCGGACCGCAACGTGGCCACCACGTCGTTCGCTACACGTTCCCAGTCGAGGAAGAAGTTGGGCGCGCGAGCGTCGAGGAAGACGAACCGGGCAGTGTTCGCCGGCCGGGTCGGGCCGACGTACATCTCCGAGAAGAGGGCGTACCCGAGCCGGTTGACGGCAAGGATGTCCCCGCGTCCGTTTCGCACGTACGCCGGCGCTCCGGTCATCGCGTCGAGGATGCGCTGCACGTTCGGCCGCACCGGTTGCTTCGTCGGGCGGCGGCGCGCTGGCGTCGTCGTCTGCGCAGCGCGCGCAAGGTCGAAGAGATGCGCTCGCTCAGCCTCATCGAGCTGAAGCGCGCGGGCCAGCGCCTCTAGCACGCCTTCCGACACCCCGTTCATGTTCCCGCGCTCCAGGCGGGTGTAGTAGTCGACGCTGACCCCGGCGAGGAGCGCGACCTCTTCCCGGCGGAGCCCTGGAGCGCGCCGGCTATCGCCGTAGACCTGCAGGCCCGCCTGGGCCGGCGTGATCCGGGCTCGCCTGGAGGTCAAAAACTCACGGATCCCGCTCCTGGTGTCCATGGCCACGAGGGTACCCCCGCCCGGCTCCCACTGAGAGGCCCTGCCAGTACCTGGAACAACAGGGACGCTCATTTTGGCGCCATCCCGTGCTTTCTTGGGGTAGAGCGACTTCGAGCCATCCGAAACTGAAAGGCAGCCCCAACATGCGAGCGACTGTCATGTTCGGCGCCGGCGACGTCCGCATCGAGACCGTCCCTGACGCCCGCCTGTTACAACCTACCGACGCCATCGTCGCCGTCGCCCGCGCCGGCATCTGCGGCAGCGATCTCTGGCCGTACCAGACGATGGAGCACAGCGGGACCGGCCGCCGCATGGGACACGAGTTCATCGGCGTCGTCAAGGCCGTCGGCGCCGACGTCCGGACCATGAAGGTGGGCGACGTCGTCATCGCGCCGTTCCTTTACTCGGACGGCACCTGCGTCTTCTGCCAGGAGGGACTGCACACCTCATGCCTCCATGGAGGCAGGTACGGCTCTGATGGCGTGGACGGCGGAAAGGGCGAGGCGGTGCGCGTCTTCCAGGCGGACGGGACGCTCGTCGTGCTGCCGGTGGGCGCGGACGACGCGCCGATGCCGTCGCTGCTCACCCTTTCGGACGTGATGGCGACCGGACACCACGCCGCGCTCGCGGCCAGGGTCGGTCCCGGGAAGACAGCGGCCGTCGTCGGCGACGGCGCCGTCGGCTTGTGCGGGGTGATCGCCGCCCGCCGCCTCGGCGCCGAGCGGATCATCATCCTGGGACGGCACCCCGACCGGATCGCCCTCGCGAAGGAGTTCGGCGCAACGGACGTCGTCAGCGAGCGAGGCGACGAGGCAATCCAGCGCGTGCGCGAGCTCACCGATGGCCTCGGCGTCCATTCCGTCCTCGAGTGCGTCGGCCTCGAACAGTCGACGCGCACGGCGCTCAGCATCGCCCGTCCTGGCGGCGCGGTCGGCCGCGTCGGTCTTCCCCAGGAAGAGGCGATCCCGGAATCGCTGCCGACCTTCTTCGACAACGTCACCATCGCCGGCGGCCCTGCCCCGGCGCGCGCGTACATCAAGGAGCTGCTGCCGGACGTCCTCGACGGAACGATCGAGCCCGGCCGAGTCTTCGATCGGGTCATGCGCCTGGACGAGGTGCCCGACGGTTACCGGGCTATGAACGAACGGGAGGCGATCAAGGTTCTGATCGAGCTGAAGACGAAGGAGAGGCGCCGATGACCGGATGGACGAGCGAGGAGCTCGGCAAGATCGAAGCAGCGGATGAGCTGCAACTCGCATCCGCCAGACGGGGCGGCATCCTGCGAAGCCCGGTGACGATCTGGGTCGTCCGCTATGGCGACGACCTCTACGTCCGGGCCGTCAACGGACGCACGTCCTCCTGGTTCCGCGGCGCCCAGGCTCGCCACGAAGGCCGAATCCGGGCTGGCGGCGTCGAGAAGGACGTTCTCCTCGCCGAGACGGTCGACGTCAACGACGGGATCGACGCCGCTTACCGCACGAAGTATCACCGGTACGCCCCCAGCATCGTCGACTCGATCGTCACCCCGGAAGCGAGAGCCGCAACGCTCAAACTCGTTCCGCGCTCATGAAGGAGACACACATGCAGAAACGCAAACTTGGAACAAGCGACTTGGAAGTTTCGGCTCTTGGGCTCGGCTGCATGGGCATGAGCTATGCCTACGGTCCGGCCCCGGACAGGCAGGAGATGATCTCGCTGATCCGGTCGGCTGTCGAACTCGGTGTGACGTTCTTCGACACGGCCCAAGCCTACGGTCCGTTCACGGACGAAGAGCTCGTAGGAGTTGCCCTCGCTCATTTCCGTGGGCACGTGGCGATCGCCACCAAGTTCGGCATCGGGATCGATCCCGGCGGCCAGCAGATCGTGGACAGTCGCCCCGAGTACATCAAGCCGAGCGTCGAGAGCTCACTCGAGCGACTCAGCGTCGAGGCCATCGACCTGCTCTATCAACACCGCGTGGACCCGGAGGTGCCGATCGAAGACGTGGCAGGAGCGGTGAAGGACTTGATTCGCGAAGGCAAGGTGAACCATTTCGGTCTATCTGAGGCAGGAGTGCAGACGATCCGCCGCGCACACGCACTCCAGCCCGTCACTGCCGTGTAGCGAATACTCGCTGTGGTGGAGACGCCCTGAAGAAGAGGTGCTGCCGACGCTCGAGGAACTCGGAATCGGGTTCGTCCCATTTAGTCCACTTGGCAAAGGCTTTCTCACGGGTAAGATCGACGAGAACACGACGTTCGATAGCTCGGACTTCCGCAACATCGTCCCTCGCTTTACGCCGGAGGCCCGGAAGGCGAATCAGGTCTTGGTTGATCTGCTTCGCAAGATCGCAGAAGGGAAGCGGGCGACCCCTGTTCAGATCGCGCTCGCCCGGCTGCTTGCCCAGAAGCCGTGGATCGTGCCAATCCCAGGAACCCGGAAGCTGGAGCGCCTCAAGGAGAACATCGAAGCAGTTGCGGTTGAACTTACGGCCGAGGATCTGCGTGAGATCGATCTTGCCGCCTCAAAGGTCACGATCCAAGGGGCGCGGTACCCCGAGGACCTGGAGAAAAGGACCGGTCTCTGAGCCCCCGACATGGCAAGCGAGGACTCGGCTCGAAGGGAACGTGAGTCGGGAGGAATGGTGGCCAGGGTCCGGACGGGCGATTCACAGGCCGAGCACGAACAGCGGGTCACGCCGCTGGAGCTGTTCTTCGATCTCGTGGTGGTCTTCGCCATCACCCAGGTGACGGGCTTCCTCTCGCACAATCCGACCTGGGGTGGCCTGCGTCGGGGCCTGCTGCTGCTCGGCGCGCTGTGGTGGGCCTGGTCGGCGTATGCCTGGCTGACGAATACCCTCGATCCCGAGGAAGTCGCCGTCCGGCTCGCCGTGCTGGCCGCTACCGCGGCGATGCTCGTGGTGTCGCTCGCCGCGCCGGGCGCCTTCGGCCGTGACGGGGTTAGCTTCGGCGTCGCCTATTTCGTCGTGCGCGCCCTCCACCTCGTCCTGTATGCCATTGCCGGTCGTGGCGACCGTGACCTTCTCCGTGCCGTCGTGAGGATCGTCCCGACCGCCACCCTCGGTCCTGCCCTGCTAGTGATCGCGGGGCTTCCTCAACGGCCCGGGGCAACTGGCGCTTGGGGGCGCCGCGCTGGCGATCGACTACCTCGGTGCGACGGCGGGCCGCATGCGCGGCTGGCGCGTATCGCCGGCGCATTTCGTCGAGCGCTTCGGGCTGATCATCATCATCGCCCTCGGCGAGTCGATCGTGGCGATCGGCGTGGGCGCGGCGGGGCTCACGCTCGACGCCGGCGTGATCGCGGCCGCCCTCCTAGGAATGACCATCGCCGCGTGCCTGTGGTGGTCGGATTTCGATTGGGTTGTTTACGTCGTCCAAGCAAGCCTGGCCGAGGCGACGGGGACGCGGCGCGCGGCGCTCGCGAGAGACGCGTACTCGTACCTTCACCTCCCGATGGTCGGTGGCATTGTCTTCTTCGCGTTCGGGCTGAAGACGGCGCTCCCCGATGTGGCCCATCCGCTTCCCGCCATCCCGGCGCTCGGCCTTGTCGGCGGGATCGCGCTGTACCTGCTCGCGCACGTCGCGTTGCGGTGCGGGTCGGCGGTGGCCTGGGGCGGGGCCGACCGATCGCGTCGGTTCTGTTGCTCGGGATGCTGCCCGTGGCAAGGGAGGTGCCCGCCCTCGCGGCCCTCGGCATCGTTGCGGCCGTCTGTGTGTCGCTGATCGGGTACGAGGCCATCCGGCACCGGGAGGCGCGCGCCTGGATCCGCGGCCGGCGAGGCGCGTTCACCATGGAGGAGGCTGCACGTGTCGAAATGCACCGGAGGGACCGCCGTCGTCGAGAACGGAGATGAGTTCCAGATTCAGCCGGAGTTGCCGACGCCCAAAGGGCCGGCTGACCTGTTCACCGGAATCAACGGAGCGCCCCCGCCGGCTCGATAGGTCGTGGTCGTGGGAGGCCGTCGACCGGCCCGCCGCCGGGCGTCTCGAAGAGCGCCTCTCCGTCCATGAGCGCCGAGTCCGCGGTGGCCGACGGTGGTTGCTCAAGAGTTGGCAGAACACTCCGAGCATCACCTGGGAGGATCGGCTCGTCTTCATCAAGGTGGCAACCGAGGCCCTCACCGGTGAGGGCAACAACTTCAAGTCAGCTGAGCGACTTCGCTCGATCTTCGAACGTGCCTTGGCTCAAGAGGGTGAGGACCTTGGCATCGAGGACCTGCTTTTGGAGTCCGGGAGAGCGAACATGCACACGCAGGTGGTTGTCGAGGGGCAACGAGAAAGCATTCGACCTCACGCAGTTCGTTCACTGGTGCTGTGCACTCGGCGATGCTCGGAACTCCATAGTCCACGGAGAAGCCGGTACCTCCCTTGCGTACGACGAGCTTGACTCACCGTATCGGGGACCCTTCGTCGAGATCGGCGACCGAGTCGTCCGTGAGGCAATCGCCGTGCTGCTGGGCGAATGTGGGTTCCCGGCGGTGTGGCGCCAGGGGCTTGCTCGCGGACATCTGCAGATGTACCGGGCGTTGCGACAGCTCGACGCAGAAGAAACTGCCGATGAAGGCACCGGTGCGCCGAAGGACCAAGGGCCGGTGGAGTGAACAAGCGAATCAATCCGGCGGTTCTTCCCCCGCTGAAGGAGCCTCTCACGCTGGCGTTCTGGTACAAGAAGGATCTCAGGCCGTTCCTCAGCAGCGCCCTGAACGATGCGGGCCTCGGCGCCCAGCTGGACTGGACGGACTACAAGCGGAACATCGTGCACCAGCTCGTTGACGGTCTGGCAGCGAACCAGCACCGGCGTCTGGATCAACTAGTGAATCTCATCCTCGCGACTGCAGACATAGTCGATCCCCATTGGCTGAAGCGTGTTGAGGACGGTCAGCAGAAGTACGAGGACGCCATGCGAGCGTTGGCCTCATTGCGCCCTATGGTCGAGCCACTTCGAAAACAGCGCACAGAGTCGGAAGAGGGTGAGCGTCGCCGACGAGAGGAAGACTCACGGGCGGCTGTGCAGCGCGCGATCCGGGAGAAACTTGCCGAGCTGCAGTCTCTCCTCTATGAGATCGCCTCTCAGGATCGTCAGGAAAGGGGCTATGCGTTGGAGAAGCTGCTAAACCAGTTTCGATGTTGATGCCAAGGCACCTTTCCGAATCGTCGGGGAGCAGATCGACGGTGCCTTCACCTTCGAAGGCACGGAGTTCCTCCTCGAGGCCAGGTGGCGGAGCGAGAAAGCATCCGTTGCTGATCTCGATGGCTTCGCTGGCAAGATCGGGCGCAAACTCGACAACACTTTGGGTCTCTTCATCTCTATCAACGGTTTCGAGGAGTCTGCCGTGACCACCCACTCGCAAAATCGGCCGGTGCTTCTGCTGATGGACGGAGGCGATCTGACCGCTGTGCTCGAGGATCGGATCGGCCTGCCTGAACTCCTCGGCCGGAAACGCCAGCATGCTGCACACTCCGGCGAGGTGTTCATCAGTGCCTATCGGATCATGGGATAGGCGGCCACTCGCAGGCGAAATCGAGGGAACGCCAGGATCATTGCGATCTAGGCAGTGCCTCCGCCAGGTGCATCCTCTGAGGCCAGTGTCCAGCGGACGTTCCGTCACGGGACTGACACGAGTTCCTCGCTGGGTGGATGTTCATAGCTCTGGCTAGCGCTCCTTGCACGGCTGCCCTGCGGGACTGACCAGAGATTGGCCAGAACTCTCAACGACATGAGGCCGCGGTGCCACCCCATCGGGAACCACCTAAGACCTGTTTTGCCTGCTCAAACGCCAAATTGCGGAGGCGGACGGGAATCGAACCCGCCAGACCCCTCTCAGGGTCTCGCTGATTTTGAAGATCCGCGATGTTGGTGTTGGCTGGTCCGTTTAGTGCTGATTCGTGCTGACTGGTGCGATCCCTGGAGCCCTTTTCGTCCAGGTAGTGCTAGTTCGTGTTGCCCAGTGCTCAAACGTGCTGGCCAGAAAAGTGGCCAGAAAAACGCGCGACCTCTGAACTACTTCAGATAACTACCCGCTCGAGCTAACGGCCCCTCGTGACAACGAGACGAGCACAACCATTCTCATCACGGGGGCGGCCGGCACGGCCATGGTTGTCTTTGCACCCAATCGTCGGCGGCGGGTGGGCACCGTCCCCCCTTCTGGAGCAGAATGCATCCATGCCGATACAGGTCTTCAACGGGACCCCGCTGTTCTACGAGGTCGACGGAGATGGCGAGCCGCTGGTGCTCGTCTACGGGTCATGGGCCGAGCAAACCAACTGGAATGCTGTCGTCCCGGGGCTGGCCCGTTCCCACCGGGTCGTACGCTACGACCGCCGCGGCCACGGGCAGAGCAAGGCGTCGCCAGTCGAAGGCACCGTCCACAACGACGTGGCCGACCTGGCCGCTCTGATCGAAGATCTGGCCCTTGCGCCGGCAAACGTCTGCGGCAACTCCTACGGCGCCTGCATCAGTCTCCGCCTGGCCGCCGAGCGCCCCGAGCTGGTCCGGCGCCTTGCTGGGCACGAGCCTCCGATGGTGGGAGTGCTCGTTGGCGATCCCAGGATGCAGCCAATCCTGGAGGGGCTGCAGTCGGGAATAGCCTCCGCCGTCGGCCTGATCGAGGCCGGCAAGCACGCAGATGCCGCTGAGCTCTTCGTCGAGACGATCGCCCTCGGACCGGGAGCATGGGCGCAGCTACCCGAGGCGATGCAAGCGACCTTCATCCGCAATGCCGAGACCTTCCTGGGAGAAACCCGTGACCCCGATGCCCTTGCCGCCGTCGACTCTGCTGCCCTCGGCCGATTCGACAAGCCGGCCCTTCTCTCCAAAGGGGACCAGAGCCCGCCAATGTTCACCCCCATCATCGAGAAGCTGAGCGCCGTCCTCCCGCAAGTTCGGCACCACGTCTTCATTGGTGCCGGCCACGTGCCTCACTTGACCCATCCCCAGGACTTCGTCGAGACCCTGGACGGGTTCCTCGGCTCCTGAGGCCTCAGCTCCTAGCTAGCCACGCAACCCGGCCAGCTCCACGTCCAGGGAGCGCCGGAAGCTCACAGCTGCACCTGGCGCTCTCAAGTGCCGGCGGATGCAACGAGCGAGTGGACCAAAGGCGCCAGCCGTGTGTAACGAATCCAGGGCGGCTTACGGCTGACATTCAGGGAGACGGGGGGTGCCCCAGCTGCCCTCCAGGACTTGATCCGGCTGGAGGCGGAGTGTGGTGTGTCTCGGTTTTAGGCACGCGCGTTGTGGGCGCTCCCCGGGGGTAGGGTCATACCCAGGCTGACGGGTCGTTGAGGTACAGGCCGCAGGCGCAGTCCAGGGCCTCTTCTGGGGTTCCCTCGGGAAGGCCGGTGGGCAGCACCGACTCCTCGTAGCCCTCCCGGCTGTAGAGGTACACGGCAAAACCCCAGCGGTCATCCGACCGTAGGTAGCGCAGGCGGCACAGACTCACCTCGTCGCCGTCGGCGAGGGTGCCGTCGATGTAGGCGAAGTCAGCCCGAAAGCGCGCCCGCAGGCCGGTTAGGCCGGGCCAGCGGTCACGTCGGCGTTGCTCCAGGCGGCGCTGCAGGGATCGGCGGGCCGCCTCCGGGATTGCCATCACCCGAGATCATAAGGGCCAGCCAGGCAGCGCCCCATCGAGTGGGTGTCAGCCGGTCACCTGGGCCAGGGTGACCCGGCCCCGGCGGACCTTCTCCAGGATCGAGTCCGCGGTGGCCGTCCACATCACGGGTGGGATCGGCGTTGCTGGCAACCAGGTAGGCCTCGATGGCGGCGATGAGCTCGGCGACGCTGGTGAAGCTGCCCCGGCGGATGGCCTTGTCGGTGAGCTCCCGGAACCAACCAGCGCTCCACCAGATTCAGCCACGACGACGACGTCGGGATGAAGTGCAGGTGGAACCGGGGGTGCTTGGCAAGCCAGGCCACAACATCTTCGTGGCTGTGGGTGCCGTAGTTGTCGACGATGAGGTGGACGCCGAGACCCTTGGGCACCTCTTGGTCGATCCGGCGCAGGAAGCTCAGGAACTCGTCGTGGCGGTGCCGTGGCAGGCAGCTGCCGAGCACCTCGCCGGTGGCGACGTTGAGGGCGGCGAACAGGGCCGGGCGCGCCCGTACACGTGCCGTTGCACGGTGTGCAGCACGTTCCGCGGGACACGGTCCGGGTCACGGAGGGAGAACTGAAGGCCGACATGGCAACCAACCTGAGTGGGATCTTGACGGTTTCGGTACCAGGCGTCTCGGCTTGGCGGGGGGTCATACCCGTGTTGGCGGGACTAGCTCCGAGGACAGTGCACTTGGCCTTCGATGCAGATGCTGCGACGAACCCGCTGGTGGCTCGGGCAGCGGAGGCGACAGCCAAGGCCGTAGCCCTCGAAGGCTACGACGTCTTGCTCGAAGGTTGGGACAGGATGCTAGCCAAGGGGATCGACGACGCGCTGGTGGCCGAGCTTCCAATCCAACTCGTGCCGGTGCAAGTTCTTGGGCACAGCGACCCAGCTGAACCGATCGCGAGGGAAGTCCATCCTCGTGCAACTGGAAGGCATGCCTACAAGTCGACGCAGGCGGGACTGATTTGGGAGCGGCCCACTCAAAATGGCCCGGTCGTTGTGCCGCTCACGAACTTCCGTGCTCTTATCGCCACAGACGTCCTGGAGGACGACGGCGCCGAGGTCAGACGGCGTTTCGAGCTGGAAGCCCGGCTCAACGGCTGGTGCCGGCGGTTTACGGTCACAGCGGAGGCATTTGCAGCAATGGGTTGGGTGACCGAGCACCTTGGTGCCCGCGCCATTGTCTATCCAGGTCTTGGGCTCCGTGACCACGCTCGGGCGGCTGTGCAGGTTCTTTCAGGGGAGGTGCCGGAGCGCCACGTTTACTCGCATACCGGCTGGCGCCAACTCCCTGGTGGCTGGGCATATCTACACGGCCGGGGCGCGATTGGTCCGGGTGGCCCGGTGCCGGGAGTCGAGGTCGACCTTCCGGATGCCCTGACCGGCTTTGCCCTTCCCGACCCGCCAAGCGGTGCCGAGCTCGTGGCTGCAGTCCGGGCCAGCCTCCGGCTGGTCGATGTCGCCCCGGACCACATCGCCTTCCCACTGCTCGGTGCGGCGTACCGTGCGGTCTTAGGCGAGGTCGAATTTGCCCTTCACCTCGCCGGGCCAACCGGCGTCGGCAAGTCCGAGCTGGCGGCCCTCATCCAGCGCCATTTCGGCCCCGACTTGGACGCCCGACACCTTCCCGGCTACTGGTCGAGCACCGCCAATGCCCTCGAACTGCTCGCCTTCTCCGCCAAGGACGCCCTGCTGGTTGTCGACGACTTCGCTCCTACGAGCAACCAAGGCGATGTCGATCGCGCACACCGGGAGGCGGACCGCGTTCTGCGTGCGCAGGGCAACCGGTCAGGCCGACTCCGGATGCGCGGCGACGGCACCCTTCGCGCCGTCAAGCCGCCGCGTGGCCTAATCCTTTCTACCGGCGAGGATGTTCCCCGGGGCCAGTCGATACGCGCCCGGCTACTAACCTGCGAGCTCGGTCCCGATGATCTTGTCTGGCCGGTGTTGTCGGCCTGCCAGATGGAGGCGGCGGAGGGCCGACCTGCCCAGGCTCTTGCTGGATTCCTCCGGTGGATCGCGCCTCAACGCGATGCCCTTCGTGAGCAGCTTGGTTCGTGGCTGCCTAACCTGCGGGAGAGGGCGGCTGGCTCGGCAACGCACCGCCGGACACCGGAGATCGTGGCCAATCTGGCGACAGGGTGGGGCTTCTTTCTGTCCTTTGCCCTGTCCGCCGAGGCGATCACCGAGGAGCGGAAGAATGAGCTGTGGTCCCGGACCTGGGATGCTCTGGGTCGGGCAGTTGTGGCTCAAGCGCATCACGAGCGAGGTGGGGACCCCGCCCTCCGATTTATGGAGCTCCTTGGAAGCGCCATCGCATCAGGACGGGCTCACCTTGCGGGTGTTGAGGATCACGGGTCGTCCCCTGGTCGACCGGGGCGCCTGGGGGTGGCGGTGCAACCAGCACGGCGAGTGGGAGCCCAAAGGCGACCGGGTCGGCTGGCGTGGGGACGGGGACCACGTCTACCTCGATCCCGACGCCTCATACGCCGCGGTGCAGCGGTTAGGCCAAGAAGTCGGGGATCGGCTTTCCCTGACGCCACAGACGCTACGCAAGCGCCTCAAGGAGCGCGGCATGCTGGTTACAACCGATACCGGTCGCAGGTGCTGACCGTGCGAAGGACCCTGGAGGGTCAGCGCCGCGAGGTGTTGCATCTCAGCAGTAGCATCTTGTCATCCTCCGAGCCGTCTACGGCCGGCCGTTTTGATTTCCAGGGCCCCCACCGAGTCCGACCGGGACCAGAGACTCCTACCCTGGTCGAGAGTCATGTTTGGGCCACTCGCGGCACGCCAAGGCTGGATTGAGGAACCAGTGTTCGGCTCGCACTGGCCAGAAACTGGCCAGAACTCGCCAGAATCGACCTCCAGGGGGGACGAGACCAGGACCCAGCCCAAATCCTATTTTCCCTGGTCAGAAGCCAAATTGCGGAGGCGGACGGGAATCGAACCCGCCCACCGAGTCTCCCCGGCGCACTGGTTTTGAAGCTCCACCTGCCACGCTTCGGCTAGTGACCGACAATCCTGAAAGGGGCCTCTGAGCAGCGCTTTTGGAGTGTGGCGATTTCACTGAGTACCGGCCTGTGGAGTCCTTTCCTGCACTTTTCGTTAGCAAGTGCGTTAGCAAACGGTAGATCCGGTTCCCCACCCATC
>WNEZ01010596.1_pt1 | contig 11905 bp, 8 predicted proteins | sample 5400521 | NCBI WGS metagenome assembly WNEZ01 (sample SAMN13153339, study PRJNA577476) | soil metagenome | isolation source: 120 cm saprolite under Douglas fir tree site 2 hole 1 replicate 1 | place: USA:California | collected 2015-04-18
CCATAATCCTGTAAGAGAAGGGTTGCCGACCATCCGACCAGAACCCAGAGCGAGAGAAAGAACGCGCAGCGTTTCTAAAATGTTGCTCGCGATTACCAACCCATCCGACCCATCCGCTCAAGGATGAGCGCGCTGTAGTGATTCATGCGCTCGGGCCGTCGCGTCAGGGGAGCCGGCAGAATCGCGGCGAGCCGTGCCGCCTGTTCCCGGTCGATATCCCGGGATAGATTCTCTGGATATCGAGCATATAGAAGAGATGAGCGGCGTGACCGCCAGCACGCAGAATCCCACCGTGAGCGCGTCGATAATCGCCAGATTCCGCGCCGGGTCGCGGGAAGCAAGGAAGAGCATCATGCTCAACATAAGTGGCGGGAAAATCGGCTCTGGAGCAAGGCTTAGTCATATCGTGCCTCACGACTGTGGAAAACGAAACTGACTCACTACCGACGGGTACCGGCGCGGGTCTCAAAACGGCTTTATAGTGTAAACTTTTCGGCGCGGTAAGCGTGGGTGCTGGGCCTTAGGGCGCCCTCCATGGCGGGTTAGGTGTCTACGGAAGTTTCAGCATCCGATTCTGGCACACACTGGCAAACACATGAAATTCGGCGACTCTCTATTTATCAAGGTTTAACGCGGCGTTAACCCGGCCTCACGGTGCTCAGTCTATACAGGTGGGAGCTTCGCCTCGTTAACCTAAATCGCATCCCAGGAGGATCTCGGTGAAATTCTTTCTTCACTTCCGCGGTTTGTACCGGACATTCGCTTTGGCCGGCGCGCTTTTGGCCACCATAACCGGTGTCGCAAAGGCTCAGAATACCTGCACGCTGCACTCTCCCAAGGGACGAATCAAGCATGTCATCTATGTTCAGTTCGATAACACGCATTTTGTCCGCGATAACCCGAACGTGCCTTCCGATCTCGAGCAGATGCCGCACCTCCTGAACGTTCTCGAGACCCAGGGGACCGTTCTCACCAACCATCACACTCCGCTCATCTCCCACACCGCCACGGATATCCTCACCTCGCTGACTGGCGTCTATGGTGACCGTCACGGTGTGCCCGTGAGCAACAGCTTCCGCTACTTCAACCCGAACGGTACCAGCAACGTCGGAGTTGCGTTCGCGTACTGGACCGACCCAATCTTTGACCCGACGACCAGCACGCCCACGGACACGACCTTCAACATGTTGACCGCCGACGGGCAAAACGCTCCCGCGCCCTGGGTGGCGTTCACTCGCGCCGGGTGCAATGTAGGAGCGGTGGCGACCGCGAATACCATCCTGGAAAACATTGCCACTGACATTGCCACGGTCTTTGGCGCGAACTCGGTGCAGGCAGCGGAGGTCGCCAGCAACCCTGGTCAGGCGTTCGCCGATTTCGTCGGAATCGGTATCCACTGCGCTGCCGGAGATCCTTTGTGCTCCACCGCCAACACCGGGCAGCAGGACAAGCTTCCGGATGAGCCCGGCGGATACGCGGGATACAACGCCTTGTTCGGCCACAAGTATGTCGCTCCACAGATCAGCTCTGATGTACCGATGACCGACCTGAACGGCGATGTGATTCAAGATACGCACGGCCACATCGGGTTTCCGGGCTTTGATGGAATGGCGGCGACAGTGTCGCTTGCCTATGTGGCCGCCATGCAGGAGCACGGCGTCCCGATCACCTACGCCTACATTTCCGACGCGCATGATAACCACCCCTCCGGTCCTGCGTTCGGTCCCGGGCAAGCGGGTTACGTCGCGGCACTCAAAGCCTACGACGATGCTTTCAATAAATTCTTCACCCGTCTGGCGGCCGATGGGATTACGCGCGACAACACGCTGTTCATTTTTACGGCGGATGAAGGCGATCACTTTGCGGGCGGTCCGCCCAGTCCCGCCAATTGTGACGGCGTAACTACTCCTTGCACGTATGCGAAGATCGGCGAAATCAACGCCAACTTGGCGGGCTTGCTGGCAACGGAACAAGGCAATACGACTGCGTTTAAAGTCCATGCCGACGATGCGCCGACCATCTATATCACTGGAAATCCACTGCGCACCGACACTGTGGCGCGCAATTTTGCCCGCGCCCTCGACGGGCTGACGGCAGTAAGCCCGATCACGGGGAACACGGACAAGATCAGCCAGTTCCTGGCCGATCCGGTGGAGATGAAAATCCTCCATATGGTCACCGCCGACCCGGCGCGCACGCCTACCCTGGTGATGTTTGCCGATCCCGATTACTTCCTGTTCGCTGGCGCGGCCAACTGCACCACCACCTCGCCTTGCGTGACCGAACTCCCGGGCTTTGCCTGGAACCACGGCGACGTTCAACCGGAGATCGTTACTACCTGGCTGGGAATGGTCGGCCCCGGTGTGAGAGACGACGGCGTCGACGGCCAGACCTGGTCCGATCACACCGACATCCGTCCTACGATCTTGCTGCTGGCGGGATTGAAGGACGATTACGGACACGATGGCCGGGTGCTGTCGGAAGCTCTCACGGGAGCGGCGCTGCCGCCTACGGTGACGGGAAACGGAAATATCTTCCGGCAACTGGCGCAGTCCTACAAACAGATCAACGCACCCGTCGGGCAATTTGGGCTGGGCACGTTGCGCATCTCGAACTCAGCGCTGATCTCGAACGATTCGGATGACGCGACTTACACCCAACTGGAAAACAATCTCATCAGCCTCAACGCCCAGCGAGATTCTCTCGCCGGTCAGATGATTCAGATCCTGGAGGATGCCGCGTTCAACGGCAAACCCATCGACCCGGCGTTGGCGTCGTCGCTGATACAACAGGCAAATCAACTGCTGCAACAGGTGTCGCCGTAGACCTGCCCATCCCGCCCAGAGGTGCCGGGGGACTACCCCCGGCACTTCCCTTTCTTCTGTTGTGACGAGCCTGGGTTCTTGTTGGTGTGCAATTGTTACTAAGAGTTAGGCACCTTATCCCCCCGAGATAGATCTCCCAGCAAGCGGGTTGCATGGTTAAGATAAATGTCGTCGCGCGGGTTATCGAAGAGGTCTATTGTCACGGTGGAGGGAAGCATCATGAATTCCGGATTCGCGCTGTTGCTGGTGTTTGGTATTGGCGTCGTGACAGGGTTGCGATCCATGACGGCGCCTGCGGTTGTAGCTTGGGCGGCGCACCTGGGGCGTCGCTGGGGGCGCGTCGTATTGGCTTGGGGCGTTGATCGGGGCAATCGGCGCAATCGCTGGCGCATTCGGCGGTTATCAGGCCCGCGTCAGACTGGTTCGGGGCCTTCATGTTCCGGATGCTGCGATTGCTATCCCCGAAGACCTGGTTGCAATTGGGCTCGGACTGCTGCTGGTTTCCAGATTCTGAAATTCTCCATAAGTATTGAAGTATCAGGGAAAGTATTAACAAAAGTCTTTACGAAGGTCTTTACGCACATCCAATCGCGAGGGTGATCATGTCCACTCCGCAGCAATACGATGCCATCATCATCGGCTCAGGGCAGGCGGGTACGCCTCTCTCGACAGCGCTTGCGGCAGCCGGGATGCACACTGCTCTCATCGAGCGGAAGCATGTGGGCGGAACGTGCATCAATGAGGGGTGCACTCCTACGAAGACAATGGTGGCAAGCGGACGGGTCGCCTATCTCGCGCGGCGCGCTGCCGATTATGGAGTGCAGACCGGCGCGGTCGCTATCAGTATCGATCTTCGAAGGGTTCGCGAACGCAAGCGCAAAATTGTGGACAAGTTTCGCAATGGCAGTCAGGCGCGCATCGAAAAGGCGGCAAACCTCGAACTGATTTTCGGCGATGCCAGGTTCGCTGGTTCGTCTACTGGTCCAAGGACGATTGAAGTCCGCTCGAACGATGGCGTTCAGCGTGTCCTCTCAGCGAAATATATCTTCATCAATGCCGGTACCCGCGCGGCCCGGCCTAAACTGGATGGCCTGGACGACGTTCCGATTCTCGACAACGTGTCCATCATGGAACTCGACACCGTGCCCGAGCACCTGGCAAGAGCGATTCGCGTCAGGCAGGCGGACGGGAGCATTCGACTGGAAGCCGAGCAGCAGGGCCACGCAACGACGCTGACTCTGACCGGTTCACATCTATTGGTGGCTACGGGACGCGTGCCAAATTCGGACACCCTGAACCTTGCGGTGGCTGGGATTCAAACGGACGATCGCGGCTTCATCACAGTGAACGACCGCCTCGAAACTACGGCTAGCGGCGTCTACGCACTCGGCGACATTAAGGGTGGGCCGGCGTTTACGCATATTTCTTATGATGATTTTCGTATCATCCGCGCCAATCTTCTCGAAAAGAAAAATGCCTCGACTAACAATCGACTGGTGCCTTATACGGTGTTTATCGATCCGCAGTTGGGACGAGTAGGCCTGACCGAGACGGAAGCTCGCGCGCAGAAACGGAACATTCGCGTCGCGAAACTGCCGATGACTTCCGTAGCGCGGGCGCTGGAGACGGACGAGACGCGCGGCTTCATGAAAGCCGTCGTGGATGCCGAAACGAAGCAGATACTGGGGGCCGCAGTCCTCGGGATTGAAGGGGGCGAAATTATGTCGGCGATTGAGATTGCGATGATGGGAAAGCTGCCGTACACGGCGTTGCGGGACGGCGTGTTCGCACATCCTACGCTCGCGGAATCGCTGAATAATCTGTTTACGGCGATGGACAGTGGCAAGTGAGAAATCTCATCACTAGCTGGCGCCACGCAGCTCTTCAAGTGAAGAATAATTAGGCCGGGGCGAGTTCGAGACTTGTGCCCACCACTGTGGTTTCAGAGTATTCGATGTGCAGGACACGCCTTGGCATTTCCAATTGAGATTTGGAAGAGGCGTGAACAATTAGGGGTTTCATCACCAGCACTCCGCCTTGCGGGACCAGACAGTCGACAGGCACAATCCGAGACGCGAGTTCTTGAATAGCGTGGTCGCTCAACACACCCTGTGTGTGAGTCCCGGGTAATACCCTCAACGGCCCGTTGTGCGTGGTGGAGTCGTCGAGATGGATGCGAAGTGCCACCACTCGGCAAAGGGCGCTCGCCGGAGCGTGCGCGTAGGCCACTCCGTTCTTTACGGACCACGGTCCCCAACCCGGAGTGGCTTGCCGTTCACGCAGGGGTAAGGCGGTGTCTTGATGCCATACTACAAGCCAGTTCGCTTGGGGCGATTTGTCAAATAGAGTTGCGCGGAAGGGCGAGGCTTCGAAACCTAGAATCTCTCGCGCTATATGGAGTAATCGAGGCTCACGAGCCAGAGTTGCAATGGCAGGATGTCTCAGGGCATGGCGCACACCAGCTTTGCTTCGTCTCAGCGTCGATTGGTCGATCTCATCAATCAGCCGCTGCGCTTCACGCGGCAAGAGGACTTCGGGAAGGATCGCAAACCCGTGCTTCTCAACTAGGCCCAGGGTGTTTACGACTACAGCAGTCCGCCAGTCTGTATCGCCAGGTTGTTAAGCGCCATCTCCAGTTTGGTTATGGCCTCGCCAAGTTCGGGATGATCTCCGACCTTTTTTTGCAGGTCCTTAAGAATCTGATGAGCACTTGCAACTTGCTTTGCAGCCTGAACTGGATCTTGCTTGGGCTTGGGTTCGCTCGGTTTTGGCATGGTCACTCGCTCCCCGATACATCCTAATTCTATACACGATCGTCGATATTCCTGAAAGGCAAGTCGTGCCGATGCGGGCACCAGAGGCGGCTGCCGAGCTCCGCTCGGCTTGGACGGGCGAGGGCGCCCGTACCCACACGATCACTTACGCCGACTTTTCCCTGAGAGCTTTGGCTGCTCTTCGAGCACCGCGAACTGGATCTTCTTCTCTACCGGATCAATCCTGTCCACCAAGACCCGCACGCGATCTCCGAGGCTGTACGTTTTGCGCGAGCGTTGTCCGATGATCTGGCGCGCGTCTTCGTGGTAGGTGTAGCGGTCGTCGGTTAGCGTGTTGAGGGGCACGAGGCCCTCGACGAAAAGGTCGGTGAGTTCCACGAAGAATCCGAATTTGGTCACGCTGATGATCAGGCCGTCGAAGTCTTCGCCGATGCGGCGTTCCATGAATTTTACTTTTTTCCATTCCATCAGACCGCGTTCGGCTTCGTCGGCGCGGCGTTCGGACTGGCTGGATTCGTCGGCAATGGTGTGGAGTTCTTCGATGGTGATTGGGCCGCCGAGAGGTTCGAGCGCGCGCTGATGGGCGGCGCGGTCGCGGCGCTTGGACCAAGGGGACGGCGGAGCCTCAGAGGTTGAAGAAGTCGAATTTCGATGTCCAGCCCCTAAAGGGGCATCCGATTTTGGAGGATTTACGGCATCGCTAAAGCGATTCCCTGATACGAAGCTTTGTGGGGATAGGGAAGTCCCTACCGGTACTTCATCCATCTTTTCGGGCGAGTCGCGCAACACTTCTTTCAGGATGCGATGCACGATCAGGTCGGGATAGCGGCGGATGGGCGAAGTGAAATGCGTGTAGGTGGTGGCGGCTAGGGCGAAGTGTCCGCGATTTTCTTCGGAATAGCGCGCCTGTTTCAGCGACCGCAGCATCAGGAAACTTAGGATCCTCTCTTCCGGCTTGCCCGCGATCTTCTCCGTGAGTTTCTGGTACATGCGCGGGGTGATGTGGACTTCTTTGGGCACTTCGATTTCACGGACACGCTTGCCGGTGCCGCGGGCGTCGCGGCGGTCGGCTTTTAATCGCACGCGCTGAATGGGCAACGGGCCTACACCTAGCGAGTATCCGAAGGTGGCGGCGATGACTTCGAAGTCGTACACGCGTTTGGCGTCGGGCTTTTCGTGGATGCGGTAGAGGGAAGCAATGCGTTTATTTTCGAGATAGTGCGCGACACACTCGTTTGCCGAGAGCATGAATTCTTCGATGAGCCGGTGGGCGATGTTTCGCTCCGATCTTGTGATGCTCTTCATCATGCCGAATTCGTCGAACTCGATGACCGGCTCGGGGAGATCGAAATCGATCGATCCGTGGCGTTTGCGCTTGCGGTTCAGGATCATGGCCAGATCGCGCATGCGTTCGAAGTGCTCGACTTGAGTTGCGTATTCGCCACGCGCGGCGGCATCGCCTTCGATGACGGCATTCACGGCAGTGTAGGTCATGCGCTCAGCGGAACGGATCACGCCTTGGTTGATCTCGTAGCTAGTGATTTCGCCTTGGTGGTCGATCTCCATGGTGCAGGAGAGGACGAGACGGTCGACTTGCGGGCGCAGGCTGCAGATGTCGGTCGAGAGTTCGAGCGGCAGCATGGGGACGGCGCGGTCGGGGAAATAGACGCTGGTGCCGCGCAGACGGGCTTCCTGATCGAGCGCAGAATTTGGCGTTACATATTGCGCTACGTCGGCGATGTGGACTTGCAGTTCGTAGTATCCGTTTTCGAGTTGGCGGACGTGGACGGCGTCGTCGAAATCGCGGGCGGTTTCGCCGTCGATAGTGACTATGGGAAGATCCCGGTAGTCCCGGCGGTGACGTAGTTCGTAGGCGGGGATAATGTTCTCGATGGCCTGTGCTTCTTCGATCACTTCGGGCGGGAAGCGGTGGGGCAGGTGGAACTTGCGGATCATGATCTCGACGTCGACTCCGAAGTCGTTTTCTTCGCCTAGAATCTCGATCACCCGGCCGCGTGGATTTTGAGTGGCACTCGGCCAGTCGGTGATTTCTACGTCTACTACTGCGCCTTCCAGATTCTGCGCGGTGGTGTGGACTGCAGCTTCTTTGCCTATTACTCGGTCTGGGGATTTCTTCTTTTGCGGCCTTGGTGGTTCAGTCGAGGAAATCTTTACCACGGGGGGCACGGAGGACACAGAGGTAGAAGCCACAGGGGACTGCAGATGCTCCATCCCTGGGGGGATTACGATTTCTTGCGTTACTTTTTCGTCGATCGGTTTCACATAGTTGTGGCGGTGTCCGTAGTGGAAGATGCCGACCACGGTCGGATGGGCACGCGACAGGGAGCGGATGATGCGGCCTTCGGCGCGGCCATCGGGGCGGATGGTACCGACCTCGACTAGGACGCGGTCGCCGTGCATGGAGGATCCGGTGGCGTGCGGAGCAATGAAGACATCGCCGGCGAGGCGGGCTTTGAGACTGGCATCGAGCGAGGTGGCTTCTGGAATGACGAAGCCGAAGCCGTCGCGATGCATGGTCAGGCGGCCGACTAGCATGTTGCGTGGCATCAGGTCTCAGGTCCTAGGTCTCAGGTTTCAGGGTTAGTCTCCGGCGCCGGGGCGGGGCGGACGCGCGGGAGCCTGCCCTGAGCTTGCCGAAGGGACGCCCGTCTCTCCACTTATTTCAAATACTTCTCCTCGATAATTCTCCGATGATGCAGTTCGTGTCCGGCGATGATGTAGGCTAGGGCGCGAACCGTCACCTCGTTACCGGCGGCCGTGCCGCGGCGGGTCCAGGCAGCATCGTCTAGATTGCGAAATAGTGAGATGGTGGCGCGGCGCACGGCGATGTAGTCTTCGACCAGGTCCGCCAGCGGACGCCGTGCGAATGGGCCGTTGCGGACGTAGTCGTCCTGCTCGTAGCCTTCGATGGGAGTCGCATCGCCGCGCGAAATTCTTAGGGCGCGGTAGCTCATGATGCGCTCGGTATCGTTGACGTGGCCAAGAACTTCCTTCAGGCTCCACTTCTCAGGCGCGTAGCGGAGGTCGCCGTCGGCCTCGGTGCGTCCGGAGAGCAGCAGAAGCATCTGGCGGCGCTGGTCGTCGAAGGCAGCAAGAATGTCGTTGCCGGGGGTCTCGTTATGATGGACCAGAGAGATGTAGCGTTCGTAGTAGGGAGCGTATTCTCCGGACTGGGGCCGGACGTAGGCGGCCGCGGTTGAAGATGTCGCGGTTAAAGTCGTCTCAGTCAAAGTCATGGATTCCTCTTCTGGGAATGCACGCGGTCTGGATGTGCCCCCACAGGTCCCATAGTATCGCGATAGAAGAATTACCGCAGGCGGGCATGGGTTACACGATGTGAGGCACGACCGCAGGAGCGGGTGCCGTGGGGGAACCACGAGGGGAACTGGGAATATCCGTTGGAAAAGCTGGATTTCCACAGCGCGGGGCGTTTAGGCAGGAGTACAATTCGCTTTGGCCCCCGAAATGCGGCGCTGGTTCAGAATCCCCTAAGGTTCAGAATCCCTTAATAAACAAGGAAAGGATTTCGACGACAATGTGGAAGCCCACGAATCAACCTGCGACACCTGGCCGGCCGGCGGAGCCGGAGCGTTCGAGCACGTCCACGGCGACGACGGCACCGAGCATGAGCATGAGCGAGCCCCCTCCCATGCCGCGCCCGGCTGCGACTACCACCACCACTTCGGACCAAGCCACGATTGGCAAGTCGCTGGTGATTAAAGGTGAAGTGACCGGTTCCGAGTCTCTATATATTGATGGCCGGGTGGAGGGATCGATCAACTTGTCCGGCAATCGCGTAACCATCGGCCGCAATGGAGTGGTGGCGGCGAACATCAGCGCGCGGGAAATCGTCGTGCTCGGCAAGGTGCGGGGCAATCTGACCGCGAGCGACCGGGTGGATATCCGCAGCGACGGGTCTTTGACCGGCGATGTTGTGGCGGCGCGCATCTCGATTGAAGACGGCGCCTTCTTCAAGGGCGGCATCGACATCCGCAAAGCGGGGAAGACAGACGCGAAACCGGAAGACGCGCCGAAGAGTGTTTCGACGGTGCCTGAGGCAGTTGCGGCGCGAGCGTAGAATCGCGGGTCGCTGATTTGTCGGCAAGATGGGTTATGCGGGCACTCTTAGGAGTGCCCGTTCTTGTTTTCGCTTTGCGCTGGTTCGTCGGTTCCTACGTAGAACGGATTAGCTACCCGAGTGATGTCCTTGCTTTGAGGGGGGCTCAATAGAGTATGTCGAGATGTTGGTCTTTGCCGAATAGCGCGGCAAATTTCCTGGATACCTCGGCGACCGGGGTCTCGCTTGCGACATTCGCTTCCAGGCACAAGGCAACGTCCAACAAAGGAAGTAAACCTCTGCGATTCGATGTTCCTCAACGGGGCGCACCTTCTTCAAAAAGTCAAGAAACCCCATAGTGAATCACGGCTCCTTACCCGTTGCCATCGTTTCCGCAGCTTGGCCTTCGGCTAAGCTCGGCAAAGAAGTGGATCTCTTCCTGCGCAGGTCTGCCGGCAATTCCGATCGCAACAGCCAGAGTCCCGCGGCGACGGCTGCGGCCCAGGTTAAGGTGCCGAGCGCGAGGGCGAGGAGATCGGCGCGGCGGCTGCCGTCGAGCGAGATGGTGCGCATGACTTCATAACTTAATCCGCCGGAACCGGCGCCCACTAGCGCAGCCTTCGTTAATTCCTTCCAGTTCATGCCGCCGAGCGGCACCATGCCGCGAATGTGCAGGAGTAGGGCGATGGCGAGGGCGTTGGCGGCGATGCCGAGGTCGGAGGCGATGGCCAGGCCGGTGACCGACAGGGTCCGAAAAAGCAGCGCGTACATGGGCAGAGAAGCGAGCGTGATCAGGCTGGTGGCGATCATCGGAGTCAGGGTGTTGCCCGAGGCGTAAAACGCGCGGGCATAAAGCGCCTGACAGGACCACAAAGCCAGCGAGAGCGAAAACCAGAAAAAGTAGACGGCGGTGGATTCGGAATCCGCAAAGGTGAAGTGCCCGCGGCGATAGACGAGATCGACGAGAGGGACGGCAACCGCCATCATCCAGCCGGTTATTAGCAGAGATGCCGCCGTAATACGATAGACCGAAGCATTCACGGTGGCGGCGAATTCACCGAACTTTTTTTCTTCGAACAGGCGCGAGAAAAACGGGAGGGACGCTTGGCCGGCAGCCTGGCCAAGAATTGCGATGGGAACGGCGAAGAGACGCTTGGCAAAGTTGAGCCGCGCGATGTCGCCGATCCCCTTCGAGGCATAGTGCCGGAGAATCCAATCGTCGGCGGTGACCAGCGAAACCCCGAGCATCAGTGGGATGGACATGCGCACCCACTGGCGGAAGGCGGGATTCTTGACATCGAACGAGGGCCGGTATCCGGTGCCGATTTTGGCGGCGCCGAGCGCGTTGATCAGAAATGGTCCCGCAAGGCTGCCTGCGACCGCGCCAAAGGCAAGGGACGCGATCCCCATCTGGCGCCCGGCGACGACTCCACCGGCGATGATGAACACGTTGTAGATGAGCGGGCCGAATGCCGGCAGCAGGAACAGGCGATGCGAGAGCAACACCGCCGAAACCACGCCGCCAACATAAAAGAAGATCTGCGAAGGGAGAAGGATGCGCGTGAGATGAACGCAGAGGCGCACTTGCTCCGGCTTGAAGCCACGGAACATCCAGTTGACGAACTGAGGGGTGAAGATTTCGGCGAGGATGGTGCCGGCGACGAGGACCGTGGTCATCACGGTAATGATGATCGAGAATGTTTTCTGCGCGTCCTGCTCGCGCTTTTCCGCCAGAAACCGGGTGTAGATGGAGATGAACGTGATCGAGGCGGTGCCGCCGGCCACGATGTAGTTGAGCCAGTCGGGCAGAGTGAATGCGGCGACGTAGGCGTCGGTCTGTTGTCCGGCGCCGAAGGCGTAGGCTATGTAGGCCTCGCGGATGTATCCGATCACGCGCGAGAGCGTGATGGTCGTCATCAGCAGCAGCGTCGCCGAAAACGCGGTGTGCTGATGCGATGGGCGGAAGAAGCGCAACAGACGCATCCTTCGCAGATTAACGCATCTTGCGCGGTGGTGGAGAGTTATCGGCGAGCTGGAATCGGGAATGGCAATCTCGGGGTCTGCAACAAGGCGGGGGGATGTTCTTGTGGTTGGTGTAATTGATTCCATGACAATGTCGGCTCCTGTACCCGAGTAAACTTTGGTGGCTACCAACCAACCAAGAGCGCTCGGGAGAGAGGAGCCGAACAATGATCATTATAGGATGCGATTATCACCCGAGCTTTCAG
>WNEZ01004700.1_pt1 | contig 11904 bp, 9 predicted proteins | sample 5400521 | NCBI WGS metagenome assembly WNEZ01 (sample SAMN13153339, study PRJNA577476) | soil metagenome | isolation source: 120 cm saprolite under Douglas fir tree site 2 hole 1 replicate 1 | place: USA:California | collected 2015-04-18
GCGGCCTCGCCGCCGGAGCGGCGATCCCAGGAATTATCCGGCGGCGGCTGCAATCCGGTTCCAGAGCCAAGCCCGGCATCGCCGCGATTGATCGCGGGATTGAGCAGTTCCGCCAGCGCCGGCCCGATCGGCTGCACGTCGGGCCGGTGCGCCTTCGATTTCGGGGTTTTGACGGGCTTTTTCGGATGGTCCGGATTCTTCGCCATAAGCCGAATATGGGATGAGTCCGGCGGCGAGAAAAGGGCAAAAGCCGACAGCGAATTAGCGCCTGCCCGGCGATATCAAAGAATGGCTGGTGTTCATCAACTTGAGTCTCTGAGGCCCGAACGGACCGCATCCTGGTGGATATGGCCGTATTTCGGGCATCGCAAGGTCCAATATTCAAGCTCTGATGGTCCGGGGATAATGCGCTGCACCACCAGACGGGTGTCGCAGAGGGGACAATTGGAGCGCACCATCGCTGACGGTAACGGAGTCGGCTCGGCTTCAGATTTGCACATAGGAATGCGGGCTACTGTTAGGAAGCAACAGGACATTCCGCCTGCGTCGTTCGCCCGACAGCCGCGTATCGCTGGTTGAGGTGGTCGATTTGAGTCTTCGCATCGGCTACCGCCGCATCGGGACTGGACCACGCGAAGCCGACTTCGAGCGTGGAAAACAAAACGCCATCGATGACGACAGGTTCCTGATCCGCCCGCCTGATCCTGGCATGCCACAAACCCTTTCCGGCCTCGAAGGACTCAATTTGAAAGCCGTCATAGTTCATTGTCGTGACTCCAGGTTCTTTTGGCAGAGAGTATTTTCCGGAGCCGAAAGAACCATGAGCCCACCAAAACCAATGTGAACTCATTCACACGCCGGGCTTATTTTTCAGGCCTGCAAAACAGGACAGTTGCGCCAGCCATGACGCATTAGTCCGAATCCGAACCAAGCGTACGGCGATGTCGTCGGCGAGATCAGCCAACGCCCATCAGGTTGCGCAACTCGTTAAACGAGTCATAGATCGATTCGCATGCGCCGCCGTGCCAGAAAGATTACCGCGGTCGGCCGATTCGAGATAGACCACGGCCCAACTTGGCGCTGACGCCGATGAAGGTGCCGCCCAGAGGGCAATCATGAGGTTGTCGACTCGGTTAACCGTTGCGATGGTCGCGTTGGTGCTGCTGGCGACGACGGCGGTCGGGGTGCTGACTTATCGCAATATCGCAGCGTTTGCCCTGCCTCGGGCATTGGACCGGATCGATACGCATGCTCAGCTGCTCGCCAGCGAGCTTGCAGCCTCAGTCCGCGGCGCGCGCGCCGATGTGATTGGCTTTCGCTCTTCCAACGCCGTCATCGACATCATGACGGCGCACCTCAATCGCGGGATCGATCCAGCGGCCGCCGCCACCGAGGCGGAGTGGCGAAGACGCCTGGGATTGCGCTTCGCTGCGGAACTCATTTCCAAGCCAAATTATCACGTGTTCCGCTACATCGGGGCCGACGACGGCGGGCGCGAACTCGTGCGGGTCGAGCGTTCGGATCCAGGCGGCCCGCCGCGCATCGTTCCGGACAGCGAGTTGCAGCCCAAGGGCCATCGTGATGTCTTTAAGCAAACCATCCAGTTACCGCCCGGCGGGGTCTATGTCTCGCCGGTCGATTTCAACATCGAAACGCCGCGTATCCCGGTGCTGCGCGTCGCGACGCCGGTGCACGCGCCGGACGGGCGGCCGTTTGGCATCGTGGTCATCAACGTCGATATGCGGCCGGCACTTGCCCGGATCCGCTCGGCCGCCACCAAAGGCGGTCGAAGCTATGTCGTCAATGACCAGGGTGATTATCTCGTCCATCCTGACCCCAATCGCGAGTTCGGGTTCGAATTTGCCAAGCCCCTTCATATCCAGGACGACTTTCCGGAATTCTCCCAAATACTCGCGACCGGCGATACGGCGCCGCGCGTGATTCAGGATCGAGCCGGCACGCGCTTCGGGATCGGTGTGGTGACCGAGCGTCTGGCGGATGGTCCCCGGGTCTTCGTGATCCAGGCGGTGCCGTATTCGACACTCATGGCGGCAACCACCGCGGTTCGCGACTCCAGCTTGATGGGTGGATTCGTTGCGGCGTTTTGTGCATTCCTGCTGGCCATCATCGTCGCCCGCTCGCTGACGCGGCCGTTGGTGCAGATGACCAAGGTCGTCCAGGGGTTTTCCCGCGATGAAACGGTCGCATTGCCAACCGGGGGAGGCCACGAGATCAGCGTGCTGGCCGATGCGTTTGCACACATGGCGGCCGAGTCGCGCGCCAAGACGGCAGCACTCAATCGGGAGATTGAAGAGCGCCGTCGCACCTTCGAACGCGAGCAGCTCTTCATCGCAGCCGTGGAATCGTCCAACGATGCAATCGTGACCGAAACCCTCGATGGCGTCATCACCGGGTGGAATCCGGCCGCGGAACGCATGTTCGGATTTACCGCCCGGGAAGCGATCGGCAATAGCATCGATATCATCGTTCCCTGCGATCTGCAGCGCGAGGCTCACGCCACCCTGGACAGAATACGAGGTGGCGAAAAAATCGATTACCACGAAACCGTTCGCACCAGCAAAGATGGACGGCAGATCGACGTGTCCCTCGGCATCTCGCCGATCCGGTCGCAATCGGGAACGATCATCGGCGCTGCCCAGGTTGCGCGCGATATTACCGCGCGAAAGAAAGCGCAGGAGGCGCTGCTTGAAAGCGAGCAGATGGCACGCGACGTCATCGCCAATGCTTTCGAAGCGTTCATTCAGACCGACGAAGCCGGCCACATTCTCGAATGGAATCCCCAGGCCGAGGCGATCTTCGGATGGTCGCGGCAGGAGGCGTTGGGGAAGCACCCGACCAGTCTGCTGCTGTCGGAAGCGCTTAAGCCGCAATTTCAGACCATGAGTGATCGGCTGGTGCGGAACGAGCAGAACGCGGCCGCCGGCGCGCGCTTTGAAATCGAGGCGATGCGGAAGGATGGACGTACCGTCAAGATCGAAGTGTCCTTGAAGGCGCTTCGCCGCCGCAGTGGCTACGTATTCAACGCATTCGTAAGGGATCTGACCCAAAAGATCGCGGCGGAGGAGCAACTGAGGCAAGCCCAGAAGATGGAAGCCGTTGGCCAGCTTACCGGCGGCATCGCCCATGACTTCAACAATATGCTCACCGTTATCACCGGCACCATCGAAATTCTGGCCGAAGGGGTCGCCGACAAGCCGCACCTTGTGACGATCGCTAACCTGATTAGCGACGCGGCCGATCGCGGCGCGGAACTCACCTCACATCTCCTCGCCTTTGCCCGCAAGCAACCTCTGCAGCCGCGCGAAACCGACATCAACCGCTTGATCGTCGACTCGGCGAAGCTGATGCGGCCAACATTGGGCGACCACATCGAAATCGTATCGATGCTGGCGGATTCTGCCGGCGCGGCTTTGGTCGATCCGGGGCAGCTCAGTACGGTGCTCCTCAACCTTGCGATCAACGCCCGCGATGCCATGCCGAGCGGCGGCAAGCTCACTCTGGAAACAAGGAACGTGACGCTCGACAGCATTTATGCCGCAGCCAACGGCGACATCCAGGCGGGGAATTATGTGATGATCGCGGTGAGCGATACCGGCACCGGGATTCCGGAGGCGATCCGCGACAGAGTGTTCGATCCGTTCTTTTCGACGAAGGAGGTAGGCAAGGGAACGGGGCTGGGGTTGAGCATGGTCTACGGTTTCGTCAAGCAGTCGGGCGGACACATCAAGGTCTACAGCGAAGTGGGCTTTGGGACGACGTTCAAGCTCTATCTGCCGCAGGCGGATGCGCCGCCGGAGCAGCGCGCGGTGGAACCGTTGATCCCCGAGATGGAAGGCGGCGACGAGACCATCCTGGTCGTCGAGGACGATCCGCTGGTGCGTGCTTACGTCAATACGCAGCTCCAAAGCCTCGGCTACAAGACTCTGTCGGCCGCAAACGGCGTCGAAGCCCTTGCGATCGTCGATAGCGGCGCAGCTTTTGACCTTCTGTTTACCGATGTCATCATGCCCGGGCGCTTGAACGGCCGGCAGCTCGCCGCAGAGATGGAGCAGCGACACTCGTCGTTGAAAGTGTTGTTTACGTCAGGCTATACCGAAAATGCCATCATCCATCATGGCAGACTGGATTCCGGGGTCCTTCTGCTCGCCAAGCCATATCGCAAGCTGGATCTGGCGCGCTTGCTCCGCGTCGCATTGACTTCTGCCGGAAATGTTCCGGACGGAAGCCCGCCACCCGAACCGCGCGGCTGAGCCTTGAGATCGCCGTTTGCGAAGGAAGTAGGGCGCGGACTTCTGTCTTTCAACCGCATCGGCATTTCCACGCAGTCGGCGCCAAGCCCAACCGCAATCAACTACGCGCGGCGATGTGATCGGCGAGATCAGCCGCATCGTCGCCGACACCGGACAGGAACGAAGATCTCATCTTGGATAGCCATTGCAGGCCGAGGAAATACAGGCCGGGCACGCCGGTGATGCCGCCGCGGTGAACCGGCTCGCCGCGCGCATCCAGTACCGGAACGTCGATCCAGCCGAAGTCGACGCCGTAGCCGGTGGCCCAGATCACCGCACCGATGCCATCCGCGCTGATATCGAGCCGCCGCAGCGGATCGGCAATGCAAGGCGGGTCCGACAGCACCGCGCGGGCGTCGGGATCTTGCGGTATGGCAAGCGCGTGGTGCTCGATATGCGCATCCACCCTGTCAAGGAAGGATGCGTACATCGCATCGCCATTGGCCAGGCTTTCGGCGAGATCCGGCGCAAGGTCGATGATGCCGTCATGCGCCGCCTTCACCCGTCCCAGCAGCGTCACGCCGTCCGCGGCGAAGCGGCGGAAGTCGATGGTGTGGCCGCCATAGGCGCCCGTGATCAGCGGCAGCAGTCGCGAGGGCCCGCGCTGTTCCACCGCGGTCTGATCGATGCCCATGGCGCTCAGCCACCAGATCAGATCGCGGCCGCGGTATCGGCGCGGCAGGCGGGTGTGCCGGCCGACCGAGAGATAGACGCGGCGACCTGCGCGCGACAGTTCCTCGGCAATTTGTGAACCTGAGGCGCCCGCGCCGACCACCAGCACCGCGCCCGGTGGAAGCTGGTCGGGATTTAGATAGCGGCTGGCGTGCACCTGAAAGAGGTTGATGTCATCGCGCAACAGGGCCGGCATGACGGGGCTCTGGTAGGGACCGGTCGCGACGACGACATTGTCAGCCTCGATCGAACCATCAGATGTTTCGGCAATCAGGCCGGAGCCGCCATCGCGGCGTCGTAACGCGGTTACTGCGACACCGCAGCGGATCGGCGCGGCGATGAAATCAGCATAGGCGCCAATAAAATCCACGATCTCGCGGCTGGTCGCAAAGCCATCGGGATCGCTGTGAGGAAACGGAAAATCCGGCAGCCGCACCGACCAGTTGGGAAACTGAAACCGCAGGCCATCCCAGCGCTCGCTCCGCCAGCGTTCGGCGATCCGGTGCCGCTCGATCACGAGATGCTTAAGGCCGCGCTGCTTGAGCCGGTGGCTCATCGTCAGCCCGGCCTGGCCGCCGCCGATGATCAGCGTCTGGACTTGCTCAAGCGGCATTGCGGCGCCCCCGGCGACGCAACCTCACCGGATGATGCTGTTGCGGCGCGCGCACGGTGCACAAAATGGAGGTCGGCATGAGCCGGAGGATCGGCGAAATCCGTGGCGGTTGCTAGTCGTGATCCGGAGAATTGGTATCAGAATGGCGCGCGCAGGATAGGAGTGGTCCGAAGCGGACAAGCCTCAGTTCGCAACCATGTGGTGATCCTCCAGTCGGACGGTGACCATGTCGAAACGCGATTGCGCCAGCAAGCGGACGCTAACCCGGTGAAAGCCGATCTTGAGGTATTTTTTGTCAACGTGAATAGGTAGCCGTCATTGTGGCTGTCGTATTTCGCCAGGATGAGGTGTTTCACCTTCGGGACGCTTTTATTGCCTTCGCATTATCGGCGCCCCGGGCGGGTCCCGCCACGGCGCGCACGATCCAGCGCCGGAACGCGGCGAAATCGCGCTGCTCGGTGTGGAAGCTGCGATAGACCAGATACCATCGCATGCCTTTCGGCACGCTCAGCGCAAAAGGCGCGACCAGCCGTCCGGCGGCGAGATCGTCGTCGATGTAGGGCCGGATGCCCATCGCGATGCCAAGCCCGTCGACGGCGGCCTGCAGCGCCTGGCCGTAAAATTGAAACTCCGGCCCGCGCGCCGTGACGCGTGGGACGCCTGATGTCTTGAGCCACAACGGCCAGTCATCGGGCGAATGCGCAACGCGCAACAGACTTGGCCCTTTCAGATCGCCGGGGCGTTTCAGTTGCAGCGCCAGCCGCGGCGCGCACACCGGCAGCAGATCGGCCGCGAACAAGGGTTCAGAGACCAGACCCGGCCACTGGCCATCGCCGAGTTTGATGCCGCAGCTCCAGTCGTCGCCGAACGGCGCCGCCGCGCCCCCCGTGGTGATCCGCACGTCGATGTCGGGCTCGTGTTTGCGAAAATCGGCCAGCCGCGGGATCAGCCATTTCATCGCAAAGGTCGGGCCGACGCCGATGGTCAGCACACGGACGCTGGACGGCGCCGTCACCTGCGCGGTCAGGCTGGCCAGCGCGTCGAAGATCGGCGTCAGCCCGTTCTGATAGGCGCGGCCGGCCGATGTCATCGCCAGCCGGTTGGCCTTGCGCTCGAACAGGGCGACGCCGAGCCGCTGCTCCAGGAGATGCACCATCCGGCTGATCGCCGCCGCCGACACGTTCAATTCCGAGCCGGCGGCGGCAAAGCTCCCGCTCCGCGCCGCCGCCTCGAACGCCTTGATGCCGTTGAGAAACAGCAGCCGCCGCATTCCACCCTCAGGAAAACTTGTGCCAGGCCAAGATAACTCAGTTTGCGCGAGCCGCACAAGCAAGGCAGAAAAGACGAGGGGATTTCGAATGACACCGCTGCTGATTGGAGCACTTGGACTGCTGATGGTCGCGACAGCGTTTCTGTCCGGCCTGTTCGGCATGGCCGGCGGGCTGATCCTGATCGGCGCATTGCTGACCCTGATGCCGCTTCCCTCCGCGATGGTGCTGCACGCGATCACGCAGATGGCTTCCAACGGCTGGCGCGCTTTCCTGTGGCGCAGCCACATAAGGTGGCGGCCGGTCGCGATCTATCTGATCGGATGCGCGGTGGCGCTGGCGGCGTGGTCGATCACCCGCTATGTGCCGGACAAGCCGGTCGCGCTGCTTCTGCTGGGGGTGACGCCGTTCATGGCGCGGCTGACGCCGCCGGGCCTCAAGCCCAACCCGGAGAGTCTTTGGCAGGGCACGTTCTATGGCTCCATCTGCATGGGGCTGATGCTGATGACCGGCGTCTCCGGGCCGCTGATGGATACTTTCTTTCTCGGCGGCAACTTCGATCGCCGCGGCATCGTCGCGACCAAGGCCACCTGTCAGGTGGCCAGTCATTTCGTGAAACTGATCTATTTCGGCGGCATCATCGATCAGGCCGCCACGCTCGATCCGGTTCTTGCCGGCGTCGCCGTCGCGGCATCGATGCTCGGCACGACGCTGGCGCGGCGCATCCTGGAGGCCATGACCGAGCTGCAATTTCGCACCTGGGCGCGGCGGCTGATCACGACTGTCGCCGGCTATTACATCCTTTACGGCAGCTGGCTGCTGCTCGTGCGCAGCAACGCTTTTGCCTTTTGAGAGGGGGAGCAAGCTCGATGGCCGATACGGCAGATCCGCTGGTGCTCGATTTTGTCGAATGGGTCGCGAGGGAGCCGCGGCTTTATTCCGAGGTGATCGCGACCTGGCGCACGTCATGTCCGCGTTTGACGATCTGGGAGGACGCGACCGACGGCGGATACGTCGCGCGCGAAACCATCGCAGGCTTCGGGATTATCGTGACGGTTACCGAAGACGGCGAGAAATTCCTGCGCGAGCACGGCCGCATCGGCTGATCTCGGCCGCGTCAGCCGATGGGCGCAGCCGCGCGCGCGAGATGTCCGTCCGTGCGATTGTCTTCAATCACTTTCGTGCCCCGCCGCGCCAACGCCATTGACTCGGCACCGCGTTCTGGCAACATCCATGCAATCGCATCCAATTTGGATCGCCGGTATAAACGCGCAGCAGGACAGGAACACCCCATGATCGACCTCCATTACTGGACCACGCCGAACGGGCATAAGATCACGATGTTTCTCGAGGAGACCGAGCTGAAATACAAGATTTTCCCGGTCAGTATCGGCAAGGGCGATCAGTTCAAGCCGGAGTTTCTGGCGATCGCGCCGAACAATCGCATTCCCGCAATGGTCGATCATGAGCCGAAGGGCGGCGGCAAGCCGATCTCGATTTTTGAGTCCGGCGCGATGCTGCTGTATCTCGCCGAGAAGACCGGAAAGTTCCTGCCCGCCGACATCTACGGCCGCTACGATGCTATCCAATGGACGTTCTGGCAGATGGGCGGGCTCGGGCCGATGGCCGGCCAGAACCATCACTTCTCAAACTACGCCCAGGAAAAAATCAAATACGCCATCGACCGCTATGTGAACGAGACCAACCGGCTCTACGGCGTACTCAACAAGCGGCTCTCGAACCGTGAGTTCATCGCCGGCGACTATTCGATCGCCGACATGGCGAGCTATCCCTGGGTCGTGCCGTACAAGAACCAGAGCCAGAACATCGACGACTTCCCGCATCTCAAGCGCTGGCTCGAGACCATCCGCGAGCGGCCGGCCACGGTGCGCGCCTATGCGCTGGCCAAGGAGGTCAATCCGAATTTCGGCCAGCCCGCGATCCGCACCGACGAAGAGCGCAAGCTGTTGTTCGGCCAGACCGCGGCGGTGGTGAAGTAGACAGCGCGGCGAATCAACTTGTCATACGCGGGCTTGACCCGCGTATCCATCTTCTAAGAAGATGAATTGCCGGATCAAGTCCGGCAATGACGACGCTAAATTGGCGCACGCGTGCATTCGCGGGGACCGCTCTAATGCCACTAAAACTCTTCGAACTGGTCGGCACCGACGAGGCGCGTCCGTTCAGCCCGTTCTGCTGGCGGACGCGGATGGCGCTGGCGCACAAGGGCTTGTCGGCGGAAACCATCCCCTGGTGCTTTACCGAGAAAGACGCGATCGCCCCGCACAATTCCGAGAAGGTACCGGTGCTGATCGACGGCGAAAGCTCGGTCGCCGATTCCTGGGCGATCGCAAATTATCTGGAAGACCGCTATCCGGACCGTCCCTCGCTGTTCGGCGGCGCCGGCGGCCGCGCCATGGGGCGGATGATCAACTGGTGGGGCGACGTCACCGTGATCGGCGGCATGTTCCCGCTGATCGTCGCCGATATCCCGGGCCATCTGAAGCCGGTGGACGCGGTCTATTTCCGGCAGAGCCGCGAAGCCCGCTTCGGCAAGCCGCTGGAAGAAGTCATGGCCGGGCGTGAAAAAACCGTCGAGGGCTTTCGCAGGAGTCTCGACCCGATGCGGCTGACGTTGAAGACGCAAGCCTATCTCGGCGGCGATGCGCCGAACTATGCCGACTATATCGTGTTCGGCGGATTCCAGTGGGCGCGCGTGGTCAGTCCGTTCAGATTGCTCGCCGAGAACGATCCGGTCCATGCGTGGCGCGAAAAGCTGCTCGACGCGTTCGACGGCATGGCGCGCAAGTCGCCGGGCTATCCGGTGTAGGGTGCCGCGCCCTTCGTGGTGTTTCGGATGTGATGTCCCCACGGATATTGACAAATGTCCGGCACCTCGGCCATGCTGCCGGCGCTGCATGTAGGGCGCATCGGCTTTAAGCCGAAGGGGCAATGCCCACCTACGCATTGACCGCTTAAAGCAATGTCAACCGTAGCGCGCCCATGCCGAACCTCGAAAACCTCAGGAAGCAGGCCAAGCTGATCTTGCGTTGGCATCGTGACAGGTATTATCCGGTCGCGGCGCAGATCAGGTCGGGCTTGCCTCGTTACGGCCAGATGAGCGACCCCGAAATTCTCGCGCAAAGCTTCAAGCTCAGCGATGCGCAGGAACTGGTCGCAAGGCAACATGGTTTTGAAAGCTGGCAGGCGCTCAAGACAGGACTCGCCACCATGTCAGATCATGCAGATACGACGATCACCAAAGCCGCCATCGCCGGTGCCGAGCCGCAATTGTTCGTCGCCGATATCAAGTCATCCTGCGATTTCTTCACCAGCAAACTCGGCTTTGTCATTGTGTTCACCTATGGCGAGCCGCCGTTCTATGCGCAGGTCAAACGCGATGCGGCGTGCGTCAACCTGCGATGCGTCGAGCAGCCGGTGATCGATGCCGAATTGAGAGACCGTGAGCAATTGCTGGCGGCCTCGCTCACCGTCGCGACCTCGGAGGAAATCAAAACGCTGTTCCTCGAGTTTCAGGCCGCCGGCGTGACGTTTTTCCAAACGCTCAAGCGCGAGCCCTGGGGCGCGCGAGATTTCATTGTGAAGGACCCGGACGGTAATCTGCTGCTGTTCGCAGGACCGGCGGAGTAAGCTTCGCGTGATGCACGTGTCCCGGACGCGGTGCAGCGTCCTTCACGCTGCTCCGCAGAGCCGGGACCCACCCATCCATGGACCCCGGATCAGCAGCGCACCACGCCGCAAGACATAGCGCGTCAAAGACGCGCGTAAACGCGCTGATGGCGCTGCGCAGCATCCGGGGAACGCGGAGCCAGCGATTAGGAGGACGAGGCGGCATTACTTGTCGAATTCGTTGCCTGCGACGCCGCGCTCCGCAAACAATCCCGGCACAGGCAGTCCTCGCCCTCGACCGGCATCGGCAATCGGGCGATTTCCTCGGTGCACCAGCACGGGCCTTCCGGCCTGCAGGCGAATTCCGTTCCGCATCGGGAACAAGCGAGGCGGCGGGACATCGGAGTTTCTAACCGATTTGTCATGAATCGAACCAAACCTTGGCCGTGTTTTTCATGTCCGGTTCACGCCGGGCGGCGGTATCATCCGCCATCAATATACGCCCGCGACCGTGCAAGGGAAATCCGATGGCCCGCGATTCGCAAGCTGCTCTGGTCGCGCTCAATCGCTTCGGATTTGGCGCCCGCGGCGGCGCGTCGGGTGATTTTGTCAACGCCGCCTCCGATCCGCGCGGCTTTGTCAAAGCCGAATTGAACCGCCCCAATGGCGTGCTGCTCGAGGTACCCGGACTGTTGTCGACTCCGGCATATGGACAGGCGGTATTCGCGTATCAGGCAGAGGTCAAGCAGGCGCGGGAGGCGGCCGCGAAATCGGGCGCGCCGGTGTCCGAGGCCGCGCCGGCGCAACCGGCAGCGGATCCCAAGGCGCCACGGCGAAACCTTTCGCTCAACAGCATCGCCATGGACATCGCGGTAAAGGATCCGGCGGCAAAGGACTTGGCGGCAAAGGACTTGGCGACAAAGGACTTGGCGACAAAGGACCCGGCGATGAAGGCGCCGGAGAATGGTAACACCAACGCAGCGATGGCACCGACTGACGCGATGCAGCCGAACGCAGCGAAGCAGCCAACCCAGCCGCTCAACATCATTCAAAAAACCTACCGCGCCGAGGCGCTGGCGCGGCTGCAGCGCGCCACGATCGCCGATTGCGGGTTCACCGAGCGGCTGGTGGCGTTCTGGTCCAACCATTTCTGCATCTCGGCCAACAAGGGTGAACTGGCGCGAATGTGGGCCGGCTCGTTCGAGCGCGAAGCGATCCGCCCTCATGTGCTTGGGCGTTTCGGCGATATGCTGAAGGCGGTCGAGCAGCATCCGGCGATGCTGTTCTTTCTCGACAATCAGCAATCGCTCGGCCCGGACTCCCGCGCCGGGCAAAATCGCAAGCGCGGCCTGAACGAAAATCTCGCGCGCGAAATCATGGAGCTGCATACGCTCGGCGTCGGCGGCGGCTA
>WNEZ01009175.1_pt1 | contig 11904 bp, 17 predicted proteins | sample 5400521 | NCBI WGS metagenome assembly WNEZ01 (sample SAMN13153339, study PRJNA577476) | soil metagenome | isolation source: 120 cm saprolite under Douglas fir tree site 2 hole 1 replicate 1 | place: USA:California | collected 2015-04-18
AAACCTCTGAAACTTTTAGACTTGGATCCGAAAAGGCTTTGAAATGCGAACCGTAACAACGTCACACAAGCGAGTCGACATCCGGCGCAATGATACGGTGAAGGTGATCACCGGGCGCGACAAGGGTAAGGAAGGGCGCGTCCTCCGCATGTTTCCCGACGAGGGCAAAATTCTCGTCGAACACGTCATGATGGTGAAGAAGCATGTGCGACCCAATCCGCAGCGTAACATCAAGGGCGGTATCGCCGAGCAGGAGAGTCGCATTGCGCTATCGAACGTGCAGCTCGTCTGCCCGACTTGTGGGCCGGTCCGCATCGGACACGAACTGCGCGGCGAACGCAAAGTGCGCATCTGCAAAAAGTGCGGCACGACATTGGATAAATAGCTATCAGCCGTCAGTTTTTATCCGGGCGAAGTAACAGCTAGAAGCTGCTTCCGCGACACCGAAACCGTGAGAGAAAGTAATTGAGCAATGGCAAAAGAGAAAAGAGATAAGAAGGCCGAAAAACAAGAACAACCGAAGGCGCCAGAGCAGGCGCGCCATAGTGCCAAAGAGACGCCGCGCCTCCGCACGAAGTTCGGCAAGGAAGTCGCACCAACTCTGATGAAGGAGTTCGAATTCGACAATCCCATGGCCGTGCCGCGCCTGCACAAGATCGTGGTCAACATGGGAGTAGGCGAGGCGACTCAAAATGCCAAGGTGCTTGACCCCGCAGTCAACGAACTCGGCCAGGTCACCGGCCAGAAGCCGGTCATCACCCGGGCCAAAAAGTCTATCGCGGCCTTTAAGGTGCGTGCTGGCATGCCGATTGGCGCCATGGTCACCCTGCGCGGTGATCGCATGTACGAGTTCTTTGACCGGCTGGTGAATGTCGTGCTTCCCCGTGTGCGCGACTTCCGCGGCGTCTCGACCAAATCGTTCGACGGACGCGGTAATTACACGCTGGGCCTGCGCGACCAATTGATTTTCCCGGAAATCGATTACGCCAAAGTGGATAAGCTCAAGGGCATGAACGTCACCATCGTGACCACCGCCCGCACCGATGATCAAGCGCGAGCGCTGCTTCGGCACCTGGGCATGCCCTTCCGAGCGTAGGAATCGAGAGATTGATTGGATTGAATCATTGCCGTACCGGAAGCTGAGAGCTGACAGCCAGAGCTAAGAGCTAGGAGCTAAAAACCAGGTGGCCACTACAGCAAAAAGAGTTAAGGACGCACGAAAACCCAAGTTCTCCACGCGCAAGCACAACCGCTGCAAGATCTGCGGACGCCCGCGCGGCTATCTACGCAAGTTCGGCCTCTGCCGACTGTGCTTCCGCGGTCTGGCGCTGCGTGGGGAGATCCCGGGCGTTTCCAAGTCGTCCTGGTAAGTAAGCACGCCTGCCTTCGCGCAGGCTACACGCAAGACCCGCGCAGCACATAATAGGGTGTCGCGCGGTGAAACAAGGTCGTCGCAGGTTCTTCGGTCCAAAGGCGCAGCGCAACTGGCCGAAGCAAACGGGCGACTTGAGGAGAGGCAAAACATGAGGTTGACCGATCCGGTCGCAGACATGCTGACGCGAATCCGCAATGCCATTCGCGCGAGGCACCAGAAAGTGGATGTTCCCGCTTCCAATCTGAAGCTCGAGATCGCCCGCATCTTGAAAGAAGAGGGTTACATCGCCAACTACAAGGCAACGGAGGAAGAAGGCCACAAAGTTGTGCGTATTTACTTGAAGTACGGGTCCGATAATGAAGCGGCGATTTCGAATGTCGCCCGCGTGTCGCGTCCCGGCTGCCGAGTGTACGTGCGCCGCAGTGAGATTCCGCGCGTCCTCGGAGGACTGGGCATCAACATCCTCACCACGCCACGCGGCGTGATGACTGGACGCCAGGCACGCAGGGAAGGCGTTGGCGGTGAACTCCTCTGCGAGGTTTGGTAATGCCAGAGCGCAGGCCGTTCGCGGTCTGCGACTGAGAACTGGCAACTGAGAACTGCTATGTCACGAATTGGAAAGAAACCGATCCCGCTCCCCAAGGGAGTGACAGTCAAAATCGAAGACCGCACGGTCGCTGTGCAAGGGCCCAAGGGGAAACTGGATACGCTACTACCCCGCGGGATTCGCGTGGAGCAACAGGATGGTCACCTAGTGGCCATCCGGGAAAATGACTCACAGGCTGCTGTCCACGGACTCGCCCGCGCACTTGTGAACAACGCCGTCGAAGGTGTCACAAAAGGCTGGACCAAAGAACTGGAAATCGTCGGCATCGGCTACCGCGCGGAAATGAAGGGTAAGGGCACGGTGGTGTTCAGTCTCGGATACTCGCACCCGATCGAGTACCCATTGCCCTCCGGCGTTGAAGTGGCTATCGATCCCAAGCAGACGAAGCTGGCGATCAGCGGCATTGACCGCCAAAAGGTTGGGCAAGTAGCCGCCGAGATGCGCTCCTTGCGTCCGCCCGATCCATACAAGAACAAAGGCGTGCGCTATGCGGGCGAGCGCCTGAAGAAGAAGGTGGGAAAAACGGGAGCTAAGTGATGCCGTTTTGCAAGGCGTGAGCCCTGCGATGTCATCCTGCGCGGAGAACACGAATGTTAACGCGATTGGGAAAGAACGCAACACGGCAGCGCGTGCATGACCGCATTCGCAAGAAAGTCCTCGGCACAGCCGAGCGGCCGCGCCTGAACGTATATCGCTCGCTCAACCATATCTACGCGCAACTGGTAGACGACTTGAAAGGCGTGACCCTCGTCTCTGCCAGCACCGCGGAAGGAAAGAAAAGCGAGCGCAGCACCGGCGGAAACGTGGCGGCGGCGAAAACAGTCGGCAAGAACATCGCCGAGCGCGCCAAGGCAAAGAGAATCACGAAAGTCGTCTTCGATCGTGGCGGTTACATCTATCACGGTCGCGTCAAAGCGTTGGCCGATGCCGCTCGCGAAGGCGGATTACAGTTCTAAGAAATAGATCGTGTTGCAGGGCGCGCTCGCCCCAGTTGTCATGGGTTTTGGAGTTATCTGCCATTGAGCAGAGCCCAAAGAAACGAGAGTTAAGGATGCCAACAGTCACGAAGAGGCTCGATGCGGGACAGTTCCAGCTCAAGGACCAGGTTGTTTCCATCAACCGCGTGACGAAAGTAGTCAAGGGAGGCAAGAATCTCTCTTTCGCCGCACTGGTCGTGGTCGGCGATCCTTCTGCTGCCGTCGTTGGGTTCGGTTCCGGAAAGGCGAAGGAAGTTCCTCAGGCTATCCGCAAGGGAATTGAGTCGGCCAAGAAAAATCTGTTCAGGGTCAACCTCACCCAGACCACCATACCGCATACTGTGTTGGGACGGTTCGGCTCGGGTATGGTGCTGCTCAAACCCGCTCCGGAAGGCACTGGCGTAATTGCCGGAGGGGCCGTCCGCGCTGTGATGACTTCGGCGGGGATTCAGAATGTCCTGACCAAATCCATCGGCACGACCAACCCCCATAACGTGGTCAAGGCGACCTTTGACGCCCTGAAGAAACTGAAGAACAAGAACTACGTCGCCGCCCTGCGCGGCAAGTCCGTCGATGAATTGTAGGCAGGGCACAACTTTAGTCGTGCTGTTCGGAATGTAAGAGAAGACGCGGCAGCCCGAGGTAACTGGCCACTGAACATTGGCCACTCAATTACGAGGAATCGCAACAATGGCTAAAACATCAAATAAGAATGGTAAGCTCTACCTCAAATGGGTGCGCTCCGCGATCTGTTCTCCGGAAAAACATAAGCTGGTGATCAAAGGCCTGGGCTTTACGCGGCTGAATCAGGTGATCGAGCGTCCGGACACGCCTGGCATTCGCGGCATGGTGGCCAAAGTGCCTCACCTGGTCGAGATCGTTCAGCAGTAAAAAAGAAGAGGGCATGGCCTTAGCCGCGCGGGTAGACAAAACCAAGTTAGGGCTTAAGCCCCTGAGGTAGACGGGATTTAGCTATGAATCTCTCCAATATTCGGGCACCGAAAAAGGCCTCGGAAAACAAAAAGCGGGTGGGACGCGGGATGGGCTCAGGCATGGGTAAGACATCCACCCGTGGTCACAAAGGCCAGCGCTCCCGCAGCGGCTCACGGATGATGCGCGGTTTTGAAGGCGGCCAGATGCCCCTGCACCGCCGCATGCCCAAGCGCGGCTTCACCAATATCTTCCGTAAAGAATTCAACATCGTGAACCTGGAGAAGCTGGCGGCCCTCGGTGAGATGGCCATCACTCCCGATGTGCTGCGCAAAGCCGGAGTCATCAAAACGAAACACCCAGTCAAGGTTCTCGGTGACGGCGAACTCACGACGGCGATCACCGTGCAGGCTCACAAATTCTCCAAATCCGCTCAGGAAAAGATCATCAAGGCGGGTGGCAAGTTCGAGGTCTTGCAGTGAATGTTTGAAAAACTGGCGAACATCTTTCGTATCCCGGATCTCCGAAGGCGCATCCTGTTCACGCTCGCGCTGCTGGCAGTGTACCGGTTCGGCGGCCACATCCCCACTCCGGGTATCAATGCCGACAGACTGCAGCAGTTCTTTGAACAGAACCGGGGCACGTTTCTCGGGTTCGTGGACTTATTCAGCGGCGGTCAGCTCAAGCGAATGACCATCTTCGCCTTGGGTATCATGCCCTACATCACCGCTTCGATCATTCTGCAGCTTCTAACCGTGGTCTATGAGCCATTGGCCAAGCTGCAGAAGGAAGGCGAACTCGGCCGCAAGAAAATTACCCAATGGACGCGCTATCTCACCGTGGTGCTGAGCTCGATTCAATCGTTTGGGATTGCGATCGGCCTGGAAAAGAGTGGCGGAGATTTCGTCGTCAACCCCGGCTGGGGCTTCCGGCTGATGACCATGCTCATGCTCACCACTGGCAGCGCGTTCATCATGTGGTTGGGCGAACAGATTACGGAGCGCGGTGTCGGGAACGGCATGTCGCTGCTGATCTTCGCGGGCATCGTCGTAGGACTGCCGCGTGGCGTCGCCGATCTCTATGACAAGGTTCGCACCGACGCTTGGGGCGCCTTTACTGCGCCGGCCATGCTCCTTCTGATCGCCCTGATGATTGTGGTGGTGGCCTTCATCGTCTATGTCGAACGCAGCGAGCGTCGCATTCCGGTGCAGTACGCTAAACGCCTCGTCGGACGCAAGGTCATGGGCGGACAATCCACCCACCTGCCGCTTCGCGTCAATGCCGGCGGGGTCATGCCGGTTATTTTTGCGTCCTCGATTCTGACGCTCCCTCAGACTATCGGCTATCCCCTGCGGGAGAACCGTTATTTCGGTGGACTGATGCACGCGCTCGGCTGGGGCGAGCCACTCTACACGTTGCTGTACGCCGTCGGCATCATCTTCTTTGCGTATTTCTACGTGTCGATCGTCTTTAACCCCAACGAGGTTGCGGACAACATGAGGAAGTACGGCGGGTTCATTCCCGGCATTCGTCCGGGCAAGCGCACTTCCGATTATATTAATGAGGTCTTGACCCGAATTACTTTGGTGGGGGCGTTGTACCTGATCATCATCTCGTTCATCCCGGAGTGGATGATCGCTGGCATTCACCTGAACCACCTGCCAGGAGCGGTGGGCGCCTGGTTTGAGCGTTTGCCCGCCTGGGTCACCAACGGCTTGGGAGTGAATTTTTACTTCGGCGGCACTTCGCTGCTGATCGTCGTCGGTGTTGCCATGGATACGGTCACTCAGATCGAGGCGCAGCTGATCATGCGTCACTACGACGGATTCACGCCGCGTAGCGGACGCATCCGCGGCCGCCGTACCTGGTCATAGAGTTCCTAATTGTCGCGTGGAAAGAGCGGGTTGTCGCGTGGAAGAGCGGGTTATAGGGTGGAAGAGCGGGCCTTTAGGCCCGCGTTCCGGACGTCGATGGGATGGGCTTTAGCCCCTGAGGCTACGAGCAGGAACTTTGCTTTTGTGCGAGGGCAGCGCTCTAGCGCCGCATTCAGCGGATTAAGAGAAACAGGGGCTTTTTAGCCCCTGAGGTGAAGCGGGGGCTAACTTAATGGCGGAAGAAAACTCCCGCAGTGTCGGACCTTTGATCCTGGTCGGACCACCAGGTGCTGGCAAAGGGACGCAGGCCAAACGGATTGCCGAACGTTACGGAATCCCGCAGATCTCCACTGGAGACATCCTGCGTGACAACGTGGTCCGCGGCACCAGACTAGGCATGCAGGCCAAGTCCATTATGGCACGGGGCGAGTTGGTGCCCGATGACCTGGTTTGTGACATGGTCGCGTCCCGCCTCCGCCAGGCGGACTGCGAGCGCGGCTTCATCCTCGACGGTTTTCCGCGCACTGCGGCACAGGCGGGATGGCTCGATGCATTCTTCGAGCATGAGTTCTTTGACAACTCGCATCGTGGCAAGTGCCTGCCGATTGTGATCCGTATCGACGTGGATTATAATCAACTGTTGCTCCGGCTCACCGGACGGCGTTCCTGCCAAACCTGTGGACGGATCTACAACGTCCACTCCCAGCCACCCCGCGTCAACGAACTCTGTGATGTTGACGGATCCAAGCTGGTCACTCGCAATGACGACCGCGAGGAAGTGATCGTCGAGCGTCTGGCCGCCTACCAGGCGCAGACCCGGCCTGTGGCGGACTATTATGAGCGCAAGGGGCGCCTGGTTTCAGTGAACGGAGATCTGCCCGTAGAGGATGTCACCGCCCAGATCGTCCGCGTGATAGAGGATCATAGCCCCGTGGAGGCAGGCAAACCTGCTTCCGGCGCTTAGGAGAATGGCGATCGTCTGCAAGTCGACGGTGGAAATTGAGAAGATGCGGCGCAGCGGCCATGTCGTCCGCCAGGTGCTCGACGATGTTCGCAGGCTGGTTGTGCCCGGCGCGACTACCATGGATCTCGAGCGCGCCGCCGAGCAGAAGATGAAAGATTTAGGCGCAAAGCCCGCGTTTAAGGGATACTACGACTATCCTTGCGTGCTCTGCACTTCAGTGAACGAGGAAATCGTGCACGGCATCCCGTCTGAAAAACGGGTGCTCAAAACTGGCGACATCGTCTCAGTCGATTGTGGCGTGGTTCTCGACGGCTATTATGGCGACGCTGCCATTACCGTGCCCGTGGGAGAGGAAGTTACTCCGGAGCTGCGCAAGTTGCTCTCGGTGACGGAAGCAGCGCTCTACTGCGGGATTGATCAGGCACGCACCGGTAATGCGGTCGGTGATGTCGGCGCCGCGGTCCAGGAATACGTCGAAGCCCACGGCTTCAGCGTGGTTCGCGAGTTCGTTGGACACGGAATCGGCACGCGCCTGCACGAAGAGCCGCAGGTTCCAAACTTTGGTACCCGAGGACGGGGTGCCCGATTGTGCCAAGGCATGGTCATCGCCATCGAGCCTATGGTGAATTACGGAAAGCCGGAAGCCCGTCTCTTAGGCGATAAGTGGACCGCTGTCACCGCGGATGGCAGCTACAGCGCTCACTTCGAACACTGCGTCGCCGTCACCAGAGATGGCCCGGTAATTTTGACGCAGTGAGGGGCCACAGATTGTACCGAGTCAAGAGAGTTGGGATTTCAGCCCATTGATGGCAACTGGGAACCGGCAACTGAGAGCCGAATTTCCAAGGAGTGCATGAGTAAAGGTTGAGGTGTTTAGCAGGCGTGGGCGAAGGAGTTTGCTGTCCCGAGCCTAGCGAGGGAACTCCCAAATCGCTGTATTAAGGAGTCGATGAGTAAAGAAGACGCGATTGAGGTCATGGCAACGGTGGTCGAGCCGCTGCCTAATGCTATGTTCCGGGTGGAACTGGAAAACAAGCACCAGGTGTTGGCGCACGTCTCCGGCAAAATGCGCAAGAATTTTATTCGCATCCTGCCCGGTGATAAGGTCGCGGTTGAGCTTTCGCCTTACGACCTGAACCGCGGCCGCATCGTCTATCGATATAAATGATGTCGCGGACGAGGGTCTTCGATCACGCCCCCACCGCAACGCGGGGACATCTGCTCTCTCGTCCGGCCCGAGCGCAGCTCGCGCTTGCCGCGAACCCGAGAACCAGGATGGCAGAACTGAGAACTATATGAAAGTCAGAGCTTCTGTTAAGAAAATATGCGATAAATGCAAGGTCATCCACCGAAAAGGCGTGGTGCGCGTAATCTGCGTTAACTCGAAACATAAGCAACGTCAAGGATAGAGGGGCAACATGGCACGCATTGCGGGCGTCGATCTTCCGCGCAACAAGCGCGTCAATATCGGGTTAACTTATATCTACGGAATCGGTCACTCGCGCGCTTCCCGCATTCTCGACTCGGCCAAGGTGGACCCGATGAAAAAGGTCCAGGACCTCGGCGAAGACGAGGTGAATCGCATCCGCCAGGTGATTGAGGCCGAGGCCGGTGTCGAGGGTGATTTACGTAAGGACGTTTCGATGAACATCAAGCGTCTCATCGAAATTGGTTCCTATCGCGGCTTCCGTCATCGCCGAAACCTGCCTGTCCGCGGACAGCGCACGCACACCAACGCGCGCACTCGCAAAGGTCCACGAAAGGGAACCGTGGCGCAGAAGAAGAAGTCGGCGGCAAAGACATAGAAAGAGGTTCTCAGTTTCTCAGTTGCTTCATCGCAATGAGGTTACTGAGAACCGAGAACTAAAGGCGAGAAACTGAGAACTAACTATGGCAAAACCAGCAGCAGGCGGCGCGGCAGCACCGGACAAAAAAGGCAAGAAGAAGACATTCAAGCGCAAGGAGCGTAAGCATGTCCCGCATGGGGTCGTCCACATCCAGGCGTCCTTTAACAATACGATCGTGACCATCTGCGATCCCGCTGGGAACGTGATCTCGTGGACGAGTTCCGGGTCGGATCACGGTGTGCGCAGCGTGGAGGTGCGCGTCAGCGGCCCCGGTTCCGGGCGTGAGTCCGCGATCCGCGCCCTGTCCGCAGCGGGCATCGATGTGCGCTCTATTCGTGACGCAACGCCCATCCCGCACAACGGCTGCCGCCCGCCCAAGCGCCGGCGCGTGTGATCGGATGCATGTGACTGGATGCATGCCCTCGAAGGGAAGAAGTGGGAAGGGCGCGATTTTAGTCGTTGCGCAAGCTGTGGCAAAACGCGAGCTTTAGGCCCTGAGGTTTTTGTTGAGAACTGATTTTCGTCCGGGACGAAGGGTGAAGCCAAACCCGTAAACCGGTCATCTAAAAGGAGAGTTCAACTTGGCACGTTACAAAGATGCAGTATGTCGTCTCTGCCGCCGCGAGGGCATGAAGTTGTTCCTCAAGGGCAGCAAGTGCTTCAGCGACAAATGTCCCGTTGAGAAACGCAACTTCGCTCCCGGACAACACGGGAAAGACCGTAAAGCCAAGATCGTAGGTTACGGTCTCCAGTTGCGCGAGAAGCAGAAAACCAAACGCATTTACTTCACCCAGGAAGGCCAGTTCCGCAACTACTTTGAGAAGGCCGCCCGCGCTAAAGGTGTGACCGGCGAAATGCTCTTGCAGCAGCTTGAGCGACGCCTGGACAATGTTGTCTATCGCCTGGGGTTCGCCTTGTCCCGCCGGCAGGCGCGCCAACTCGTGCGTCACGGCCATGTTCATGTGGACGGGCGCAAAGTCAACATCCCTTCCTACGAGGTGGATATAGGTGAGGAGATCGCAATTCGCGAAAGCAGCCGCAAGCTGCCCATTCTCGAGCAGGCGAAAGATTTCGCCAGTCACCAGAACGCGCCCAACTGGCTGAGCATTGATCGTGACAATTACCAGGGACGCGTCGTTGCCCTGCCCAAGCGCGAAGACATCCAGTTGCCGGTCAACGAGCAACTGATCGTAGAACTGTACAGTAAGTAGTGATCGCGTTGGGTTCGAGCCGACTCGCGCGTCCAGGATCACGTGGGACAGCCGCCCTCGGCTGTCCATCGGAGCAAAGATCGACGCCGGGTGGACTAACGTCCGACGACCGATGACTAACGACCTACGACTGAGCTTTGGCCCGTTTTTCGTGCCAGATCCGCCGGTCACAGCGCTTGACCCGAACTCGGGCCGGTTTGGGGAGCCGTGACTGAGCCAAATGGCCGAATGGAGAAAACAATGCTTTGGAAAGGCTTTCAGAAACCGAAACGTCTCGCCGTCGACACCGAGAACCTGACTGACAAACACGGCATGTTTTGGGCACAACCTTTTGAGCGCGGCTTCGGTACCACTATCGGCAACGCTTTGCGGCGCGTGCTGCTCAGTTCTATTGAGGGCGCAGCCGTCACCGCCGTCAAGATCGAAGGCGTGCTGCACGAATTTCAGTCGATCCCCGGCGTCGTGGAGGATGCCACCGATATCATCCTCAACCTCAAGCAGATTCCGTTCAAGCTTTCGGCCGATGCGCCCAAGGCAATCTATCTGCGCTCTGACCAGCCCGGGGTGGTCACTTCGGGCATGATCGAGGCGGATGCCGACGTTGAAGTCCTCGACAAAGATGTTTACATCGCAACCGTGAGCGAAGGCGGCAAGCTTGATATGGAAATGCGTCTCAAGCGCGGTCGCGGTTACGTTTCTGCTGACAAGAATTTCGATGAAGACCTCGGCATCGGATTCATCCCGATCGATTCCGTGCATTCACCCGTGCGCAAATGCAATTACACAATCGAAGCAGCGCGTCTCGGCCAGATCACCGATTACGACAAACTCACCCTTGAAGTGTGGACCAACGGCTCGATCACGCCGGCCGATTCCATCGGCCTTGCGGCGAAGCTGCTTAAGGACCACATGAACATCTTCATTAACTTCGAGGAGGAGATCGAAACCGCGGGCTCGAGCGAGGAGCGTAAGCCTGAAATCCGAAACGAAAACCTGAACCGTTCGGTAGAGGAACTTGAGCTCTCGGTGCGCAGCTACAACTGCCTGAAGAACGCGAATATTCAGAGCATTGGTGAGCTGGTGCAGAAGACCGAGGCCGAAATGCTCAAGACTAAGAACTTCGGCCGCAAGTCGCTGAACGAGATCAAGGAGATTCTCGCTTCCATGGGCTTGAGCCTGGGGATGAAGATCGACGAGCACGGCAACGCGGTACCCGGCCCGACTTCGAACCAAGTCCTGCCGGCATCGGCGTACGCTGACAACGACCACGATCAGTTCTAATGGTGGGGAATGAATTGCGCGCGGGGGCAGCGGTCTCTGCCCTTGCGCTCCTGAAAAGTTGCACTCAAGGCTCCGTGCTCGGGGTGAGGAGTTCGTATCAGGGCGCAAATTTAATCGTGCCGGAAAATCGTCCAAGGAGCCCCTGTTCTTGCAATTGTCATTCCGAGCGAGGCGAGAATTCACTGAGAACTGGCAGCCGAGAACTGAGGTTTCCCATGGGTCATAAAGTTGCAGGATGGAAATTAGGTCGTAATACGAGCCATCGTCGCGCTTTGCTGCGCAACCTGGTGACTTCCCTCATAATCGAGGAGCGCGTGGAAACCACCGTGCCCAAAGCCAAAGCCATGCGGCCACACGTGGAAAAAATGATCACCCTTGGCAAACGTGGCGATCTCGCGGCGCGCCGCCGGGCAGCCGCCTATCTCATGACAGATGATGCCGTCGATAAACTTTTCGACACCATCGCTCCCCGTTTCGGAGATCGTGACGGCGGCTATTTGCGTATCGTACGCGCTGGCTGGCAAAAGGGTGACGGCGCTGAGAAGGCGTTTATCGAGTTGCTGGGCAGCGAGAAGTTGCAGGAAGAGAAGCGCCAGAAGCGCGCCGAAGCTCGAGCCAAGCGTGTCGAAGAAACCAAGAAGGCGATGGAGGAGGCTGAAGCCCAGGCGAAGACGGAGGGCGGCGCCGAACCCGCTGCCGGGGGCGAGAGCAAAGAGTAGCCAGAACGTTTGGAAAAGCACCCTGCTCGTTGTGCGTGAGGAGTTTTCTCACCAAGTGCGGTGACGCCGTCTTGTATCGCCGTTACCGAAAACGAATGCCAACCGGAATGTAATCTGAT
>WNEZ01004703.1_pt1 | contig 11902 bp, 12 predicted proteins | sample 5400521 | NCBI WGS metagenome assembly WNEZ01 (sample SAMN13153339, study PRJNA577476) | soil metagenome | isolation source: 120 cm saprolite under Douglas fir tree site 2 hole 1 replicate 1 | place: USA:California | collected 2015-04-18
CTTTTTGCCTAATTGCTTGAGTCATCTGGGGCCGGTCTGCGGCAACTCGGCTGTCTTAAGCTTTTCTCCTGGCACAGCTGCCGCACGAGTCCTTTCGGGATAATCGTTGGCGAATTGCGCGGCCGAAGGCCCCCGGCCGAACCGCCGCCGCCGATGACCTTCTGAATATTCAAATGATCCAGAAGATCTTTATATAACGCGGCTTGGGTTTTGATTGACGCATTGGTCGGAATCGGCGTACGCAGATAGCCGTAACGCGATACCGAGATGAACTTATACCCATCGCCAAGGGCCATCTTGCCGAGCCACAGCCCCTGGTCGTAGCCGCCGCCCGCGCCGTGCAAGGTCAACACCGGGGTTCCTTCTCCCTGTACGGCGTACTCGATCGTGCCGTGGTCAGTTTTTAAAATCTCGCTGCCCGACAGAAGTCGCACCTTCGCCGCTTGCATTTCACGATGGTAGCGCGGGTACGTTAGTGCGACGAAAACGGCGGCAATACCAACAACAACGGCGACAATGATCAAAGCAATTTTCATATTACGTCTTCTCTTACTGCCCATATCCGCGCTCTTGCGTAAGTTTGTGGCGATGTTTCAACGGTTAACGTCTGTCATTTCGGCTCTCTTGCAAATGTGATATCAACACCGCTCCACGAGTGTGCTCAACATAACCTGCTGTTCATAGCCGCGACGAACACCCACAACAAACGTAAAAGACGCCACTCCAGTCATATATTTATTTGTGTTCATTTTTCAAAATAGCCTGTCTTCGATCTTATCTTTACTCCATCGAGTTTCGACCTGATGGCGATTTTTCGAAAACTATCGTCCTTGGCTTTGTTTGTCGGGTAGTATGCCACTTCGTAGGATGTGCGCAGCTCCTCAGCGATTTGGTGAAAATAGGTGTCGGGGGCCGTCTCTTCGGCGTCAATATGTAAGCCGCCCGTCTCTTTCGCCGTACGGTCCATCACGCTGATGCCGTACTTATTGCGTGCCGTAAGCTGCCCATGCTTTGTTTCCGTGTAGCGAATGCTGTAGATTGGTACATTCGCAGCTTGCGCCGTCTCGATAGCAGTCATCATGTTGTGAGAGCTCGAATTGTCTTCCCCGTCGCTGAACATCAGAATCGCCTTGCGCCCCTCCGCCTGGTCCAGCTTCTCGGTCACGCTGTAGTAGATGGAGTCGTAGAACGCTGTACCGAGATCCCGGTTTTCCCGCGGCCCGAGTTCCCGAAAGCGGCCTTTGTCTTTGTCGAACTGCCCGTAATTTTCAAGGATTTGGTCTGCTGAATTCGTGTAATCGCTCACCAGCCGCAGATGATTGCCAAAGCACACCAGAAAGACGCGGTCTTGCGGGCGAAGAATATCCTTCAAAAACACTTCCAGGTCCTTCTTGTGCTTCTTGCCGAAGTGGTCCTGGCTGCCGCTCACATCGACGATCAGCCCAAGCGTCAACGGTAAGTCCGTGCTCTTGGCGAAAGATTTGATTTTCTGCGGGACCGCGTCTTCATACAATTCAATGTCGTCCGGGGTCAAATTCTCGACCAGTTTTCCTTGCGAATCCCGCGCCACAAACGCAAGATTAACGAGATTCACGTCCACCCGGATCAATGTCTGCGCTCGTGCCGTGCCAGCCAACTCCGCCAAGGCTAGGATGTTCAGCCAAAGCAGCATAATTCGCATATCCGTTTTCCTTTGCTTCAGGTACAAAAACTCGAAGTTTGGGCCGACCACAGGCCACTGGCGAAGTCTTCCGAGCGCTCATACGGCTTGAGGAAGTAGTGCAGGGCGCCAAAGCCGATGGAGAGCAAGACCGAAGTAGCCCAGAATCCGATGCAACTGGCCAGAGTGGCGAGGAGGTATCCACGAAAGACAATTTCCTCGGAGAAGCGGATCATGGCGGATGCCAGCAGCCAAAGTACAAGATAGTAGACGAGCAATTTGCCGCCAACGACAAGGCCCAACACCTTGTATCCGCCGCCCAGAGCGATAAGGCTGATCAGGACTGAGACCGTACCCAACCCCCAGGCATTTCCAACCCAGAAGTCACGACCAAAGGCGTTGCGAACAGGGATACCATAGTCCGACAGGCGCCGCCGCTCGATGCCCGCCATGATCAGGGTAGCGAATAGGACCGGCACGAGCGAGAAAAGTTCGTCATTGAAGAATCCGACGGGATCGAGGAAAGGGCGGTGCTGCAGATGAATTCTCCGCAAAACCCAGGTCAACGCCTGACCGAAGAAGAACGAAAGCGCAACGAAAATCAGCAGGCGCCATCCAGCGCGGAGCTCCCTCTGATTCTTGAATATCCGGCGAGGGAGGGAGATGCGCAGTGCGGCTTGACTCGCCATGTCAGGGAATACGCAGATCACGGATTGTTAGTTCCAAGCGTACCGGGCTCCGATTCTACTCAGAAAGCATGCAAGGCCCTCTCGCTGTGCTGAAATCTAACAATTGTCGCAAGTTCTCTACGACTCGAGTAATTGCGCGCCTAGCGACGCTACGAAATGCTGGCTTTGAGCAGAATGCTGGATTCGGGCCGAACGGCAACTTCGTTGGAGGAAGCGATGGTTAAACAAAATATGCCTTTTCTCATTGCGGTTTTCCTGCCAGTCCTCTATTCGGGGCTCCTTTTCGGGCAAATCGGGTCGCCGGCTGCCCTCCGCCAGACTGCCGAGGAATACTATCGCTGGCGAAATGAAGAATATCCAGTAAACAGCAGTGACCAGGGTCTTCACACATGGGACAACAGGCTGACCGACTATTCGCAGCCAGCGTTGGCATCGCGGCAGCAATACGTCAGGAATTTGCTGGCGGCGGTCCAGGCTATGCAGACAAGCTCGTGGGAGCGGGAGGATCGCATAGACTGGTTATTGGTTCGCTCGCAACTCGAGCGAGTCGCCTTTTTTGACCGGGTCATGCATTCTCCCGAGACAAATCCCCAAATTTATATCCATGAGTGCAGCAATGGCATCTTCTCCCTATTGAAGAAGGAGTACGATCTTCCGCGAAATCGCGCTCTCTCTGCGACCGCGAGGCTCAGGCAAATGCCAGGCCTGCTGCAACAGGCGAAGGCAAATCTGAAAGCGCCGGTCCGCTTGTACGCACAACTCGCGATTGATTCTGCGCACTCCGTAGACCCTCTTTTCAAGAAAAGCCTGATGGTCATAGCAAAGGACCTTTCGCCTAGCGAGATGAAGAATCTGACAAGAGCACGGGACGAAGCATTGGCAGCCATCCACGCATTCGCAGACGGGCTGCAAAGGGACCTTCCCCAGATGGTTGCATTTTCCCCCATGGGGGAGGCGAATTATAACTATTTCTTAAAACACGTATACATGCTGCCCCTCGACGCCAAGGAGGTAGCCATGCTTGGGCAAGCCGAGTTGGCGCGCTACCGGGGTTTGGAATCATTGCTACCTGATCCATCCTTGGCGAATCCCGATCCCACGCGAAGCAAAAATATTCCTCGTGATCAGGAAAGCTTTTTGAAGGCATATGAGAACCGCGAAGAGGAGATGATCCATTTCCTGAAGGAAAAAAATCTAATCACCCTGCCCACTTACCTCGGGCACTTCTACATTCGAGAACTGCCACAGGCATTCAAGCCCACCAGTCCGGGTGGTTTCATGAATCCACCGGGGGTATATGACCAAGACGGCAGCGGCTTCTACTTCATCCCGACCTACGATCCGAAAAGCTCCAACTTCTATATTCGTGCCGCGATTGAAGAGCCGCGCCCCATTCTTGGACACGAGGGAATTCCCGGTCATTTTCTTCAGCTCTCGATAGCCAATCACCTGCCAGACGAAATCCGGAGACAGCACGCTGACGGAATTTTCATTGAGGGGTGGGCCTTATATACCGAGGAAATGCTGATGCGCACGGGTTTGTACCTGGAGAATTCGGCGGCCCAGGGTCAGATACTCAGATTGTCGCGCTATCGTGCAGCTCGAATCGGCGTGGACGTGAACCTTCACACGGGTAAATGGAGTTTTGAGCAGGCGGTTAAATATTTTATGGACGCCGGTGGCCTGGACCGCGAGGCTGCAGAAGGTGAAGCTGCAGGCGCGGCCAGCGATCCCACGCAAAAGATCAGCTACATGGTGGGGAAGTGGCAGATCATGCGGCTGATCGGCGCCTACCGGGACCGGCAGGGCAGCAACTTCCAATTAGGCAAGTTCCACAATGATTTGATTAAGAACGGCAGCTTGCCCCTGTCTGTGGTGGAGTGGCTGTTGTTGGACGACCCCACATCACTGCAACAGGCCTTGCGTTAGCAGCTCCCTTTGCAAGTGGATCGCGATCGCCTGACCAAAGTGAAATCAGGAGATTGCTTCTTCGAATGATCCCGGGAGGGAGGAATTATTGCAGGCGGATCCTTGCAGTTCTGAAGGGAGTCGAGGACCACCGCGACGAAGACATAGCCGGCGCCAACCAGCTTCGCCGGCATGAAGACCAACTGCGGAAACACGAGACTCGCATCGCAAAGCTCGAGACCGTGCAGGCATAATTCCTCTTCGCTATGCTCGTCAAGAAATGCGACAACTGCAAGAAGGAAATCAAGGGCCGCGACGAGGCAGTTGTTGTCGGACTCGGCTGGCCAGAGTTCTCATTTTGCGGACGATGCGGAAAGCCAATCATCGCGTTCCTGAAGAAACGCAAGCTTCCTCAGCGGGCCAAGATGATCGGATAGCAGCCTAATCGGTTCCTCCCGTAACCAAGGACCGCAACTGACGCGGTCTTCTTTCTTCTCGCCTTTTTCCGACGGTAGAAAGCATCCCGTCCGCCCAAACTCTCCAAGTTTCAAGAGCCTGCCATTTCGGCTGGCAAATTTTTGTATCTGCCTCTAGCACTCCACCTTGATCGGATGCACTCTTCCCTTGAGTGCGTGGCGAGTCGGCCAGCCTGACCATCCACCGCATATGGCAGGAACAGCTTCGCTGGATCATGGTGATTGATGATATGGGTGTATTCATCCCGTACCTGCGGATGGAATCGAATGTCCGCTTCTCCAAGCACCAGATCCTGCGATGGCTGGAAGAGCGCAGCTTCCAGCCGCGACCGGTGAATGGAAAGGGCGCTAGGCGCCAATAAAGAATCTTGCGGCCGGCAAGACCCAATTACGGGCAGCCGCTGCGAGAAGTCCCAATGAAGGATCGCAATGGAAAGAAAAGCCCCGAGGCGCCGCTCGGGGTTCCTATTTCTGCCCAGGTTTCCAAACTCACGTACGACAAATGTGCAGTGCCCCAAAGCTTCGCTTGCTGGCGACAGTCTTGAACCCGAGTTCGCTAACGTGGGGCCCTGTTCGAGTGCGGCTTCTCTTGCTCTCCGTTGTAAGCCTTCCAGGCTTGGTCGATGACGTAGGCGTGAATCGCATCTGCATCTTGCACTGTCATCCTCATATTGGGGAACGCGAACTTCGGAGGATCGGCGAAGCCCGGCATTCCCTGATCCCAATGGGTCCCGGCTAAGACGATGGCATACCATTCGCGATGCACTTCTGGCGGAGCATAGCGCAGATCCGGTACCGCGCCATCGAGCACCCAAGCACCGCTTCCGTCCATCCTGGGGGAATGACAACCATCGCATACGAATGTTTGGTAAAGGACCTCACCCTTGCGAATGGTTTCCTGGCGGGCGGTTTGCTGCGGAGGTTTCGGCACCGCCGGCACGATATCGGGCGGCACCGGGAAAGGCATGCTGGCCCCGAGCTTAAAGGCCAGCAACCGCGTAGGTCCCCGTTTCGACTGAGGAGTCGCCATCGTCCAAGCTGGAGCAAACAATCGCGAGCCCGAACCCCATCCAACCGGGACAAGGACGTACTGCTCGGATTTGACGGTGAAGGTTACGGGAATCGACTCAATGGCGGAACCTGTTTGAATTGACCAAACTTTTCTCCCGCTGTCGGCAGCATAAGCCGTAAACTCGCCGGTGCCCTGACCTTGGAAAACCAAATTGCCGGCGGTAGAGAGAACGCCGCCATTGGTTGCGATGGGCTCCTCCACAGACCAGCGGGCGGACTGGCTGGTAGGATCCCACGCGATGAGCCTCCCCTCGGTATCCTTCATCCATTCGCCTGACTCTACAGCCGCTTGGGAGCCGCGGCGCCGATCCGTCGTCGGAATGTACACCAGATTGGTGAGCGGGTTATAGCTCATAGGCCACCAGTTGTGAACGGTCCATTGCTTTCCGCCGCCCGCGGATGCAGGCACTTCCACCGCCCGTCCGGTTGCAAGATCAATGGAGGCGGCCCACGTTACTTTGACCAGGGGCTTCGCCGAGAGAAGTTTGCCCGTCCTGGAGTCCAGCACATAAAAGAAGCCGTTCTTCGGAGCAGTCATCGCAACGTGCCGCTTCTCACCATCGATGACAAGGTCGGCCATTACGATGTGATTGTTTTCGGTCTGCATGCCCGGGGCGCTCGTCTGGAAATGCCAAGCGTATTCTCCGGTCTCGGCGTTTACGGCGATGATGCATCCTGCAAAAAGCTTGTCGCCACTCACTTTGATAGATGACAGCTCGCCGTAGTCGACCCCCGCGCCGGCGGTACCGAAAATTACGAAGCCCGTTACAGGGTCATAGGTGATTGCATTCCAGACATCACCCCCACCGATTCTCCACCATTCCTTTCCTGACCAAGTCTGCGCGGCCATTTCGAGTGCTTTCGTTTCAAACCCTTTGGCGGGATCTCGTGGAACCGTCCAGAACCGCCATGCTTCCTTACCCGTCTTTGCGTCGAATGCAACGAGCGATCCTCGTACTCCGTCGTCCGAACCGTTGTAGCCCATCAATATTTTCCCTTTGGCTACATGAGGCGCTCCCGTGATGCCGGTTTGAGTTGCATCGCAGACGGGAGACTCCCACACCTCTTTGCCCGACGCAGCATCGACAGCAACCAGTCGGCAATCCCCCGTGCCCACGTATGCCTTGCCGTCCCAAACGGCCACGCCGCCGTTGGTCCGTGCGGAATAGGAACCATTGATGGCAAGATTCAGGCGCACTTTTGGATCGAACTTCCACAGCAATTTCCCCGAAACCGCATCCACGGCATAAATCTTCGATAGCGGAGCGCTCATGTAGATCACCCCATCTACCACAATCGGTTCCGCAACTATACCCATGGCGCTATCGATGTCCAGGTACCATGCCAGACCGAGGCCGCCGATATTCTGATTGTTTATTTCCTTGAGCGGGCTGAAATGCTGCGCGTCAAAGGTGCGTCCGTTCAACAACCAGTTATTGCCCTCGGCGGCCTCCGAAAATACTCTCGGCTCACTCACATATCCAGCCCTCGTGGGACTATCCGCTGAAGAATGAATGGCAATGATTATTGCGATCGCAAGGCACACACGATGAGCGCTAGTCCGCATATACCCTCCGTTTGGTGGTGTAAGATTCTACGCGCACGGTCCTTCGCGGGTATGAAAATTTTGTTTTTGCCGGACATTCCTGGACGTTTGTGTTGTCCACGGATCATGACATTCTGTATGATGACATGTTAATCTCCAGCGCTCTTTGACAGTTCCCGCCGCAGTCACTGAGAGTACCTAGTCATCTAACCCGCCTTCCATGCCCAAACCAAACTCAACAAGGCAACACTTCGAAATGGAACCGTTCTTCTATGACTGCTGGACGGGATATGCGGGAAAATCACCATCCGCTGCACCACATTATTCCTGAAGCGACCTCACCCGACGCCGTGTGTCGAAATGGTCGCTTAAATGGCCGCTCTTTAAGTCAAGAAAACAGCAATTTATCGCAACACCATGGCCTGTGTGAAAAACGCGCGAAATCCTGCTCCGTGAATGCCGTAGGAGTTGGAAATTCCTATGAACTTTGTCGCGCGTTTGAGGCCCGGGACGTTTGCAAACGCAACTTAGCGTTGCGTGCGGTTTCCCTGAGTAGCGGGTCCGGATGATCCAGACAGCGGTTCAATTCATGCTCTAGCGATTTCAGCCCAAAAATGCCAATCGCATCAGCTCCGCAGGATCGTAAACAGGGATCGTTGCTGGCCACTAAGACTGCTATCGCCTGTTCCGAGCTCTCAATCCTGGCAGGCACCAATCGGTTGGCGATGGTAACCCGCTCGGCTAGGCTGACCTTGCTATCCAGTAAGGGAACCAGCGTCTTGCGAAATTGGGCCTTCAGCACGTTGTCGAGGAACTCTAGCGCATTGTCGCGCACGATCATGCTTTTTGATTGGAGCCCAACAAAAGCGCTGGAGAAGTCATCGCCCGGGTATAGCAAATCGAGTACTCGGAAGATGCGTTCCACCTCATGCTTCATCGACTCGGATAGTGCCCCGGCCAAGGGTTCATAGCTCTGGAGCATTGTCTCCAACCTCTCCAGGATCTGATACGAGCGATAATGCCCCAGGATCTCAGCGGCCAGCAGCATTTCCAAAATTTCGGCATCACACTTCAGCTCAGGATGGAGATGCTGGAGGGTCTTCAAAGCCGACACGATGCGAAGGCGAAGCCTGCTGTCGGCATCCAGCAGGTGCTCCATGAGCGCGTTACCGGCCAATTGCGTGCCAATGTTTGCAAGGATCACAGCAACTTGCTGGCGCACCTCGATGGGTACAGCCGGGTCGCTTAAATGATCGCGCAACTTACCGACTATCGAATTACCGAATCGAGTCAGGACTTCCGTTATGTCGGTTATGAGTTGACGATCAGCTAGCCGATTCAGCAACTCAGGGACGAGTCGGAGCTTCTGCAGCTTCCCAACCGAACGAATCGCCTCTCGCACGACATCCATCTCACCATCCGCAAGCAACTGCGCAAGCAACGGGTCGAACTTATCTGGCAGTATTCCCAAAAGGCGAGCCGCCTCGAGGCGCGTACGTTTGCCCTCCGGGCCGTTTTCTCCAACCATGCCAGCCAGCAACTGACGGGAGAATTCCAGGTTCTGCACCTCTCCGGGATGCGCCAGAAATGCCGCGATCGCTGAACGGATCGAGAAATCGGTGTATTCGCCCAGCTGTTGAATCCTCTCCAGAGGGTCAACGTGCGCGTGGTGAGCCAAATACAAGAGCGCCGCAGTACGCACATCAAGGCTTGGATCCTGCAGCAAGACCTCGATCTGCGGAACCACGGTCTTGTCACCGCCTGCGTCAAGGACAGTGATTGCTTTCTTGCGCACCTCGGCGGCAGGGTGGTTCAGTAGACCTCTCATTGGGGGGTGCGATGCTTGCTGGTCTGACTCAAGGACACTTAGGGCGTAAAGAACCTCGTTCGGATCGGAGGCTGAAAGGTTTGCGTCCAGCACCTCGATAATAGAACGTTCGAGCACTGGGATCACGGCATGCTTGGCCTCTAAGCGGTGCTCCCGCATGCCTTCCGTCAATGTGACCACGTATTGTTGCCGTGCCACCCAGGCGGCAGCCAGCCATCCTCCTACCAGCACCAGCCCGATCCAGCTCATTTGACGTGCTGTCAGCCGCAAGTAGGTGACAAAGAACAACACAGTAACTGCAGCAAGACCAGATCCCATCCGCCAGATCACCGTGTCGATAAACCACTTCACCTGCAACTTGAGCCGGCTCGGCAGCGGCAAATAAAGAAGTTCCACGCTGGACTTGTCGATCGAATGGCGCCCTACCCAGTCGCTGCCCCGCAATAGGACGGCAGAAAACAGAGTTCCCGTAAGAAGCATGTAGGTCGAGTTCGCCAGCAGCACCACGGGCAGTGTGACCAGCCCCACGCCAATGCCGAAACGGCGCAGCACTCGCGAAGTCACCAGCACCTGTACTACGAGCGTGAGAATTCCTGCATAAAAGGTGAAGTCACCGAAGAATGCTGCCAAATGATCTTTTACCGGAATGAATTCCTTTGCTACAGCCTTGAACTGCCAATCGATGACCTCTGTCACGAACGACGACACGCAGATCAGGACAGCGATCGCTCGCAGATGAGTCGAGGAAAAGACTAGTCCAATGCTTTCTCGCAGGTTCCGCGGCCCCGGCTCGGCGGGCGCTTCAGCCGATCCCGTGTCCGCGACGGCTTCCTGGTGTTGCCTCCAGATCTGGACTACCAACGGCAGGCAAAGGGAAAGAAAAAATGCCATTCCAAGCAAGAGGCTCTCAGTGCCGAATGCCTTTGCCACAACTTTCGAAAACAAACCCGCAAAGATCCCACCGCCGATGCCGCCTGCCGCCAGAAACCCAAAAATACGCCGTGCCTCGCGTGTAGTCAGAACGTGATTGGCCAGTGTCCAGACCTGAGTGGGCGCGAGCACGCCAAAGATGCCGTCCCATGCATAGATCACAGGATAGAGCCAACTGACCGGGTAGAAACGAGCTAGCACCCAGAAGAGGACGCAGTTAGAAGCGAACAACAGCAAACTGCCCAGGAGCAGGTTGCGCAAGTTGGAACGGCGTCCAACACGCATATAAACCGCGATCACCACACCTACTGTGAGCGCCGTTGCAATGTCCGCATAGGGGAGCTGCGCCGCTTGGAATCGAGAAAGGAACAAGCTATCTCGCACCACCCTGCCAACCAAATAGCTCGCTATCACCAGAAAGAGATAAGCAAACAGGGGCGCACCACGCCGCAGCTCCCCGGGCTGGAGCTCCAACGCATGTTCAATCGAGGGGATCATTGGGAGGCCTGCCGGAAACAAGCTACTGTTGGAAAAGCATGCTAGGCCCGCGTGTCCCTTGAGTCAATCCACGTGTCTATCGTAAATATCGGAACAAGGCGTGTGGTGTGCATCTGCGAGAATATACGCCTGCCTTCATCCCCGTTCGCGTTACACGCCCGGCTGGCCAGACGGCAGCCAGTATCACTGAACGTGGGTATCCGCTTGACTCACCAGGCCCCAATACCTAGTATGCGGGAATGGAAGACTATCCTCGGAACTTGAAGGAGTTCGATGTTCGATTCCGGAGTGAGGAGGCCTGCCGAGAGTATCTGTTGGAACTGCGCTGGCCGGATGGCTTTCGCTGTCCGCGCTGTGGGTGCCGAGAGAGTTCGCCGGTTAGGACGGTATTGCTGCGGTGTCGTGAGTGTCGGCATCAAACCTCGGTGACGGCAGGGACGATCTTTCAGGACACCCGCACTTCTCTGCGATTGTGGTTTCAAGCCATGTGGTGGGTAACCACCCAGAAGAACGGGGCCAGCTCGTTGGGACTGCAACGGGTCCTGGGACTGAAAAGGTATGAGACAGCCTGGACGATGCTGCATAAACTGCGTCGCGCCATGGTAAGACCGGGACGTGATTTGCTGATGGGCAGAGTGGAGGTAGATGAATGCTATATCGGCGGTCTGGAGGAAGGTTTGCCCGGCCGGCTCAATTTGGATAAAGCATTGGTTGTCGTTGCCGCTCAAGAAGATGGACCGGGGATCGGTCGGATTCGCATGCGCCAGATTGTTGACGCTTCGGCCGCAAGCCTGGTGCCTTTTGTGCGGGACTCAGTAGAACCGGGCAGCGTCATCCACACAGATGGCTGGTTGGGATATCTGCCTTTGGAAAGCAGAGGCTACGAGCACGAGGTCACATTTCTAAAGGGAAAGAAGAAGACTCCGCCGGAGTCGATGCCACGGGTTCACCTGGTGATCTCCTTGCTCAAACGGTGGCTGATGGGAACCCACCAGGGAGCGGTCAGTCATAAGCACCTGGACTACTATCTGGATGAGTTCACGTTCCGGTTCAATCGCCGGCGATCAAAGAGTCGAGGCAACCTCTTCTTTCGCCTGGCGCAGCAAGCTGTGGCCGTCGATCCTATTACCCATTACCGGATAGTTCACCCGGACCTCAGGAAGGCCGAAGGCAAACCACAATCTGTAGGGTCTTGGTGAGTCAAGCGGATACCCACCATGAGGTAATACACCGGTGTACCTGGCGGGTGTTGCTTCCTCGCTTACCATTATCTTTCTCGCCCTGTTCGCATTCCCG
>WNEZ01004705.1_pt1 | contig 11899 bp, 9 predicted proteins | sample 5400521 | NCBI WGS metagenome assembly WNEZ01 (sample SAMN13153339, study PRJNA577476) | soil metagenome | isolation source: 120 cm saprolite under Douglas fir tree site 2 hole 1 replicate 1 | place: USA:California | collected 2015-04-18
TGATTCCTAACCTGGCTCTCAAAGGGGTCTGCGGCAGCGGTGTTTCCGCTTGCCTGGGCATGGGCACCTGCCGCGGAATGTCAGGCGCATTGTTTACCAGGGATTGCGACACGGGATGTTGTATTGGCACCGGACGCTGCGTGGCCTGCCCTTGCGTCAACGGGTGGGTCACGTGTGACGCTGATGCGTTGTTTTTCAAGTGCATAGAGAGTAAGAGACGGTTAATCTCAATAAACTCGTTGCATGACTCAGGCACAATAAAGGGAGCACCCGCCGCCTTTCGTTCAAAGGCGACGCTCAGTTCAGTCAAGGCACGAATCAGACGCTGCATATACACACTGGTATGACCCAGGCGCATCAGCCGCTCGGCCATCAGGTTCAGGCTGCCTGCCAGCGGCAGCAGCGCACCGCTTGCTAAATTGGCGCGTGCCCGCAAATTCCCGTTTGCTAACTGCGCCTGTACGTCCTTAAGATGTACGATCCCGGTCTCAAGCTCAGCACTATGAGCGGCAATCTGTCGTGCCTGCTCTTCTACACGTGTATTGGCTCGCTCAAGGTCCGCAAGCGCCTCAGCCTGCTGTCCTGCCAGGCGTGCGTTCTCCCACAGCGTAAAGAGCTGGCGAATGACGACAAGCGCTACCACCCCGACTGTTGCAAACAACAGAACGGGCCGGATCGCGAGCTGCGCGGGATCGGGAGACAGGACGTTGAGGGCCAGGGCGATGAAGAGCAGCGCTAACAGGATGTAGGGAACGAAGCGCGTAAAGCCAAACGAGTTGAGTGCCCTGGCATCCTCCATGCGTTCCCTTATGCGCTGCTCGATCTCTTGTGCAGGTGTGGCAGGCAAGAAACGGCGCAGGTAGGCCGCGACGCCGATGGTCATCAAGCCTATAGGCCAGCCCAGGTCGAGCCAGGTAGCCTCGACGTAGGTGCCCGCGTTATTCTGCACATTAAAAATGAAGTCGGAGAACACGAAAAAGCACAGCCCTAAACCAACCAGCAGCAGGCTTGTACGGCGTGCAGCCGCCTGGTATGTTCGCCCCTGGTTGCGCAGCAGCAGGAACACCACACAACTGAGTAGCGCTGTATCAGCTATGGGATAGTACAGGCCCAAAAATTTGGCGAGATTGGCCTCTCCGGGCATCTGTGCTAGCGAACCCAAAAGCAAATACCAGGCGATGGCCAGGATCGAGCCCATGGCAATCAGGCTGTCCATCAGCAGCAAGAAACGCTTGCCCCCTGTTTCAGATGATGGCTGCAGGAGGAGTCCGGCGAAGACCAGGATGGGAAAAGTGGCATAGCCGATATCTGCTGTGGATGGAAAAGGAGTCTGCCCAATCGCGACATAATAGCGCCAGAACGTCTCGCCAAAGCCCCACATCGCGATGCCCAGGCCAACCAGCATCCACCCCACCTGCTCATAGCCAATCCAGGGTTCAGTATGTTCTCTTTTCCGCATTGGCAAAAGTACGCTCGAGAGGACCAGCGTGGCTCCGATGAACGCGCCGGTCAGGGGAGAGAATTGCCCCACGCGCAGCGCAAATAGACCACCAAGGTGCAGAACGACGATACACAACATCGCCCCCGCTATCCAGGCCACCCCTTTGACAATTGTACGCCATAGAAAATGCATGACTACCTCCCATTCATACGATAGACGAAATACAACACCCCTCGCACTGGATCGATTGATAACCACCTACACCTTGTGGAGTGTACATTCATGAGCTTTACACCATCTCCTAGTTCCCTTCCTAGCGGTAAGTCCAGTTTGCATTTTGCGGCGGGGCCTGACACCCGCAAGGGATGTCACTACATTTCTGCCTCAAAAACCTATCTGGACTGACTACTAGCAATCGCCTTCGGGTTTGTAACACTTGTAACACTTGTAACACTTGTGTCACTTGTAACGGTTGTATCTGCTATGATTGTCTCCTTCAGGGCTATGCAGGATGAGGGAGGCAGCAGGGCGAGGACGAGCCATCGCCCAATAGGCATCAACCTAACAGAAAGCTCATCAACATCTGTAGGGGCGAGGGAGGTGAGGAGCGGCGGGGAGGGCCTTTACGGTCGCCCGGTGCCGGGGGTATGATCGCGTTCCCCCACAGGTGAGCACGGGGAACAGGACGCGGGCGACCGTAAAGGCCCTCCCCCACATCCACCCAACCACCCTCGCCCCTAATGAATTGTGACGACCGAATGGGGTCCTGTAGGGACAAGGGGCGGATGTGGGGCAGGGTGGGGGCCTGGTGCTTGTCCTGGTGGCAACGCGATCCCTTGGGGACTGCGTGGAGCAACCAGGTCGCACCCCAACGAGGACAAGCACCAGGCCCCCTCATCCACTCCACCCCGCCCCTTGTCCCTACAGGACCCTGGGCCGCAAGCACCTCAATGGATAGGATTCCCCGATTCGGTCGTCAACATTCATCAGAATTTGATGGGCTTTTCTTAGCCTATCTATGCACGACCCAGCCGTGGTGGTCTTATACATGCCCTCGTATAAGACAGTATTTCCCATACCTGGAAGTCTTATACCGGTCTTCTCAAGACAAAAAGACTGTGTGTCACTACAGATCGAAAAGCATGTGGTATACAAATTTGTGCAAATTGCACTGGACAGTGTCCAAAATATGTGTTACACTTGTGCTTGGCCCTAAATTTTATGTGAACTATGTCTCGTTTAGCGCTTACTTGAGAGAGCAGCCAACATCCTTTCCACTAAACACATCTCTGGGGGCATTAGCATGACTACATCCGCAAAGGGGATTACGCTGGGAGAACTCGGTCTGGATTCTGCTGTACAGGTATCCACTACAGAGCAGCACATTTCTCCCGACGAGGTTACAGAAACCGCCAGTTCCGCTTCCGCGCAAAAGCTCTACGATATTCTCCAGGGTTTGCTTACAACCTTCTCGCCGGAGCACTCTCTCGATGAGATGCTGCGCTGCCTGGCAACATTGAGCCGCCAGGCAACCTCGATGGATCTCTGCGCGGTTATGCTGCTGGAATCTGTCAATGGTCAAATGACTATGCAGACTTCTTCGCCTGACCTGCACGAGCGTGGAGTAATCGTTGCCCCGCCTGGAATTGATCAGTATCTCTGGGCGAAGTTAAGCGATTTGAGCTATCCAGGTGAGCTGCCCGCGCTCAGCATTCATGAGCAAGAGCAGCTCAACCCTCTCAAGAACGTGCAGTACGAGACCCTGCTGGTTGTCCCACTGATTGCGCACAACGACTGCATTGGCTTAATCAATTGCTACTCAAGCAAATGCCTCGACCTCTCTAACGGGGAGCGGCTCTTGCTCAGCACGATTGCCAGGCAGGCGTCCCTGGCAATACAGGATCGACTGCTCGCAGATGCACCGGCGCAGGCAAATACGATCACTATGTTTTTCGATGACCTGCTCTCGGAAAAACCCAACGGCGAGGAGTCATTACGAGGCCGGGCCGCCGCGCTGGGCTGCGATCTTACCACCCCGCACGCTATGGTCAAGCTCGCAACTTTACAGATGCTCGCGAGCGATGAGCAGAATGAACCTGATGCTAGCGCAGGGGAAAACCAGCTCGCCGCCTTCAATCGTACGACCAAGCAGACCAGGTATCGCATCCAGGATACTTATCCTGGCTCCCTCTTGTACGAGCGTGAAAACATCCTTTATTGCATCCTGCCCCTGGACAAAGACATTACCGGTGGGGGCCTGAATGCATGGCTGGATGAGCTTGTGCGACAGGTGGAACGCGAGCAGCATATTCGCATGTTCGCAGGAGTGAGTAATATTTGCTATGATATTGCAGACTATCGACGTGGTTTCGCCGAAGCAGGTGAAGCCTTGTACATCGGACAATGCCTCGGCCTTCAATCAACAAGCATGCACTTCAACGAGCTTGGTGTTTACCGCTACGTCTACACCTTTGCTCGTGAGAACAGCCTGCGCGATCTCTATTTAGATCAAATTGTCGCGATTGCTCGTTACGACCAGGGGCATAAAAGATCAGAATTGCTGGACACTCTGGAGTTTTATCTTGAGCATGGAGGCAATATCAAAGATACATCCGAGCTGCTGGGAGTACACCGTAATACGCTGACACAGCGCATAGAACGCATACAATCACTGTGCACCATCAACGTCGATCAGTACAGTAACCGCCTGCCGCTGCTGGTTGCTATCAAAGTACACAAACTGCGCACTTCTGGCGGATAGACTGCTACGCCTCCAGGCGTTTGCGTTCAGAGAGCACCATCAAAATGTAGCCGGTTTCCAGGATAGAAGAGATCTCAATCCTGAAAGCTCGCATCTTGAGGCGAGCCCGCGAGAGCACATTGCGCACCGGCCTCATCTCCTGGTCCCAGATACCCTCTACTTGCGCCTCGTGCAAACCTCTCCTGCTGCGTTCAATCGTCGCCTCGTTAACGTTCCCGTGATTAAAACTTGCCAGCAACACCTCGTAAGGACAATAATGCGGGTATGCTTTCAGCAGCGGTAACAGCACGCACAGTTCAGTGGTCGTGAATTGCTGCTCCGCCAGTAAGTACGGGTAAAGATGAGTGGGGCTATTGGCAATCAAAGAGAGCGTACCTAAGGAGAGGTTCAAAGCCAGCATGTGGCCGTCAGGCAACAAACCATCGAGCGCAAAATGCATGATATCGTCGTCGGCTGGCTGTACATGATAGACGGAGGTTTTCACTTTACGGAAAGATATCCTTTGCATGGCGTAACTCCTCTGTCTCGTTCGCGCATGATAGCTAAAAATTATCAATAAATTTACTATGATTGAGAAGTGCGTCCGTTGCTTGCTGTGTCACCTCCTTTATAGGGTCCATTAAAAAGTGGGATGAAGTGATTCGTCACGGGGGCGATGCTGGCACCAATCCGTCTCACCAACGCTGCTGCGCAGCTACCGCTTCGCGGTCAGGTGAGACGCAAGGAGAAGCATCCCCTCCCCGCTCCACACCACTCCCGCCCCTACGCGCGTGGGCACTTCTATACGCGATTTATGCGCAGGAGCGCGTTTATTTACTCGAACTCTACTATCCATAGCGCTTAAGCCGGTAATACTTGAAAATAGCTCCGGTGCATATATTTTTATTAAAATACATATTTATAGTACACAGAGTACACAACAAGCCCGCAAAAAGCAAGACCCTGGAGGAGGAAATCGGAGCAAACTCAAAAGCGCCAAAAAACGCAAAACTACGGTTTTGCGGCAGATATGCTTGTGCCAGGGGTATTTACGATTCGAGGGCATATATAAGTATATCCGCCAGCGTCTCACCGGTCCGCTGCCGATCCCACAGAATCATACGGTGCTCAATCCAGAAATCGGCCTCTACACACAGGTTGACCAGAGCAATCAATGCTGCAACCGCCTTTGGCTTTGCCTGGGGAGTAATTAGAATCTGCAAGAGCCGCGCTCGAATCACCTTCGCATACTCCAACTGATCCGCGTCAGTACCCAGGAGAGGCACCAGCCCAAACATATGTGAATATTGCTCTGCATCGAGCTGTTGTTGCCGGCGATGACATGCAGGACACCAGGTCTTGCCCAACACCCTCAGCGTCTCTTCCACTGCCGCAAGTGACATCGAACCGCGCAGGTAGATGATCCGTGTATGGGAATGGTCGTTATCACCGCAAACATAGGTAACAACGTACTCGGCGTCCTGCATGATGCACAAACTCACTTCTCGAGCGAAGCAAAAGATCTATGTCATGTATGTCTTTGTCGATGTCAAATGGCAATAGTGACGAAGAATATGGGACGTAGTACTTTTTTCTCAGATTCATCTTGAGAGTTACTACTCAGGGACCAGTTATGATTAAATAATCTCGCCATTCTTATCGACCGCGAAGGTCCGCCGGCACTCAAGGCAGTGATATTGTTTATTGCCCTGCTGGTCCGTCCTGGGAACAGTCTCGGTCTGGACGTCCACAAGCAAAATAGCATACTTGTGACAAGCCGGGCACTGTTGATATCTGATGTGTTCAAGGTCTGATGTAGGAAACCTGCCATTTAAAACACCCATATACTTCCCCTCTGTATGGATTGACGTATCTTTTCCTGGATAATAAAAAAAATTGACACGGTTGGTCAGAATCTGTGAGTGTTCCCGGAAAGTACGCGATGGCACCTGCTCCTTATGACTGCCGTACACAATAGCATTAAAACCGTTAAATGTCAACATTAAATGACTTATATGACGAAAAGTTCTAATGACAAATCGTTGACTTATCTGACGCGGGCATAAGCACCTCTTGTCGTGCGTTGTATTAGATACTAAGGCAAGGTTCAATTTGGACGAAGTGTCCTTGACCATTTGAACAGTCACCCTGATAATTTTTGCCAACCGAATCGGGAAATGATTGGGAATGTCTGCCTCCGTCCTGTAGGGACAAGGGGTGGATGTGGAGCAGGGTGGGGGCCTGGTGCTTGTCCTGCTGGCATGACCAGTGGTCTGGGTTGCGTGAGGCCAACCGGTCTCCTCCCCACCAGGACAAGCACAAGGCCCCCTCATCCACCCCACTGCGCCCCTTGTCCCTACAGAATGCAGGACGCACCTTCCCCGAGTCGGTCGGCAAAATTCAGTAGGGCTGGATCTTGCTGGTGGTGAGGAACGGTCAAGTCCATTTGAACCAGGCCTAATGATCTTTTTGCTGGGGTGTGCATATACTCGACTCTTCTCTTACTCTCGCCTTGGCGAGAGATTTGATACAGATATAACAGAAAGGCGGCCCTTTATGAGCCAGCAGCCACGGACCTGGCGGCAATTTCTAGCTGAAATCATCGCCAATTCTAAAGAAAAACAGCGCATTTCCAAGGAATTAGACGTAGGTCCAAGGACGCTGGAACGCTGGGTGCTAGGCTCGACCCCACGTTCCTCCCGTCTCATGCGCCAGTTAGTCGATACGCTTCCTCAACATCGAGAGCAACTTACAGAACTTATTCGCCGGGACTCACAATTCTCTAATTTCTCGCCTGTCCCCGTCTTGATCGACGAAACGCCCCGGGAATTAGCTGCCAGTTTTTACGCGCGAATTCTCGAAACGAATGCCAACATTGCCGCCAACCTGCGTTTCCAGGGCATCAGTACGCTGATCTTGCAGCAGTCACTGCAATTGCTCGACCCCGATCGTGTGGGCCTGCAGATCAGGGTTGTGCAATGCATACCCCCGGCAAGCGATCAGAAAGTGAGGAGTTTGCGCGAGCGTGTCAGGATGACCACCAGGTCGCGGGAAGAAGCGCCCGAGGAGCGGCTGCTGTACCTGGGCGCCGGTTCGCTCGAGGGCCATGTAGTCGCAAAGTGCCAGTTCGCCATTATCCAGGATGTGGAGAACCAGGAGCAGAGTTTCCTACCCATGTGCCAGCCGGGGCCGGGCCAGCAGGGAAGTATTGCCGCCTACCCCATTCAACGCAGCGGGCGCGTAGCGGGCTGCTTTCACGCGGCATGTCCACAAACCAATTTCTTCAGCAGGGCCCGCCAGGAGCTTCTCAAGAGTTATGCTTATCTCTTGGTGCTCGCATTTGACGAAGAGGAATTCTATGCAACCCGGGATATAGCTCTAGGCGTGATGCCCGAGCCAGCCGTGCAAAGCTCTTCTATATCCAATTTTCGAGAACGCGTGGCAGTTACCATCACCGAAGCCCTCCGGGGCGGCCAGGCTTTATCGCTGCTCGAAGCAGAGCAAATCGTACAAAAGCAGATAGAGACCGAGTTATTGAATCTCGCTGTGCGGACATGATGTATGGATTCCTCCCTGGTTTATGCCGGAGGCTTCTCTCCCGATACAGAGACTATGAACCAGTGGGCGCGAAAATCTTTCTGGATCATCTCCACCAGCATCTGCGCATAAAGTTTATCCAGTTCCTCCTGCGTCGCTATCCCCATTTTGAGTAAGAAAGGCTGTGTCAATTTGCTGGCAATTTTAAAATTTTCGTAATTGCTTGCATGCTCTTTTGTTCCTGCCGAGTAGTTGAAGATATATGCTCTCTCCTGAATGTCCTGGCATCCTGCATCAAGCAAGAAGCGTCCCAGCATTGGAGTGAACCCGGCATGTCGCGGATTCGGAATTGAGATCATTCCAGCCATGTACGCCGCATGAAGAAGGAGAGACTGTAATTTTTCTAGTGCAGGACTGTTCGTTATCCCTGAATCGTTAGTTTCCGTTAAGCGGACTACGCCGCCCGGGCGGGTGATTCGCACCAGCTCTCCTACGAGCTTGGGCCAGTCCTCTTTGCGCATAAACCCACTTATGAAGCGCGCATTGACGATGTCAAACCACCCGTCAGGAAACTCTAGCGGTTTGCGCGCATCCATCACCACGAAACGGGCGTTACTCAGCCTCTGCGCTTTCGCCTGGGCATTTGCATACTGGATCATCAAGCTGCTGAGATCGAAACCAACCACCTGGACCTTTGGATAGTTGAAGGCGACTTCTAGCGCCCATGACCCCGGGCCGCAGGCGACATCCAGGATGCGGCGGGCCTGGGAAGCACGCGGGATATCTTCTAGCAGTCCGCCCATAGCCTGCGTGATAAGCTTGTCTTGGTACATCAGGCGGGCCATCTCTATCCCACTCTCGGGGTCTATAATGTAGGTGTTTTCGCTTTGAGCCTGGTCATCTGGTATTGACATAACAAGACTCCTTCTGCTCTGGAAGCTCTCTCATGTGCGGTTCTGGTGCAATCGGAACCGAGCATCTCCGGCCCTGTGATTGTATCACTTTGCTACAGGTTAGCCAATATCTGGTAGTATCTGAAAAAGTGGGCATGCTTATGCACATTGACGAACTACTCCGGCCATGTCGTAGGCGGCCCATGTATGCCCGCATCGCCGATGATGATTTTACCAACCAGGACCGGTAATAGTTTGTCACCCTGAGCGCAGCGAAAGCGAAGGGTCTCTCTCGATGGGCAGAGAGATGCTTCGCTGCGCTCAGCATGACAGTACCGGTTGTGGTCGTTAAACTTCATTATCGGCTAATGGCCCGTCGATGCCCTCCCCAGGCCGATACATCGGCGGTGCGCCAATAAATTGTGCGCCTACGGGGTATGACCGATCTTTGGCGGATGGTATGATGTCCGCATTAAAAAGTTACCCTGCATAATCACTTTTTGGATTCGATGAGCAGGATATATCCCGTTTCGAGAATTGAAGAGATGTCGATGCCAAAGGGGCGCAGCTTCAGGCGTATGCGCGAAAGTACGTTGCGTATGGGCCGCAATTGCTGATCCCAGGCTCCATCTTCGAGCGCTTCGTACAAACGCTGGCGGCAGTGCTCAACGGTTATTTCGGTGACGGCGCCATTGTAGAAGCTGGCAAACATCACCTCGTAGGGGCAATAATGGGGAAATAGCTCCAGCATGGGGCGCAGCAGGCTCAATTCGCTGCTCGTAAACTGCTGCTGTTTCTTCAACCGTGGACCATCAGCGCTGCAGGAGAGATAGGAGAGAATGCCAAGCGCCGTGTTCAATACCAGCGTAGCATCTGCCGGTAGAGCACCCTCTAAAGGGAAGTACAGTATCTGCTCCTCGTCTTGCTCGCGCTCCTGCTGCTGATAGTAGTCAGAAGGTTTTCCCTTAGGAAGGCAAACTGTCTGCATACTGGTACTCCTTGCCTGCAAGGTTGACCCTTGGGTCGCCCCTACGATTAAACCGTCCCGCGCCGGCGTTCATTACAGTATGGGCAAAGGTTGCGAGTGTTTGGGGCGGGGATCATTGCGGTCGCCCTCGTGCCAATCACTTATCTTTATTATGTACAGTAGACATCCACTTTTGGAACGGCATATGGTATCATTCTATTAATCATATTAATCATTTTTTCTTGTTATTTTTTCGTGTGCTTAGCATCAACTCACCTCGCGTGGTGGCACAATCATCCACCACCTGTTCGTCAATTCCTTATTTAAGGAAGGGAAAGATGACACAAACACCCAGGTCTGATGCTCAACCCCGTCTCAAACTCACCCAGGCCCGTATGGAGCACAAATGGTCGCAGCAAGATGTCGCCGACCTGATAGGCACTACTGGCCTGAACGTCAGCCGCTGGGAACGCGGCATCACCAGGCCAGGCCCCTACTTCCGCGCCAAACTCTGCAAACTCTTCGGCAAAGACCCACATGAACTCGATCTCGGACCTGCCCCGGCTCCCTCTGAACCTGCCACTCCACCTTCCACGCCGAACGAACCTTTGTATGACGGCGCCATCCCACTGCGACCCCCCACGCGCCTGGTCGGACGTGAAAACGAACTGGCTCAACTCAAACAGCGCCTTTTTGCTGGAGGTATCGCGGCATTAACGGCCCTCAATGGCTTGCCCGGCGTCGGCAAAACCGCCTTATCCATCGAACTCGCCTACGATCTCGACATTCGCGCGCATTTCCGCGACGGTATCCTGTGGGCAGCGCTGGGACCCGAACCCAGCATTCCCACCATCTTGACCCGCTGGGGCACGCTGCTGGGTATCTCATCGACAGAAATTTCAGGCCTCAGTGACAACGATGCCAAGGCCGCAGCCCTGGGCCGCGCCATCGGTGCGCGCTCCATGCTGCTGGTGATCGACGATGCCTGGCATCTTGAAGACGCGCTGGCCCTCACAGCCGGTGGCCCCAACTGCGCTCACCTCGTCACCACGCGCTTTCCCGGCATCGCCACAGAGATTGCAGGTGAGGGAGCCACCATGATCCGCGAACTCAACGAGCACGAGGGCATGACGCTGCTCAGAATGCTGGCACCCCGCGTGGTGGATCACGAGGAACAGAAGGCGCTCGACCTCGTCAATGCCGTTGGCGGGCTGCCCCTGGCACTCACCCTGATGGGCAAGTACCTGCACACCCTGGCCTACACCGGCCAGCCCCGCCGCATCGCTGCGGCCCTCGAGCGCCTGAGCCACGCCGAAGAACGCCTGCAGCTCCGCGAATCACGCGGGCCGCGCGACCGCCACTCCAGCCTGCCCAGGGAGCGATACCTCTCTTTGCAGTCCGTTTTCGCCGTCACCGACCAGCAGTTGGACGAGCAGGCGCGTGACGCCCTCTACGCCCTGCCGGTCTTTCCTCCCAAACCCAGCAGCTTCTCCGAAGAAGCCGCGCTGGTTGTCGCCGGCTGCACTGTCAATACCCTCGACGCGCTCTTAGACACAGGCCTCCTGGAAAGCAGCGCCCCGGGCCGCTACACGCTCCACCAGACCATCGCCGACTACGCCCGCCTGCGCATGCAGGACAGCACGCCCTACGAACGCCTGGTCAGCTACTTCACAGGCTACGTCGAGGCCCACAAAAAGGACTACGAATTGCTTGAAATGGAAAGCAATATCATCCTCGCGGCCCTGGAAAGAGCCTATGAGTTGGGGAGGTGGCCGGAACTGGTGCGCTGCGCCTGTGCTTTCGCGCCGTTTCTGCTGGTGCGCGGCATATATGCTACGGCAGAGCAGCATTTGCAACGAGCGTATGATGCAGCGATGGTGCTGGGGGACAGCTATGGGATCACGACTTCGCTATTGTACCTGGGACAGATTGCACAGAAGCAGGGGAATTATGACCAGGCAGAAACCCACCTACATGAAGGGTTGGCACTGGCCCGCAGTATGGGAGACCGTGAACGCATAAGTGCCCTACTCAATGATCTTGGATGGATAACATGGAAGCTTGGGGAATATGCGCAAGCAGAAGCATACTTGCAGGAAGGATTGACTCTCGCTCGTCAAATTGGAGACCGTGAACGTATCAGTGGTCTCCTCAAGGTACTTGGTTCGGTAGTCGACAGTAGGGGAGATTATACACAAGCGGAAGCTTACCTGCAGGAAGGATTGACCATCGCCCGGCAGATCGGGGACCTTGAACAAACTTGTCTACTACTTATCAATTTGGGAGCGACGGCAGCTGAGCAGGGAAACTTCGCCCAGGCA
>WNEZ01004706.1_pt1 | contig 11898 bp, 9 predicted proteins | sample 5400521 | NCBI WGS metagenome assembly WNEZ01 (sample SAMN13153339, study PRJNA577476) | soil metagenome | isolation source: 120 cm saprolite under Douglas fir tree site 2 hole 1 replicate 1 | place: USA:California | collected 2015-04-18
CAACGAATGCGGCGGAAGATACTAATCCGGGCATGAAGCAGTGAACGTTTACAATGTTTCCTGCCTGTAGCCGCCCTCTTCAGACTTGTGGTGAGCGAAGTCGAACCAGGGCGGGCCTTTGAACGGCGCCTTTGTAGTGGCGCACCTTCAGGTGCGTTCCTTTCTGACTTTTCCTTTTGTGCGCCGCCGCTCACAAATGTTCACTACTGACCGCCCGGAATAATAGGAGCCATCTGCGCCTGATCAGCCACGTCGGCCAGGCTCCTCCTGCCACGGCCCTCATTGCCCCTCGACGTACAACGTTCTGATATTCCTTCCTTCCGCTGGTCCGGTCCCTCTCTAACTTCCAGCTTCAAACTTCAAACCTCTAACTTCCAAAACCTATCTTCTTCCCCATCAATCACTTCCAACACTTATAAATTTATCTTGACTGGTAGGTACTTTCGTGCTAACTTGGTCTTTGATAGTCAGGCACCATCCCTGCCGCTTCACCTCGAGATTCCCATCTCAGCGTGATCTCTGTGGACTCAGCGTCGGAGTTTACCCTGAGCGTAGTCGAAGGGCGTTAGATCGTTCTTTCTCCTTTGTTTTCTTCATCTTTCAACTTTTAACTTTTAACTTTCAACCTTCCCTTCGTCCTAACTCCTTCCCCCTCATCCACTGGATAATTTATCTTGCCAACTACTATACGATTATGGTAACATACCTTGGATAGTTAGCGACCATCCTAGCCGAAGCGCTCTGTACCCCACTCATCCCCCATTCTTCTATCCCCGTCCTTCGCGGGCTCCTAAGTCCCATCAAATCACATCGTTTGCAGACCCCCACTCTCTAACCCTTTTGGAATCATATCGTTCCAAAAACATGGGGGGGCCTCCTACTCCCTTCATTGTCATCCCGAGCGAAGCGAGGGATCCGCTTTTTCCTTACTTTGTTGCGTCGTTACGTCGTTACTTCAATCTTCCGAAAGGCTAACCTATGTCCCAAAACAGCACACCGATCGTCAGTGCCAATACCAAAACTCCCGCGGCCAGCGCTGTCACATGCTGATCGATGCGAGCCATCGGCCCATGAATGGCGCCGCGCGCCCGACGCTCTGCGCCTACTACACCGACCGTCTCAGAGCCGCGGTCCCCATGGTGGAGCCCGAGATCCTCGCCGCCGAACTTCTCGCCGAGATCAATGACTTCTCCACCGCCCGTTCCGTGAATTTCTTCCTCGGCAATCTCGCCAAGCAGCTCGCCCGCAAACGTATCGCACGCCGCGACGCTATCGCTTTGGCCTACATTTCCCAGTTGCTCCTCAATAACCTCCCTGCTTTGGAGAGACAGTTGGACTCCGAGCTAGAAGCCGAGGAGGATGCGGAGATTGCTCGCATCAACACCCGCATTCGCCAACAAAACCGTGAACTTGCGGCACGTCGCAATCAACAAGCAACCAATAGCCCCCAGGCGGCTGCTCCTCGTGCGGGAAGGGTTGCCGGCCCTGTAGTGGCGGGTCTTTAGGCCCGTGCGTTTCAGATCTGCGGCCCGGGCAAAGATCATGGGCCGAGCCCATCGTAAAAACGGCGAGCCTGCGCCGCATTGCGCCGTCCAAATGGGTAGAGTAAAGTGACCCTGGGACCATGAACTACGGCACGCTTCCCTCACGCTTCCTCCATGCCATCGATAATCTTCCGAATCCGCGCGCGCAGATGGTTCGCCGGGACGGCCGTTGGGAGGCCATTTCCTCGCAGGAATTTCTGCGCCGCGTCGCTGGCCTTTCTACCGCCCTTGTTGAACTCGGCGTAAAGCCCGGCGATCGCGTGGGTCTCTTTTCCGCCAACCGTCCCGAGTGGCATACCGCAGACTTCGCCATCAACGGCGCAGGCGCCGTCACCGTGCCGGTTTATTTCAACGAATCGCCCGACCGCACGACCTACATCCTGAAACATTGCGGCGCCAAGGTCGTCTTCGTCGTTGGCGCGCCCCAGTTGCAGAAGCTCCTCGCCGTCCGTGCCAATCTTCCTGAGCTCGAACAAATTGTTGTCGCCGATGGTGGTGCCCACGTTCCCAGCGAATGTCTCCGTTACGAAACCCTCGTCGCCGGCGCGAGCGCGGCGGACGTCTCCTCTTACCGTATGCGCGCTTCGCAAGTTCTTCCCGGCCAACTCGCTTCTCTCATCTACACCTCCGGCACCACCGGCGAACCCAAGGGCGTGATGCTCACGCACACGAATTTCTGCTCAAACGTCACCGACGTCGGCCACGACTTCCAGCTCAATCCTGCCGAAGATGTCGCGCTTTCTTTCCTTCCTCTCGCTCACGTCTACGGCCGCACCATGGATTACATCTACATCTTTCAAGGTGCCGCTCTGGCCTACGTCGAGTCTATCGATGCTGTCGCCCAGGCTCTTCTCGAAGTCCGTCCCACGATTACCGCCGCTGTACCCCGGTTTTTCGAAAAAATCTACGCGCGCCTCGTCGAGCAAGGCTCGAAAAACACCGGCGTGAAGAAAATGCTTTTTGATTGGGCCATGAGAGTGGCTGAGATGTCCGCGCAGTGGCGCGCCAGCCAGAGCCATCCGAATCTCGCCGTTACCCTCCAGCAGAAGCTCGCCGACGCCCTGGTCTATCGGAAAATCCGCATCGGCATGGGTGGCCGTCTCCGCCTCATCAGTTCCGGCGGCGCTCCACTTTCCAAGGAACTCGCGGAGTTTTTCTGGGCTGTCGGAATTCCCATCTATCAGGGCTACGGTTTGACGGAAACTTCTCCCATTGTTTCCAGCAACTACCCCGAAAACCGCATGGGCAGTTCCGGCAAACCGATTCCCAACGTCCAAGTTCGCGCCGCCGAAGATGGGGAAATCCTTGTCAAAGGTCCGTGCGTCATGCAGGGCTACTACAAAAATCCCGAAGCCACTCGTGAAATTCTCAGCGAGGACGGCTGGTTCCGCACCGGCGACATCGGTCACGTGGACAAAGACAACTATCTCTTCATCACCGACCGCAAGAAAGACTTGATCAAGACGGCGGCGGGAAAATTCGTCGCCCCGCAACCCATCGAAAATGCGCTCAAGACCAGCCCTTACATCCTGAACGCCATGGTCGTGGGCGACAAACGCAAATTCATCGTTGCGCTCATCGTCCCCAATCTCGCCACCGTCGGCGCCAAAGCCGCCGACCAGGGAATCAAGTTCGCCTCCAACACCGAGATGGCCGCCCACCCCTGGGTGCACGCCTTAATCGACTCCGAGGTCAAGCGTCTCACCGTCCATCTCGCTCAGTACGAAACCATCAAACGCTTTGCTCTTCTCCCGGAAGATTTCACTTTCGACAACGGCAGCCTCACCTTCACCCTCAAGCTCAAGCGCCGCGTCGTCGAGCAACAGTACGCCGGCGTCATCGAATCGCTCTACGCCGACGTCGCCGAGCCCCGCCCCATTCTTCAGGACTAGTTGATGGCCTCAGCGCCGAATTTCTTCTCTTCTGCTTGGCCTTCTCTGCGTTTTCTGTGTTCTCCGTGACCTCTGTGTTAAATCCTTTTTCCCGATTTGTCCCCGCGCCCGCTGCTGGCTGTTCTTTCGTACAGGTACATTAGGCGAAACAATTCCAGCTCCCCCCGCGGCCTCGGGCATCTTCTCTCGTACACTGGAATCGAATCAAACAACGCGCGCCTCAATTCCCAACTCCAGCTATCGGCAGGCATTTGGTTGCTGGATGAAATATTCAGCACATCGCGCAAGAAGCGCAGCAAAAATCGGGGGGCGGAGGGGAATAGTGATCTTCGGCGAAAACTTAAACAAGAAAAATCTCGATTCACGCGGCAGCTGCGTAATCCGCGTAGTTCTTTTCGGCGCGCTTTTCACTCTAGCTCTTTGTCCTGCGTCCCCCGGGCAATCCCCGAACCCCGCCGCAAGCGGGCCGGCAAACAATAACTCCGGAGCCTTCACTCCTGGAATGACGCTGGGAGCAAAGTTTGAAGGTAGCAATAGCAGCGATGGGTTTGTCTACGATCTCGGGCCCGCTGTCGGCTACAACTTTTCTCGGCACTTTGGCGTGGATGCGGGCGTGCCGTTTTATTTTGTGAGTACTCCTTCTTCCATCAAGAAAAACAATCCCGGAGCAGTCTCTGGGATTGGCGTTGGTACTTTCTTCACGGATCTCCGGCTGAACTATCCGAACAAGTCCCTGAATTACAGCTCAGCCATTCATTTGACGGCTCCCACGGGTGACACCAAGAAGGGCCTCAGCACTGGTCATGCAACTTGGAATTTGGCGAACCATTTCGACCACGCCTTCGGAGATTTCTCTCCGTTCCTCGATCTAGCAGCCGGGAATACGGTCATGGACACAAGATTTTTCCATCGCCCTTTCATCACCTTCGGCTATAACGCTCAATTCAACGGCGGCGTGGAATATGACCCAGGCAAGTTCAGTTTCTCCGCTTCTGCCTACGACGTCGCACCGTGGGGAAACCAGACGGTGCTCAGCCGAGTGTTTCGTTGTGGCGTGGCCGCCAAATGCAGTGCTGGCGGGGCGACAAAAAACCGTAAGAGTTTCACTACTGCCAGCATTTCAGCGGGCGCCGCCGATCTCGTGCGTGACAACGGCTTCAATGGCGGTATTGATTACAAACCGGTCGGCTATGTCGATCTCGAATTCGACTTTAGCCGCAGCGTGCCGTTGCAGCTCAACAGCTACTCTTTTGGCATCGGGGTGGATTTGAGCTGGCTGTTGCGGCCACACGCGCACTGATCGCTCCACCGGTCGGCTAAATTTAACGGCAGTTTTGGACAGGCCGCTAGCCATGAGGGCACCAGCCTTGCTCCTCCTACTGGATCAGCCTACGATTTGTCCGCGGGCCTCTGAAGGACTAAAATCGTGATGAGGTCTTCCATGTCGGACAATTTAGTCATCGCGGGCCGCGCGTTCAAATCCCGCCTTATCGTTGGAACAGGGAAGTACCGCAGCTTTCCGGAAATGGCTCGCGCGCACGCCGCTTCCGGCGCGGACATGGTTACCGTCGCCGTCCGCCGCGTGAACCTCACCGATAAATTGAAGGAATCACTGCTGGATTACATCGACCGCGAGAAAATCTTTATCCTGCCGAATACCGCAGCCTGCTACACCGCCGACGAAGCCATCCGCACCGCGCGCCTCGGCCGCGAAGTCGGCCTTTCGAATTGGGTCAAGCTGGAAGTCATCGGCGATCAGCAAACACTTTTTCCCGACACCGAGCAGCTCATCGAAGCCACTCGTGTCCTCGTCAAAGAAGGCTTCGTCGTTCTCCCTTACACCAACGACGACCTCATCGCCGCCCGCAAACTCGTTGACGCCGGTGCCGCCGCCGTCATGCCTCTGGCCGCGCCCATCGGCTCCGGCCTCGGCGTGCAGAATCCCGCCAACCTCCGCATTCTCCGCGAACGCATCACCGAAGTTCCCATGATCGTGGATGCCGGAGTGGGCACCGCTTCGGATGCCGCCGTCGCCATGGAGCTTGGCGCCGATGGAGTCCTGATGAACACCGCCATCGCCGAAGCCCAGGATGCCGTCCTCATGGCCGAAGCCATGCGCGCCGCCGTCATCGCCGGCCGCAAGTCCTACCTCGCTGGCCGCATGCCCAAGCGCCTCTACGCTTCCGCCTCCAGCCCAGTGAGCGGGGTGGTTCGCTGAGGATTTTTCGCCGGAAATCTCTTTAGGCCTGGGCTGCTTTTCTGGCCTGCGCGTCGTCGTAGCTCTCGCCATAAATCGAAGGCACTTTCGCGCCCATACATCGCAGATAGGAAGAGAGCTGGCCGCGATGATGAATCGTGTGATGCAGCCCCATCATCACGAAAGTCACCGCGGGCCGCTGCATCATTCCGCGAAAATCTATGATTTTCACTAATTGCTCGCCGGAAATTTTCGTCAGCGCGTCGTAATTTTTAGCGAACCGCTGCTCATACCAGGCCGCAATTTCCGCCGGTGTCTTCACGCTGTCCGGAATCATCGCCGGGTTGGTGTCGAATACGCCGTTGATCACGGTCTCGACAAACCGGTTGTCTGACGCCGCGATGTGGCGCGCCAGTTCGATCGCGCTCTTCGAGATCGGGTCGGGGCGGTAGTCCGACTTGTCCGCGGGAACCGCTTCGAGAATTTTCTTCGTCGTGCGGGTTTCAATCTTCAACGGTCCCAGGTACACGTTCTGCAGCAGGAAGACTGCTTGATCCGCCTTCATCGTTTCCGCCATCACTCTCCTCCTGAATGCGTTTCGCGTTGTCTCTTTACCGAGGGTAAGGGCTGAGCTCACCCGGACGGCAGTGCCAAGTATGATGCAAGACGGAGGAATCCGTTTCATGGAATTTGGCGGCTGTACTAGACCGTTCGAAAGAGGAAGTGCCACGTGGCATCGACGGCGGCGTGGACCAGTGCGGAGGCGAAAATCGAGCCGGTCTTGCGCCAGGTCCAGCCGTAGAAAAATCCGGCGATGGTGGCCAGGACTACGTAGCGCCAGTTGGGAAAGCCCATGTTCGTGATATGCGAGAAGCCAAAGAGAATAGAAGCGGTCCACCAGCCGGCGAGTTCGCTATTCGAAGCGCGCGAAAGCATGTTTTGCAACAAGCCGCGGAAGAGAAACTCCTCAGGCCAGGCCGTGAAAAAGAGAATGCCGAGCGAAAGAAACGGGAAAGACTTCCACTGCGACCACTGCGGCGCAAATTCGATGAAGTGCATGACCTGGCCCAGCGGAATGGCAATGGAGCCGAAGACAAGGAAGCTCGCTAGGATGAAGAAGCCCCAATGGCGGCCCCAGCCAATGGAATAGCCGATCCCGTTTACGTGACGGAGTAGCACAAAGGCGGCCAGTGCGACGTTTACGCAAAGCAACACCGTGAACACGTAGGCGAGGCGGCCGCCAGGGTACGGCCAAAGCCAGTGGGAAGGCGAAAACTTGACTGCCACCCAGACGCCAGCAAGGATGAGAAAATCTTCCCACGCTCCCGGTGGTTTTTGCTTTGCGGAGGCGGCGAGCGCCAGCGGAATGAAAACGAGGCCGGCTATGGCAGCGGCACGCGTGAACGCGAACGTATTTGTCCCCAAGGCGTAAATCAGGTAGGCAAGGAACACTGAAGTGCCGAGCAAGTAGCCGCTGCCGGCGCCGAAGCGTGCAGCGAGGCTGCTGTCCAATCCGCGCGCGGCAAAAAGCAGCATCACCAGAAAGAAAAACGCGAACGCCGTGAGCGTGGCAGCGAACGCGCGGCCACCGTAGCCCAGCCATGCGGAGAATAGTGCTCCGGTCAGAGTCAGCACGGCCCCGAGGCCGAGCATCGCGAGCGGGCCGAGTTGGCGAGTGGCGGGCAAGCCAGAATTGTAACGCAGAGAGATGGCAGACCAAATTCAACCACGGCCGCCGGCGTTTCTGCGAGATTGCCGGTCGTTCGAATGAGGCGCTACTCGTAGCGCAAGGTCTGTATGGGATCCACCTGGGTTGCCCGCCGTGCAGGTACGTAGCAGGCCGCCAGCGCCACTCCAAACAGCACAACGGTGACACCTGCAAACGTCGGGAGGTCTGTCGCCGTCACGCCAAAGAGCAGGCTCGCCATCAGTCGCGTCAGTGCGAACGCCGTCGCAAGCCCCGCAACAATTCCAATCGCCACCATCCCAGCCCCCTGTTTCATCACCAGTCCGAGGACGTCCCCGCCTTGCGCGCCAAGCACCATGCGCAAACCAAATTCCTTCGTCCGCCTCGCCACCGAATACGACACCACTCCATAAATTCCTACGGTTGCTATGGCAAGCGCAACACCGGAGAAAAGAGACAGCAGCAGCGTCAGGAACCGTGGCCGTGCCTGCGCGCGAGTAAGTACATCCTCCATCAGCCGCACGTCCGCCAATGGCAGCGACGGATCGATCTCGTTCAACTGCTCGCGCACTACGCTCGCCAGCGAGCGCGGGTCACCCACCGGCGTCCGCATGACTACATACATGTCCGAATTGCCTGCGCCCGCCGGCTGCCGGTAGGGTAGATACAATTCGGTTCCCGCCGGCCGATCGAGCCCGGCATTCTTCACATCGTCCACTATCCCGATGATCGTGCACCAATCTTTACTCCCGCCTGGGCGAATGCGCCTGCCGATAGGATTCACGTGGGGCCAGAATGTCATCGCCATCGATTTGTTGATAATGACGGCATCGGGCGCGCCTTGTACGTCACGTCCGTCAAACAACCGTCCATCCATCAGCCGAATGCCCATGGTCGCGAAATAGTCTTTGCTCACGGATTGATAAAAATCGACGTTCTGAATAGGACCGTCGTGCGTCTGCACAAATCCCTCGATATCCGTGTCGTTCATGTTCGGCGGGCGCATCGGCGCCAATCCGGAAACCAGCGCGACGGATCGCACGCCGGGTAGATTCGTCAACCGTTCGTGGAGTCTCGTCCAGAAACCGGTGATCTTTGCATTGTCCGTATACGTTCCGGTAGGCAGCGAGACCCGCATAGTGAGGACGTTTTCAGCGTTGAGGCCAGTATGGACCTCCTGTAGTTTCCAGAAAGCTCGCAGCATCAGCCCGCAGCCAATCAGCAGCACGAGAGCCATCGCCAGTTCGCCGCCCACCAGGATGCGCCGGAAAATCTGCGCTCCAGAGGCGGCCGTCGTGCTCCCCGCGGTGTCTTTTAGCGATTCGGAGATCCCGCTCACTAGCAGTGGCGCGAGCGGCGCGAGTCCAAAGAGCACCCCTGTGATCAAGCTTATCCCAAGAGTGAAGAGCAGCACGCGCCAGTCCATCGAGATTTCATCGGCGCGGGGAATGCCGCCTGCGTTGGTGAGCTGAACCAGGCGCACGCCTCCGAAGGAAAGCGCCACACCCAGAACGGCACCGCAAAACCCGAGCAGAATCCCTTCGGTCACAAATTGCCGCGCGAGCCGCACCAGGCCGGCGCCCAGAGCGCCACGGATCGCAATTTCCCGCCGACGGGCCTCGGCGCGCGCCAGGAGAAGGTTTGCTACATTCACACTGGCGATCAAAAGCACAAAGACCACGGCGCCGAGCAGCATCAAGAGCGCGGGCCGAACGCTCGAAACGACTTCTGCCTGCAGAGGAAAGCTGACGATGGTGTGAGTCTTTGGGTGGAAGCTATGCGTCTTCGGCACTTGTTTCTCGCCGTAGCTCTGAACGAGCGAGGCCAGCTCTCCTTGAGCTTGCCCCGCCGTAACGCCCCGCCTCATCCGGCCCAGCAAGTAATAATTGTGGCCACCGCGATTACCCGGATTCGCCGGATCCAATCGTAAAGCGGTCCAGATTTGCGCTGGTTCTTGCTCGCCTGGCGGAAACTGGAAGCCCTTCGGCATGACGCCGATGATGGTGCATTTCAGGCCATCGAGGTAGGTCTCTCTGCCGACGACGTTGGGATCACCTGCAAAAACGCTTTGCCACGTGCCATAAGAAATATCGGCCACCATCTGCGATCCCGGGACATCGTCGGTTTGCGATATCAACCGCCCGGCAACCGGAGCCACGGCAAGCGTTTCCAGCAATCCGCCGCTCAGGTATGCCGCAGTAACACGCACCGGTTGCGTTTTCCCGGCAAGATTCGCCCCCCCGGTGATCCATGCGTCCAATGACGCCCAAGAATGCGTATCCCGGCGCAGATCCAGAAATTCCGGTCCAGAAGTCCAGAATCGGTGCAGACCGCCGTTAGGGAACGTCGGAAACTCGGTGTAAACGCGGATAAGCTGCTCGGGATGCGAGTACGGCAACGGCTGAAGGAGTACGGCGTTCACTACCGTGAATATCCCGGTCGTGGCTCCGATCCCGAGCATCAGGCACAGCACCGCCGCAGTGGTGAAACCCAGATTCTTGCGCATCATCCGGACCGCGAACTGGCAGTCTTGCCACAGCGTTTCCATTGGATACCTCCACCTGGCAAAGATACGTTCGAAACCTGCTTGGTGTTCCCGATTACTGAAGATAGTAGACGTTCCAAACGCGCTTTTGTATCCCTCTTGCTGACCCACTCTGCCGCCAAAAAACCGCGGCTGCATGGTCGCTGGACGCGACCACGGGATCGGGCGCCAACGGAGAGGGCATGGTCTTTGAAATTGTCCATCAATATGCGTGAGATTCGAATCTCACCTTTCTCCTTTGCGGATATCTTCCCACCGTCTATCATTCGCAATCACGAGACGTCACAGCAAAATGAAACGGCTTGCATACATCGACTGGATGCGCGGACTTGCGTGCGTGCTGATGTTTCAGACGCACTGCTACGACTCGTGGATGAGCCCGGAGGCGAAGAAATCATCGTCATTGACTGGGTGGTCGAAGCTGGGCGGGACGCTGCCCGCGCCGCTGTTTATTTTCTTGGCGGGCGTGTCATTTGCTCTGGTGACGGAAAAGTTGTGCGAGAAAGGAATCAAGCGCAAGACAATCGCGAAGCAAACGATTTTGCGCGGCGCGGAAGTTTTTGGCATGGGGTTGGTGTTTCGCGTGCAGGAATTTGCGCTGGGCTATCCGTGGTCGCCGGGGACGGATCTTCTGCGCGTCGACGTTCTAAATATCCTCGGGCTTTCGATGATGCTCATGGGCGTGTTGTGCTGGGCCACGGGAGATGGCAGCGTCGCCGCAGCGAGAATTCGGTGTATTTTGGCGGGACTTTTTGCGGCGGTAATCGTGGCCATGGTTACGCCACCGCTTTGGACGACGCATCGACCGAAGTTCTTGCCGTGGCCCATCGAGTCTTACATCAATGGCGTACACATCTTTGATCAGCCGCAGCCGTGGCTCTTTCCGCTGTTTCCCTGGTCGGCATTCGCTTTTGCGGGTCTCGCGGTGGGTTTCTTTCTGTTTTCGGACTTTGCCGAGCGCAAGGAAGCTCTTGCCTTCGCAGCGCTGGGCGGCGCGGGAATCCTTGCCTGCGCGCTATCCGTTTTTTTCGATTCCTTATCCATCCATCTTTACGCGGTCTACGACTATTGGCACAGCAATCCCGATTTTTTCCTGCTGCGCTGCGGCATTCTTCTTGAAATTCTTTTTCTGGTTTATGCCTGGTGCCGCTGGGGTTTTGCTCAGAGAGGATTCAGCCCGATGATCCAGCTGGGCAAAACCTCGCTGCTGGTCTATTGGGTACACATTGAGTTCGTGTACGGAAGATTTTCTATCCTTCCGAAGGGGCAGTGCAGCGCGCTGAAGGCCACGGCGGGGCTGATTACGATTTTCCTGGCGATGCTGATGCTGTCTTTATTGCGGACAAATTGGAAAAAGTGGAGGGTCAAGGCTTCGCAGTAGAGTCCTGCGGCAACTGCTGCGAACGAGGGATCTTGATGATAACCTCGCCGGGCCTGGCAAGGCCAAGCTCGTCACGCGCAATCTTTTCGATTTTGTGCGGATCGGTCTTCAGTTCCCGCACTTCCTGCTCGAGCTGTAAATTCTCTTTGTTCAACTGATCCAGATCGGCGTTTACCTTTTTGATTTCCTGCTGCGTGCGGCGCATGGCCAAATAACCGTGAGTGCCGAAAATGTCGTGCACCACGAGGGTCAGCACCAGCAGGCCGAGGAGCGCGGGTCCGTAATGGCGCAGGAGCGTCTGATTTTTTTCGTTAGTACGCATCTTGTTTAGTTTTGCAGTACCCATTGTGATGCTTCGCGCGTCAACTTCGCGGATGCGGCGGCGCTTTCGGCTTCGACGTACAAGCGAAGCAGCGGTTCCGTGCCGGAAAGGCGCAGGAGCATCCACGAACCGTCATCCAAAACAAATTTTGCGCCATCGGTGCGGTCGATGGATATGACTTTTCGGCCCGCGAGTGTCGAAGAGTCCACGGCCACCCGCTTGACGGCGTTTGCCTTTTGTTCGTCGGAGAGATGAAGATTCTCGCGCACGGGCCAGAATTCGCGGCCGAGTTTCTTGTACATTGCGCGAACTTGCTCGCCGATGGAAGCG
>WNEZ01004709.1_pt1 | contig 11897 bp, 14 predicted proteins | sample 5400521 | NCBI WGS metagenome assembly WNEZ01 (sample SAMN13153339, study PRJNA577476) | soil metagenome | isolation source: 120 cm saprolite under Douglas fir tree site 2 hole 1 replicate 1 | place: USA:California | collected 2015-04-18
TGACGGACGCCGCATTCCTTAAGGCGTCCGAGTGGCGGCAGGTATGGGGCTACGATTCGGCGCTCTACATGCCGCTATTTCGATTCGCGCGTCTCAACCGCATTCCAATGATTGCGCTCAATGTCGAGCGGAGGCTGGTCCTGCAGGTTGGCCAATAGGGATGGGAGAGCGTTCCTGTCACGGAGCGCGAAGGTCTTTCCGATCCTGCACCGGCCAGCGTGGCCTATCAGCGCGTGCTTGCTCGCGCTTATCTCGCGACGAAGACGTTGCAGCCTGGCGCCACCGATCGCGCCGCCCAGGGGCCGGACCTTCCGGCACTCGATGAGGCAGAGCTCACGGAAGCCATGAAGGAACCCGAATTCAAGCGTTTCGTCGAGGCTCAACTGACGTGGGACCGCGCCATGGCGGAGGCCCTGGCCGAAGCGAGGCAAAATTTCGGCAACGCGGTCGTCGTGGGTATTCTGGGAAGCGGGCACGTTGCCGGGGGGCACGGGGTTCCGCGTCAGCTCAGGGCTCTCGGAATCTACGAACCGGCATCGCTCATCCCAGCTGCCGTCGACATGGCCTGTACGCTCATCGGCACCGGCTATGCCGACGCCATTTTCACACTGCCCCGCACTGATGAAGCGCCGGCGCCCGAGCAGCCGCGTCTCGGCGTGCTGCTGGGGGAAGGTGATGGTTCGCCCCGCATCGACCGGGTGGTCGACGATAGCGTGGCTGAGATCGCCGGCCTGAAAGCCGGCGATCAGGTGGTGCGCGCTGCCGGGCTGGCGATGCGAAGCGCCGAGGACCTGATGGAAGTCGTCGCTCGGCAGGCACCCGGGACGTGGCTCCCTTTGAGCATCCGGCGGGACGGGCAGGAGATCGACATCATCGCCAAGTTCCCGACTCCGAGAGCGAATTGATCGCCGCCTATTCGGGGATTCGCAATCGCCGCTCCTCGGCAATCGTGTGCCGCGGGCTTCGATCGGAGGGGCAGTTGTACTCGCCGCACCTACGAAGCCAAGGCCTTCGGAATCCAGGGCGGCATGCCGGGACGCGGGCGCGCGAGCTCTGTCCGGACGTGATCTTTGCCAATGGCCATTTCACGGAGTATCAGCGCCTGGGCAATGCCGCTAAGCAAACTGCTCAATGACTTCACGCCGCTCGTCGAACGAATTTCGATTGACACGGCCGTTGCCGACGTCGCTTGCTGCATCGATCTGTTCGGTCCGGCCTCCGAAAATTACCAACGCGATCTGGCGTCGCGTGCGGGCGGAGCTGGGCCATCCAATCTCAGTCGGCATCGCGCGCACAAAGCACCTCGCGAAAAATGCCTCGCAAGCGGCTGAGCCCGATGGACCAACCTTCGTTGTTGCGCCCAGCGGTTGCTGGTCCTCTCCATGTTCTGCCGCGCGTCCCGCCGCTCTCGAGGTAGTCGGCATTTGGAATTAATGCCTGGGCGACACCCGCCGCCAGGGCTCGTCAAGACATCACGGGGCCCCAAGCGTCCCTTGAATACTGGCCAAGTCGTTGGACGAAGAGCCAAGGCCGCGTTCGCGTGCAATTTCGTAGGCGTGCGCCGCCGCTGCCACGTCCTGAACGCCAACCCCGGTGCTGTCGAAGAGCGTAATCTCCTCGGCGTTCCGACGTCCGGGCTTCTTGCCGGTCACAAGCGATCCCAGTTCCGCATGCACTGCCTCCTCCGTCATCGTCCCGGCCCTGATGGCGTGATTGAGATCGCCCATGAAGACAGCCTGTTTGAGCACGTCGACAACGACCGTCGCGGCTGCCATAAGTGAGGGCGCAATTTCGCTCTTGGCCGGATTGTCTGCCCCGACCGCAGCCACGAATGTCCCTGGACGTACGTCCCGGATATCAAGAAACGGCTGATCGGCGGTAGTGCAGGTCACGATAGCATCGCTGGCACGGGTAGCCTCGCCAAGACGCTCGACCGGTTGCACATCGATCCCGGTTTCCGCCGCCATCTGAGCAGCATAAGCACGTGAGACCTGCGGATCGATGTCCCAGGCGAAAGCACGGCGAATGGCAAGCACGTGTTGCAGCGCAATCAGCTGGATCCGGCCCTGTTCGCCGCATCCGCAGATGGTCGCCGTGGCAGAGTCCGGGCGTGCCAGATACCTCGCTGCGACCGCTGTGGCGGCTCCGGTGCGCTGGAGCGTGATCTCCATCGAGTCCAGCAGCGCCAGCGGCTGACCGTTGCTCGCATCCGCAAGGAACACGGCGCCCTGGATCGTTGGCAGTCCGTAGCGAGCCTTGTTTCCGGGGAAATTGCCATTGATCTTGGCGGCCACGTAGCCGTGCCCGCGAGGCAGGCTCCCGGCTTTGATGTGAAAGGTGCCGTGTTGGGCAGGAATCTCTATCGGAACAGGAGATTGACAACGACCTTGGGCGAGTAGTTGAAAGGCCTCAGTCACGGCCTCGACATAGTCGGCGAAGGTCATCACCTCGCGAAGATCGCGTTGAGACAGGATCAGGAATTCGTCCGTCATTCGAGCAGCCTTACCTGTCCCCCGGCAGCTTTCCACGCGAAATGGCCACCCGACATGTAGCGGGCGTCAAAGCCCGCTCTGCGCAAGGTGGCGGCGGTCTCACATCCGATGTGAAAGCCGTAAACGCAGAAGGTGACGACAGGCTCGGTCTTCGAAAGGTCGCCCATCCATTCGTCGACCCGCTCCGGATCGCGCCAGATGGCGCCGTCCATAATATCGTGCGATTTACTGCTGTAGTGCTTGGGGCGCGTGTCGATGATCTGCAGCGGCGTACCCGCCGCCACCATCGCCTTCACCTCATCGACCGTAATCGATGGCACATCAGCAAACTGCTTCTGCTCCAGCCGTCGGGGCGGGGCAACTTTGATGGCATCCTCGTATCGTCCGAGCACCGCCTGCCAATCGATATTTCGCATGAATGCCGCGATATAGGCTGTCGCATTTGCTCCAAACTCGAGATGATAGGCGTGCTCATACATATCCAACGCGAGGATCGGGATGCTGCCGGAGATGCTTTGAGTGTGATCCAATCCGAAGTGATTGATAAGCCGGCCATCGCGCGGTACGTAGCTCAGGAGCACCCAACCGGAGCCGCCCGATAAGGCGCCGGCCAGCGCTACAAACTCCTGGCGCCATCGATCCACCGAACCGAAATCCTTGGCAAGGGCACTCGCCATCGGCTCCGGCACAGCTCTTCCGTCCCCGCCCAGACTTGCAAAATAGAGCTCATGCAAGAGCGTCGAGTTGAGCGCGGCCATCTCGTCGCGCTTGAGACGGCCGATTGCCTCCCCCGAGGCCGTCTTAGGGTCTAGCGTCTGAAGTTCCCGGCTGATGGCATTCAGCCGAGCGACGGCGCCACCGTAATTGTGCTCGTAATGGCTCTAGATAAGGCGCGCCGAAATGCCGTTGAGCGTCCAGGGACGGCAGAAGAGGGGTGCAACGTGGTAATTCATGTTTCGACTCCACGAGAGATCTGGCGCAGCGCCGGTCGGCGATAGGGCGGGCAGGACGAACGATCGCATCGCGGGGCCCGTAAGGCCCACGGAATTTCGCCGGGACGCGGGGTCTGCGAAGCGTGCACAATTTCGCTGCGCGAAGTGGACGCTGTACACCCGCAACGTAGCCTTTGTCAGTCCTTCGGCTTCAAAGGACCGATTGCCTCCTCGAGATGACGGATGATAGCGCGTCGGGCAGCAGCATAGTCTTTCGTCGCCGGCGGTACGTCAGACCAATAGGTGACTTCAGCAGCGCCCCTCAAATCGGCCGGTACCTCATCAAAGGCGAAAACCTTGGTGGCAGCGGCCGCCTGTTCCGACGTGAGCCGAATAGGGACCTCGCTATCCGGAGCCAATCCGTCGCCCGCTAGGCCCTCGCGAATAACGGTAGGGATCTCGTTATCCACGGCGATGCCACGCGAAACGGCGACAACGGGCAGCCCCCGCTCCCTGGCGATGCGATTGAAATGAGCCGCCGCAACCTGGCTCTTGACGGAGCCGTGGAGACAGACAAACACGATCGTGGTTGGTTTACCTGACTCGGCCTCGGCGCGGTTGGTAGCGCCCGCGAGCAATACGACCAATAGCAGGGCAAGAAGATGCTGCATGTTTGAGCTCCAAAAATGGGTTCCACGGCACGGTGCGTGCCGCCGCGAACGGGAATCGAGCGGCAGCGTCGGGTATCCGGCCCGCACTGATGAATACTCAGGAGAGGCTGCGGGTGGTTCCAGCTACGCCGACCGGACCGATACGAGTGAAATCTATTGCGCGCAAAGCATCATTTTTCTACCTTGCCCGAGTTTTTTTCATGAAGTGCCATCAATGATACGCCGTTTGCCGCCACTCAATGCTCTCAAGGCCTTCGAAGCTGCGGGGCGACACGAGAGCTTTACGCGTGCCGCCGAGGAACTGTGCGTCACACAGGGGGCGGTCAGCCACCAAGTCAAGGGGCTAGAGGCCGAACTCGGCGTCAAGCTGTTCAATCGCGAACGCCAGCGCCTGATCATAACGGAAGCGGGTCGCCAATATCTCGCGGTCGTGCGGGACGCGCTTGATCGCCTCGCCGTCGGAACCGAGCGCCTGGTGCAGCGACAAACCTCGGGCGTCCTTACGATCAGCACCTCGCCCGATTTTGCCGCAAAATGGCTTGTGCATCGGCTTGCGCGGTTTGTGGAGGCTCACCCGGGGATTGACCTCAGAGTCTCGGCGACTATGCACCATGTCGACTTCGCGCGCGAAGATGTCGACATCGCGGTTCGTCACGGCGATGGCAATTGGGCGGGGCTCGACGTGACGCGTTTGACCTCGGAGCACTTGTTCGCTGTCTGCAGCCCCAAGCTCGTTACTGGACGTCACCATCTCAGCAAGCCTTCCGACGTGCTCAAATTTCCGCTGATGCATCTCGAAGACAGAAAGGACTGGTCGCGCTGGCTTGAGGCGGCGGGCGTCGTCGGAGCGGATACGTCACGGGGTCCGGTTTTGAACCGGGCGAGCATGCTTATAGATGCGGCAGTGGACGGGCAGGGCATTGCGCTTGCACGCACCGCGCTGGCCGCATGGGACCTCATCAATGGACGGCTGGTCAGGCCATTCTCCCTTTCGCTGCGATTGTCCAAGACCTACTGGATCGTCTGCCCGCAGGCCACGTCGACGCTCCCGAAGATAAAGGCGTGCCGCGATTGGCTGTTGACGGAGGCAGCCGACGACGCTCGTCGGCTGAAGGAGATCGCTTCATCGCCGAAAAAGGTGCCCAAGCTCAGCCGTCCGACGATTGCTGCGCGATGACGACGGCGCTGGCGGATCCACCATCGCATTGCAGGAGCGCTCCGGTCACTGACACAAAAAAGCCTCGCCATCACAAGCGTGCTACTGGCGTCGGGGCGGTCTTGCCTAAGCGGGTTGCGCGTGGCATGAAGGGTCCCACGGGGTTATCCGCGATTGCCCCGCGAGGCTACGGCTGAAAGATCGCGTCCCAGGCCAGTAGGGGACGCCATGCAGTCGATCAGCTCACCCGTTTTACGACAAATCAGATATGTAGCTCTGCCGGAACACCGCGCATCCGGAGGCTTCGATCACGCAGCCGTGCATGCGGCGAGTGGCCACGTTTACGTTGCCCACACGGCCAACGATGCCGTGGATGTCTTCGATCCCGTATCGCAAAGACATTTGTATTCGGTCCCCCAGCTGCGCGGCGTCGCCGGAGTCCTCGTGAGCGATGAAGCGCAACTCGTCATCAGTTCCAACCGGGCCGAGAACACAATCGGCATCTTTGGTCCTGGCCCGGACCCGCAGGTGTCAAAGGTAGCTGTCGGTGTCCGCCCCAATGGCCTCGCCTATGATCATGTCCATAGACAAATCCTCGTTGCCAACGTCGGAGATCCGGCCATACCGGGCTCGCACACGCTCGCCGTCGTCGCAATCGATGAAGGGGCGGTGCGAGCCGAGATCCCAGTGGCCGGCCGCACCCGGTGGGCAATCTTCGATCCTGAGGCGCAGGCGTTTTATGTGAACATCGCTGATCCCGCCGAGATCGTCGTAGTCGACGCACGGCAGCCTCAGAGCATCGCGCGCATATTCGCGATCCCCTCGGTTGGCCCTCACGGGCTCGATCTCGATCCCGACTCGCATCGCCTGTTCTGCGCCTGCGACTCGGGGGAACTGATCACGCTCGATGCGCGGTCCGGGAAGGTCCTGGGACGGAACCCCCTGAGCGGCTCTCCGGATGTCGTGTTTTTCGATCGCGTGCACAAACGCCTCTATGTCGCAGTAGGCGACCCGGGCACCATCGATGTATTCGACACGAAATCGATGGGAAAGCTTGGAACTGTCGCAACCGAAAAGGGGGCGCACACCTTCGCGCTGGCCCCTGCTGGCGACCAAGTCTACGCGTTTCTACCCCAGAGCCACCGCGCCGCCATCTATCAGGCTGGTCACACGTGAAGCCGGCCTGAAGGTCGAGCAGGCGGCGCGTGCGGCTTCATGAGAAAAACTGAGGCAAGGCAGAGAAACTATGCTTTGGCGGCTGAAACAGAATGCACAGATACAGGCGCACACAAACCAAAGCATGGGAGCTCACAATGAATGATCAGTTGCATCTCGGTAGGGCAGACGTAAATCCGGCGGGCCGGTTCAAGCGGCCAATGGATGTGGTCGAGGCTGCGGGCATCCCGATCGAAGCGAAGTTCTCCATTCTCGAGGCGTGGGAGGCTGACGAGAGGGCATTGCAGCGCGCGGAAGATGAAGGGATGGGCGGTGGCGAGCATGCGCATTTGCAGCGGGTACTAAAGGCGCTCAGCCAGCTCAAGGAAATGGGAGCTGGCGCATAATGCAGAAGGAGGCTGAGCATGAAATGGGTGACACGCGAGAAAGTAAAGGTAGACCGGGTCGCCTGCCCATGGCTGATCCGCAAATTCATCGACCCGCAGGCGGAGTTCTTGTTCGTGCCCACCGAGCAGGTGATGGACGTGGCCAAACGCGAGGGAGCAACGCCCTATGACGTCAAGGGCGTCGAGTTCGGACACCACGGCAAGGAGTGCTCTTTCGATGCATTCGTGAAAAAGCATGGACTCAAAAGTGATCCGGCGATCGTTCTTCTGGCAAAGATCGTGAACGGCGCCGACACGGACAACTCGCTCTGGAATCAGCCGGAGGCCGCGGGGGCTGAATGCGATCGCCGAAGGCTTTCGGCACCTTGGGTTCAAAGACGATCACGAGTTAATCGCAGCGGAGTCGATCGTCTACGATGCGCTCTATGGATACTGTCAGGAGATGGTGCGACGCGGCAAGCATGACGGACAGTATCGCTGACCGACATCGGAACGCGAGAGGACTCGCGGGGCACGCGGCGGACTGCCTGCCGAACAAAGCGCCTGGCCTTCGCCGGGCGTCGCTCAACCCGTGCTTCGAGCCCGGGCGATCTCCTCCGCACCGTAACAGACCGCTCGGAAGATCTGGTTGCTTTCAGGGTTTGGCGAACCGCCAAAGAAGGGCTTGCCAAAGAAGGGGTTGACATATTCCCAGACAACCTCCCCCTCTCTAGTCACCTCGAAGAAGCGGCCAAAGGAAGACTCGGTGATTAACGTATTGCCATTCGGCAGGCGTTGGGAATTGCCCATGCGCAGTGAGAAGAGCTCCAAGCCGGTTTGTCCTGGCCGTCCACTGCCGCATCTATGAGCATGCTCGCGCTGTTCAGAACCGGACGGTGAGCAACGGGATCCGGGACGCCTAGCGGAGAGCAGTTGGCTCGGAAAGGTGGTCGCCGGCCGTGATCTCTTACCCCGGCGTATGGCGCGCCTGGCGCTTCACGCAGCTCGTCTCCAGTAACAAAATACCGCGTCATCAATAGTGGGTAACGCGATGTAGCGGACCTCCGTTTTGAACCCCCGCACAACGCAATCGGTGGGATGACCCATCGCCCAGTAGCGAGCCGGCTGCGTGCCCAGTTTATGTGTATCACTCGGCTCACCGAATCGAAATACAAAGCGACTGAGGCGCGAACCGCATCAAGAATGTGTGGCGGTAATTGATGGCCTCGCGGGCCGCTCTGGGATAGACTTGCGTCAAACCAGAACACAATTCGGGAGGAAATCATGCTTCGGGACGCAACCGTCACCCGAAACTCCGCTGACACGTCGGTCGAAGCGATGTCACGTCGCGCGCTCCTGACGGCGAGCGCCGGGCTCCTCGGCGCCACAGCTCTGGCACCGGACGCCGCCTTGGCGCAAGCGCCGGCGGCTCCGCCCACCATGCCGGCATCGCAGGCGCCGGTCCGCAATGACTGGCTCGCCAAGCACACCGAGGACATCCTCGAACCCGGTTTGCCGATCATCGATCCCCATCATCATCTGTACGACCGCCCACGCTACACCTACCTGTTCTCCGACCTTCTCGCCGATGTTGGGAGTGGCCACAACATCCGGGCGACGCTATACGAGCAGGCCGGCTCGATGTACCGAGCCGATGGCCCGGAGGAACTCAAATCGCTTGGCGAGACCGAGTTCGTCTGCGGGGTTGCGGCGATGAGTGCCTCGGGCAATTACGGGCCGACACGTTGCATCGCCGGAGTCGTCGGCTATGTCGATTTGCGCCTCGGTTCACGCGCCAAGAGCGCGCTCGAGCGACACATCGCCATCTCCGACGGCCGCATCCGCGGCATTCGCAACGGCTCGACCTGGAGCGACGATCCGGTGCTCAAGGGCTTCGGCGGGGCCGCCGGGCCGGGATTGTACCTGGACAAGAACTTCCGCGAAGGCTTTGCCGCGCTGGTCGCGCTGGATCTGACTTTCGACGCTTGGGTCTTCCAGACCCAGCTCGGCGACGTCGTCGATCTGGCGCGTGCCTTCCCGCAAGCGAGGATCGTGCTCAATCACGTCGGCGGACCTGTCGCGATCGGTCCCTATGCGGGCAAGCGCGACGAAGCCTTCGCCGCTTGGCGCGCCAAGATCCAAGAGGTCGCGGGTTTCCCCAACACTTATGTCAAGCTTGGCGGTCTCGGCATGAAGATGATCGGCTTCGATTTCTTTGAAAAGCCCGAGCCGCCCTCCTCGCAGGATCTGGAGAAGGCCTGGCGGCCCTATATCGAGACCTGCATCGCCGCCTTCGGCCCGCAGCGTTCGATGTTCGAGAGCAATTTCCCGGTCGATAAGGGCACCTGCAGCTATCAAGTGCTGTGGAATGCGTTTAAGCGCATCGCCGCTGGGCATTCCGCCGACGAGAAGACTGCCCTGTTCAGCGGCGCCGCCAAAAAGGCCTATCGGCTCGACGTGTGATGGGAGGCCTCATCTTCCCCGCGCAAGTAACGCGAAAGCTGGGGGCACGCGCGTAGCGCGGTGGAGGCGGGTCACTCACGGGCTGGGTCCGATTTGGAGAGGCGAGTCACTCCGCCCTGATAGGTCCTCGCTTTGTTGTCAGCGATGACCGACCGCATTCCCAGCTTCGCAAGGTCGGCATAGTGCGACGACGGCCAGCGGAATCCGCATCCGGTCGCCATAGGGCCACGACGAGTCCCCCAGCGGCGCTCACGCGGCGCGTCTCCAAAATACAGCGTCATCCAGAGTGCGTACGCGATATAGCGGACCTGCGTCTTAAACCCCCGATTTCTCTCGGGCGCGCCGGCTCGTCGGTTGACACGATCCATTGCCTCGTTGGCGTCCTCCTCTGAGACGGAGTGGCCGCCGATCACGCGCCAACCCTTGCCTTTTATTGGTGAGTTTATGGTGAGTCTGGCTTTCGCGTCCGCTTAGACCAGTTTGCGTAAGTCCTTGATTAGATTGGCGCGCCAGTCAGAATAAAACTGCGAACACTTATGTCATTGAGATTGCGTTGTAAGTTCCTGGTCCTCTTAACGGCCGATAGACAATTGGCGGAACACCTCGTTCGGGACGAGGGGTCGCAGGTTCAAATCCTGCCACTCCGACCAGATTATCAAGCACTTAACTCTACCGCTAAAAGATCGCGTCCAAGAAATTGCCTAAGAAGTTCGTCGTTTAGGACTATCGCGGTCTCGCAAGAGCATTGGTGTGGGAACGAGGGGCGGGCGTGCCGCGATTTCAATGTTGGACAGGTCATCCGAAAAAAGCCGATGCCGACCTTCCGCTGCAGGTGAGCGATGCACCGCTTGTGTCGCGGAGTATATTTAGTCGGGGTTCAAAGCGGAGGTCCGACCATCGATCCCCGAGCGGATTGGCCCGTTTTCACCCTCCACCTTGAAAGCGGCTGCACGAGCCAGGCCCGCCCCGGCCATCTTAGCAGCCTTCTGGTGAAGAGGCCGAGATCACGGTCCCGCAACCGCCGGCCGGGCCGTTGACGATGCCGCGGATGCCTGCCGGACCGGGTCGCCGGTTTGCAGTGTCTCGGGAGGGCGCTGCGCTCTTGCGGCGCCACTGCTCGATGCTGATCGCTCCGGCCCCGAAGGCGGCGATTTGCAGTAGCCGCCGGCCATCATCACGTTCTTCAGGAAGTGGATCATCTGGTTCTGGTCGGCGAAATTGCTGTGAAACGAGACGGCTGTCGCCAGCGAGAATGCGGCCAGCGCGAGCGCGACCGGGCGCACGCGGTAACCGAGAACGAGAAGCAGTCCCCCACCTAACTCGACGGCCACGGCAACCGCGAAGGCGAGTGGCGGCAACGGAAGTCGTACGGCGGCGATCTTCTCCGTGATCGGACCATAGGCCGCAAGTTTACTCAAGCCGCTCATGGCGGGGAAGACCAATGAGAACACGGCCGATGAAGGCTAGGTAGGAATTCATGGTGCGGTTCCTGTGCTGGCGATGAGCTTCAGGCAGTGACGGCTGGGCTCAGCCATGTAGTTTCTTCGCGGTCGGCGCCTGCTCGAGATTGTATTCGGCATGCCGGATGCCGGACCCGGCACTCATCACCTGTATGTCGCCCGCCTCGGTACGGCCCTTGTTGCCGAGGCTGTCCTTGTGCGTAATGGCGCCCTCGCGGACATAGGTGACGATTTCCATGTTGGCGTGGGGGTGAGGCGGAAAGCCTGTGTTGGGGGCGATCTCGTCATCGTTCCATACTCGCAGCGCGCCCCAGCCCATTCGGGTCGGGTCCATGAGTTCAGCCGCGCTTCGATGGAAAAGCGGTGGCAGCAGGGGATCTCAGACGCACGTGCCGCCTTGCATGCCTCGCCGTGGCTCGCACCGATGCCCAAGGAGCTGGGCGTGCGCGTGTTCGATGCCGTGTGACATTCGCAATCGGAAGTCATGTCACCCGATTTCGAGGTGTGCCCAGCTCTCATGGCGGAAGGCCGATGCGACGTCGGAGATCCTTGAAACGGGCGTCGGACCTCAGAGGATCGAAGGCCGGGCGCAGCAGGATGGACGGGTTGAATCGCGCTTTATAGGCCTTGTTCAGCCAGACCATCGCCTGGTCATGATCGCCGAGTCCCACATAGACCAAAGCGATATTGGCGTCGGTGGAAGGATTTTTATCAGGCTGTGCCTCCAGGTCCTTGACTATGTTTTCGGCTTCCCGCTTCCGTCCTGACACGGCGTAAACGTAGGCGAGATTGGAGTCGAAAGCTCCGCTGTGACCGGAAAGCTCAATCGCTCGCTGAAACTCTGCGATGGCTTCATCGTGCATGCGCTTTTGCTCGAACGCCTGGCCCAGTTGATAGTGGGCAACGGCAAAGTTCGGGTCCATCTCCAGTGTTTTCTTACTTTGCTGCACTGATTCGTCATAGAGATGAGCGATGCACAATGCATCTGCCAGGTCTGCGCTGATGATCAGGGAGAGAGGATCAAGACTCTCGGCTCTTCTTAGCTCGAAGATGCCCTCGCTATTCCGTCCCATCACGAGCAGATGCCAGGCATACCAGTGATGAGCCGTTGCATAGCCGGGATTCAGCTCGATTGCCCGCTTATATTCCTTCTCGGCGGCGGCCCAATCCCAGCCATAAAGG
>WNEZ01004710.1_pt1 | contig 11897 bp, 5 predicted proteins | sample 5400521 | NCBI WGS metagenome assembly WNEZ01 (sample SAMN13153339, study PRJNA577476) | soil metagenome | isolation source: 120 cm saprolite under Douglas fir tree site 2 hole 1 replicate 1 | place: USA:California | collected 2015-04-18
GCTAATAACTCTCAAAATAATTCTCAAGCTAATAGTAATTCTAGTAATAATAATCAAGGTAATACTAATGACAATTATGCTAATAATAATCAAGATAGTAATAATGCTAATAATAGGTAACATTTATGTTTAGAGGACAATATTACTTATCGTTGGACGTTCGAATAGTCTCTCTTTGGGATAATAAATAATTAATTTTATAAAACTTAATATAGCAAACGGTTTGTGTCGATTTGAATTCGGCTGGCGGAAAAGAAAAGAATTAAAAGTCTTAATAAAGAATTATATAAAAATAACTCTAGCTATTACTTTTTTTTGTTAAGTAAGCAAGGATAATTACAAATACTTTAACTATATTAGTAATTTATTGATATTATTCAAGGAAAAGTTGACAGAGCGGTCAATTGTGGTTAGGAATTAATGCAAAATAGAGAAAATTTGTCTCTTTTTTAATACAATAATAATAAATAAATAATATGAAGAACAATAAAAGAAATGTTTTTAGTGCTTTACGTCGTAAAAGTTTAAATAAGGCTAATTTAAATAAAATTTTAATTTTATTTATGGTTGGTTTTGTATCTAGAGTTTTGGTTGGTTATATTTATAATGCTAATGCTTATTTAGGTTTTTTAAGTTATGTACCTATTATATATTATATATTTATGTTTACTTTAGTTTTAGCTTACGAATTTGTTAATTGTTTTGATTATAATATACCTTATATATTTTTAAGAATAAAAGAAGCTATAAAAGTATTACATTATAATAGTTTAAACAATAAATTGTTTATGAATTCTAAGGTTAATGAAATTAAACCTTATGGAAAAACAATATTAGGTTATAAGGGTAATTCTAGTTATCGTCCTGTGAAATCTTCTCCTTTATCTAATACTCCTATTACACCTGCTAATATTAGTGAAATTAAACCTACCCAGGAAATTAAATTTAGTAGTAAGACTAACTCTAGTCTTCGTCTTGTGAATTTTAATGATTCGGTTACATCTCAAAAAGCTTCAGCTAAAGATTTAGCTTTTCAAGAAAGGGATAGTAATATAATCAGGTATAAAAACGAATTTAAGGAGTTTTACACTGCTTATAGAGAATCTATTAAATTATCAGATTATCAATTAGAAAGTTTAAGTATACAAGTGGCTATAGAAAATGAGAAAGGTAATGCAGGTTTATACGTTTTACCTGAGAATATTAAACCTTTATACAGACAATATTTACGTAAAATATTAATGCAAAAATATAATCAGTAGATTAAAATAATAGGGGAGGGGGATTCTATTTTTGTATAAACTTATTAAAAAAATTACATATAATTAATAAGATAAGGGTATCATAGTAATGGTATAAATAATCGTTGCCTTTTTATTTTATCTGCTAATCCGACATCAGCTCTTTGGAATAACAATTAAGTTTATTAAACTTATTTATAAGAAAATTATATAATTTTTTTTTTTATTGTTCTTATTAGTATTTTTCATTTTTAATTTTATAAACTTTATAGATTTAATGGACCATGCATCATTGATGCATGACCCAAATTAAAAACCAAAGAAGATTGGCTGAATGGTAAAGCGATAGGCTTGAATCTTATTAAGTAAGTATTTACTTTCATGGGTTCGATTCCCATATCTTCTGGCTAATTATATCTTTTTTTTTATAATAAAATTGCACAAATTTTTCTAATAAGAAAGTTGGCTGAGTGGTTGAAAGCGTGGGTATGGAGTACCTTTAAAAAGTTCATTTTTCAGGCGTTCGAATCGCCTACTTTCTGAAATAATGTAAATTTAGGTTATAATAAACTTAACTGGTTAAGCGTACTTATAATAAGTACGCTGCAGCAAAATATACTAATATTCAACAATAGTATATTATACCAGCAAGGATAAATTATAAAGAGTATATTTTATTAAAATTATCTAAAAAAAAAATAACCACGGCTATAGTTTAAGGGTAAAACCATTATTTTCCGAATAATATTTGTGGATTCGAATTCCGCTGACCGTAAAGGTTACCTTTGGCAGAGATAATATATTTTAAATTATAAGGGGGTTGGCTGAGTCTGGTTAAAGGCGGGTATCTCGAAAATACTTAAAACTAATACTTTTCGTAGGTTCAAATCCTACGCCTCCTGAAATGAAACCTTAAAACTTAATAAATTTCAAGGTTTCAATGTTTCTTAAACAAGATAATATAAACTTTTAGAGAATTTAATCTCTTTTTTAATACAATAAAAACGAATAATATGGAAAATAATAATATTATTCCTATAATTACTTATAATTATATGGATATAAATAAATCCAGGATAATTTCAGATAATAAAAGAAAATGCGGTGTATATCGTATAACAAATTTAACTAATTCTAAATCCTATATAGGATCATCTAATAATTTAAGTATTAGATTTCGAGGGTATTTTAATGTTAATCAATTAATGAAATCGAATATGTATATCTATAAGGCTATACTTAAGTATGGTTATTCTAATTTTAGTTTGGATATTCTTGAATATTGTGAACCTAACTTATTAATAGCTAGAGAACAATATTATTTAGATACTTTAAAGCCAGAGTATAATATATTAAAAATAGCCCATTCTTTTTTAGGGTTTAAGCATTCACTTAAAACTAGGGCTATTATGAGTATTAACAATACAGGAGTAAATCACCCATTATATGGCAAAAATTCTACCTATGAGACAAGGATAAAAATAGGAAAAGCTTTAAGATATAATTCAACGATTGACATAATACCTAATATGTATACAAATGAGTCTAAACTAAACCCATTATTATTAAATTATTCAAGATTAAAGGTTAAGGTATTTGATCAATCAAATAATGTTGTTAATGAGTTTCCTAGTATGAGAAATGCAGCTTTATATTTAAATGTAAGTACTCAAACTATGCGTAAAATATTAAACAATAAAATACTTCATGTAGGATTTACTTATGTATTTGAAGCTCTTAATAATAGAGTATCAATTTATGACCATAATCATATATTACTTAAAACATGAGATAATATAAGTAAAGCATCTGCTTGATGTAATATACCTTATACTACTTTATTTCGTTATATTAAATCAGGTAAATTATATAATAATAAATATTACTTTTCTAAATCGGAATGTAATATAAAAACAGCTGAAACAGATCTAGGTTGTAAACAGTCTGAAGAAATTAAAAGATTAGGTAATACATCAAGAAATCGTTTAGTTAAATTTATGCATATAAAAATTACGAATATCGAAACAAATGTTATAAATTATTTTCCTAATAATAAGGAAGCTGCTAAATACTTAGAGACAAGTGAACGTACATTATATAGATATAAAAGTAAGGGAAAAATATTGTTAAAAAAATATCTAATAACTAATAATATACATAACAATAAAAGCTATAAATAGGTTAAGTTAATTAAAGATCCTATTTGCCAAAGCATTTTCATGGGTTCGAATCTCATACTCTCTGAAAGATAAGCTTAAAACTTGTTTAGTCTAGATCGCATCCGTTAGAAACGAATATTATATTTTTTTTTAAATTAATCTAAATAATAAAATACGGATTAGAGCCAGGTTGGTTAGGCGCCTCATTTGGGTTGAGGAATTGTTATGTTCGAATCATAATAATCCGAAAAGAAAAAAAAATTTTTTAGTATATTAAGTCCTATATATTAAGGTTATATTAGTAATGTGAAGCGATATTCATTTGGTATTTCTATGTTCTACATAGGGAAGTATATAAAGAAACTATTAGGGATGCCTGGCTATATGTTAAAGAGAGGAGTATATTTAATTTGTGTTTGAAGAGTAGTAGTTAACACATGAACTCTTAGATAAATTCAATAATAAACGAAGTGAATTGAAATATCTTAGTAACTTTAGGAAAATAAATCAAACGAGATTCTACGATTAGTGTGAATGAAAGTAGAACAGCCTATATTAATATCAGAATATATTAATTAATATATTGTAATAATGTTAAATATTAACATTACTTGGAAAATTAAAGATATAGATTCCACTGATAAATTAAATAAGTAAAACGGGCAAAACCTGTTTGAAGATAAAGGGGAACCTTCCTCTAAGGCTAAATATAATATATAAGCGACAGCGTATAGTACTGTGAAGGAAAGGTTTGAAATAGTAGTTTTATAAGCAGCTCGATTAAATTTTAAATAAAAAAATAAGAGCGTACCTTTTGCATAATGGGTCAGCAAGTTAATATTAGATGCGAGCAGCAATGCCTAGATAAACCAATTATGAAATAATGAAGTAGTATCTAAAATTAGACCCGAAGCCTGGTGATCTTACTACAGTCAGGGTTATAAAAGCCCGAACGGGTTATCGTTGTAAAGATATCCGAAGAACTGTGGTAAGTTAGTGAAAGACAACACTGACTAGGATAGCTGGTTTTCTGCGAAACCTATATAAGTAGGTAATTCAAGTTACATCATAGCAGGTACAGAACTGTGATCTCAGGCAACTTCTATCTTGTTATTTTGTAAAAGCAAAATAAAGGGTAATTTTGCATATATCGGGCAATTGTGATGATTTTATCGGTGAGTATTCGCACTCGGAATGGTAATGATGAATATTGAATAATCGGACATAGTACGATAAGGTTGTATGTCTAAAGGGAAACAGCCCAGAACAAGAGTTAAGGTTCCAAAATTATTGTTAAGTGAAATTAAGGAAGTTTCTATCCAATACGACTAGGAAATAGGCTTAGAAGCGGTCCATTTTTTGAAGATCTCGTAACAGAGCACTAGTTTAGTGAATTTAGGTTCATATTGATAGTTGCACCGAAAATTTAACGGATCTAAACAATATACCGATACCTTGTCCATATTTATTAATAATTAATATTATTATATTTAATGGGGTAGCAGAACGTTGGGTAAATCTTAGACTTATTCTTTTTAAGAATAAATATTAGATAACCCAAGTGAGAATGCTGACATGAGTAACGAAAAAGGGGAAACCCTCGCCTAAAGCTTATGGCTTTTATAAAGTAACGGCCTCTAAGTTTACCAACCTAAAGGATTAAACGATGAGAAAATCTTAGTTACAAAGTAACAACCTTCTTAATTTATATATAATACAGGCCTACTATATAGTATAATTAAAAAAATACAAAGTAGAGGAAAAAATTAAATATTATGTAAATTAAAGTGAATAAGGTTCTGGAAAAACAGTAACAATTTTTATCATTTCAATAAACTAAAAAGATGAGCAATGATGAATAAAAAAAAACCGTACCTAGAAACTACCACAAGTAAGCTAGTAGAGAATACGAAGGCGTTTGAGTGAACAATCATTAAGGAACTCGGCAAACTAACTACCGTAACTTCGGAATAAGGAGAGCCATTCCTCCTGATTAATATCGGGTAAAGAATAGGAAGCATGGAATAGTGTTGTACGACTGTTTAATTAAAACAAAGCACTCTGCAGTAAGATAATAAATCAAAGTATTGAGTGTGATTTCTGCCCAATGTCGGCTGGTTAACGGATTTGTTAAGTTGACTAATATAAGCTTGGCTTTGAAGGAAACCCCGATCAATGGCGGCCTTATCGTTGAGGGTCCTAAGGTAGCGGAATACCCTGGCCGTTAAATGCGGTCTTGCATGAATGATTTAACGATACAACAGCTGTCTCAATGATTGGCTCAGTGAAATTGGAATAACTGTGCAGATACAGTTTACCTCTAGTTAGACGAGAAGACCCTATGCAGCTTTACTGTTGCTAGTTATTGAATATGATATTCTGAATTTTAGTGTATAAGGTAGCTATTGCAAAATTGAAACACCTTTGTTTAGTGTATCATGTTGGTAGACATAGTCTACGTGAGAGCATTAGTGCTTTCTTGCTTGCTTGCTTGCTTGCTTGTTTGCTTGCTTCGCAGCAGCAAGATATCTAATTTAATCATTAACCTTCTTTTGAGGGGACAATTGCTAGGAGGCAGTTTATGCGGGGCACAGATCCCATAAAAAGTACCTGGGTGTATCCAAAGTTGTAAAATTATCATAATTTAATTATGTATAAAAAATATACGAATATTCGTATATTTTTTAGTTAGTTTGTTATTAGGTATAGTTTTTGCTATAACTAATTCAATTATATATCTCTTAAGTTAGATTTAATTTTTTATTTAAGTAAGATTTTAACTATATGGAAAATAGATGTAATTAAAACCTTAATAAAGTACTATAAGTTGTAATAACATAGTACTTTTCAAGGTTTTTAGTTATATTATTAATAGTCTTAGATTATTATAATTTAAGTATATGATAATTCATTAATAATATAATTATGTTCATTACTTGTCAAGTTTAATGGCTTAATCTTGCTTTACTGTTTGACTTACACGTCTATCAGTCGCGTAAGCGGGGCATATGATCACAAGATGCAGAAAGGAAAGGTCTTGGATTTTTGAAAAAGCTACGCTAGGGATAGCCAGTATTTGTCCCACAATGTTTAGGGTAAAATAAATAATTGATTTTAATTGGGTAAATTTCAAGAAATACTTTAAAGTAAACTTGAAGCGAAATTTACTTTAGAATATTTATATATTCTAAAGTAAAAACGTTCAACGACTATACACCTAACATTTTTTTATAACAAGTATATTATAAAGTAAATTTAATAATTAATATTAATAAATATAAATGAAATAGCCTTAATTAATATAATTTAAGCTTATTTTATTTATTAATATTAATGAAATAGACTTAATAAGATATTAATTTTTATATTAATATGATTGGAATTCATGCAAAAATATTCTTTTTATAATACCAATGAATTTAACTATAGAAATTAATATACATTAAGCTGACTGGAATTTCTTAAACCAGTTATAATAAAATAATTAATATTATTAAATCGGAATTAAATAATAAAAATGAGGATTTCAATATTAAAAATAATACGCCAATATTATTTAACAATAAAAACACAAAAATTGTTAATAAACCATTAACATATATAAAAAATGACACAGGTAAAACTAAACATTTCACACCTGCAGCTCAAGAGTGATTTAATGGTATTTATGCATATGATCATAATTATATTAAATCTTTACCTGTGGCAGATAAGAATCTTTTAAGTTTACTTAAAAGTTATTTTAATTTACAAATTAAAGATAAAAAGATTAAAAATAAGCGTAATGTTATTAAAAATAGACGATTATCTACAAAAAGAGTTTTTATAGGAAGAGGGGAGTTAAAACATAGTAATAATAAAGTTATTATTACTTTTTATGTATATAATACAGAAGCTATGTTTCTGTGAGAAAATTTTAAAAAAGCTTTCGGTATACTATATTATCCTAAAGGAAATATAAAAATATATCTAAATGAGGATACTAAAGATAAAGAGGTAAAATCAAAGTATAAACCTTTTTACTTGAAAAATTTCTTTAAAATTTTCCAAAATAAATATATATTAAGAAGTTTGATAAATAATAAAACTAAAAAAGAAAATAATATTATATTATTTACAGAACCTGTACCTAAGTTATCGATAAATAAAGTATTAAAAATAAAAACTTTAATAAATAAAATTAATAATATACCAATTAATACGACAAGTTGTTTAAGAATCTTACAAGAACATGTAGAGAAAAAAAAAATCAGTAATTTAGTATCTATTTGAAAAAAGAATAAAAAAATATATATAAAAAAATATAAAAATATAAATATAGCAAAAAAATACGAAATAATCTCATTCAATAGACCACTTTTTCTGAAACATGAACAAATATTACCTTCAAATGAAAATATTAATAATAAAAAAATCCTAAAATTGAATAGACCATTTAGTTTGGATGAGTATCTATTTCAATATGATTTTAAGACATTAATTGATAAGATGTTAATTTCTTGATTAGATATATTTAAGAAATATTCTTCTAGTTTGACTTATTTAGTTAAAAGAAAAATGATAACTAATAAAGAAAAATCCTCAAGGTTTAATGATTTAAAAAAAAGTTATTTTACTTTATTTTATGTAGTAAAAGATCCTCTTAAAGAGGCAGTTGAAAAGGACTATAAAGATTCACATTTATTAATACCTTTATATTTATTTAAGTTTAATAAAACTAAATTTACAATGAAATTTATGGAAAAACTTACTCAATTAGTCAAAAATTTATATAATAAAGAAGTAGTATTTAATATCGTTAATTTAAAAAAGATGCATCTAAGTAGTGATATATATACGCAAGCTATAGCATTAAAATTAAAAAATAGAGATAATAAATTATATAGAGTTTTAAAATCATCTTTACGTAAAATTAAAATACCAGATTTTAGAAAAATAAATGAAAAAAAGAATAAACCTAATAAAGATAAATTTATTGATAACAAAATACGAAATAGTCTTATTAATTCTATGTTTACAAAAGAGAATGTTAAAGATCCTTTAAATAATTTATTATTAAATTTTTTTCCATCTGCTAAAAACTTAAAAAAAAGTGTTGTAAAAAAAGGGTCTGTTAAGAATTATTCTATTTCCCTAAAAAATTATGTTCTTATGTATTTAAAACATATAAAAATTAGAGGTATAAGAGTAGAAGCTAAAGGAAGATTAACAAGACGATTTACCGCTTCTAGGTCTGTTTTTAAGATGAAATGAAAGGGTGGTTTGAAAAATGTTGATTCTTCATTTAGAGGATTGTCCACTATAATGCTAAGAGGTTATGTAAAATCAAATGCACAATATTCCTTTATAAGCTCCAAAAACCGTAATGGAGCTTTTGGGGTTAAAGGTTGAGTAAGTAATAGATAAATTTTAACAGAATATGTTTATTATACGAAGCAAAATAAAAAACATAATAGATAAAAAACCTTTATTATTTTCTGCTTCGCCTACATATAATATTTATACTATCTTGTCTTCCCTCTTTTTATTTTATACTCCCTTCTGCTTCAGGCTTCTTCATACTTCTTACTGGCTTTGGCCGAAGCAGAAGTATGAGCAGTCATGAAAAATACATTTTCTTAAATACATTTTCTTAAATCCATTTTCTCAAATCTCGCGTTGTAAAAAAAAATTAGATATATATTATTGTTATAAAAAAATGAACAAATAGTCTGAACCATTTTGTGAAAAATGGAATTAACAAAAATTGAACAGGCTAATTGCGCCAGGAAGTACAAATTGAGTGCGCAGTTTGGCACCTCGATGTCGGCTTAACTTATCCACATGAATGCAGGAATCATGAAGGGTTCGACTGTTCGTCGATTAATAAGTTACACGAGCTGGGTTAAATACGTCGTGAGACAGTATGGTTTCTATCTTCTAGAGGAAATTAGAATAAAATAAGGATATACCCCTCGTACGAAAGGAGCTGGGTATATTAACCTCTGGTTTACCTGTTGTTTATGTGTCCAATATTAACGTTTTAAAAGCATAAACTTTATCAGATTTATTAACTTTATAGTAAATATCTGACAGTATTAATGTACATATTTAAGTATAATTTACTAAATGTTTTACATTTCTTGATGAATAGTGATATTCTTTATATTTATATTAATAATAACATAGCATTATTAATTTAAGTATTAATTTATTAAAGTTTTATACGGGAATGTTACTTTCACTTAAGTAAATTTATAGCATAGGCACGGCAGGAACGCTATGTTAGTTAAAAATAAGTGCTGAAGGCATCTAGGCACGAAACTTACTTTAAGATATTCTTAAATATACGTAGTTGAACACTACGAAGTTGTTAAGATTATTTTGGATTATATTTCTCCTATATTTTATAATTACTTACTTATTATATATTGTTTACATCAGATATTATATAACAATAAACTTATTATAAAATGTTTACTTAGGATATTGTCTCTATTTTAATCTTAACAACAACCGATAGGCTTTAGCTGAAAAAATTGAAATGTTTTTAGGTATAAAGTACTAATTGTATATCCAACTCAATTTGATGAATATCCAAGCAGATTCCAACATATATAATAAAACAACTACATACTTTAACAATTAGTCCGGTTAGCATAAAAGTAATGTAGCTGTTTTGTAACCAGCTGAAGCAAGTGCGATACTTGTACTGGACTTTCTATTATAATAAATATAATAATAGGCCTTATAGTCAAGTGGTTAAGACATAATGTTTTCATCATTATATGCGAGGGTTCGATCCCCTCTGGGGCTATATTTAACTTATATATTAGGTTTTAGGTTATTATAATATAAAAAACCTTTTTTTTTGCGGATTGATGTAATAGTAACATAATTGGCTCATGTCCAGTATATAGAGGTGCAAATCCTTTGTCCGCATATCTATTAAGAATATACTATCAAGGTTATAGCTTAATTGGTAAAGCAAGCTGCTCATGACAGCTGAGATGAGTGTTCAAATCACAAAAAAATAATTTATTAAATATTTTTTTTATTAAAATAAAGGGCTATAGCTTAATTGGTAAAGCAAACTGCTCATGACGGTTGAGATGAGTGTTCAAGTCACTTTGGCCCTAAGCATATTTATTATACATCCGAGTGCTGAAATTGGTAGACAGGACGAACTTAAGCTTCGTTGACTAATGTCGTGAACGTTCAAGTCGTTCTTCGGATACATGCTTAATAAGCATTACTCAAAAAATAATGTGCGATATTATTGTTTTATCTATTAAAACAAAATAGGGGATATAGTTCAATGGTAGAACTGTGACTTTGCACGTCATTAATTCAGATTCGAGTTCTGATGTCTCCAGATTATTGTTATATTTATTTTATATAATATTTATCTTTCTGCTCGAGAAGTGTTTACATTATTTAAATTTTTCTATATTTAATAAAGCTTAAAAAGATTTATTTGGTATTAATTCTAAATAAGAAAGTGCAATTCTTTCTTAAGCTTGATGAAAAGAACAATATTATATAATAAAAACGAATTTATGACTTTTTACGTAAGAAATAAAAGCGATACGACTAAAAGATCTAAAAATATTATTGGAAAGGAAGAAAAAAATAATATTATAAGTATAATACCTATTGTATCTTATAATAATGCAGATAAAGATAAACATAAAGTTTATATGGAAAACAAAAGAAAATCAGGAATTTATCGTATTAATAATCTAATTACAGGAAAAAGTTATATAGGGTCTTCTGTAAATATTGCGGGTAGATTTAGTAATTATTATTCTCTAGTTTATCTTGAAAATAGAGTAAAAAAAGGTTCAAGCATTATTTATAGTTCTTTATTAAAGCATGGTTATTCCAATTTTAGTATAGATATTTTGGAATATTGTGAACCACTTTCTTTATTAGAAAAAGAACAGTATTATATTGATCTTTTAAAACCTGAATATAACATATTGAAAATAGCTGGTTCGCGTTTTGGTAGTAAACAATCAGAAGAAACTAAGAAGTTAATAAGTAATATATTAAAAAATCGTGTATTTACAAAGGAATCTAAAGTCAAAATGAAAATAGCAGCTAACTTACGAACAGGTATAAAAACATCTTTTTTTGGGAAAATTCATACTCTAGAAACAAAAAATAAAATAGCATTAACAAAATACTTGTCTGTAAAAGTTACAAATATAAAAACAAATACTGAAGTATTATTTGTAAATAATCTTGAAGCCGCTCAATTTTTAAAAGTAGGTGAATCTACATTACGTCGATATAAAAAAGAAGGAAAAATATTATTAAAAAAATATCTAATAACAAATGCATAATTAGAGAATTAAGTCTCTTTTTTACATTATATAAATTATATAAAGCTTGAGAAGCTCAATTGGCTGAGCGGGGTCTTGAAGCGACCTAGGTTGTAAGTTCAAATCTTACCTCGGGCATACATTAATATAATGTATATTTAATATAAAATGGGTGTGTTGGAATTGGGAGA